>ERZ773011.200-NODE-200-length-13463-cov-14.0303_pt1 | contig 13463 bp, 8 predicted proteins | sample MGYA00580662_ERZ773011 | MGnify/ENA primary metagenome ERZ773011 (study PRJEB29015, sample SAMEA2738118) | human oral metagenome | biome: human oral; feature: human-associated habitat; material: saliva | place: China | collected 2169 ... | reverse complement strand
CCGCGTACACGCTAGAGACCCTCGGTTTCGACCCCTCCTGGCAGGGCGCGGCAATCCGCGCCGCGTTCACCCTCGACGGCACCCTCGAAGATTTTACCCTCGCCCGTGTGAGCGCCGTGCACCGCACCCGCTGCGAGCTACTGACCTGCGAGCGGGGCGAGCTCGTGAAACTTTCCGCTCCCCTGCGTCCGGTCGAGAACGACTACGGTGAAGAAGAGTACCCCGTCGTCGGCGACTGGGTGCTCACCCAGCCCATCCCGGGAACCGGCGGTGATACCCAGCCGGAGCATAAACCCCTCGCGATTCTGCCCCGCCGAAGCTACCTCACCCGCCCCAGCGCCACCCGAGAATCCGCTGACCAGCCCGTCGCCGCCAACGTGGATATGCTCTGCGTCGTTGAGCCGTGCTTCCCTGAGCCGTCCATCGGGCGCGTTGAACGCTACACCGCCCTCGCGCATGCTTCCGGGGTGCAGGTAGCTCTAATTCTCACCAAGGGTGACCTGGTCACCGCGGAACAGCTCGCCGGGTATCGGGATTCTCTGGGTGGCGGCGTGGATGCGGTGCTCACCGTCTGCACGGATCACGGCTACGACCCCGCCCCAGTTGCTGAGCTCGTCGCCGGACGTACTGCCGTATTCCTGGGCCGCAGCGGCGCCGGTAAATCCACCCTCGTCAACGCCCTGCTTAGCCCAGGGGTTGACCCCCGCGAAGACAGCGCAGAGAACCGGGTACAAGCCACTTCCTCGGTTCGCGATGCTGACGGCAAGGGACGCCACACCACCACCAGCCGCCAAATGATTGTTCTGCCCGGTACTGAAGGATTAGGTACGGAGAGCTCAACCGGTACGGTGCTGATTGATACCCCGGGCGTGCGAGCCCTCGCCGCCACAAGCGATAGCACCGCGATTGATGAGACCTTCGACGATGTCTCCAGTTACGCTTCCGCCTGCCGGTACAGCGACTGCTCCCACAGCTCCGAACCCGGATGCGCGGTGCAACAGGCTCTCGCTGACGGTGCCCTCGACCCCGAGCGCTTCGAACGCTACCGCAGGATGATTGCCGAATCCGCGCGCCTGCGCCTGCGCTCTCAGGAGCGCGAATACCGGCAGAGCAACCGCGCCTTCACGAAGGCGAATAAGGCGGGTCGCCGCACCCTCATGTCCATTAAGGGGCGCGCCAACTAGCCGCTGAACGCATATGTCCCGGCGAGGCTTCGGCGAGGCTTCCACAAGCTGAGCCGGGCAATCCCGCACAGACAGCAATATAGTAGCCTGCCTCACTCTTCGATACACTAGAACTAGGCGTGCCCACACTCCCCCGCACACCCTCACCGCCACCCGGCGGCACAGGAACGCAGGCGCAGACGGCACACACCATTCACAAACCCATAACCCAATGAAAGAGGTGGCAGCATGGCTGAACAGAACCTCACCCCGCCCGTACCGAAGAAGGTCGAGCACCGCCGCGAACACCACGGCGACGTCTTCATCGACCCCTACGAATGGCTCCGCGACAAGGAAAGCGAAGAGGTCCTCAACTACCTCAAGGCAGAAGCCGAATACACCGAAGCTGTCACCGCAGACCAGCAGCCCCTCCGCGAATCCATCTTCAACGAAATCAAGGACCGCACCCTGCTGTCAGATCTGACCGTCCCGAACCGTATCGGTGACTGGTGGTACTACAGCCGCATGGTGCCCGGCGGCCAGTACCCCGTCTTCTACCGCTACCCCGCCCTGCACGAAGGCGACGAGGTGGTGCGCTATACCCCGCCGACCGTCACCCCCGGCGAGGTGCTTGAGGGTGAGGTCGTCATCCTCGACTGCAACGAATACGCCAAGGACATGGAGTTCTTCTCCCTGGGTAGCTTCCAGCCGGCGCGTAACGGCAAGCTGCTGAGCATCTCCGTGGATGAGAAGGGCGACGAACGCTACGAGCAGCGCTTCCTCAACATGGAAACCGGCACTTTCCTCGAAGACACCATCCCCAACATTGCGGCTGGCTCCTTCTTCATCAACCACGCCGAACAGCTCATCTACGTGGTCCCCGACGACTCCTGGCGCCCCTGGCGCGTGTACGTGCACGACGTCGGACAGGGTACCGAAGATCACCTCATCTACGAAGAGCCCGACAACACCATGTGGCTCTCCGCGGCTATGAGCTCCGACCGTTCCTCCGTGGTGCTCACCAGCTCGAACTCCGAGTACACCGAGGTGCGCATCGTCCCCACCCGCGAGCCGAAGGGCGAGCCGACCCTGCTCATCCCCAAGAGCGCGGGCATCGAATACTACGCCGAGCCGCTCAACATTGCCGGCGAGCAGCACCTGCTGATTCAGCACGACTACAATGCTCTGAACTCCGAGCTGGTGCTCGCCGACATGCCGCGCGAGGGTGAAAGCCTCGAAGAGTACGCGCAGCGTTGGGTGCCGGTCATCCGCCACAGCGAGCACGTGCGTCTGGAGGGCTTCACCTTCACCGCAACGCACCTGGTCGTTACCGCCCGCGCGGACACCACCACCCGCATCTTCCTTGCACCGCGTGAGCAGCTGCCCATCCAGTGGCGCCGCCGCCGTCCCGCCGGTGTAACCTTCATGGAGCCCGCCGGTTTCGACGAGGAGCTGTACACCGCCTCGGTGCTGCGCGCGGAGAACTACTCCCCCGTGCTGCGCATCGCCTACACCTCGTACCTGACCCCGCGCCGCGTCTACGACTACTTCCCCATGTCGCAGACCCTGCTGCTGCGCCGCGAAACCCCGGTGCTGGGCGGCTACAACCGCGAGGACTACCGCGCCTACCGCGACTGGGCACCGGCGGCGGACGGCACGCTCATCCCGATTTCGGTGATTCACCGCGCCGACCTGGACATGAGCAAGCCGCACCCGGTCATCCAGTACGGTTACGGCTCCTACGAGTCGTCCATGGACCCGATGTTCTCCATCCCGATGCTGTCGATCCTGGACCGCGGCGTCATCTACGTCATCGCGCACATTCGCGGCGGCGGCGAGATGGGCCGCTCCTGGTACCAGAACGGCAAGAAGCTGTCGAAGAAGAACACCTTCACCGACTTTGTGGACGTCACCAGCTACATTGCGGCGAAGCCGTGGGCTGATGAGGCGCGTATCGGCTGCTACGGCGGTAGCGCCGGCGGCCTGCTCATGGGTGCCGTGCTGAACCTCGCCCCCGAAAAGTACGCCGCCTGCCTGGCTGCCGTGCCGTTCGTGGATGCGCTGACCACCATCCTTGACCCGGAGCTGCCGCTGTCGGCGATGGAGTGGGAAGAGTGGGGCAACCCGATTGAGGACCCCGAGGTCTACGCCTACATGAAGTCGTACACCCCGTACGAGAACATCCGCCCGGTCCGCTACCCGGCGATTGCTGCGGTGACGAGCTTGCACGACACGCGTGTGCTCTACGTGGAGCCCGCCAAGTGGATTGCGGCGCTGCGTGAGCAGATTGACCGGTCGTCGCCGGTGCCGCTGCTGAAGATTGATATGTCGGGCGGTCACGGTGGTGGTTCGGGCCGGTATACGCGTTGGCGTGAGATTGCATGGGATTACGCGTTCCTCATGAGTAACCTCGGCGTTACTGAGTAGGCTATAACCACGCAAGCCACGCTTTAAAAAGAACACTCCGTCTGTATCTTGAGGGATACGGACGGAGCGTTCTTCGTATTAAAACTTTTTGCGGTTGCGACACAACTGATAGTAGATATAGAGCATTGGCATGCTAGATTGTTAAAAGGACTAGACCCATGCTGCATAAGCTGGGCCTATCCTCAATATGCATACTGACCGTGTGAGCTCCGATCGCCAAATCCACTCACTGGTCAAGCATTCCATTTAATAGAAAAGAGATGTTTGATTATGGTTTTCTTGGCCCTCCTGATGACGTATGTGTCATTCCTGGCAGACCTAACCACAATCCTCCAGAGTGGCATACTCACCACCATCGGAACCCGGCTGTTACACCTACTCTCAATGGTGGATAACAGACTAACTCTCATCGAAATCCGCTGGTCAGTGGATAATCGGAGAGTACAGTCGCTTCTTGCTAAGGCTATCCGTTTGCACTTCAGGACTGTATTAGCTCTGAAAAATACAATCGGTCGCTCGAAGGCAACTTCCACTCAATCACTGCAATAACGCTACGCCGTGACTCGCATCCACGACTGACTAGTGTTACAGCAATAATGTAACGGTTATATGGTATCACATCTGGAAGAATATAAGCTTGGGAGATTGAGGAGCGGGGCGCCGCATATTTCCTCCGCGCCTACGCAGGGGCACCCGTCACCCGGACGCTCCGCCCCTCCTCGCTCCGCATCGGAGAGCGTCCGGGCTGACACCCTGAGGGCGCATCCGGAAAACGCGGCCGCGCCCGCACAGTATCCCAGTGCGGAAAGGCGGTATCGTCCGTAGTGACATCAGGGTGCCCGAAGCGAAGCGAGGGCGGGTGCCCCTGTAGGAACGAGGACGATAACCGCCTTTCTGCGCGGAACCCAAGCGAAACCGTGCAGAACAAGAGAGCACAAAAGAGGCGCCGCCTCCCACACGGGAGACAGCGCCTCTTTCGTTAGAGCCGGTTCAGCGGAAAAGCTTAGCCTTCCACGCCGCACTCAGCCAGAATCAGCTCACGCACGCGGGCGGCATCAGCCTGGCCGCGGGTAGCCTTCATGACCTGACCGACGATAGCGCCAGCAGCCTGAACCTTACCGGCACGGATCTTGTCGGCAACGTCGGGCATTGCTGCCAGTGCTTCCTGGACGGCTGCGGTGAGCGCGCCGTCGTCGGAGACCACGGCGAGGCCGCGTGCTTCAACGATTTCGGCGGGGGTGCCTTCACCGGCGAGGACGAACTCGAGCACCTGGCGGGCGATCTTGTCGTTAATCTTGCCTTCGGAGATGAGCGCTTCGAGGGCGACCACGGTTGCGGGCTCTACACCGAGGGCGGTGAGCTCAACTTCAGCCTGCTTTGCGCGGCGGGCGATTTCGCCCATCCACCACTTGCGGGCTGCTGCTGCGGTTGCGCCTGCGGCGACGGTCTCTTCGATGACGTCGAGTGCGCCTGCGTTGACTACGTCGCGGAACTCTTCGTCGGAGTAGCCCCATTCGCCCTTGAGGCGGCGGCGGCGTTCTGCCGGGGGTTCGGGCAGTTCGGCGCGCAGACACTCAATCCATTCGCTGTTGGTGACGACCGGGACCAGATCCGGCTCCGGGAAGTAGCGGTAGTCGTCAGCGTCGGACTTGGGGCGGCCCGAGGAGGTTTCGCGGGTGTCTTCGTGCCAGTGGCGGGTCTCCTGGGTGACCTTCTCGCCGCGTTCGAGGATTGCGGCGTGGCGGCGAATTTCGTAGCGGACGGCGCGCTCAACCGAACGCAGGGAGTTCACGTTCTTGGTCTCGGAGCGGGTGCCGAACTTCTCTGCGCCCTTGGGCATGAGGGAGACGTTGGCGTCGCAGCGGACGTTACCGCGTTCCATGCGGGCGTCGGAGATGCCGAGGGAGCGTACGATGTCGCGGATTGCGGCAACGTAGGCGCGTGCCAGCTCGGGTGCGCGCTCGCCGGCGCCGACGATGGGTCGGGTGACGATCTCGATCAGGGGCACGCCTGCGCGGTTGTAGTCGACCAGGGAGGAGGTTGCACCCTGGATTCGGCCGTCTGCGCCGCCGACGTGGGTGAGCTTGCCTGCGTCTTCTTCCATGTGAGCGCGCTCAATTTCGACGGTGAAGATGGTGCCGTCTTCGAGCTCGACGTCCAGGGAGCCGTTTTCCGCGATGGGGCCGCCAGCCTGAGAGGTCTGGAAGTTCTTCGGGGAGTCCGGGTAGAAGTAGTTCTTGCGGGCGAAGTAGGACTTGTCTGCAATCTCGCAGCCCAGTGCCAGGCCGAGCTTGATGGCAGACTCAACAGCGGTCTTGTTCACCATGGGCAGCGCGCCGGGCAGGCCGAGCGATACGGGGGTGACGTTGGTGTTGGGTTCGTCGCCGAACTCGTTGGGTGCGGAGTCGAACATCTTGGTTTTGGTGTTCAGTTCGACGTGCACCTCGAAGCCGAGGACCGGGTCGTACTTTTCGATGGCTTCTTCGAAGCTGAGGACTTCTTCACTCATTACTTGGTTCCCCCAAAGTCAAAGTCGCGGATCAGAGTTTCGGTGTCGGGCAGGCTCTTGTAGAGCGGTGCGCCCCATTTTGCGGTGAGCAGTTCTTCCAGTGCTGCACCGACGCGGTAGAGGCGTGCGTCTTCGCGTGCGGGTGCGGTGAACTGGATGCCGACGGGCAGGTTGTTCTCTTCGGAGAGGCCGCCGGGCAGGGAGAGCGCCGGGACGCCTGCCAGGTTGACGGGCACGGTTGCGACGTCGCCCAGGTACATTGCCATGGGGTCGCCTTCGGTCTTCTCGCCGAGCTTGAACGCGGTGGAGGGCGCGGTCGGGGAGATGAGCACGTCGCACTTTTCGAATGCTGCTGCGTAGTCGCGCTGGATGAGGGTGCGTACGCGCAGTGCGGCGCCGTAGTAGGCGTCGAAGTTACCCGCGGACAGTGCGTAGGTGCCGAGGATGATGCGGCGCTTGACCTCGTGGCCGAAACCTGCGGAGCGGGTTGCGGACATGACGCGTTCGATGGTGACGGGGCCGTCTTCGGGTACAACGCGCAGGCCGTAGCGGACGCCGTCGTAGCGTGCCAGGTTGGAGGACACCTCGGAGGACATAATCATGTAGTAGGCGCTGATGGCTTCGGTGACGGAGGGCAGGGAGACCTCGATGATCTCTGCGCCTGCGGCACGCAGTTCCTCAACAGACTCGCGGAATCGTGCGAGCACGCCTGCTTCGAAGCCTTCGCCGTCGCCGCCGCCGAGTTCCTTGATGACGCCGATGCGCAGGCCGGACAGGTCGCGCTTGCGTGCGGCTTCTGCGCCTGCCTTGGCTTCTTCAACGAAGTTGCCGGGCTCATCGGGCAGGGAGGTTGCGTCGAGCGGGTCGTGGCCTGCGATTGCTTCGTGGAGCAGTGCGGTGTCCAGGACGGTGCGGGCGACGGGGCCTACCTGGTCGAGGGAGGATGCCATGGCGATGACGCCGTAACGGGAGACGGAGCCGTAGGTGGGCTTGACACCGACGCTACCGGTCAGTGCTGCGGGCTGGCGGATGGAGCCGCCGGTGTCGGTGCCGAGCGCCAGGGGTGCCTGGAAAGCGGTGACGGCTGCTGCGGAGCCGCCGCCGGAGCCGCCGGGTGCGCGGTCGAGTGCCCAGGGGTTGCGGACTACGCCGAATGCGGAGTGCTCGTTGGAGGAGCCCATTGCGAATTCGTCGAGGTTGGTCTTGCCGAGGATGGGCATGCGTGCTTCGCGGACCTTGCGGGTGACGGTGCCGTCGTAGGGGCTCATCCAGCCTTCGAGCATGCGCGATGCTGCGGTGGTGGGCTGGCCCTTGGTGACGATGAGGTCCTTGACGGCGATGGGTACGCCTGCGAGCGGGGGCAGTTCCTTGCCTGCTGCGCGGTCTGCGTCCACTGCTGCTGCAGTGGCGAGTGCTTCTTCGGCGTTGATGTGCAGGAAGGCGTTGAGGCCGCTCTTGCCGTCTGCTCGGTTGCCGCTTAGGGGTGCGCCGTCGGTGGCTGCGATGCGGTCCAGGTGTGCCTGGGTGAGCTCGACGGAGGTGATTTCGCCGGATGCGAGCTTTTCTGCTGCTTCTGCGGCGGTGAGCTGGATCAGTTCGTTCACTTGGTTGTTCTCCTCTTAGTCTTCGTCGAGGATTGCCGGCACGCGGAACTTGCCGTCCTGTGCGTCGGGGGCGCCGGAGAGCGCCTCTTCCTGGGTGAGGGTGGTGACGGGTACGTCTTCGCGGAAGACGTTCTCGAGGGGGATGGGGTGGCTGGTCGCGGGGATGTCGGCAGTTGCTTTCTGCGACATGGTCTCAACGGATGCGACGATGACGTCCAGCTCAGACGCCATCGCGGTGAGTTCTTCATCGGTCATCTCAATGAGTGCCAGCGATGCCAGGTGCTTTACCTGTTCAAAGGTGATGGCAGACATGGTTCTCCCGTAGTTTGTTTTCTTGTCTCTTCTCTAGTGTAGTGGAGGTTGCGTGTTCCGTCTCATTGGGGGTTGGAGGGTTTACCTGCTGGTTTGTGTGTTCAGGAGGTGTTCCTGGCGGCGTTCCTCTCCCCTGTTTTAGGGTTAAAAGCTCAACGCCCCGCTCCTCGTGTGAGGTGCGGGGCGTTGGGCTACAACGTTTCCACGTTACGCTTGAGGGTCAATCCTTAGGCGGGGATGGTCAGAACCTGGCCGGGGAAGATCAGGTCAACGTTGTAGATGATGTCGGTGTTCGCAGCTGCGATTGCCTGGTAGCCGCCTGCAACGCCGAGCTTTGCAGCGATCAGCGAGAGGGAGTCACCGGGAACCACGGTGTAGGTGCCTGCTGCAGCCTTGGGAGCTGCAACGGGTGCCTCAACTGCCGGTGCAGCGGGTGCTGCTGCGGGTGCCTCAACTGCTGCGGGAGCTGCCGGTGCAGCGGGTGCTGCTGCGGGAGCCTCAACAGCTGCGGGTGCAGCCTGAGCTGCAGGAGCTACGGGTGCAGCCTGTGCCGCGGGAGCGGTGTAGGTCTGCTGGGTCTGCGACTGTGCAGCCACGGTGGTGGTGGGCTCGGTGTAGGTGGGAGCTGCGCCGGTCTTGCCGTAGAGGCCAAGCTTAGCGGAGCATGCGGGCCATGCGCCCCAGCCCTGGATAGCGAGCAGACGCTCGCCAGCCTCGATCTGCTGTGCACGGGTAGCGGTTGCGGGGGAGCCGGACATGCCGACGCCGTTCCAGGACTGCTGGGTGAACTGCAGACCGCCGTAGAAGCCGTTACCGGTGTTGATGGACCAGTTACCACCGGACTCGCACTGTGCCAGTGCGTCCCAGGTAGCACCGTCTACTGCGTTTGCAGCGGGCATCGACATGGTAGCTGCTACAGCGCCACCGATGGCGAGAGCTGCTGCGGTACGACGAATGGAAGTGTTCTTCATAATGCTCCTTGGGGCCGTCCCCGCTCGTTCCGTCCCCGGAACTCTAGCGCGCCGCCGCTCACCCTTTGATAACGAAGTAGGTTACTCATTTTCTGGCTCTACCATGTGAGCGGCTCTCCACCGATTTCATGTCACCGTGAGCGATTCTGCACTTGTGTGCGGAATCCGGGTGGCACTTCCTCGATGGGGACGTGCGGTAGAACCGGGCATCGTTTCAAGCATTCCAAGCTTGAAACCACACAGGCGATTCCCTTGCGAGAATCTATCTGGTCTCAAAGATAGCCGAGGTTTTTTATGATTCCAACCCAGTTTCAAGTTCACAGCGAACGTCCCGGGTTCTCCCAGGGTTCTTTCAGGTAAAAAGTGCAGGAAACATTAATGGAGACCTTGAGCCCCGCGTATCTTAGGGGTTTTCCCCCGGAATTTCGGGGTTTTCTAGGGGTTTAACTCGGATGCACTCCCCCACCAAGCTTTCCGGTTCGGAGTTGCTGAGCGCCACCTTTAAGGGTTTTGAACGGCGTGTAAATATTTTTTAAATATTTCTTCGCTTTGGGAGTGTTTTAAGGCGCTTCCACCTTAAAAGCTGTGGTAATTATAAATGCCAAAAATTGGCATTCAGGCTCTGGAGCACGCACTCCAGAGCCTGAATGCTCTACATATTGCAGGTCAGATTCGATTGACCCCGCTACCGGGCCTACTCGGCGGTAGCCTCAACCGCCTCCGGGCCGCCCTCGAGCAGGGCGGTGAAGCCCTCCTCATCCAGCACCTTCAGACCCAGCTGCTGAGCCTTATCCAGCTTCGAGCCGGCGTTCGCGCCAGCAACCACAAAGTGGGTCTTCTTAGACACCGAACCGGACGCCTTACCGCCACGAGAAATAATGGCTTCCTTCGCGCCGTCACGGGTGTAACCGTTCAGCGTGCCGGTCACAACCACGGTCAGCCCCTCCAGGGTGCGCTCCACGGACTCATCGCGAGTATCTTCCATGCGCACACCGGCGGCAGCCCAGGAGTCCACAACCTCGGCATGCCAGTCCTCAGCGAACCACTCAATAATCGAGTCGGCAATCGTGGTGCCCACACCGTCCACAGCGGCGAGGCGTTCACGGTCAGCCTCGCGGATCGCCTGCATCGAACCGAACTCCGCGGCGAGCGCGCGGGCAGCGGTCGGGCCCACGTGGCGAATCGAGAGGGCAACCAGCACGCGCCACAGCGGCTGCTGTTTTGCTTTCTCCAGCTCGGCGAAGAGGTTCAGCGTATTCTTCGTGGGCTTCGGCTCGGGGCGTGCCTTGGTCGGCTTGGTGTAGAAGTAGGGCACGCGCTCCATCTTTCCGGTGCCCACGCCCTTGACCTTCTTCTCACGCTCGATGGTGACCTCGCGCAGGTCCTCAATATTGAGGCTGAACAGGTGTGCCTCGGTCGTGAGCGGAGGAGTGTCCGGGGTTGCGGGGCTGGTGAGTGCCTTTGCCGCTTCGTAGCCGAGCGCCTCAATATCGAAGGCGCCGCGGCTTGCCGCGTAGTACACGCGCTCGGTCAGCTGCGCCGGGCAGGAGCGCGGGTTCGTGCAGCGCAGGTCCACGTCGCCTTCCTTGCCGGGGGCAAGGGGCGAGCCGCAGGAGGGGCATTCGCTGGGCATGACGAACTCGCGTTCGGTGCCGTCACGGAGGGCGACCACGGGGGCGACGATCTCGGGGATTACGTCGCCGGCCTTGCGCAGCACCACGGTGTCGCCGATGAGCACGCCCTTAGCCTTGACCACGTCCTGGTTGTGCAGGGTGGCGCGTTCCACGGTCGAGCCGGAGACGAACACGGGCTCCATAACGCCGTAGGGGGTCACGCGGCCGGTACGTCCCACGTCCACGCGGATGTCCAGCAGCTTGGTGTGCACCTCCTCGGGCGGGTACTTATACGCCACCGCCCAGCGCGGCACGCGGGAGGTGTAGCCCAGCTGAGCCTGGGTCGCGAAGTCGTTGACCTTAATGACGATGCCGTCGATTTCGTGTACCAGGGAGTGGCGCTGCTCGCCGTACTTGTTAATGAAGTCGAACACCGCCTCGGTGCTATCGGCGATTTCGCTGTAGGGGCTCACGGGCAGACCCCAGGAGGCGAGCAGGTCGTAAGTCTCGTACTGGGTGGCAATATCCAGGCCGGTGCGCGAACCGATGCCGTGCACGTACATGCTCAGCGGGCGCGATGCGGTCACCGCCGCGTCCTTCTGGCGCAGCGAGCCTGCCGCAGCGTTACGCGGGTTCGCGAACGGGTTCTTACCGGCGGCAATCATGGACTCGTTGAGCTTCTCAAAATCGGCGGAGGAGATGAACACTTCGCCGCGGATTTCAATCTCTTCGGGGTGGTTCTCGCCGGTCAGCTGCTGCGGGATGCTCGCAATGGTGCGCACATTGTGGGTGACGTCTTCGCCGGTGGTGCCGTCGCCGCGGGTTGCCGCGCGCACGAGGGTGCCGTTGCGGTAGAGCAGATTCACCGCGAGGCCGTCAATTTTTAGCTCGGTCAGCCACTGCGGTGCGCTACCGGTGAGGTTGCGGACGCTCTCCTCGGTCTTGGTCAGCCAGGCGCGCAGCTCCTCGAAGGAGAAGACGTCCTCGAGGGAGTACATGCGCTGCAGGTGGGTGACGGGCGCGAAAGCTTCGATGGCTTCGCCGCCGACTTCCTGGGTGGGCGAGTCGTTGGCGATCAGGTGCGGGTGCTCCGCCTCAATGATTTCGAGGCGGCGGTAGAGCGCATCGTACTCGGCGTCGGAGAGGAAGGGCGCGTCCTCGTTGTAGTAGGCGCGGCGGGCGGCACGAATCTTATCGGTCAGTTCCGCGTACTCGGCACGCAGGGCCTCGGTAATCTCCACGCTGTTTTCCACGGAGTTTTCTGCGGGGCTCTCTGCTCGAGTCTCGGCGGGGGCAGTCTGCTGGGTGGTGTTGTTCTCAGTCACCCGTCCAGTCTAGCGTTTTTGCCGGTCCTCTCCCCTATTACTCGTCATCCTCTCCCCTATCGCTCGTCATATTGCAGGTTTCCGCAGGCGCATATTCGCTACCTCTATACCAGTAATGCTGACTTCGGATACAGTTCACCCCCGCTCCCTACAAGCGCTCAGTCAAGCGTCAGAAGAAAACGGGGGGGTGAATCACACGGTATGAAGTTTAGGCTTCGACAGCGTCGGCAACAATCACGGTGATGTTATCGCGGCCGCCCGATCGTAGCGCCTCGTGCTGGAGCACGTCAGCGGCGTCCTGCGGGTGGCGAATCGAGGTGAGTACGCGCGCCATGTACTCGTGCGAAAGCTCACCGGAAAGGCCATCAGAGCAGAGCATCAGGCGGTCACCGGCGCGAGCGGGCAGAACCCAGAAGTCCGGTTCCCAGTAGTTGCCGGTACCCAGCGCGCGGGTAATCACGTTGCGGCGCGGGTGAGTCAGCGCCTCCAGGGCGGTAATCTGACCCTCGTCAACCAGGTACTGCACCTCGGAGTGGTCAGTGGTGACCTGCTCCAGCGAGGCGGAGCCCTCAGCGCCGGGCAGCTTCTCCATGGCGGAGTGGTGAATACCCTCGTCTTCACGTAACAGACGGTAGGTTCGGGAGTCACCCACGTTGAAAATAACCCACAGGTTACGGTCACCGATGCTGGTCAGCCAGGCGCCGGTCACGGTCGTACCGCCGGAGCGGGAGAGCGCCTGCTTAATTTCTTCGTTGGTTTCGCCCAGGATATCGTGCAGGCGGTTCAGGGCGCCCACGATTTCATTGTTAAGCAGGGTGTTTGCGCGGCGGCGGCGCTTGGCGGGGTCTTCCTCGTCAATAGCTGCGAGGCGCTCAAGGTAGGTCTGCTGTTCCTCTTCGCTACGGCCACCGGGCATCGTGAAGAACGGCGAGTAGGCGAGCTGACGCACGCACAGGCGCGAAGCAACCTCGCCCGCCTCGTGGCCTCCCATGCCGTCCGCGACCACGCAAAGGGAACCGGCGACGACCATCGAATCTTCGTTATTTTCTCGATGTGCGCCGCGGTGCGTTGCACCACCGGTACGTAGTTTCAGTTCAGTCATGAGAGGTCTATCTCCATTGTGTAGTTCACGCGACGAGTCACCGCCACGGGGTCTACGTTACCAAAGCTTCTAACGTTTCGCGTTCCTTGAGAGGTGAGAGTATAGCGATTTCCCACCTGTCGGAGCGTGTTTGCTGTCTCATTATCGGTCAGTACGGTACCCGGTTCAGCCAGGGAGACCAGGCGCGCAGCCAGGTTCACGCTGGAGCCGTACACGTCACCGCGGTTAGCCAGAACCTCGCCCCAAATGAAGGCGACGCGTGCATCCGGCAGCTGCGGGTCGGCACCGATCTTTTCGGAGAGCTGCAGGCTAATTTCTGCGATAGCGTCCGGGGTTTCAGTGAGGAAGAAAACTTCGTCACCGAGAGTCTTAATAATGCGACCGCCCAGGGGCGCGATCACGTCCAGGCAGCTCTGCTCGAAGTGGTTGATGAGCTG
>ERZ773011.199-NODE-199-length-13512-cov-11.1896_pt1 | contig 13512 bp, 8 predicted proteins | sample MGYA00580662_ERZ773011 | MGnify/ENA primary metagenome ERZ773011 (study PRJEB29015, sample SAMEA2738118) | human oral metagenome | biome: human oral; feature: human-associated habitat; material: saliva | place: China | collected 2169 ... | reverse complement strand
CTTCCGTAAGCCTTCCCGCAGGACAAACTCTCACAGGAGCACCCATGAGCGTAGAGCACGCCCCCGAAACCGGTACGACCGCCTCCGGCGCTGCCGCCAAGGTCACCGGCGCATCCATTGAGAACCTCTCCCAGCGTGAAGCCAGCGAACGCCACGTGCCCGTCATGCTGGACCGCTGTATTAACCTGCTGGCACCCGGCATTGAACGCGCCGTCGAGGAGCGCGGCACCGCCTACGTTATTGACGGCACCCTCGGCATGGGTGGCCACTCTGAGGCGCTGCTCGAACGCTTCGAAAACCTTGTGCTGATTGGCATTGACCGCGACCTGCAGGCGCACGCTATCGCCGGTGAGCGCCTGGCACGCTTCGGCGACCGTTTTGTACCCGTGCACGCCGTCTACGATGAGATTGACCGCGCTATGGAAACCGCCGGCGTGCAGGGCATCGACGGCATCCTGATGGACCTGGGTGTCTCTTCCATGCAGCTGGACGAACGCACCCGCGGCTTCGCCTACTCCTACGATGCGCCCCTGGACATGCGCATGAACTCTGAAGACGAGCTCACCGCCCGCATCGTCGTCAACGAATACAGCGAAGATCAGCTACGCCGCATTATCCGCAACTGGGGCGAAGAGAAGTTCGCATCGCGTATTGCCCGTGCCATCTGCACCGCCCGAGCCAACGCACCCCTGGAAACCACCGGTGAGCTCGTGCGCATTATTCAGAAGGCGGTGCCCGTCGCCGCGCAGCGCACCGGCGGCCACCCCGCCAAGCGCACCTTCCAGGCGTTGCGCATCGAAGTGAACCACGAGCTTGAAGCCCTCGAACGCGCCGTGCCGGCAGCCCTGGAGGCGCTCAACCTCGGCGGCCGATTCGTCGCCATGAGCTACCACAGCCTCGAAGACAAAATCGTCAAGAGGGCACTGACCGCAGAAGCGACCTCCAAGGCACCCAAGGGCTTCCCGGTAGAGCTTGAAGAGCACAAGCCCACCGTCAAAATCATTACCCGCGGCGCCGAACCGCCTACCGACGAGGAAATCGAACAGAACTCCCGCGCCGCCAGCGCCAAGCTGCGCGCCGCCGAGAAAATCCGCATCCCCGCCAAGTAGAAGACAGAAAGCGAAGAAGAGTGAGCACCCAGCACGCATCCCCGCGCCCCACCCGCACCCAGGGCGCCCCGCGGAGTCGACGCGCCGGTTCCTCGCGCCCTGCCGCCGGCACCCCCGGCGCCGTTGGCTCTACCCGCGCATCCTCTACTGGCGCATCGACCGGGGCGAGCCGCGCCTCCACCCGAGCCCATTCCGGTCGTACCCGTACCGCGCGTCTGGAGCCGGTCACCGCAGCCCAGCCGGTGGTTCGTCCCGCCAGCACCGCGGCTTCGCACGGCGGTAAGCGCACCTCGACGAATGCGAGCCGTGTGCCCTCGAGCGTTCGTGCGGCAGCCCGCACCGAAGAACCCCGCGAGGAGAAGCCGAAGTCGCGTCACCCGCTCTCGACCGTGCGCCGCCGAGCCCGTAAGCTCAGCCCGCCCACCATGCTCGCTGTTTTTGCGGCAATTCCGCTGACGCTGGTCTTTATCCTGCTTCTGAACGTGCTAATCGTGACCCGCCAGTACGACATGGTGGATTTGCGTGCGCAGGAGCAGCAGCTTGTGCAAGAAAACCAGGCTCTGCAGCAGGAGATCGGCTTCAAGGAAGCCCCGCAGGACCTTGCAGTTCGTGCCAGTACCCTGGGCATGTTTGTGAGCTCTTCGCAGGCGACCCTGAACCTGCAGTCCTCCACGATTGAGGGCACCCCCGCCCCGGTGGCAAGCCCGACCGGTGCTGAGGGAAACAAACAGGAGAATCTGATTTCGCCTCCGGCGGCTGGCTCGAATGAAAGCTACGCCAAGAGCATTGTGGACGCGGACAAGTCCGTTCAGCAGCGCCACGGCCAGGCGAGCGCGGCGGCTAAGGCATCTGCAAGCGCCTCGGCGAGCCCTGCTCAGCAAACTAACTCAGCTCAGCAGGCTAACCCGACCCAGCCTGCACCGAGTGCCTCGGCTAGCTCTGCTACCGCACCGAGTACCGCTCAGCAGCCCGCGGCAAGCCAGCCCGCACGATAAACAACATTGACCACAGGATGCGTAGCATCACCGATAGACCAGACCAGCGAAAGGACCACCGCATGAGCTCTGACGCGCGTAAGAACGCGAACGAATCGGCATCCGGTCAGCCGGATCTGACCCGCCGTGGCTTTGTCGCCGGCGCCGCTGCCACCTGTGCTCTGGGCGTCATTGGTGCGAATCTGTTTATCCGCCAGGGCTTTGATCCCGGTGCGGTGGCGAATGCGTCCCGTCAGAAGCGTTTGCGCTCCCAGGTGCTGCCTGCTGTGCGCGGCCAGATTCTGGATATCAACGGCAATGTCATGGCGCGTACTGTGCAGCGCTATAACCTGACCGCTGATCAGAGTGCCGTGGCGACCTTCAAGCGTTACAACGAGGACCGCACCCAGAAGATTGAGGTGACCCCCAACCAGCTGGTGTACGAGATGGTCGATATTCTCAAGACCGTTGACCCGGGCATTACCGACGAGTTCATCAAGTCCAAGCTGGATGGCACCTCCAAGTACTCGGTGATTAAGGCGAATATCACCCCGGAAATTTTCAATAAGATTGATGCCCTGGGTGCGCCCTTCATCTACGGTGAGGCGTTCTCCCAGCGCCTGTACCCCAATGGCAGTGTGGGCGGCTCTGTGGTCGGCAAGTACAACATTGTTGAAGAGGCTGACGGCAACGGTAAGGGCGGTACGGTTTCCCGTAACTTCTCGGTGGGCATTGAGCGTGTCTTCGAAAAGGAGCTTGCCGGTACTCCCGGTGAGCGTACCTACGAGATTAGTGCTGATGGTGTGCGTATCCCCGTGGCGAAGGAAGAGCAACGCCTGGCGGTGGACGGTAAGAATATTCGCCTGACCATTAACCGTGATGTGCAGTATTTTGCGCAGCAGGTGGTTCGTGCCCGCGCTGAGGAGCTGAAGGCTGAGTGGTGTACCGCCATTGTTATGGATGTGCGTGACGGCTCTATTTTGGCTCTTGCCGATTCCTCCACGATGGATCCGGGTGCGGCAACCATTGAGGATGCCGCGGATATGACTCCTCGCGCTATTTCGCAGAGTGTGGAGCCCGGCTCGACTGAGAAGATGCTGACTTCTTCGGCGCTGATTGAGCAGGGCTTGACGACCCCGACTAGCGTGTACGATGTGCCGGCAACCCTCACGATTGACGGCCAGACTTTCAAGGACGCGTTTGAGCACGGGGCGCAGCGGCGTACTTTCTCGGGCATTATTACTGACTCGATGAACACCGGTACGGTGCTGGTCGGTCAGAAGCTCAGCAAGGAAGAACGCTACAACTGGTTGAAGAAGTACGGTGTTGGTGAGTTCACCGGCATTGAGCTGACCGGTGAGCAGCAGGGCCTGTTCGCTGATTGGCGTGATTGGGACGGCCGTCAGCAGTACACGGTACTGTTCGGTCAGGGTGTTGCGCAGACTCCTTTGCAGACCGCGATGATTTTCCAGGCGCTGGGCAATAAGGGTGTTCGTCTGAAGCCTCGTATTGTGGACGCGATCATTGACGCCGACGGTACCGAACATAAGCGTGCCGTGGAGCCTGGTGAACGCATGGTCAGCGAGCAGACTGCCGCCTCCTGCCTGACTCTCATGGAGAACGTGGTGGAGCAGGGTCACGCCCGTCCGGCGAAGGTGACCGGCTACCGCGTGGGCGGTAAGACTGGTACTGCGGAAGCTCCGAGTGAGAAGGGCGGCTACGACGGCAACACGACGTCCTTTATTGGTGTGGCGCCGATTGAGAACCCGCAGTTCTTGGTGGCGGTGACCATGCAGCGTCCTGAGGGTACGGTGGGTACGAACGGTACGACGGCTGAGTTCTCCAAGATTATGGAGAAGACTCTGCACACCTATAATGTGCCTCGTTCTACCGGTGAACCGGAGTTGATTCCGCTTTTTGCTGAGGACAGCCCCAATAAGACGAGCTAAAGGCGAGCGGGGGAGAGGCGCCCGGTAGCTGATTCGTGATGAAGAAGCGCCGGTACTGAACACCTGTCGAAGCCTAAAGACCGTAGAATATTGAATGACCCTGTGTGCCTTGAGCGCATTGACCATACAGAGCTCACCGCTTCGGACAGCGGAGAGGAAAGAAGGACGATGGATACCGCATCTCACGCACCCGGCCAGAACCTGCTGGGCGGCGACGCTCAGACTCTGCGCCCGAATGCTGTGCGCCCGGTGAGTTTGGCGCACCTTCGCGAATATCTGCAGGGATTGGGTGCTCAGGTGAGTGCCCAGCCGGCTAGTGGCGTTCAGGGTTCTGAATCCGGTGATTCTGTTGAGGTCACCGGTATCAGCATGGACTCCCGAGGCGTTCGCCCACAGGACCTGTACGTGGCTCTGCCCGGTGCGAAGGTGCACGGTGCGCAGTTTGCTGAGGCTGCGTTGAAGCTGGGTGCTTCCGCTATTTTGACGGATGCTGCCGGTGCGCAGCTGCTGGGTGAGGCGCCGGTGCCTGTCCTGGTGACTGAGAACCTGCGCGAGTATGTCGGTCCGTTGGCTGCGCTGATTTATGGTTCGGCTTCGTTCCCCGCTACCCACCGTTACGCGGTGACCGGTACGAACGGTAAGACCACCTCCACCTACATGTTGGAGTCGGTGTTCCGCACCGGCCTGGGTGTGAAGACGGGTCTGATTGGCACTATTCAGATTCTGATTGATGGTGTGTCGGTTCCTTCGAAGATGACCACCCCTGAGTCTCCTCACGTGCATTCTCTGCTGACGATTATGGGTCAGCATCAGGTGCGTTGCGCCGCAATGGAGGTGTCATCGCACGCGATTGATTACCACCGTGTGGACGGCGTGAAGTATGCGGTTGCTGGCTTCACGAACCTGACCCAGGACCACCTGGATTTGCACGGCACTATGGAGCATTATTTCGACTCGAAGGCTCAGCTGTTCACCCCCGAACGTGCCGAGCTGGCTGTGATTACTGCTGATGACGAGTGGGGCGAGAAGATGTTCTCCGCCGCTTGCGAGCAGATGGGTGCGCAGCAGGTGCACCGTCTGGTGACTGCGCGCGGTGCCGGTCTGGCTGAGGTACCCGCAGAGTTTGGTGCCCGCGACTGGGCTGTGGTGAAGGTTCAGCGTGAGGGTCTGGGCCACCGCTTCCACGTGGCTAACGGTGCCGGTGAGAGCGTTGAATGCTACACCGGTCTGCCCGCTGATTTTAACGTTTCGAATGCTGCGCTGGCGGCGCTCATGGCGTACCTGGACACTGACTCCGCTGAGCGTGAGCGTCTGTTGCCCGAGCTGGCGTCCGGTTCGGCTCTGACTCCGGTGGTGCCGGGTCGTATGCAGCTGATTTCTTTGGCTCCGCACGCGATTGTGGACTTTGCCCACAACCCTGACGGCCTGACCCGTGCCCTGGAGGCGATGGACCGCCCCGGAGACGGCAAGGTCATGATTGTTTTCGGTGCGACCGGTGAGCGTGACCAGCTCAAGCGCCCGATTATGGGTGCGATTGCGGCACAGTATGCAGATATTGTGGTTGTGACTGATGACGATCCGCACGGTGAGGCGCCCGAGCCGATTCGTGCCGCCGTTGAGGAGGGCGCGCAGAAGGCTGAGAACCGCCGAGCCACCCAGATCCTGAATATTTCTCCGCGTGCCGCCGCTATTGATGCGGCAATTGCCCTGGCGGGCGAGCATGACGCCATCCTGATTGCTGGCCGCGGCCATGAAACCGAACAGGATGTTGACGGCGTGGATATCGCCCTGGACGACCGCGTTGAAACCGCCCGTGCCCTGCGTGCGCACGGTTTCGAGATTCTGCCTGACTACCAGCGCATGCTCGATGAAAGTGACTCTAAGACCGCTGAAGGTATGGTGAAGAATGATTAAGCTCAGCGCCGCCCAGATTATTGAGGCAACCGGCGGCACCGCTATCGGCCTGGAGGGCCGTGAGGAGCAGGTGTACGCAGACTTCGCCACCACCGACTCGCGTGAGGTGCAGACCGGTACCTTGTTCGTGGCGAAGCCCGGCGCTGTCACTGACGGCCACAGGTTCATCCCCATGGCGTTTGAGAGGGGCGCGACCCTGGCGCTGGTCGAGCGTGAAGTACTCGACGAGCAGGGCGTGCCCTACCCGAGCATCCAAGTGCCCGATGTGGTGCTGGCGATGGGCGATTTGGCGCGCTACTCGATTGAGCAGATGCGCGCTCAGGGTGAGCTGACCGTTATCGGTATTACCGGTTCTGCCGGTAAGACCACCACCAAGGACCTTCTTGCCGCCATTTTCACCCCGGAGGGCCCGACCGTTGCACCGGTCGGCTCCTACAACAGTGAGGTGGGCGTGCCCCTGACCGTTTTCCGTGCGGATGAGTCCACCCGCTACCTGGTCATTGAGATGGGTGCGGACCGTGTGGGCAACATCGAGTACCTGGCGAATATTGCGCACCCCGATCACGGTGCAATCCTGAAGGTTGGTACCGCGCACGCTGGCGAGTTCGGCGGCGTGGACAATATTGAGCGCACCAAGGGCGAGCTGGCTGAGGGTGTTCAGCCGACCGGTTCCCTGGCGCTGAACGCTGACGATGAGCGCGTGCTACGCATGGCGTCGCGTTCGGTTGCACCCATTACCTACTTTGGTGTGGGCGAGAAGACCGACGCGAACGGCCAGCCCTACGAGCGCTACGTGGCGGCGTTGAACCTGCGCACCACCGACGCTGGCTGCCCCGAGTTCACTCTGCGCCTGCCCGACGGTAGCGAGTACGAGATTTCCTCGCAGCTGATTGGTGAGCACCACGTGCACAACCTGCTGGCTGCGGCGACTGTCGCCTACAACAGCGGTATTTCCGGTGAGAAGATTGCTCGCGCGCTCAATAAGACAGCGGCAGCTTCGAAGTGGCGTATGGCGCGCACCGACCGTGCCGACGGCGTGACCGTCATTAACGACGCCTACAACGCGAACCCTGAGTCGATGGCGGCTGCACTGCGCACTCTGGCACAGCTGGGCCGCACCGTTGACCCTGCGACCGGCCAGCCGCACCGCACCTGGGCTGTTCTGGGCGCCATGCTGGAGCTCGGGGACGCCTCCGTGGAGGAGCACGACCGCATCGGCCGCCTCGTGGTGCGCATGAACATTTCCAAGCTGATTGCTGTGGGCGACGAGACGAAGCCCACCTACAACGCGGCTCACCTGGAAGGCTCCTGGGGTAATGAGGCGACCTGGGTGAAGACCCCGGAAGAGGCAGAGCAGATTCTGCGCGCCGAGGTTCGCCCCGGCGACATTGTGCTCTTCAAGTCCTCGAACGGCGCGAAGCTGGGCATTCTGGGTGACCAGGTTGCTTTCGCCGAGTACACCTTTGGCGTTGAGAAAGAGCAGGCACCGACCTGGCTTTCTGCCGGTGACTTTGTTGAAACCACAGATTTGAGCGACCACCTTGCCGCTCACCTGGACGGTGCCGCTAAGGGCGACCGTACTTCGACCGAACAGACCACGAACGAAGGGTAGCGCTTTATGATTACCGTGCTGATTGCTGGAATCCTCGGATTCCTCATCTCCCTCACCGCGCTGCCGGTGTTCATCAAGAAGATGAAGTCCCTCAAGCTTGGCCAGCTCATCCGTGAGGAAGGCCCGGCGGCCCACCAGTACAAGGCGGGTACCCCCACCATGGCGGGTCTGATTTTCATCCCCGCGGCGATTCTCGCCTACTTCTTGACCCTGGCGGTGAGCGCCCTGCTCTTCGGTACCGCGCCGGTACCGACTGCTACCGCGTGGCTGACCATCGCCTTCACCCTGGGCATGCTCGGTGTGGGCGCGGCGGACGACATCATGAAGTTCCGCAATAAGGGCAACGAGGGTCTGACCGAGAAGCAGAAGACCATCGGTCTGCTGGCTGTGACCCTGCCCTTTGCGTACTTGGCGTTCCAGTTCCCGAACGAGTCGGGCGCTCGCCCGGCGTCGACCGCCATCTCTTTCGTACGTGACCTGCCCATCGACCTGTTCGCGGCGGGTGCGGTCTTCGGCAGCATCCTGATGGTTGCGTGGATTACCATCATCTCTCTGTCCGGCACGAACGCTGTGAACTTCACCGATGGTCTGGACGGCCTGGCTGGCGGCATCATGATGACCATCTTCTCCGGCTACCTGACCATCAGCATTTGGCAGTACGTACACGCCTGCTCCGCTGGCGCTGGCACCGCCTGCTACGATGTACGCGACCCCGGTTCGCTGGCGCTGATTGCCGCATCCCTGGTGGGTTCGCTGGCTGGCTTCCTCTGGTGGAACGTGTCGAAGGCACAGATCTTCATGGGTGACTCCGGCTCCCTGGCGCTCGGCGGCGCAATGGTTGCTTTCGCGCTGTTCACCCGCACCGAGCTGCTTCTGCTGGTCATCGCCCTGATCCCCGTGCTGGAAGTGTTCTCTGTGATCGTGCAGAAGTTCGTGTTCAAGACCAGCCGTAAGCGTTCGGTCGCAGCGGGGGAGAAGCCCCTGCACGCGCACCGTTACTTCCGTATGACCCCCTTCCACCACCACATGGAGAAGGTCGGCGTCAACGGCAAATACTCAATTGATAAGCGAGGCGTTGCCCCCGGTACCGTCAGCAGCGGCGAAGTGAACTCCGTGTTCCGCCTCTGGGTTGTTAACGCCCTCTGCGTGCTCGTTGCCCTGGCGCTGTTCTTCGGTGACTGGTTCTCGCAGACTTCTGGAGTGATTCACTAATGTCAACTAATGAACAGCCGGATGCCGCTCGCATTGAAGCGAACGCCGCCGCTATTGCGGTGAACCCGGTGTATGAGAACGAGCGCCTCGCGGAGCTGACTCACTGGGGCGCCCCCTGGGCTAACCTGCGTGTGGTTGTGGTGGGCATGGGTACCAGCGGCGATGCCGTGACCGATGTGCTCGCACAGCTGGGTGCACATATCGTTGTCATCGATGGGGCAGATACCCCGGAGAAGCGTGAGCGCATCGAGATTTACAAGAACGCCTACGGTAATGTTGAGGGCCTGTTCGGTCCCGAGCACATGCGTGCACTGCCCCTGGTGGACGGTCAGGAACCCGAGCTGGTGGTGACCTCCCCGGGTGTGCGTCCCGACCACCCGGTCATGCTGGACGCTTACGAGCGTCGCATCCAGATTTGGGGCGATGTGGAGCTGGCGTGGCGCCTGAATGAGCGCAGCGACTGCCTGACCCCCAAGTGGCTGTGCCTGACCGGTACGAACGGTAAGACCACCACCGTGGGTATGGTTGATTCCATCCTGAAGGCTGCCGGTAAGAAGTCTATTCAGGTGGGTAACGTGGGCATGCCCATCGTGTACGCCATTGCCGACGATGAGCCCTACGAGTTCTTCGCGGTGGAGCTGTCCAGCTTCCAGCTGCACTGGACCTACTCGATGTCCCCGTACGCTTCGGTGGTGCTGAACATCGCTGAGGATCACGTGGACTGGCACGGCTCGTTCGACGCCTACAAGGCCGATAAGGCACGTGTGTACGAGCACACTCAGGTTGCCTGCATCTTCAACACCGACCATGTGGACACCCTGCGCATGGTTGAGAACGCGGATGTTATTGAGGGCGCTCGCGCAATTGGCTTCAGCTCCACTGAGATGCCCGCCGTGTCGATGCTCGGCCTGGCTGAGGACATCATGGTGGACCGCGCCTTCTTGAAGAACCGTTACAACGAGGCGTATGAGCTGGCGGTTCTGGAGGATTTGGCTCCGGCTCCCGGTAAGATGCCTGCGAAGCACACCGTAGAGAACGCTTTGGCGGCTGCGGCTCTGTGCCGTGCGGCTGATATTGACCCGAAGGCTGTGGGCGCTGGCCTGCGTTCCTTCAAGACCGGTGCGCACCGTAACCAGCTGGTGGGTTACGCAAACGACATCATGTGGGTGAACGATTCGAAGGCTACGAATCCTCACGCCGCGAATGCTTCGATGAGCGGTTACCCCTCACTGGTGTGGATTGCTGGCGGTCTGTCGAAGGGCGTTGAGTACGATGAGCTGATTGCTGCTCACGCTAAGCGCCTGAACGCTGTGCTGATTATCGGTACCGATACTGCGGCGTTGAAGTCGGCATTGGCTAACCACGCTCCGCAGGTTCCGACCTACAATATGACCGCCGCTGTGGCTGATTCTTCGGACGGCGTTGCCGTGATGAACGCGGCCGTTGCGAAGGCTGCTGAGCTGGCGCATCCGGGGGATACCGTGCTGATGGCTCCCGCGTCTGCGTCGATGGACCAGTTCAAGAATTATGCGGTGCGCGGTGATGCGTTTGCGAACGCTGTTGCCGCCCAGCTGGCAGACTCTTAGGACGTTACCTGCAGGGGCGTCTCGGGTAACCGGGGTGCTTTCTGCAGGTTCTTCTCGGGGGTGGGATGGTAACGGTGTCCCACCCCTGAACCTTTTTCGTGTATTCGCCACGACGGATCCGTGGCAGTTGAGGCCTATAGGAGGGCATGTGAGTACCAGCGCATCTTCGGAGCGTTCGGCTTCTTCAGCGCGTTCGACCGCGAGTGGTCGTTGGGCGTCTTTGCGAGCCGGTTTGGAGGATTTCTCAGCGCCGTTCCGTGCTCGTGCCGGTAGGCTGTACCGTCGTGGTTTGAAGGCTGACCTGTGGGATGTGCCGGTGATGCTGTTGGTGACGACCCTGGGTCTGGCTATTTTTGGCTGCATTATGGTGTTGTCGGCTTCGAGCGTCACGATGATTTCGCAGGGCCAGTCGCCGTTCTCGCAGGTTTCGTCTCAGATCATGTTCTTGGTCCTTGGCGTGCTTGCGATGGCGGGTATTACGCGTATTCCGGTGGGCGTTTACCACAAGAAGTTTGTGGTGTATGCGATGCTGGCTACCGCTTTGGTCATGCAGCTTGCTGTGGTGGTTGTCGGCGTTGAGGTGAACGGTAACCGTAACTGGTTGAAGCTTGGCCCGGTGCAGATTCAGCCGTCGGAGTTTTCGAAGCTGGCGATTATTATGTGGCTGGCATGGGTGTATAGCCGCCACGGCGATATTTCTCGCAGTATTTGGCGCACGCTGTTCCCCTCGATTTATGGTGTGGGTGCCCTGGTGCTACTGATTATGCTCGGTGGCGATATGGGTACCGCCATGGTGTATGGCTTCATCTTTGTGGGCATGATGTGGCTGGCGGGTGCTTCTCGCAGCTCGCTGCTGAAGATTGGCGGCGCGTTTGCGGCGTTGGCGCTGGTGGGTGTGCTCAGTAGCGCGAACCGTGTGGCTCGTATTTTCGGTATTTGGGGTTCGTGCACGAACGCTAACTGTGACCAGGCGAATTCTGGTGAGGTGGCGCTGACGACCGGTGGCTTCTTGGGTGTTGGTCTGGGCCAGTCGCGTCAGAAGTACAACTACCTGGCTGAGGCGCATAACGACTATATTTTCGCCATTATTGGTGAGGAGCTGGGTCTGCTGGGTACGCTGGCGGTTCTGCTGCTGTATGTGGGCCTGGTGTATTGCGCGGTTCGTATTATGCTGCGTACTACTGATCCGCTGGTGCGTTTGGCTACGGGCGGCATCATGATTTGGTTGACCTCTCAGGCGATTATCAATATGGGCATGGTGTCCCGTATTTTGCCGGTGATTGGTGTGCCTTTGCCGTTTGTCTCCTATGGTGGTTCGTCGCTGTTGTCCTCGTTGTTTGCGGCGGGTTTGTTGTTGGCGTTTGCGCGGCAGACTCCGTTGCGTGGCGTGACGAAACCGTCGAATATTGAGACCCAGAGCGCGCGTGAGGTTCGTCGTGCGAATGCTGAATGGCAGCGTCGTACGCCGTTGCAGGATGTGCTGAATCAGGAAGAGGCTGCTCGTGCGGCTGCCGGTGGTCACCTGTTGAAGGAACATAATCCTTTGAAAGCTGTTTTTGGTCCGGAGAGCACGTTGCGCCGCTGGTTGGGTTTTGCGCCGGATCAGCAGCGCGAGTTGTCTCGTATGGCTCGTGAGCAGCGGAAGGAGCAGGAGCGCCAGGCTCGGGAGAAGGTTCGTCGTGAGGAGGAACAGGCTCGCCAGGAGGCGGCGCAGGCTCGAGAAGAGGCGCGTCGTGCTCGCAAGGAGGCACGTCTGGCTCGTGAGGAAGCTGCCCGTGTGAAGGCAGAACAGAAGGCTGAAGCTCAGAAGCAGAAGGCCTCGCAGAAGCCTGCAGCGCAGAAGGCAACTCCGCAGAAGGCTCCCGCTCAGCCTCGTACCGGTCAGCAGACTCGCCCCGCTCAGAAGGCTACCGCTGCGAAGCCCGCAGGTCAGAAGCCCGCGGCTCCGAAGCAAGCTGTACAGCAGCGCGCCGCTCAGCAGCCTACTGCTCAGAGGCGAGTGCAGCAGCCTCGTGCTACTCAGCCCCGTAGCGCACAGCACCGTCCGTCGGGTTCGCTACCTGCGGGTCTGCAGCCGCTGCATCCTGAGGACCGTCAGCGTCGAGCCCAGCGACAGGGTAATCCTCGACAGGGCGCTCAACGTCAGGCAGCGCCGCGACAGGGTACCCAGGCAAAGAGCGCTCAGAAGAACGGTGCTCAGCAGGCGCAGCGTCCGGCTCAGGGCGCGGCTCGGAACTCGGCTCAGCGCGGCACCCGCAAGCAGGGCTAAACCCCGCGGAACCCGCTCCGTGAAGCCTGCATATCGGGGGGCTGACATTCGGGGGAACGAGCTGCGGTTCGTGTCTCTACCCGTGATGAATATGCGCTGAATATAAGATAAAGCCCTCGCTATTGAGTTATAGCTCAATGGCGAGGGCGCTCTTTTGAACAGGTGCGATAGCGTAAAATGATGCTGTACCGATGTGTTGGGAGAAAGACCTATGACGAAGAAGGCGCCCTCTATAGTCTTCGCCGGTGGTGGCACCGCCGGTCATATTAATCCGATGCTCGCGATTGCGCGTGCGGTTCGTGATCTTGAACCGAACGCTAAGATTCTGATGCTGGGCACTGCGGATAAGATGGAAGCCGAGCTGGTTCCGGCAGCTGGTTTCGATATTGAGTTCATTCCTCGTGCAGCGTTCCCTCGTAGCATTAACCGTGCCGCTTTGGCTTTCCCCGCTAAGTTCTTTGGTGGCCTGTCGAAGACCCGCCGCATCCTCAAAGAAGTAGATGCAGACGTGGTTGTTGGCGTGGGCGGCTACGTGTGCCCGCCGGCGTATCTGTCGGCGTTGAGCGCTAAGATTCCTGTGGTGATTCATGAGGCGAACGCGAAGCCCGGTTTGGCAAACCGCCTGGGCGGTACGTTCGCTAAGTTCACCGGTGTGGCGTTCCCTAATACTCCTTTCCCGCGTGCAACCCTGGTGGGCATGCCGATGAAGGATGAGATCGCCTACCTGAACCGTGAGGCGCACCGTTCGAAGGCTCGCCGTAACCTGGGCCTGGACCCGCAGAAGCCGACCGTGATTGTGACGGGCGGTTCGCTGGGTGCGTTGAGCCTGAATAATGCGGTGGCGGCGTGCCGTGACCACTTTGCGGAGTGGGACTTCCAGATTCTGC
>ERZ773011.191-NODE-191-length-13765-cov-2.79745_pt1 | contig 13765 bp, 17 predicted proteins | sample MGYA00580662_ERZ773011 | MGnify/ENA primary metagenome ERZ773011 (study PRJEB29015, sample SAMEA2738118) | human oral metagenome | biome: human oral; feature: human-associated habitat; material: saliva | place: China | collected 2169 ... | reverse complement strand
CTTGTCCTGATTTAAATTTAATCCACTATATTTTATGCGTCCGGAAGAAATAGAAGGTCGGCAGAAAAGGCGTCATCTCTATTTTGCTGCGTTATAATCATTTTTCACGATCATGAAGGCATCAATATGCAAACTTGGCACGAAGCAATCGGCTCGGAAAAGTTCGAACCCTATTTCCAACACATCATCGAAACCGTCAAAAAAGAGCGCGGCATGGGACGGATTATCTACCCGCCCGCCGAAGACGTGTTCAACGCCTTTAAAGCAACCGAATTCGGTAACGTCAAAGTTGTGATTTTGGGGCAAGACCCGTATCACGGCGCAGGACAGGCGCACGGGCTGGCATTTTCCGTCCGCGAAGGCGTCGCCGTCCCGCCCTCGCTGGTCAATATTTACAAAGAGCTGGCGGACGACATCGAAGGCTTCCGTATCCCGCAACACGGCTATCTGCAACATTGGGCGGAGCAGGGCGTTTTACTGCTCAATACCGTCCTGACCGTCCGCGCTGGGCAGGCGCATTCCCATGCGACATTGGGCTGGGAACGCTTTACCGACGAAGTGGTCAACCAAATCAACCGTCGTCTTCATGCTTTGGGGCAGCCACGCGCAGAAAAAAGGCGCGTTTATCGACCGCAGCCGCCATCTCGTCCTCAGCGCGCCGCACCCCTCGCCGCTGTCAGCCTATCGCGGTTTTTTCGGCTGCAAACACTTTTCCCGAGCCAATGCCTATTTGCAGGAAAACGGGATAACGCCGATAGATTGGCAGGTATAAAACAGGTCGTCTGAAAACGGCAGCCTGGCAAACCGAACAATCCACCCTCCGTCTGAACAAGCCTTCCTTTTTCAGACGACCCCTTCCCCAACCCATAGGAGAACACTATGCAGGTAACGACTTCAGCCATTGTCAACGGTGAATTTGAAGACAAATACGGCAAGCGCGGCAACCAGTTCAGTCCGAACAACATGCCGACTTACTCCATCCCCTTTGAAATCAGCGGCGCGCCCGAAGGCACGAAATCCTTCGCCGTCGTTTTAGAAGACAAAGACGCCATTACCGCCAGCGGATTTGTGTGGACACACTGGTTGATTGCCGACCTCAAGCGCACCTCCGTCGCCGAAAACGAAAGCCTGACCGCCACTGACTACACGCAAGGCGCAAACAGTTGGGCGAGCCTGTTGGGCAAGTTGGACATCGAAGAAGCCACAGGCTACGGCGGTATGTATCCGCCCAACTGCCGCCACCGCTACGAACTCATCGTTTACGCACTCGACACCGTATTAAACCTGCCGCGCGGCTTCCGCTTCAACGACCTGCACTTCGCCATGCGAGGACATATCTTGGACAGCGCAAGCGTAATGGGAACGTATGACGTATAAGCCCAAACCGCTTGTTTGAAAAAAGGTCGTCTGAAAATTTTCAGACGACCTTTTGTTATCAATGATGGCCGCAACCGCCGCCATGACTTTCGCGCAATGCTTCGGCGGCTTGCTCGTCGGCATGGTAGCTTGAGCGGACCATGGCGCCGATGGCGGCGTTGGTGAAGCCCAGTTCGTATGCTTCTTTTTCAAAGATTTTGAACTGGTCGGGCGTGACATAGCGCAAGACGGGCAGGTGTCCGTCTGAAGGCTGGAGGTATTGGCCGATGGTAATCATCTCGATATTGTGCGCCCGCATATCGCGCATGATTTCGCGCACGTCTTCGTCTGTTTCGCCCAAGCCGACCATGATGCCGGATTTGGTCGGGATGTGCGGCATCATTTCTTTGTAGCGGCGTAGCAGGTCGAGGGAGTGCTGATAGTTGGCACCCGGACGGGCTTTTTTATACAGGCTCGGGTGGGTTTCTAAGTTGTGGTTCATCACGTCGGGCGGGGTTTCGGCAAGGATTTTCAGTGCGATATCCAAGCGGCCGCGGAAGTCGGGAACGAGGATTTCGATTTTGGTGTTCGGACTGGTTTCGCGGATGGCTTTGATGCAGTCGGCGAAATGCTGTGCGCCGCCGTCGCGCAGGTCGTCGCGGTCAACGGAGGTGATGACGACGTAACGCAGGTTCATGGCTTTGACGGATTCTGCGAGGTTTTTCGGTTCGTCGGGGTCGAGCATGTTGGGGCGGCCGTGTCCCACATCGCAGAACGGGCAGCGTCGGGTGCAGATGTCGCCCATAATCATGAAGGTTGCCGTGCCTTTGCTGAAACATTCGCCGATGTTTGGGCAGGAGGCTTCTTCGCAAACGGTGTGCATTTTTTGCTCACGTAAAATATCTTTGATTTCAAAGAATTTTCGGGACGGCAGCTTGGCGCGTATCCATTCGGGCTTTTTCAATTTTTCCTGAAGGGGGACGACTTTGATGGGGATGCGTGCGGTTTTGTCCGCGCCTTTGAGTTTGACGCCGCGTTTCGGGTCGGACTTATTGGCTGATGTTGTGTCGGTCGTCATGAGACTGTCTTTCTTTTTTAAATTAACTATTTGATTTCTTATTGTGTTTGAGGACAAGCAGGTTATTGAGGCCGTCTGAAAAAAGAAGCCGCAGAAGCGGAATATGTCGTGTTTCAGACGGCCTTTCCGTTCTTTTCGTCTCCCGCCATAGCTTGGCAGTTTAATTCTCTTTGCAAGTGGCCGGTCAGTTTTCCGGCTACTTCGGCCAGCGACGGACAGGGGCGGACAAAATCGGCTATCTGTACCATTTCCATTCCGGCATAGCCGCATGGATTGATATGGGTAAACGGACTTAAGTCCATATTTACGTTCAACGCCAAACCGTGATAGACCGAACCGTTTTTAATGCGTAGTCCCAAAGAGGCGATTTTCCGTCCGTCGACATATACGCCCGGGCGGCCGGGATCTGCCGCTGCTTTTATGCCGTATTCGGACAAGGTGGAGATAATGCTGTTTTCCAACGCAGATACGATGCGGCGCACACTAGTCTTGCGCCGTTTGAAATCAATCATGGTATACACTACCAACTGTCCCGGACCGTGGTAGGTAATCTGGCCGCCGCGATCAATCTGTACTACGGGAATATCGTCGCGTATCAACAGGTGCTCGGGCTTGCCGGCCAAGCCTTGTGTGAACACGGGAGGGTGCTCGACCACCCACAATTCGTCTTCCGTTTCAGCCGTGCGTGCAGCGTTGAACGCTTTCATGGCTTCGAAAGTTGGCAAGTATTCGACCAAACCTTTTTGTATGACTTTCATGCCTTAAAGCACCACTTTGACCATTTCGTGCGAAGTCAGCGCCCGGTAGATATCGTCAAGTTGTGCCTGACTGGTAACGTACACGTTTACGCTCGCCCCTAAATAATTGCCTTTGCTGCTGGGACGAGTGCTGATATGATGGGACTGGGTCTCCGGTGCGTGGATGCGTACGGTTTCCAAAACCGCCGTTTCAAATTCCGGATGCTGCGCACCCATTACTTTAATTTGAAAAGTGCAGGGAAATTCGATAAGTACGGAGCGGTCGGTCGGCATATTGATTATTCCTTTATCCGAGGCCGTCTGAAAACCGACTTCCCAAGTTTCCCGAGACGGCCTCCGATTGTTAACATATGTGGCGCGTATTTTAACGCAAAAATATGGTATGGGCCATAAAAACGGCCAGTTGTAAAATGGGCTTGCGAAAGCCGTTTATCAAGCCTTGAAATACTTGAAATAAAATGCTTCAGCCCAACTTACACGACAAACCGATTTTGAACCGATAGAGATTGAATATGGCAACAACAGACAAACATTTTGAGGAATACAGCGCACTGGCCACCTTACCCCTGCGGGACGTCGTGGTATATCCGCACATGGTACTGCCGCTGTTTGTAGGCCGCCCCAAATCGATTGCCGCACTTGAAGCGGCAATGGGTAACGACGAACCCGTATTTTTGCTGGCACAGCTTAACCCCGATACGGAGGAACCGGAGCCTAAAGACCTGCATGCGATGGGTACGGTTGCCCAAGTATTGCAGGTATTGAAACTGCCCGACGGCACGGTAAAAGTGTTGGTTGAAGGCATACGTCGCGCCCGCGCCCTGACCGTTGAAGACACCGGACAGCTTTTCTTGGCTCATATCGAAGCAGTCAACGAATCCGTCGACGAACACCATCCGGATATGGAAGCATTGCGCCGGACGTTGCTTTCCCAGTTCGAGCAATATGCCAAGCTAAACAAGAAAATTCCTGCCGAAGTCGTATCTACTATCAATAGTATTTCCGAAAATAGCCGTCTAGTCGATACTATCGCTGCGCACCTACAATTAAAGTTGGAGCAGCGTCAGGAAATTTTAGAAACACCTGGCATTTCTGACCGTATGGAATTTCTACTCGGCCAGTTGGAGTCGGAACTCGACATTATGCAGGTCGAAAAACGCATCCGCGGCCGCGTGAAACGCCAAATGGAAAAGTCCCAACGCGAATACTATTTAAACGAACAGGTCAAAGCGATTCAAAGGGAATTGGGAGAGGAAGACGAACGCGGCGAACTGGATGCGTTGGAAGCAAAAATCAAAGAAGCGGGCATGACCAAAGAAGCTGAAGAGAAATGCCTGTCCGAATTGAAAAAGCTGAAAATGATGCCGCCTATGTCTGCGGAGTCTACCGTCGTACGCAACTATATTGACACTTTGCTCGAACTGCCGTGGAAGAAAAAATCCCGCGTCAGCAAGGACATTGCCAAAGCTGATTTGGTTTTGAACGCCGACCACTACGGTTTGGAAAAAGTCAAAGAGCGAATTTTGGAATACCTCGCCGTCCAAAAACGTATGGACAAACTCAAAGGTCCGATTCTGTGTTTGGTCGGACCTCCGGGGGTGGGTAAAACCTCATTGGGCGAGTCCATTGCGAAAGCCACAGGCCGACAATATGTCCGCATGGCTTTGGGTGGTGTGCGTGATGAAAGCGAAATCCGCGGCCACCGCCGCACCTATATCGGTTCCATGCCTGGAAAAATCCTGCAAAACATGGCTAAGGCAGGCGTAAAAAACCCATTGTTCCTACTCGACGAAATCGACAAAATGGGCAATGATTTCCGAGGTGATCCTGCCAGCGCGTTGCTTGAGGTGCTCGATCCTGAGCAAAACAACAAATTTGCCGATCATTATGCGGAAGTGGATTACGACTTAAGCGATGTGATGTTTATCGCCACATCTAATAGCCTGAACATCCCAACACCTTTGCTCGACCGCATGGAAATTATCCGTCTGTCCGGCTATACGGAAGATGAAAAAATCAATATCGCCATGCAATACCTTGTGCCGAAACAAATGAAGCGCAACGGTGTTAAGGAAGGGGAACTGGCTGTCGAAGAAAGTGCAGTGCGCGACATTATCCGTTATTACACCCGTGAAGCAGGCGTGCGCTCGCTTGACCGTGAAATCGCAAAAATCTGTCGAAAAGTAGTGATGCAAATTACTTTGGCCGAAGACAAGAAAAAAGCATCCAAAACCGGAACGGCAAGCAAAGCAAAACCGAAGGTAATCAAAGTCAATGAGAAAAACTTACATGACTATTTAGGAGTGCGCCGTTTTGATTACGGCGTCGCCGAAAGTGAAAACCGTATCGGCCAAGTTACAGGTTTGGCTTGGACGGAAGTCGGTGGTGAGTTGTTGACGATTGAAGCGGTTGCTTTGCCTGGCAAAGGCACGATTCAATGTACAGGGCAGTTGGGCGATGTTATGAAGGAGTCCGTCTCGGCGGCATGGTCCGTGGTACGTTCTCGTGCCGAATCAGTAGGCTTGCCTCCCGATTTCTACGAGAAGAAAGATATCCATGTCCATGTGCCTGAAGGCGCAACTCCGAAGGATGGCCCAAGCGCAGGCATTGCCATGACTTTGGCGATGGTTTCTGCTTTCACCAAAATCCCGGTGCGTGCCGATGTGGCGATGACAGGTGAAATCACACTGCGCGGTGAGGTGTTGCCAATCGGCGGTTTGAAAGAGAAACTGCTGGCAGCATTGCGCGGTGGCATCAAACATGTTCTGATTCCCCACGATAATGTCAAAGATCTGGAGGAAATTCCCGATAATGTCAAAACCGGCTTGACCATTCATCCCGTCAAATGGATTGATGAAGTCTTGGCACTGGGTTTGCAATACCAGCCGGAACCGTGGAAAGAACCCGTTGCTGCTGATTTATCGAAACCGAAGCCGAAATCAAGGACGAAAGCGACCCAACATTGATTTTGTAGGAATGTGTTGTAAAAGATGTCGGTTTGGCTTGAAAGCCTATAAAACTGGAGGATTCCGCATCTTTTTACTTGACACGGTAATTTCGTAATTGCTATAAAGCACAAAGGTACTCAAAGTACGGAAAAGCCCGAATATTCGGGATTCTTAATTATTATTTGTCAATGATAGGAAGGGACTGATTGTGAACAAGTCTGAATTAATCGAAGCAATTGCTCAGGAAGCCGGCATTTCCAAAGCTGCCGCCGCTAAAGCTCTGGATGCTACAACCAACGCCGTAACCAACGCATTGAAAAACGGAGACACTGTAACTCTGGTAGGTTTCGGTACTTTCTATGTAGGCGAACGCGCCGAACGTCAAGGCCGCAACCCCAAAACCGGTGCTCCCCTGACTATCGCTGCTGCTAAAACTCCTAAATTCCGTGCAGGTAAAGCCTTGAAAGATGCTTTGTAATTTTACGGAAACAATTAATTGATTAAGGCTGAAAATCCATTGCGGTATCTTCGGCCTTACATTTGAGAGACAAGGCCGTCTGAAACATTTTTCAGACGGCCTTGTCAGTATTTAAAAATGTTACAATTAAATCCTTCAGCCAAGATAGGATTATTAGGGATAAATATATGTTTACCGGCATCGTACAAGGGATGGGACAGATTGTCCGTATTCAGGAGCCTTCTGCAGATTTCCGCACACATATAGTGGATTTGCCGCCGGAAATAGCAGATGATTTGCAAATCGGTGCTTCTGTAGCCAATAACGGCTGTTGCCTGACTATTACTGAGATTGATGGAAACAGGGTAAGTTTCGACTTAATGGAAGAGACATTGTCCAAAACCAATTTAGGCCGTCTGAAAGAAGGTGATATGGTGAACTTAGAGCGTGCGGCCAAATTCGGGGATGAAATCGGCGGACATTTGATGAGCGGTCATATCATAACCACCACACGGATTACTCGCATCAAAGAAAACGATTTTAACCGTACTGTCTGGTTCGCTCTGCCTGATTTATTAAAATCATATATCCTGACCAAGGGTTTTGTCGGCCTAGACGGATGCAGTCTGACCATAGGCGATGTAACCGAAACAGAATTCAATGTACATTTAATTCCCGAAACCTTAAAGCGCACATTATTCGGCGGCTGTCGGGTAGGGGATACGGTTAATGTTGAAATTGATCCGCAAACTCAAGCTGTTGTCGACACGGTTAAACGTTTTATGAAACAACAACGGCAGATGATAGATATAGGCCGTCTAGAGAATTAATATGGAAATATCTAAATTATTAAAGAAAATAAATTCTGTTATTGACCGATTAGATGTCCTCCTACCTCCCGAACAGAACAGAATCGACTGGTCGGCGTTAGCTTACCGCTGGCAGAGTATAGGCAAACAAGGGATTCTTGAAAGTCTGCCAAACCCGCATACCTTCCCTTTGAACCGGCTAGCGGCTGTTAATTCTCAGACTGAACGGGCGTCCCGCAAACAATGTTTTAATGAGCGGTGCCCGTGGTACGGGTAAATCTTCATTGGTCAAAGCATTACTGCACGAATATTCGGAACAAGGTTTGCGACTGATTGAAGTTGATAAGAGTGATTTGATCAGCTTGCCTGCATTATTAACCTTGTTGGAAAAGCGCAAAGAAAAATTTATTGTATTTTGTGACGACTTATCGTTCGAGTCAGGTGATGAAACCTATAAGGCATTGAAAACTGCTTTGGATGGCGGTCTATCGCAAAGGTGCAATAATGTTTTGGTCTACGCCACATCCAACCGCCGCCACTTGATGCCGGAATATATGGATGAAAATGTAGGAACGACGGGAATACGGGGAGAAATCCACCAAAAAGAAGCCGTTGAAGAAAAAGTATCGTTATCCGATCGTTTTGGTTTATGGTTGAGCTTTTATCCGTTCGACCAAAATGACTATTTGCTGGCAGTAGAAAACTGGTTAAACGATTTTGAGGTTCCGTTTGACGAAACCGCTAAAAAAGCGGCACTTATGTGGGCACAAATGCGAGGTAACCGTTCAGGCCGTTCTGCTTGGCAATTTGCTTGTGATTGGGCGGGGCGCCTGCCTGAACAACGCATCTTGGATTGACAAAGGGCACTTTACGTAAACCGTAAAGTGCCCTTTGTCAATCATTGGCTATCTCAGGCAAGTAGCAAGCCATTGCTGGCGTTGGCGGTCGTTTAATAATTGATAAAACCGGTATTGGATTGCCAATTCGTCCACCGCAAAATCCATATTGGGCAGATAACGGTTTTCCACGTAATCGCGGGCGGCATTTTGGTCAAACATATTGCCTGAAAGAATTTTAATAATAGTCTGACGACGGGTTCTGTCGGACCGTACGGTTTTACGGTAAGCTTTATCAGCAGCCTGACGGTATTCTGAACGGATTTTGCGGAGTGAGTTTTGTTGTGATTGAGTCAGCCCCAATTGGCGGACGTCGCAATTCGGATGAAAATCATCCAGTTGCATTGAAGAAACGGGCGCTGCATAAATCAGACTGCTGTAAACCAGCAGAAAAACGGAGAGGAAGTGAGGGACGAAATAAGGTTTTAACACAGCAAACACGGCATTTTCCAAATTTTCAGTATGGCGTGGAATATAACGGATAAGCGTGTGAAAAGCGGTATCAACAGGGTTAACTTTAGTTAATGCGTTATGATTTTAATAAAAAATTCAGATAATGAATGCTTTTATTTCAAATATTTATAAACAAGGTTATTATCATTACATTTCAGACGGCCTTTGGAAAAGCATTACAAAAATACTTAAAACATTTGCGGTTTGGGATAGAATGAAGCCTAAAACTGATTGCGCATCACAAACATTTTGAATGGAGAAAAGTTATGAATACATTTCGTATCGCACCCAGTATTTTATCGGCCGATTTTGCCAAATTGGGAGAGGAAGTCAGCAAGGTAATTGATGCAGGAGCGGATTTGATTCATTTTGACGTTATGGATAACCATTATGTGCCCAATTTGACCATCGGGCCGATGGTCTGTTCCGCCATCAAGCCTTATGCAACCGTACCTGTTGACGTTCATTTGATGGTGGAACCGGTTGATGATTTGATTCAGTCATTCGGTAAAGCAGGGGCGGACATTATCACTTTTCATCCCGAAGCCAGCAAACACATCGACCGCAGCTTGAGTTTGGTTAAAAGCATGGGTTGTCAGGCCGGTTTGGTATTGAATCCCGCAACACCTGTTAATCTGATTGAAAATGTATTGGACAAGCTGGACATGGTTTTATTAATGTCGGTCAACCCAGGATTTGGAGGTCAGAGTTTTATCCCTCATACGCTGATTAAAATCAGGCAGGTAAGGGGAATGCTTGACAACTACGAATCTCAAACCGGACGGCGTATTGCTTTGGAAGTGGACGGTGGTATTAAAACCGGAAATATTGCCGAAGTAGCAGCAGCAGGTGCAGATACTTTCGTAGCAGGGTCCGCTATTTTCAGTCAGCCGGACTATAAAACAGTTATTGACGAAATGAGGAAAGAGTTGGCTAAGGTATAACTGTTCGATAGCCAAAAGGCCGAAGGCCGTCTGAAAATAATTTCAGACGGCCTTTGTTGCAAAAATCAGACTTTATCAAGCACGTTTGCGGAACTCACCAGTACGAGTGTCGATTTCTACTTTGTCGCCGGTTTCGATGTAAGACATCACTTGGATTTCAGTACCACCGACCAGGCGCGCAGTTTTCATCACTTTTCCTGAAGTATCGCCTTTAACTGCCGGCTCGGTATATTCCACTTCACGTACGATAATAGTAGGCAGTTCTACGGAAATAGGATTACCTTCGTAGAAGGTTACTTCACATTGATCTTCCATGCCATCAACAATGAATTTCAGTGCATCGCCGATGTTTTCGGCTTCTATTTCGTACTGGTTGAACTCTTCGTCCATAAACACATACATAGGGTCGGCAAAGTAGCTATAAGTACAGTTTTTGCGGGCCAAAACGACAACATCAAATTTGTCGTCCGCTTTATAAATAGTCTCGGTAGCCGCGCCGGTCAGCAGGTTTTTCAGTTTCATGCTAACCTTGGCCGAGCTGCGGCCGCCTTTGATATATTCGCTTTTTTGTACGACCATGGGATCGTTGCCAACCATGAATACATTGCCGGCACGCAATTCTTGTGCAGTTTTCATCGTGCTATTCCAATCAAATCAGTCAAAAAATAAACGGCTATTTTAACGTATTTGAAACAAATTTGGCTAGCTTTTCCAATGCGCTGGGCTGGTTGAACAGGAAATTCTGCCAGCCTTTGGCCGCCTGTTGCCATCTAAAAGATTGTTCCCGCAAAATCTGCCAAGCCTGCAAACGGTTTTTATCGGATAAAGTCATCGCACCGTTCAATTCATCAGAAAGCAGCCCGTGTGCGGCAAAAACATCTTTCGGATAAAAAACACCTGCTTTCTCCCAAAAAGCATGGAGTTTGTCCAGATGTACCATCTCATCTTGCGGATAAATATGCCAGAAGAAAGGTTTGGCCGAAAACTGGGCACGGACGAAGCTGTCTTCCCCGCGTACGATTAGGCCGTCTGAAAGGTGCAACAGCTTGTCAAAATCATTCTGAGGAACGAATGGAATCTTTACTAGCTTTACACAGGCCGTCTGAAAAACATCGCCGTCCTTTGTTAAGACATCAATAGGAAGCACGCCGTCGGTTTTCAAACTGTCAATAATTTGGTGCCCTGCAAGCAATAAAGTGATGGGTCGATTATCCAACTGCCACATTTGCAGCCATTTAGACCAAACCGGACTGGAGTAGCCAAATAAAAACCATTCGGACGATGATTTTTCCGGTAAATTCAAATGCCGTCTGAATTGTATTTTGTTATAGAGACAGAGAGAATCATAATCCCGTTCCCGGATTAGACCGCCACTACGTTCGCCAAAGCCCATGAACCAAAAATACTTTTGTAATCCGTCTGCCTGTAATGACGGCATTGCGTGGAGCCGTTCGTTGCTGTCCTCTGCGCTCAAATATTCCCAGTTTAACCATAATGGCTTGTTTTTTCTTATAATACATAAAACGTTTTCAGGAAGATTACAGGCGAAAGTTTCAATGATAACTTGGGGAGGATTAACCGAAATAACATCTTGTGCACAACCAGCCTGCCATTGGTGAATATAGACATTTTCAAATAAACATGGAACAGAGGGCAGGGCAGGGCAGAGGGTATGTAATGCGTTTAAATCGTCAATCCATAAATGTACTTCCCAACCTAGCTCATGATACAAACATTGGGCCAGCCGCCATGAAACACCTATATCTCCATAATTATCAATGACATTACAAAACAGCCAGCAGTTTATTTTTTTAGATTCCATAGCCATGTTAACTCATAAAATAATTATTCATTTTAAAACAATATGTTATAGTGCATTGTGTAATTTTAGATAATTTGATTTTAGTCAAATAATATTCGCTGAGCAGGTATAGAATATTACATAAAAAATATTTTTTCCAAAGAAATCAGAAAGGTCTATGATGATTAAAGGTATCCAAATCACCGGTTCTACAAACAATGCTCTGTTAAATTCATTTTGGTTGCTTGACGACCAAACCAACGAAACACGTTGTTTAGTTGCCAAAGAAGAAAGCGGATTCGCGGCAGATGCAGTTGTCTCATTTTCTGAATTGGGTGAAGTGTCTTATAAAGAAATTCCAGTTGATGTTCACGCACGTCCGAAGGTTGAAGGCGGTCAACATTTGAATGTTAATGTATTGACCCGAGAAACATTAGAGGATGCCGTTGCCAATCCTGATAAATATCCTCAGTTGACTATCCGAGTGTCGGGTTATGCGGTTCGCTTTAATTCGCTGACTCCAGAACAGCAACGTGATGTGATTACCCGTACATTTACCAATAGCCTGTAAGGAAATAAGATAGCCGGGCAGTAAGGCCATCTGAAAATTATTTTCAGATGGCCTATAAATTTGCATCAATAAAATTTAACATAATATACATTATGCGAACTTAAATAGGAGCTGCATGTGTGATAACAAAACCAATCCGTTATAATATCAACTATCCTTTAATACTGCTTTATATTTATCATGCTTCATATTAATATACTCCAACAAAAAATTTCCAACGAAGATTATCGACGCTTGATTATCGGCAACAGCAAAGATTTTAGTGAAAACGAATCAAATCTCTTGCATGAAATCCTAAACAAGTTTGAGTTTGATGTCATACAGGAACAAGCACTGGTCCAGGCTGTTATGCAGCAGGTTCGGTTTGACCCTAATGCGTTTCATATCGACAGCGACGATGAGGATATAACTGGAATTTGCCCGCACTGCATTAATCCGCCCATGCCACCGCTGCGCGATTATTTAGCGTGGCGTGAGATGCGTGGATAACTTATTGAAAAGATTATTATGCTGCAAACAGACAACCTTAGTGCAGATCGGACACAACGTATTATTACGGCGCAGAACCTTTCTTCCCAAGAAGAATTGTTGGAACGCGCCCTGCGTCCGAAAACTTTAAACGATTATATTGGGCAAACCAAGGCGAAAGACCAGTTGGCCATTTTTATTAAAGCGGCTAAAAAACGTGGCGAAGCCTTGGATCATACGCTTTTATTTGGTCCACCCGGATTGGGTAAGACGACGTTGGCACATATTATTGCGAAGGAATTGGGAGTCAATCTGCGCCAAACCAGCGGTCCTGTTTTGGAACGTGCCGGCGATTTGGCCGCGCTGTTGACTAATCTTGAGCCACACGACGTTCTTTTTATTGATGAAATTCATCGTTTAAGTCCTGTTGTAGAAGAAATACTCTACCCTGCTCTCGAAGATTACCAACTCGATATAATGATAGGCGAAGGTCCTGCCGCAAGGTCGGTAAAAATCGATTTGCCACCGTTTACGCTGATTGGTGCTACTACCCGTGCAGGAATGCTTACTAATCCGTTGCGCGACCGTTTCGGTATTGTTTCACGGTTGGAATTTTACGAAGACAAAGATTTGGCAACGATAGTCAGCCGTTCGGCACAATTGCTGCAACTGAACATGGGGAGCGACGGTGCAATGGAAGTAGCCAAGCGCAGCCGGGGAACGCCGCGCATTGCCAATCGCTTATTGCGTCGTGTGCGTGATTATGCAGATGTAAAAAATAATGGCGTTATTGATGCTGAAATTGCCGATGCCGCCTTAATTATGTTGGACGTTGATGCACAGGGGCTGGATGTGATGGACAGAAAGTTTTTGGAAGCTATCCTGCACAAATTCGGAGGCGGGCCGGTAGGATTGGATAACATAGCGGCTGCAATCGGCGAATCAACCGATACGATTGAAGACGTTATCGAACCCTATCTGATTCAACAGGGATTTTTGCAGCGTACGCCCCGCGGACGTGTGGCAACCGAACGTTCGTATCTGCATTTCGGATTGAAAATTACGGAATAATGCGGGTTTATAAACATTTAAAATAAAAAAGGCCGTCTGAAAACTGTTTTCAGACGGCCTTTTAGATACTTGAACTAGATTAGAAATCCAATTCCGCTTTCAGCCAATAAGTACGCGGCATGCCGACGACGGCGAAGCTGCGGTCGTATTGGCCG
>ERZ773011.183-NODE-183-length-14180-cov-6.84262_pt1 | contig 14180 bp, 10 predicted proteins | sample MGYA00580662_ERZ773011 | MGnify/ENA primary metagenome ERZ773011 (study PRJEB29015, sample SAMEA2738118) | human oral metagenome | biome: human oral; feature: human-associated habitat; material: saliva | place: China | collected 2169 ... | reverse complement strand
GACTCTCCGCCTGACCTGGCATGCTAATATGTACGAGTTGGTCAGCAGACTTAGCCATATCCTGACTAATTCCTTGCCCCTCATTTCCCATCACTAAAGCGAAATTGCCATCTGTCTTAACTGCTTTATAGTCAACAGAGACATCGGAAAGTGTCGTTGCCAAGACGGGTACCCCTTGCTTTTTGCAAGCCTCAACCATGTCAAGAATAGGTCCACGATAGATTGGAAGATGGAAATGACTTCCCTGCATAGAACGCAAGGTCTTCTGATTATAAATATCAGCTGATTTATCTGACAAAAAGACTCCGTCATAACCTGCGGCATCCGCTGTGCGAATCATTGTTCCTACATTGCCAGGATCCTGAACATCCTCCAAGAGAAGATACTTCCCTGAGAGAGATTCTGGCAAGGCTTGAGATTGTTTAGCAACTTCTGCCACAATCCCTTGGGGGGTCTGAGTTTCACAGAGCTCCTTGAGCACCTCTGGACTAACCAACTTCACCTTAGCCATATTAGCCACACGATTAGCCATTTCCTCAAGCACGAAAACTTGAAGAATATCGGCACCACTTGCCTTTGCTTCCTCAAAAAGATGCCATCCTTCTAAAAGATAGCTAGTTTTACGGTGCTTGCGCTGCAATAATTTTCTAGCAGACTTAATGCTAGCATTTTGCTTTGATTGAATGATTTCCATACACTCATTATAGCAGAAATTCCTTGATAAATCTTGGACTTGACCGACTTTATAGCAAGGATTATACTAAAGGAAAGAGCTTTCAAAAGGAGGTCGTGGACCATGCAAAAAGTAAGATTATTAGTCTCAGGAAGAGTCCAAGGTGTTGGTTTTCGTTATTCAACCTATGCTCTAGCACTAGATATTGGAGATATATACGGTCGGGTTTGGAATAATGACGACGGAACTGTTGAAATCCTAGCTCAGTCAGAAAATCCTGCTAAGTTAGCTAAATTTATTCAAGAAGTTCGAAAAGGACCTTCAAAATGGTCTAAAGTAACCTATGTCGATGTGACCATGGCAAACTTCTCAAATTACAGCGATTTTCGGATGGCTAATTAAGAGGAAGCCACCGTTTTTAGCTTGTTCTCTTTCTTAAAAAAAGGTAAAATAGACAAGTATAACTAAAAAACAAAAGGAATGATATTGTGAATAAAAATCAAAAACGTCTAGCCCTGATGGGGCTTGCTGCCAGCATGCTACTCTTCCTATCAGGATGTGTGAGCCTTGATAAGTCTGGTAATCCTACTGGTTGGGTCTGGAACCTCCTTGGTCGCCCTATGAGCCACGTCATCACCTACTTCGCAGATAATCTTGGTCTCGGCTTTGGTCTTGGTATTATCTTTGTTACCATCATTGTTCGTTTGATTATCTTGCCACTTGGTCTTCACCAATCTCGTAGCGCAGCCTACCAATCAGCAAAACGTGAATACCTTGCGCCTATCTTGGAACCAATCAACGAACGTTTGCGTAACGCTGAAACTCAAGAAGAAAAAATGGCTGCCCAGTCTGAACTCATGCAAGCTCAGCGTGAAAACGGTCTAAGCTTGATGGGTGGTGTCGGCTGTCTTCCTCTATTAATTCAGTTCCCATTCTTCTCAGCACTCTACTACGCAGCACGTTACACTCCTGGTGTACTTCAAGATAACTTCCTCTGGTTTAACCTTGGTCACCGTGACTTCCCATTGATTATCATCATCGCAGCTCTTTACTACTTCCAATCTTGGTTGTCTATTCAACAAGTTCCTGAAGAGCAACGTAAACAAATGGCAGCGACGATGTACAGTATGCCGATCATGATGATTTTCTTTGGTATTAGCTCACCTGCAGCCGTAATCCTCTACTGGTTCGTTGGTGGTATCTTCTCTATTATCCAACAGTTGATTACCAACTACATCATCAAACCTCGCTTGAAAGAAAAAGTTGCTGAAGAGTTCAAAAAGAACCCTCCAAAAGCACCTCGTACTACACCAATCAAGCGTAAAGATGTAACACCAAAAAATACTCAAGCAATTGCAAGTAAACCAAAGAAAAACCGTAACGCCGGTAAGCAAAATCGTAAATAAGCTACAAAGCACTCTTGGCAAATGCCAAGAGTGCTTTTCTTATAGATTAATTCAGACTAGCCTAACTCCTACTAGCGCCGGCAACCAAAAAGGGAGTGAGACAGAACAACTGCTTTGTCTCACTCCCACTAGTTTCAAATATTGGACACCTTAATGCCAACAGTCACTTAGGCTGTTTTTTCTACACTAAGGATTTCTACAGAGTAGCTACCTGCTGGTGATTCGATAGCGACTTTGTCGCCAACTTTCTTACCAATCAAGGCTTGAGCAATTGGGCTTTCATTTGAAATCTTACCTGAAAAGATGTCAGCACCGGCTGCACCAACGATATGATAAGTATCTTTGTCGTTTGTACCAACTTCTTGAACAACAACAGTTTTACCAATTGCAACCTCGTCATTAGCAACAGCATCACTATCAACGATTTCTGCATAACGAATTTTTGTTTCAAGAATCTGAATTTGTCCTTCAACAAAGGCTTGCTCGTCTTTGGCTGCTTCATACTCAGAGTTTTCTGAAAGGTCACCATAAGAACGTGCAATCTTAATACGTTCTACAACTTCTGGACGACGGACGAGTTTGTACTCCTCCAATTCCGCTTCAAGTTGTTCTTTCTCTGCTTGTGTCATTACATATGTTTTTTCTGCCATTTTTTTCTCTTTTCTATTTTTTGAGCCGTTGGCTGTATCGTTAGAATCACTATTCGTTTGCTTGATTTTAACTAGCCAATCAGACTATTTATCTTTTAGTTTGCTGTTAATGTAAGTTTCAACGTTATGCTGATGCTCTTCATAGCTTTCAGCAAAATAGACATTACCAGTGGTTACATCTGCCACAAAGTACATGTACTTGGTAGATGATGGATTGATAACCGCTTCAATCGCAGACAGACTAGGACTGTCCACAGGACCTGGCATCAACCCCTTATGAACATAATCATTATAAGGGGAGTCAATGTTTGTGTCAATAGTTGCATCTTCTTTCAAGGTCGTTTCCTGACCAAGTTTTCCAAGAGCATAAAGAACTGCGATATTACTTTGTAGAGCCATGTCTGAGTTTAGACGATTATAGAAGACGCTCGCAATATTTTTACGGTCGTCATCTGTAGCCCCTTCTTTTTCAACAAGAGAAGCTAGGGTCAAAATCTCATTAACATTATGTCCACTAGATGAAATCGTTGCATAGTAAGGTGATAGGTAGGTATCCATCGTTGACAACATTTCCTCTGCCAAAGACTCCACCGTCGTATCATCATGAATGTTATAAGTCGCTGGGAACAGATAACCCTCTAGGACATACTTAGCATCCGTAGAATTTGGAAGGTTTGCCAACAAGGTTGGGTACTTCGCTTTCATCTTAGTAATGAAAGCATCATCCTTCATCAATTTCAAGAAATCTTTCGCCTTAAGTCCAGTTGATGATTTTTTGCCTTTTTTAGCTGAAGAATTAACTTCAACTGCCTTGGCAATTTGATCAATGGTATATCCTTCTTTGACTAAGACCGTACCAAGAGATGGCTCCTGAGGTTTATCACTTCCTTTTTTCTGAAGTGCCTCAATAATTTCATCCATGGTCATGCTAGCCTGAAGGTTGTAATAACCACTTTTCAGATTTGAGATGTTCTTAAACTTGGTATAGTAATTAAAGACCTTACCAGACTTAATAACACCAGCTGATTCCAAGAGTTGGCCAATATAACTGCTACCTGAATTTTCAGGAATTTCAACACTAACAAACTTAGTTGAATTAACATCTTTTGCGCCAACAGCATCACTAACATAACGATAACCAAAGAATGTCGCTACTGACAAGATAAGAAGCAAGAAGATAATAATATTTCTTGCAATTTTCCCAGCACGGCGGTTATTTTTATTGCGTTTGTGATTTCGGTTAGAACGTGAAATCGGCTCTTCGTCGACAATGTCAGCCTGTTTACCATCTTTTGGCGAAGACTTTTTCTTCTTCACTTTCTTGCCTTTCTTTTTCTTAGGCTTTCCAGAGGGTTCTAGAGCAATACTCTCATCATCCTCATTACCATCAGCTACTAGCTCTGATTGAACCTTTTCTTGCGACGCTTGGTCACTTGTTGCATGATGTTCCTGCAAGAATGCTTCTTTTTGACGTTCTGAGGTCAATTTGGCCTCCAATTCTTTAGGGTCTGTATAAATAGCTTCGTTAGACTTAGCTTCAATGAGCTCCTTAGCCACATCTGCAGGAATATACTCCTCTTCAGATGCTTCGTTAAGGCTAGTTTCCCAAACTGGACGTTTAAAACGGCGTTTCGACGTTTCAGTCTCCTGAGGAATATTTACCTTTGTCTCCTCCTCAATTGGCTCTTTAGGAATAGACGCTAGGTTTGAATGAGCATCAGATACTAAAGACTCCGCTTGAGAATCTGAAAACAAGCCAAGACTATCTTGTTGAGAATCTTGGGCTGTCTCAGAAGTCATAGATTTAGCAAAGGCACTGTGAGAAACAGAATGTGAACTAAAATCTTGGTTACTTACTTTATTAGACGCTGAATAACTACGAGTTGTAGCGCTCTCAGCTGACGTTGAAAGTGGTGTCTCGGGCATAGTTGCACTTTTATTATGCTCCTCCTCACGAAGAGAACGGAGCCGTGTCGCTTCTTGTAAGTCTCGGAGAATCTGATTTTTGAAGCTTAGGCTATCTTCAGAAGCTTCCGAGTGTTCATTAAACTTGTCCGTCAAGGCATACCTCCTCTATAGTAACAAACGCCATTATATCTTAAAAAGTCAGTTAATGCAAATCAATTGGTCCTTTGTCACAGTAACGTAACACTGAAATCAATGGGTTTCTGGGTTCTCCCAGACCATATTATACCAAGAGCTTCCACCATGATTTGATTCCGATTCTCCCTCATCAGTGAAACCATTGATCTCATAGTAAGCAATCAAGTAATCATGACAAGTCAAACTAATACCTTGGCGTTTTTGAGCAATAGCCAGATCTTTAAGCGCTGCAATCAAGGCTGTTCCAATACCTTGCCCTTTAAAGTCTTTGGAGATAGACAAACTAGTCACTGCAATAAAACCTCCTTGACTAGCATTAGGAGCCACTTTATGGAACAGGTCATCTGTGAGATAACGTTCCGCAATCACAGGTCCTTCGATGTAACCAGCTACAACGCCATCAATTTCAGCAATTAGAAAGGTATCACAAATCGTCTCTAAACGCTCTGCAATAGCCTCTGGAGTTGCAGCCTCTTCAGGCGAAAAATTTTCTTGTTCGATACGAACAACATCAGCCCAATCATCCTCTCGGGCATGTCGAATAAGCATATCAAATTCCTTTCTATTAAGAGAAAGAGCTGAGCGAAATCGCTACAGCCCTTAATATATTACATGTGTGTTTGCAAGCTTGCTAGGAGCTCTTCGAACGAGCGTTCGTAAAGTTGGATGTCCCCAGCTCCCATAAAGACATAAACAGCATTGTCATGGTCAAGGAGAGGTGAGACATTTTCAACTGTAACCACTTTGGCAGGTTTATTGATCTTAGCAGCAAGATCTTCAACCTTAACATCACCATGGTCAACCTCACGCGCTGAACCGTAAATTTGCGCCAAATAAACAGCATCTGCTTCACTCAAAGCTTCAGCAAATTCATCAAGAAGGGCGATGGTACGTGTGAAGGTATGTGGTTGGAAAATAGCAACAATCTCTTTAGATGGGTACTTTTGACGTGCTGCATCAAGCGTTGCAATAATTTCAGTTGGATGGTGGGCAAAGTCATCGATGACAACAGTACCACTGATAATTTTCTCTGTGAAACGGCGTTTAACACCTGAGAAAGTTTTAAGGTGTTCCGCAACCAAGTCCATGTCAAAACCAGCTACATAGAGGTTCCCAATAACCGCAGTTGCATTCAAGATATTGTGACGACCATAGGCTGGCACATGGAATTCTCCAAGGATTTGTCCATCATGTTTCACCTTGAAATTAGACCCTGTCGTTGTACGCACAATGTCTGTTGCTATAAAGTCATCATTTTCTTCGAAACCATAGTAATAGATTGGCGCATTGGCTGTAATCTTACGAAGGTGTGGATCCTCACCGTAAACAAAGAGTCCTTTTTGCACTTGCTTAGCATAATCATCAAAGGCAGAGAACACATCATCGATACTTGTAAAGTAATCAGGATGGTCAAAGTCAATGTTAGTGATGATTGAGTATGCTGGGTGGTATGGCATGAAATGACGTTCATATTCATCAGACTCAAAGACAAAGTATTGCGCATTAGCAGAACCTCGTCCAGTTCCGTCACCAATAAGATATGACGTGTCTGTGATATTTTTCATAACATGTGACAAGAGACCTGTTGTAGAAGTCTTACCATGTGCACCTGCCACACCAAAGCTAGTGAATTGATCCATGAAGTGACCCAAGAACTCGTGGTAACGCTTAAAGCTGTAGCCATTTTTAATTGCATAAGCAACTTCAACGTTGTTATCTTCACGAAAGGCATTTCCAGCAATCAATTCAACATCTTCTGTGATGTTTTTTTCATCGAAAGGAAGGATAGGAATACCTGCTTGCTCAAGACCACGTTGAGTGAAGTAATATTTTTCCACATCTGAACCTTGAACCTTGTGTCCCATTTGGTGGAGCATCAAAGCCAAAGCTGACATACCAGATCCTTTAATTCCAATAAAATGATAAGTTTTTGACATAGTTTCTCCTTACAATCGCACTGCGATTAGTTTGCGTCTTCTAAATGCGTCAAATTTAATTCTTGAGCAACTCGGTGTTCACGGTAAGTTTGACGTTCTGGGTAATTATAAACCTGGCTACGTTTCAAGAAGTCATAGCTATTTTTCTTGACGTTCTTACGAGATGGGTTACTAGGCTGTTGATAGGTTGGAGCCACTTCTGCCAAGATGTAAGAATCTTGTTGCAGACGATTTGCCAAGTGATGGATCTTTGAGTGCTTCCCATTAGGTGCTAAAGTTCGCTTGATAGCACTTACAGGAGCTCCCAAGATAGAGGCTGTCACTGGTCCTTTATCCGTTGTTACAGCAGCTGGCTCAACAGTGGCCTCAAAGCTTGGTTTAGCTTCTACCTTAGGCTTAGCAGTCAGTTGACGGCTATTAGTATGTTTGGTTTGTTGAACTTCTTGGCGGAGGAATTTTTGGCGTTTCTCACGTACATCACGCTTAGCCTTTTCGCGGGCTTCCTCAGCATAAGTCATGCCAGCTTCTTGTGTCTCCACTCGTTTTGGAGCCTGCTTACGATTGCTAGGCTTAGCTGACAAGAAATCATAGTTCGGCAACAAATCATTGTAGTCCTTATCTTGGTAAGGGCCACGGATATTTGTGATTAAATCTTCATTTTCGTATAGGCGCATAGAGACCGGTTCTTGCAAGCAAGGTTCCCCGTCTGGAATCAGCGGAAATTGTCGTCTTTGGCGATGCATAAAAGACTTCCTTTCATTTTCGAGATGATGCGTATCTTAATATAAATAATCGGGAATGGGAAGATACGTCTTGCAATATCCTATTATAGCCTAATTCAAAAGATTTGCCTAGTAGCATTTTTATATTTTAGTATTCCAATATTAAATATAACAAATTAAGATATTGCAATACCAAGAATTTCTTTAATATCCTCTACTGTCATGCTGGCACGGCTTTCATTGCCATCCAATACTGTTGTGACGAGGTTTTTCTTACCTTCTTGAAGCTCAAGAATTTTCTCTTCAATAGTCCCTCTTGTAATCAAACGGTAAACTTCGACATTTTGTTCCTGACCTATACGGTGAGCACGACTAATAGCCTGCATTTCTACCGCTGGATTCCACCAAAGGTCAATCAGAATTACCGTATCAGCACCAGTTAGATTCAGTCCCACTCCTCCTGCTTTCAGAGAAATCAAAAAGGCATCTCGACTTCCTTGATTGAAGGCTCTGGTCATCTCTTGACGACTATCAGATGGCGTTGACCCTGTTAGCTTATATGAGGAAATCCCTAATTCTTGTAAGAGCCCCTCTGTAATATCTAACATTCCACGAAATTGTGAGAAGATAAGGACACGATGGTCTGATTCCTTAATTTGGCTAAGCAACTCTCTAAGGCTATCTAATTTTCCGCTATCTCCCGCATAGTCCATAAAGAGAGCTGGGGTATCACAGATTTGTCGTAAGCGGGTAATTCCTGACAAGATTTCCACCTTACGACGGTTGATTTCCTGATCACTTGCTGAAATTAATCCTTGTTGCATCTGTTGTAATTGTGCTAAATAGATAGCCTTTTGAGCATCTGACAATTCACTTTGGTGAGTGATTTCAATCAAATCTGGGAGATCAGGAAGGACCTCTTCTTTTTTACGTCTTAGAATAAAGGGAGAAATATACCTAGCCACTTCCTTAGGTGTTAACTTAAGAAACGTTTTCTTAGCTGGTAAAAGTCCTGGTAGAATAATCTGGAAAATAGACCAAATCTCCAACAAATGATTTTCAATAGGCGTTCCAGATAGTGCTAAGCAATGTGGAACAGAAAAATCACGTAGATATTGGGCAATCTTTGTCTGTGTATTCTTCATGACCTGAGCCTCATCGAGAATGAGATAGTCATATTTGCCAGCCTTGTAAGCATCAAAATCCTGACGGAAGGAAGCGTAGCTTGTAATAATAATCTGGTGGTCTTCAGCAATGATGTCATCACGTTTTGGCTTGAGTCCATAAGAAACCGCTACATCTAACTGAGGGGCAAACTTTTTAAACTCATCCTGCCAATTGTAAATCAGACTTGATGGTGACAAAACCAAAACTCGTTGTCCTTCTTCTAAATGTGCAGAGAGGTAGGCAATAGTTTGCAAGGTTTTCCCCAACCCCATATCGTCGGCCAAGATACCGCCAAAACCATAGTGATGCAACATCGATAGCCACTGAACACCTTTTTCCTGGTAGGGACGAAGGCCAGCTTCTACCTTATAGGTTGGCAAATCAAAGGTCTCTGGCTTACTCAAATGTTGCGTTAAGAGTTGGAAATCTTTTGAAAAACGAACAGAATCACTTTCTGAAAGAGCATCCATCAATTGATAGGCAGTTAATTGATTGAGTTCTAGGTGACCTTTTCCTGAGTAACGAGCTCTCAGAGTTTTGAGACTCTCACTAATACGATACGTCGCTTCGTCAAAAACAATCAACTGACCACTACGATTGATAAAATAGGGCGAGCTTTCCATCAAGGCTGCTAAAGCATGATCCACATCTTCGTCGTCAAGACTTGAAAAATCAAAGGAAATATCTAATAAATTTCCCTGACGCTCTACCTGAACCTGTGGACTCTGCTCAACCCGTAAGTCACGTAACTCCTGTCCAATCAGAACCGTTCCTGCATTTTCAAAATCTGGTAGAGTATTTGTAAAGAAATCATAGAGCTCTTGACTGCTACTTAATCGTTTAGATGACTGAAAATCAGGGGTGAATCCATGCTTAGACATCAAACGAAAAACAGCCTGCTCATGACGATAGTTACTGGTAAATCCTAAATGACTCAACTCTTGGCGATCATGTACCAAGAAACCATCAAAATCAAAGGCTAATGTAAGAATAATCTTACTGTCACCTTTCAGATCAAAGCGAAATCTCGGTGTGAAATCCTTGATATTAAAAGCTTTTGGTGCCTTAACTGGCCCCATAGTCCTAAAATCAAAAAGACTAGCAGCCAAGATGGCTTGTTCATCGAGATTAAAGCTGACGTGCTTATTCAAATCGCTTCCGATTGGAAGAGAGCGTAAGCCAACCAAAAGTTTTTGTTGTTTTCGATTCAGACGATAAAAAACACCTTGATAAAAGAGAATACGATTATTAAAAAACGCCTGACTATTCTTCTCAGCGACAGTCAATTCAATCATCTTGGGCTCGACACAAATATCAAACGAGAAGAGCTGAGCATCAGCAGTCAAATCCTCGACCAAAAGTTGGCGATATTCGGTTCCTTCCCATTCAAACCTAAAGCCATCCAAATCTTGCATCCGTCTCAAACCTTCCTCAAAAAAACCGTAAGGGAGACAAAGGTGACGTGCATTATTCGGTAAAATAAAGTCTAAATTAGTCTTGGCTTCATCTGGAATCATCCGTCCTAAGAAGTCTAAAAATGCCTGTGAAGCCTGGTCAAATTGAATAAGTGATAGGGGTTCATAGTAGTTCTTACCTATCTGATAATAACCCTCAGCCTCTACAAGTTTGAGAAAGGCAGGAATATCTCGAATAACATAAGAACGTTCATCTGGTAAGCGACGTAAACGTATACTCCACCAAATCTCTGAACCAAAGGTAGATTCCTCTCCCTCTACCATCAAGCTATATCTAACGGTATCATCTTCATTCAGGGAAAGCCCTTCTAAAAATAAACCACCAAAAGAGTGACCTCGCTCTTGGCCTTGAGAGGATTCTTGTTCCTCTTCCAGTTCTGCCAAGAGACGCTGGCCTTCTTTATCATTTTTTAGATAATACTCAACCGCTGCCAAATGGGGACAATAGCCTTTTTGAGCGAAATAATCACAGTCACACGTGATTTCAGAATCATTGAGTGCATAAATTAAATGATGTTGGTCAACTGTTGTATCCAACTGAGTTTCTGAGACCTGATGAATGGTAATGAGATCCTTTTCAAAAAGTTCAATACCCTCATTACGGACTCTACCCGGCATCAATTTTGCCATAGTATTCACCCCTATCTTATCCCTCTATTATAGCACAAAATCCTTATAAACTAGGCCTTCACCAAGATAAAACAAAAAACACTCCCTAGGGAGTGTCGCAGATTATTATTAATAATCAAGTTTATCTGAGTGACCTGAACCATTACCAACATAGTAACCTGTCTTACAGTTGATACTGAAGAGGTAAGTTCCATCTGGAAGGTACAAGTTGTAGTAACCATTACCATTGATGATGTTAACTGGTTCAAGGATGAAGTTATCTCCTGAGAAGTAACCACGTGAGTGTGATGTTTCAATAATCTTATCAAGAACACCATCAGCCCAAGTCCAAGCTGGGTTACTTGTATCTGCTACTACGTTTGCATTATAAGGCACACGTGAGCGGTCACGTTGAAGGATTGATGGGTTATAATTTGTGATTCCGCGTGTTACAACTGTTGAAGCTGCAGCTGAGCCACCAGTAGTTCCTCCAGTCGCACCAGCTGAACCTGTTGAACCTGCTGAGTTAGCTGCTCCATTTTGCGCTCCAGATGTATTTGATGCAGCCGCACCACCACCAGTAGAAGCTGCTCCAGACGTGTTATCACCTGAAGGTGCAGCAGGACTAGCAGTATTGGCGCTATCAGCAGCTGTCGCTGCAGATGTTGCGCTCGCAGCCTTAGCTTTTTCTTCAAGCTGAGTCTTACCACCCTTAATCGCTTCTTGGATAGTGCTATCAAGACTCGCATTTCCAGTTGTTGTTACACTTTCTGGCAGATTATTAAAGTTGGCATCGGATTTAACAGCGATAGAGGCATTATAGCTACCATCTACCAGAGCATCTGACTCAAACTGACTGTTAATCTTTTGTACAGCTTCAATTTGTTTCTTCAAGTTATCATATTTTTTCTTAGCTGCATCATAATACTTGGTTTTCTCCAATTTCTTGAGCAGTTTTTCCAAATCTGATAGCTTACCAAATTGATCATTAGCGAGTTTTGTTTGCTCGTCATCTGTGAAGAAATTCTTATACATTTCTTCGAAGGCCTTATTATCAGCAGCTGCCGTGTCCTTGCTTGATGTTGACGTCACTGCTGAAGAAGCTGTGCTTGTTGTTTTTGCCGATTGGCTATGTGTTCCTTTATAAAGAGCATAGCTACCACCAATAATAGCTAAAGCAAGAACTGCTAGAGCACCGATAACAACACCTTTACGACGGTAAACTGGAATGTCACCATCAAAGGCACTCTTATGCGATGGTGAAATAGACTCTGAAGAGATTCTGTCTTCTGCAGATGGGCGATTAACTGCCATAGACACTTTTGGTGTTGTCTTTTCTTCGTCAGCTTTTGCTCCAGTTACCCCTGCCACTGTTGAGGCAATAGCCGCCAAATCGATAGTGTCTGAGATAGCAACATCATCCAACAATGGTTTTGAAGCTTGCGGCTCAGTATCGTCAACATTGGCAACAACAGGATTTTGTGGTTCTGGATCATCGATGTTAGCAATCAAAGGATTGTTATCATCAATATTATCTACCAATGCATCGTTATAGGCTGGCGTTGGCTGATTAGTTGAAGTAGCTGAATCTGCAAGTGCATCACCAAGGTCAAATTTTTCTGTTTCTGACGTGATGAAACGATCAGCATTCGTTGACGTAATGATAACTTCAGAACTTTGACTTTCTGGTTCTGCAATAACCTCAGGTTCAACAGGAGCATTCGGCAACTGCTTGTCAATATGAGATTGAGTTTCATCAACCTTGTTATCTGTAGCACCAAAACCAAATGTGACTGGTGTTACTTCTTCAGTAGCTACTGTTGAGTTGATTGACTCATTAGCCATTGATTGACCAATCAAACCTGAATCCGCAAACTCCTGACGTTGCTTTTGAATAAAAGCATCCAAAGGTGATGTGTCGCCATCAGCTTCAATTTTCTTTGAAAATTTTTGTGAGGCAACTTCTTCGCGGTGTTGCTTGATATACTTATCCAAAATGCTATCTGTTTCTGTTACACCAGCATTAATCTCAGCTTCTTTGCGGACAGCCTCACCGACTGTCATTTCCTTGGCATCTTGGAAATCTAGCTCTTGGCTACCTTCATAGCCATTTTGTGTTTTATCTTCTGACACGTTTAATTTACCTTTCTAGCCTCAGAACGGCGAACACGCTCACCAAAATATTGATACAAATCAACACGGAGTGTCCCGTTATAAAGCTTACGTTTTTTATCGGCTTTCATACCGTATTTGCTTTCAAATTGTTCATCGCTGGTCAAGATAAACTTGCTCCAAGTTTTAAGTGGCGCAAAAGTTTGACCCATTTCATTATACAAGATATCCACAGCCTTGTCATCCAACAAACGCTCACCATAAGGAGGGTTTGAAATAATGACACCATTGATTTTATCTGTTTTCAAGTCCTGTAAACGCATTTGTTTCAATTTAATAACATCTTCAAGACCAGCCTCACGAGCATTGGCTTTTGCGATCTCAACCATACGGCCATCAATATCACAACCCATAATATCTAGTTCAATATCATAATTTGCCTTACTATCTGCTTCATCGCGTACCGATTGTACCAAATCCTTGTCCACCCAATTCCAGGCTTCAAAGGCAAAATCACGATTAAATCCTGGTGCAATGTTCATACCAATCATTGCAGCCTCAATACAGAAGGTCCCTGAACCACAAGTCGGGTCAATCAACGGTTTATCCGGATACCAGTTACTAAGTTCCAGGATAGCAGCCGCCATATTTTCCTTAATCGGTGCCCCACCTTTATCCGTACGGTAACCACGCTTAAAGAGACTAGCACCAGTGGTATCAATCAAAACCGTAGCCTTATCCTTTAAAATTGAGACTTCAATCTTAAATTCTGCACCCGTTTCTTGAAGAGGTACTCCTTCTGGACGGTGGAAATACTTCTGTAGTTTCTTAACGACGGCTTTTTTTGAAATCGCCTGAACAGAAGGCTCGTTGTGAAGCTTTGATTTAACGCATTTAGCTTTTGAAATCGGAAACTTTGCACCTAGTGGAAGATAGTTTTCCCAGTCCAAGGCAAAAACTCCCTGAAAGAGTTCTTCAAAGGTGCGTGCTGGGAATTCACCCACCACAATCTTTATACGGTCTGCGGCTCTCAACCAAATGTTGGTTTCAGCAATTGCACGAACATCACCTTGGAAACGAACCTTCCCATTTTCAACCTGAGTATCATAACCTAACTCACGCAATTCACGTCCAACCACAGCCTCAAGACCCGCTGCTGCAGTTGCTACTAATGTAAATGTTTCTTTCATTGTTATCCTTTTATCTCATTATTATAAGTACAAACGTTCTTAACCTATGGCCTATTACTCAACGTCCCTTTATATAGTTAAAAAAGAGAGAATTCTTGCTAAAAGAAGGCTGAGACATGTGTCCCAGCCTCACCTA
>ERZ773011.182-NODE-182-length-14277-cov-10.5081_pt1 | contig 14277 bp, 7 predicted proteins | sample MGYA00580662_ERZ773011 | MGnify/ENA primary metagenome ERZ773011 (study PRJEB29015, sample SAMEA2738118) | human oral metagenome | biome: human oral; feature: human-associated habitat; material: saliva | place: China | collected 2169 ... | reverse complement strand
TGAACACCGACCCGTGGGACTTCACCGTCTCCACCGGCGTGGCAACCGGTCAGGATGCGCACTCGGCAAGCACCGCCGCAGCCCCCGCGTGGGAACTCTAGGGCGAGAACTCTAGAAGAATCCGCGTAGATTCCCTCAATGCGTAAGAGCCCGGGCACCCCGTCCGTTGTGACGCGGTGCCCGGGCTGGGCTTCCTTATCGCCGGGACCCTGAATCACGGGGTACCCGGGCTAGAACCGGCTCGGTCTACTTAGTTAGCAATGCGATACAGGCCGGTAGTGGTAGGGTGCATAACACGATGCCGGTAATAGAACGTTATCCAGGCCAACTCAATGCGGGTCACAGCATGATTCGGCTCAAACATGCCGGTCTCGGGAGTAATAACATTCTGCTGGGTAGCCCACAGAATCTCGCGATAGAACGCGGAATTCGGCGTAACATCCGGGAAGGACGAAACACCCGATACATCCGGTGAACCAGACGCACGGTAGACCATCGCGGCAACGGTTGCATTCGTGAGACCGTCCTCCGCGTGGAACTTTCCGTCAGGTCCGCCGAAAGTAACGCCCTTCTCGCGAGCCCAAATGTAGGCGGCGTAGTTCGGATCGTCCGTCTTCACATCCGGCCACGGGGAGACTTCAGGAAGGTCCACCTTGGGGCTGCCCTTCATCTCATAAAGGGCGGAAGCCAGCTCACCGCGGGTGGCAGGCTGCTTCTGTTCCTCGTCGTTCAGCGATGTCGAAAAGTACATACGTTCCTCTACGGGCACGTAAGCATTCGTGAACCGCTGGACACCCTCAAACTTCAAATCCTGGTGCGCCAAAAGAACGCCGCGGTGTTCCGGGGCAAAACCCACCATCGGGGTGATGAGAGTCTTATCCGTCTTGCTGGGGTAACCGTAGTCGCTCCACGCCTCAATGACGTACTGTTTGGACGGATCCAGCGTGTTCGCGGGAATCTTGAGATTGACGAAAGCGAAACCTCCCTCCAGGCTCCTCTCGTATTCATCATCGCCATGGATGTAATGCTTCATCTCGCTCATAACCAGGACGGGGGAACCCGTGCCCTTCTCACGAATGACGTACATCATGCCCTCAGCACCGGGGATGTCATTCCCTACGAAGCCCTGACCCTGAATCAGCAGCTCCTGATCCTTCGTGGGGTCCTTCAAAGCGTCGTATTTCAACTTAGGTGCGAAGGTATCGAAGTGATAATCATTGGTGCTCAGACCGTGATGCGTCACAACGTTCTTGTGAGCCCAAATATCCTGAACGGTTGACTGCGGCTGGCCCTCGGGCTCGGCGAGGATGCCAACCTCGTAACGCACCTTGTCCAGAGTCATATCAGGGAAATACTCCGTGAGGGTGTAGTAACTCGGCAAAGTATTAGCCTCAACCTTCAGAGGGGCGACAAAGGTGCCGTCATCGTCAATGGTGAAGTCCTTGCCCTCTTCGAACCGCAGAAGAGTGTCGGTAATCTGCAGAGCGTTATAGGGGACGTTCTCCTCGGGCGCGATGTAGATGACTACCTTGCCGTGCTGCTTGCGCCACTCCTTGGTGAAGCCGGTGCCCAGAACCGTAATTTTACTGTCTTCACCGGTGTACAGGCCGTCGCCCTCTTGCCCGATGTAGTCACGGCCGTTCTGGAAGTAGTAATCCTCATAAACAACAGTGAAGGACGGGTCATCCGCGACATCCTGAGTTGCAGGGGCGGGGGAATTTGCAGCCGGTGCGTTAGCAACGGGCGCGTTTGCGGTGGGTGCTGCGTCCTGGGCCAGCACCGGGGTCATCGGCAGGACCATTGCGCTCGCCAGTGCGAGCGCGCTGCAGTTCCGAGCCGCGCGGAGGAATGAAGACTTAGAGTTCGGAAGTGAGGACATGAGACATCCTTAGGGTCATTTCTCCGGGGCTGCGCGAGCTTAGCTGCTGGCTGAGAATCTACCGTCGAATCTGCGTACGCCCCATGAGAAAAGTGGTTGAAAATCCCCCTCGGTTTCGGGGATATCCTCACCCTATCAAAGCGTTGAACGATTATCAGGAAACACTCAAGGAATACTTTAAGGTTTCGAGAAATCTCACACAGCGGTTAGCTGATAAAAGCTGAACCCCGTGCTCCTGAACAGAAAACCATTCGGGAGCACGGGGAACCAGCGAGCTATCCGATGCGCCGCATACGCCCTCAAGGTAAAACCCGAGGGAGACGCGAGCGCACCGATGCGACGCTTAGCGAGCCTGGTATGCCGCAATCAGGGCGGCCAGCTCAGCCTTGGTCACCATGTGCTGAGCGTCAAAAGTGCCGTTAGCGTTCAGCACCACCTTGTTCTGCTGAGCCCACAGAATCTCACGGTAGAAGGCCGAACCGGGGGTCACGTCCTTGTAGGAGGAGGTGCCCGTTACCGCAGGCGAACCCGCCGCGCGGTAGGTGAAAGCCGCAACGGTTGCGTTCGAAACGCCGGCGTCAGCGTGGAACTTGCCGTCCGACCAGCCGAAGGTGATGCCCTTCTGGCGGGCCCACACGTAGGCGGGGAAGTTCGGGTCGGTGGTCTTCACATCCGGCCACGGGGAAGTCTCGGGGAGCTTCACCTCGGGGGTACCCGCCTGCACGTAGAGGGCAGCCGTGAGCTCACCGCGGGTGGCCTTCTGAAGCTGGTTCTGGTCGGGCTGCGGGGTCGGCTGAGGCTTCGGCTCGGGCTTGGGGGTCGGCTGCGGTGCCGGGTCAGGCTTCTTATCGTTGTCCTGGGCCTTGGGCAGGTTGGCGTCCTTGTAACCGCTAGTGCCGTTCAGCTCCAGGTCCTGCCATGCGAGCAGGGTGCCGCGACCCTCGGTAGACTTGCCCACGACCGGCGCGAGTAGCTCGCCGTTCTTGCCGTAACCGTTGTTAGCCCAGACCTCAATCACGTACTTCTTCGAAGCATCCAGGGTGTTTGCCGGAAGATTCACGGTACCGTTCAGGTTGCCGTCACGGTAGGCCGAAGCCTGGGTGGGGTGGTCAAACTCGATAATGTCGCTGGTTGCCAGAACCGGGGTGTTCGAGCCCTTCTCGCGAACCACGAACTGAACGCCCTTAACGGAGTTGATATCGCCGTTGAACCCCTGGCCGCCAACGTTCAAAACCTGTGCCTTTGCAGTATCAGCCACAGCGTTGTAACTCAGGCGCGGCGCGAACGGCGCCGGCTTCTCGCCCAGAGTGTTCAGCACCTGAGTGTGAACCACGTTCTTGCTGGTCCACAGCTCCTCAGTGGTCAGCGGCTTCTGATCCTTCTGCTCAGCGACCACACGAATCTCGTAGCGGACATCGTACTTGGTGCCGCCGGTCGGATCGTGGAAGTTGTCATCATCAACGAAGTAGTAGGCGGCAAGCTTGTACGCCTCAACCTTCAGGTCAGCCTCAAAAGTGCCGTCATCGGCAATGGTGAAGTCCTGACCCTCCACAAAGCGCAGCATCTTCGAGGTCGGAATCTCATAGCCGGAGGGCGCGTATTTTGCAGGGGCAATGTACAGTGCCACGGTACCGTGCTGGGCACGCCACTCCTTGGTGTAGCCCGCGCCCTTCACGTGGACGGTACCGCCCTCGGTCGTGACGAGGGATGCGTTTACGCCATCGTACTTGTAACCGTCAGGGATGGAAACGTTCAGGGTTGGGGTGGCCGCAGCGACCTGGTGAGCAGCCTGCGGGGTAGCGGCAACAACGGCGGCATCAGCGGCAGGAGCCACATTCTGAGCCACCGCCGGGGTCATCGGCAGAACCATAGCACCAGCCAACGCCAGCGCGCCGCACCCCTGAGCTGCGCGGAGGAAAGAAGACTTAGAGTTCGGAAGCGAGGACATAAGAAATCCTTAAAGTTGTTTCTTCGGGACTGTACTGGTTCAGTGGCGAGTAGGGAATTCGCCATTGAATCTGCACTCATCCTATGAGAAAGATGGTTGTATATCCCCGTCGGTTTCGGGGACATTTTCACCCTAGCAAACCCTCGAAACGATGTCAGGGAACACTCAAGGGACGCTTGAAGGTTTTGAGGCATTTCACAGGTTGATCAGCCAATAAAAGCTAACCCCGTGTTCCCAAACAGAAAACCTGTCTGGGAACACGGGGTCATAGACTCAGACCAGAACCAGCCCACCATAGTCAGTGCGGTTCTGAAAAATAAACATCATCTGCTCCAGCTCACCACGATTTACCATCGTGGTTGCCTCAAAAATACCCCTTTGCGGATTGATGACACCATGCTGAGTAGACCACAAAATCTCGCGGTAGAAGGCGGAACTTGGATGTACATCCGTGAACGAAGAAACACCAGAAACAGCCGGGGAACCCGCCGCACGGTAGGTGAACGCCGCAACAGTAGCGCGTGAAATACCTGCATCCGCGTGGAACTTACCATCAGACCAGCCGTAGCTAATGCCCTTCTCACGAACCCAAATGTACGCAGCGTAGTTCGGGTCGTCAGTCTTCACATCCGGCCACGGGGAGACTGCAGGGAGGTTCACCTTGGGGGCGCCAGCTTGAAGGTACAGTGCCGCAGCTAGCTCACCGCGAGTAGCGCGCTGCTGCTGTTCCTCATTACTAAGCTTTGAGAAGAGATGCTTATACTTGGGCTTGGGTAAAGATACATTCGTGAATTTCTCAACACCTTCAAACTTCAAGTCCTGACGGCCCATAAGGACACCGCGGTGCTCCGGCGCCAAACCCACCATCGGGGTGATGAGAGTCTTATCCGTCTGGCTGACATAGCCATAGTCGCTCCACGCTTCAAGGACGTACTGCTTAGAAGGATTCAGGGTGTTCGCGGGAATTTTGATGGTGCGGTAAACAGCGTTTCCCCACAGCTGAAGTGCGCCATGGCCGCGATCGTAGTAGCGCTCCATCTCGCTCATGAGCAGGACGGGGGTGCCGGTGCCCTTCTCGCGAATTGTGTACATGACACCCTCACGACCGGGGAGCTCATACGCGCTGAAACCCTCACCCTCAATCATCAGCTCTTGATCTTTCGTGGTGTCCTTCAGTGCATCGTACCTCCAGTGGGCCCCGATAATTTCAGGATGGCGACGGGTATATATTGGCTTGTGAATAGCCACGTTCTTACGAGCCCAAATATCCTCAATGGTCGGCCACGGCTGATCCTCGCCCACTGTGAGGATACCAATCTCATAGCGCACATCCTCCCCGCGGAAATACGGGACCCCATAAGCGGGAGTGTAGAAACTCTCCAAGTCGCCATATCTGATCGTCAGCTTTGCCTCAAAAGTACCGTCATCGGCAATAGGGAAACGCCAACCTTCTCCAAAGAAAAGCACCGACCTTGAAGGCTCAACGTTATCGGGATGATGCTCTGTAGCGGCAATGTAAAGGACTGCCTCGCCGTGCTGCTCACGCCATTCCTTGGTGAGACCGGTGCCCCTCACCGTAATTTCGTTGTACTCATCGGTGTACAAAGCCGCACCCTCCCCATAATCAATGGTGAAAGACGGGCCATCCGTGACGTCCTGGGAAACCGGGGAAGCAGTATCGGTAACCGGTGCGTTAGCGACAGAATTGTTAGTGACCGGTACTGTGTCCTGAGCCAGCGTCGGTGTCATCGGCAGGACCATAGTGCCAGCCAACATGAGCGCGCAATAACCCTGCGTTGCACGGCGGAATGAAAACTTAGAACTCGGAAGTGGGGACATAAAACATCCTTAAAGTTACGTCCCATCGAATATTTGCAATTCCTGCAGGATGATTCTCAGCCGAATCTTCGCCGTTGAATCTGCACACACCCTATGAGAAAAGTGGTTGGAAGCCCCGTCGGGTTCGGGGACATTTTCACCCTATCAAACCCTCAGGTAGATATCAGGGAACACTCAAGAGAAGCTTGAAGGTTTTGAGGTATTTCACAGGTTGATCAGCCAATAAAAGCTGAACCCCGCGCACCCGGTGAGAGGAGGACTTCTCAGGGTGCACGGGGTATTCAGATTGGAACTAGTCCGCCTTACTTAGCGCGGTTCTGAAAATTGAACAGCATCTGCTCCAGCTGACCACGATTCACCAGATCCGTCGCATTAAAAGTGCCGAAATCCGGAGTAATGACATACTGCTGAGTGGACCACAGAATCTCACGGTAGAAGGCGGAACTCGGATTAACATCCGTGAACGAAGAAACACCAGAAACAGCCGGGGAACCCGCCGCACGGTAAGTAAACGCCGCAACAGTAGCGTTCGAAATGCCGGCATCCGCGTGGAACTTGCCGTCCGACCAGCCGAAAGTAATACCCTTCTGACGAGCCCACACGTAGGCGGCGTAGTTCGGGTCGGTTGTCTTCACATCCGGCCACGGGGAGACTACCGGGAGGTTCACCTTGGGGCTGCCAGCCTGAGCGTACAGCGCCGCAGTCAACTCGCCGCGAGTAGCGCGCTGCTTCTGCTCCTGGTAGGTGAGCTTCGAGGTCAGGGTCTTGTATTCTCGCTGGAGCGCAGTAGCATCCGTGAAGTCCAGAACACCCTCAAACTTCAGATCCTGATGAGCCATAAGAACACCGCGGTGCTCCGGCGCGTAACCCACAATCGGGGTGATGAGGGGCCTGTCCTTCTTGGTGAGGTCGTAGTCGTAGTCGCTCCACACCTCAATGACGTACTGCTTAGACGGATCCAGAGTGTTCGAGGGAATTTTGATGGTGCGGTAAAGAGTGCCTCCCTCCAGGCGGGTTACACCATCGGGGCTTTCATAGTAGGACTTCATGTCGCTCATCGCCAGGACGGGGGTGCCGGTGCCCTTCTCGCGAATCACGTACATGGCACCCTCACGGCCAGGCAGCTCCTCCCCAACGAAACCCTCACCCTGGACCAGCAGCTCCTGATCCTTCGTGGTGTCCTTCAGTGCGTCGTACTTCAACTTAGGTGCCATGACCTCAGGATGGTAAGCGCGGGTGTACATCGGATTGTGAGCGATAACGTTCTTACGAGCCCAAATATCCTCAATGCTCGACTGCGGCTGACCCTTAGCCTCGGTCAAAATACCCGTCTCGTAACGCACCTCGTCCAGGGTGATACCCGGGAAATAATTGATGGGAGTGTAGAAACTCTCCAGGGCCTTAGCCTTGATGGTCAGCTTAGCCTCAAAAGTGCCGTCATCGGCAATGGTGAAGTCCTTCCCCTCTTCAAAGCGGAGCATCGACGTTGAAGGCTCAGCGTTACCGGGGCGGTCCTTCGTAGCGGCAATGTAGAAGACAACGGTGCCGTGCTGCTCACGCCACTGCTTAGTGAAACCGGCACCCTTCAGAGTCACGGTGCCGCCCTCGCCGGTGTACAGAATACCGTCATAATCAGCGGAGTACGTCGGCTGCGCCGCTGCGTCTTGAGCAGCCGGCTTGGGGGTTACAGCATTCGCCGCCGGTGCATCAGCAACAGGTGCCGCATCCTGCGCCAGCGCCGGGGTCATCGGCAGAACCATAGCACCAGCCAACGCCAGCGCGCCGCACCCCTGCGTCGCACGGAGGAAAGAAGACTTAGAGTTCGGAAGCGAGGACATACATCATCCTAACGGGTCGTACCCACCGGGATGATGCAGGTTCATAGGGTTCCTGGGGTGAGAAATCTCCGTCGAATCTGCGCCAACCCAGTGAGAAAGTGGTCGATTATCCCCGTCGGTTTCGGGGACATTTTCACCCTAGCAAACCCTCAGGTAGATGTCAGGGAACACTCAAGAGAGGCTTGAGAGTTCTGAGGTTTTTCACAGGTTGACCAGCCACTAAAAATTGAGCTCGGCAAGCTAAACTCAGCAAGCTAAACCCCGAGAACAGAACCCAAAAATAGAACCCCGTGCACCCGAACAGAAAACCTGCTCGGGAACACGGGGTTCTTCAGGTAACTAGTCGATAAGCAGAGCCAGCTTAGCGAGACTGGAAAGCAGTCAGAACAGTCTCCAAATGGCCGCGAGTCAGCAGTTGCTTAGGAATGAAATACTGACCACCGTACACGGTAGGCAAATTCTGGCTAGCCCACAGAATCTCACGATAGAACGGAGCACCAGGCTTAACATCCACATAGGGAGAATCGCCCTTCACTGCAGGAGAACCCGCCGCACGGTAAGTGAACGCCGCAACGGTAGCATTCGAAATGCCCGCATCCGCGTGGAACTTGCCGTCCGACCAGCCGTAGCTAATGCTCTTCTCACGAACCCAAATGTACGCAGCGTAGTTCGGGTCGTCAGTCTTCACATCCGGCCACGGGGAGACTGCAGGGAGGTTCACCTTGGGCGCGCCAGCCTGAAGGTACAGAGCCACCGCCAGCTCGCCGCGGGTAGCGCGTTCCTTGCGCTGCTCATCGGTCAAGCTAGGCTTCTTATCCTCAACAGCGTCAGAACCCTTAAAATTCAGGTCCTGAGAAGCCAACAGCTCACCGCGACCCTCAGGCGCCTTACCCACAACGGGGGCAAGGAACTCGCCGCTCTCGCTGTAGCCGTCATTAGCCCAGACCTCCACCACGTACTTCTTCGAAGCATCCAACGTGTTAGCCGGAACCTTCACGGTGCCGTTCACTACACCGTTCACATACTCAAAGGCGCGGTCGTGGTGGTTGTACTCAATGATGTCGCTGGTAGCCAGAACAGGGGTGTTCGAGCCCTTCTCACGGATTACATACTGAACACCCTTGACGGAGTGAATCTCACCGTAGAAACCGGTACCCGAGAAATAAATGTCCTGATCAGCGGCAGTGTTACCCAGAGCCTTGTATTCCATCTTGGGAGCAAACGGGCTGGGACGGAACACCTGAGTTTGCACCGCAATACGGCGAATCACGTTCTTACCAGCCCACAGATCCTCAAGGGTCAGCTGGGTCTGACCCTGTTGCTCAGCAACCAGGTCAACCTCGTAACGCACCTCGTAACGCGGGATACCGGGGAAGTAATCGCGAGGCTCATAGTAGCGCTGAAGCACGTCCGGCTTGACCGTCAGCTCAGCGTCCAGGGTGCCGTCCTCAGCAATGGTGAAGTCCTTACCCTCCTCAAAACGTAGCGGCGTATCATCAGCGGGCAGAAGGCTACCATCGGGAACACCCTGAGAAGCGGCCAGGTAAACCGCCACCTTGCCGTGCTTCTCACGCCACTCCTTGGTGAAACCCGAACCCTTCACGTGGACGGTACCGCCCTCGAAGGTGTACAGCAGCTGAGCCTTGCCATCGTACAGAACCTCGAACGTCGGGGTATCCTCCTGGGTTGCCTTAGCGCCCGGAACATCAGCAGCCTGCGAACCGTCAGAACCATTGAAGTTCAGCGCCTGAGATGCGAGCAGAGTACCGCGACCCTCGGGTGCCTTGCCGACAACGGGGGTAATGAACTCGCCGTCCTCATAGCCGTTGCTGCCCCAAACCTCAACGGTGTACTGCTTCGTAGTATCCAGGGTGTTAGCGGGAATCTTAACGTTACCGTTGAGGAGCCCATGCTGGTACTGGAACGCATACTCGGGGTCGTTGTACTCGATAACGTCGCTAATAGCCAGAACCGGGGTGTTCGAACCCTTCTCGCGAACAAGAATCTGCACACCCTTGGGGGACTGAATCTCACCGTTGAAGTCCCAACCGGAGAAGAGAAGCTCCTGATCCTTAGACGTATCAGCCAGAGCGTTGTAACGCCAGTGAGGGGTAAAAGCGTCAGCCTTCTGGGGGACAGCGGCCTTCGGAGCAGGGTCAGCCGGCAGAGAACCAGCCACTGCAGCTACAGGAGCATCCGCAGCAGCATTCTGAGCAAGCGCCGGAGCCATCGGCAGGACCATCGCGCCAGCCAACGCCAATGCACCGCAACCCCGTGCTGCACGGAAGAAGGACGAAGCCTTGAAATTCGGAAGAGCGGACATAATCATTCCTTATCGGTCGGACCCATCGCGCCGATGCAGTTTCAAAAAGGTGGTGAGGAATCTTCGTCGAATCTGCGCCAACCCAATGAGAAGTGGTCGAATATCCCCGTCGATCCAGGGGATACTTTCACCCTAGCAAAGGGTTGAACAGATATCAGGAACACTCAAGAGAGACTTGAAGGTTCTGAGAGAACTCACAGGTTGACCAGCCACTAAAATTGAGACCAGCAGGCTAAGCCCGAAAAAAGAACCCCGTGCTCCCAAGCAGAGAACCTGCTCGGGAACACGGGGTTATTCGCACAGCAAGTCGGTAAGCAGAGCCAGCTTAGCGAGCCTAGAAAGCCATCATCAGAACCTCCAGCTCACCGCGAGTCACCATATGCTTGGGGTTGAACGTGCCGCTGGTGCTCAGCGCAACCTTATTCTGACCAGCCCACACAATCTCACGGAAAAACGCAGAATCCGGGGTCAAATCAGTGTACGAGTGCCAGTCATGATCAAGGGTAGGGGAACCCGCAGCACGGTAGGTGAACGCCGCAACCGTAGCGTTCGAAATGCCCGCATCCGCGTGGAACTTACCATCAGACCAGCCGAAAGTAATACCCTTCTGGCGAGCCCACACGTAAGCGGCGTAGTTCGGGTCGGTGGTCTTTACATCCGGCCAGGGGGAGACCACCGGGAGGTTCACCTTGGGGCTACCAGCCTGAGCGTACAGCGCAGCCGTCAGCTCGCCGCGGGTAGCGCGTTCCTTACGCTGCTCATCAGTCAGACTGGGCTGCTTACCCTCAGCAGCGTCAGACCCCTTGAAGTTCAGGTCCTGAGAAGCCAACAGCTCACTGCGGCCCTCAGGCGCCTTACCCACCACAGGGCCGGCATTCTCGCCGTTCTTGTAGCCGTTGTTACTCCAAACCTCCACGACGTACTTCTTCGCCGGATCCAGAGTATTCGCCGGAACCTTCACGACACCGCGTACCTTGCCGTTCTTGAACTCAGAAAAATGGCTGTCGTGGTTATACTCAAAAATGTCGCTCGTCGCCAGAACCGGGGTGTTCGAGCCCTTCTCACGAATCACATACTGAACACCCCTGGAGAAGTTAAACTGGCCGTAGAAGCCGGTACCCAAGAAGTAAATGTTCTGATCAGCGGTAGTATCACCCAGAGCCTTGTACTCCACCTTGGGAGCAAACGGGCTGGGTCGGAACGCCTGAGTGTACAGCGCACTATGAAACAGCACGTTCTTGCCAGCCCGCAGATCATCAAGGGTCAGCGGGGGCTGACCCTGTTTCTCGGTAAACATGCCAATCTCATAATTCACCTCGTAACGCTTCTCGTAACTCGGAGCACCGGGGAAGGGGGTACGAGGCTCATAGTAGTTCTGCAGCTCACCGGGCTTAACCGTCAACTGAGCATTCAGGGTGCCGTTTTCAGCAATGGTGAAGTCCTTACCCTCCTCAAAACGGAGCAGCACATCCTTAGCGGGCAGGAAATCACCATCGTCAGGAACACCCCGAGAAGTAGCAATGTAAAACACTACTTTGCCGTGCTTCTCGCGCCACTCCTTGGTGTAGCCCCAACCCTTCACATGAATGGTGCCGCCCTCAGCGGTGTACAGGTACGAATCCTCGCCGTCGTACCGATACCTGAACGTAACCTTCTGCGGGGTCTTACCCGGAATATCAGCAGCCGTCATGCTGTCGCCGCCTTCGAAGTCCAGCTCCTGGGTAGCAAGCAGGGTGCCGCGGTCCTCGGGTGCCTTACCTACGACGGGGGCAATAAACTCGCCGTCCTTATAGCCCTTGTTACCCCACACCTCGACAACATAATCTTTTGACTTATCCAGGGTGTTCGCCGGAATCTTCGCCGTACCGTGGATGTAGCCGTCATGGTACGTGAAAGCCAGTTCCTTGTGGTCGTATTCAATGATGTCGCTAACCACCAGAGCCGGGGCGTTTACGCCCACCTCTCGCACAACGATTTGGACACCCTTCGGGGAGTTAATAGTGCCGCCGAACCCCCAACCCCAGAAGTCCAGAATCTGATCCTTATCAGTGTTCTTCAATGAGTGGTAGCCCAAGTGGGGATTGAAATCGTCAGAAGTATCAGCGGGATTCTCACGGACGCGATCATCCGGCTGACCAGCAACAGCCGCCGCAGGAGCATCCGCAGCAGCATGAGCAATCGCAGGAGACATCGGCAGAACAATCGCACCCGCCAGCGCCAGCGCGCTACAGCTGCGGGTTGCATGCAGAAGTGAAGGCTTAGAGCCCGGAAGTGAGGACATGGAACATCCTTAGAAATATGTCCCATTGGATTGATTATTGCGTCTTCTATAGGGGAGTATCTGTCGAATCTGCGCCAACCCAATGAGAAGTGGTCGAGTGTCCCCCTATCGGTACAGGGGATACTCCCACCCTAACAAACCTTCAGGTAGAAATATCTACTTTACTTAAGAGAAACTTGAACCTTCCGGAATATTTCATCACACGGAAGCACCCCCGCGTACGTAAACGGCCCCGCACTCCCAAACAGGAGTGCGGGGCAGACAAACACGCTAAAGCAAAGCGCTAAAACGAAGCACAGAAACTAGGAAGTGTAAAAACTATGAAGTGCGGAAATACAGGTACATCATCATCGCAACACGACCACGAGACGTCTGCGCCGTCGGCTCAAAAGCATTACCCTCAGACACCGTCGACACACCATGGCGAGACGCCCACACAATCTGACGGTAGAACGGAGTTGCAGACGAAACATCGCTAAACGGCGAAGAACCCGACATCTGAATCTTCTGCGCACCATCAGCACGGTACAGAAGAGCCGCAGCAGAAGCATTCGACAGGCGCGCCTCCGCATGGAACTTACCATCAACCCAGCCGGAAGTAATGCGCTCCTGACGCGCCCACAGGTACGCATCATAGTTCGGGTCAGACTCATCAACATCCGCATACGGCGAATGCTCCGGACGGGTCACCGCCGGCGAACCCGCCAGCCTATAGAACATGGTGATTAGCTCGCCACGAGTCACCGGATCCTCAGCACCAAAATGGTCCTCAGAAACCGGCTCCATCGTCTGAGTACGAACAGCCCAACGGATACCCGCATAGTACGCAGAATCCTCGGGAGCATCAACAAAAATAGTGTTCGCATCCGGCGCCGTCACGGACGGACGCAGAATCTTCGGGCCCTGAGTCGAAGAACTCGACACCACGGTAGAAGCAGAAGTAGCCGAAGCGGTCGCTGGTGCAGCAGTATCCGCCGAAGAAAGACGCGCCTCCGACGAATCATAGAAAGAGAAAAGAGGGGAGAAAGGCAGATACAAAACACCCGCCAGCGCCACAGCGCCAACAGCCAGTTCAATGCGGCTGCGCCTATGCTTCTTCGAATCAGCCTGGGAAGAAGCCTCGGGGGTGTCCTCCGGTGCCAGCAGAGGTGCAGAAGAATTATGGGCAGTATCAGAGGACTGCTTAAAATCCTGGGACATAAATCCTCAATGTGGTTGATGTATCGGTGTGTGATAGGCTCCCTCTAGTTCCGCGCACCCAGCCGGATAAGGGTGCGCGCTCAAGGGTGCGACAGTCATAAGCATAAACTACAGCTTGAAAAATATTAATTTACACTCCACAGAACAATCTTTAAAAAGGGGAGCGGAACACCCAGAAAAACGCCCAATAGCGGGTACCGCATGAGGTGTGCCCCACATGCGGTACAGCCCACACTAGCGTGTTAATCGGCAAAAATACCCCGAAAAACTGCGGGCCAGCAGCGGACAACAGCCCCACTCACACCCCTCGAGGCGTCCTATAAGTACCGTGTAACCGCCCTGAAGGAGGCGCAGAAAAGCCGGGCCAGCGGGATAAAACCAACGTCTCATCACCGCCAGCCCGGCATGATCTTTAGACCCTAGAGATAACCCTAGCAGACCCTATAGAGCTCTAGCGGACCTTGTAGTTCATCAAGAAACCAGCCAGCTCACCACGGCTCACCAGCGCAGTCGGGTGGTACTCAGAACCCGGGAACACCTGCAGCTTCTGCTGCTTAGCCCACGTAATCTCACGGTAGAACGCAGAACCGACCTTCACATCGGTGTACGGCGCCTCAGTCACAGCAACCGGCTTCTTACCGTCAAAACGGTACAGGAACGCCGCAACAGTAGCATTCGAAATGCCGGCATCCGCGTGGAACTTACCATCAGACCAACCGAAAGTAATACCCTTCTGACGAGCCCAAATGTACGCAGCGTAGTTCGGGTCATCAGTCTTCACATCCGGGTACGGGCTCGTAGCCGGCAGGGTAACCTTCGGGGAACCAGCCATACGGTACAGTGCAACAGTCAGCTCACCGCGGGTCGCATTATCATTAACGCCGAACCAATCCTTCTCACGAGAATCAATCAGCTTCTGATCAGCAGCCCACAGAACAGCCTTGTGGTTCGCATGAGCAGCCGGAACAT
>ERZ773011.176-NODE-176-length-14708-cov-4.17416_pt1 | contig 14708 bp, 11 predicted proteins | sample MGYA00580662_ERZ773011 | MGnify/ENA primary metagenome ERZ773011 (study PRJEB29015, sample SAMEA2738118) | human oral metagenome | biome: human oral; feature: human-associated habitat; material: saliva | place: China | collected 2169 ... | reverse complement strand
CGTCCTCGGCCAACCGTCATCCTTCACCGGCCTCACCGGCTTCGGCCTCGAAGTTGTCGGCTTTGAAGAAGCTGAAAAATAATCTTGCTTGATTGATTTTCAAAACAAATGAAACAAAAGGCCGTCTGAAAGGTTTCAGACGGCCTTTTAAGTTTGTTATCCAATTCAAAACAGCGAATATAAAAAAAGCCGATACACCTTTCCGATGTATCGGCTTTCGCTATCTGCTCAACGCTTAATTTTTGCCGGGCAGTTCTTTTTCGCTCAATGGTTTGATGTACCAAATATCGCGGCAGTAGTCGGCGATGGAGCGGTCGGATGAGAAGAAGCCCATGTTGGCGATGTTGATCAAGGCTGATTTGCGCCATGCGGATACGTTGCGGTAGTGTTCGTCCGCTTTGTATTGCGTATCGATGTAGCTGCGGAAATCGGCCATCAGTTGATAGAAGTCGCCGTATGGTTGCAACACGTCGTTGTAGCGGTTTGGCTCTTCCGGAGAGAAAGTGCCTTGGCTGATTTGGTTGACGACGCGGCGCAGGTCGCTGTCTCGTTCGATATAGCTCAATGGGTCGTAACCGTTGCGGCGGAGTTCTTCGACTTGCTCGACGGTGTTACCGAAAATAAAACAGTTGTCCGCGCCGACTTTTTCCAAAATTTCAACGTTCGCGCCGTCCAGCGTACCCATGCAGAGCGCGCCGTTGAGGGCGAATTTCATGTTGCTGGTGCCGGATGCTTCTGTACCCGCCAGTGAGATTTGTTCGTGCAAATCGGCGGCCGGGATGATGATTTGGGCGAGGCTGACGCTGTAGTTCGGGATGAACACAACTTTAATCAGGTCGCGGATACGGGTGTCGTTGTTGATGACTTTGGCAACGTCGTTAATCAGTCGGATGATTTTCTTCGCCATGTAATAGGCGGAAGCGGCTTTACCGGCAAAGATGAACACACGCGGCTGCCAATCGAAATCCGGGTTTTCCAGGATTTTGTTGTAGCGGTCGACGATGTGCATCACGTTCAACGCTTGACGTTTATACTCGTGGATACGTTTGATTTGGATGTCGAAAAGTGCATCGGTATTAACCTTGATGCCCAGTTCGGTTTCGATGTATTTGGCAAGGCGCTCTTTGGCGGCTTTTTTCACTTCGCCGAATTCTGCCTGTACGGAAGCATCATCCACTTTGTCGTTGAGCTTGGTCAGGTTGTCCAAATGCAGACGCCAGTCTTCGTCGCCCAGATGTTTGTCCAAGAATTTGGTCAGGCCCGGGTTGGCGATGTTAATCCAGCGGCGCGGGGTTACGCCGTTGGTTACGTTGGTAAAGCGTTCCGGGAATACTTTGGCAAAGTCGGCAAAGATGGATGTGGTCATCAAATCGGAGTGGATTTTGGCCACGCCGTTGACTTTGTGCGAACCGATCACGGCAAGCCATGCCATGCGGACGCGACGGCCGTGGGTTTCGTCAATGATGGATACGCGGCGGACAAAGTCGTCGTCAAAGTTGCCGATGGCGCGCAAGGCATTGAGGAAGTAGGCGTTGATTTCAAAGATGATGTCCAAATGGCGCGGCAGCAGACGGCCCATCAGGTCAACCTGCCAGGTTTCCAAGGCTTCGCTCATCAATGTGTGGTTGGTGTAAGAGAAAATCTTGCAGCACATATTCCATGCTTCAGTCCATTCGATGCCTTCTTCGTCAATCAGGATGCGCATCAATTCTGGAATGGCGAGCACCGGGTGAGTGTCGTTCAAGTGGATGGCAACTTCGTCCGCCAAAGTGCGGATGCTTGGGAAACGGCATTTGTGGCGTGCAACAATATCTTGAACGGAAGCAGAAACCAAGAAGTATTCTTGCTTCAGGCGCAATTCGCGGCCGGAATCGGTAGAGTCGTTCGGATAGAGGACGCGCGAGATGTTTTCGTCGCTGTTTTGTGCGCGAACGGCAGAGGCATAGTCGCCTCGGTTGAAGTCGGCAAGGTCGAACAGGTTGCCTGCGTGCGCAGTCCACAAGCGCAATGGGTTGGCACATTCGCCGCCATAGCCCGGAATAATTTCATCGTATGCCCAAGCGGAGATTTCTTCGCTCGGCTGCCATTCTTTTTTGTTGCCTAAGTTCAATACTTGGCCGCCGAAACGGACGGAATATTGTTTGTTCGGACGGGCAAACTGCCATGCTAAATCTTGGTCGAGCCACAAATCGGGTTTTTCAACTTGTTGGCCGTCCACGATTTCTTGTTTGAACATACCGTATTGGTAACGGATACCGTAGCCCATGGCAGGAATGCGCAGGGTTGCCAAAGAGTCGAGGAAGCAGGCGGCCAGACGGCCCAAACCGCCGTTACCCAAACCCGGATCTTCTTCTTGTTCGCAGACATCGGCAAATTCTTTGCCCAGTTGTTTGAAGGCTTCTTCAAACTCGGCATAAACGCCTTCGTTAATCAGCGCATTGACAAACGAACGGCCGAGCAGGAATTCCATAGACAGGTAATAAACCATGCGTTTGCTGTTGTCGATGTGGGCGCGGCGTGTTTTGAGGAAATCCTCAGCAATCAGGTCGCGTGCGGCCAACATGGCGGCGTTGAGCCATTGGTGTGAAGTTGCTTCTTTAGGATCGACGCCCAAGATGAAAATCAACTTGTAAACAATGGACTTGCGGATGGTTTCTGCATCCGGTTTGGGCATAACGTAATCGTAGCCGGAGATGGGGAGTTTTTGCTTAGCCATGGAAGCCTTTCTTTCATTTGAGGCACTTGGACAACGCGCCTGATGGTTTATAGAAACAACGTTATTCAGTTTTCAGACGGCCTGAAGAAGTATAAATGCCGTCTGAAAAATTTATAGGTAGGTTTGTTTCAGGTTTGATACGGATTATAACTGAAATATTCCACTCCGTATTATTTTTTCTTTATAAAACATTTAATTACAAATTAAACCACTCATCATCTTATCAGCATTTCCATTTATGCCATGCAAGCTTCGGCTCAACGGATACAGACAAAATATCAAAGAGTTAACAATATAACGGCTTGGTTTTCATTTAATTCGTTTTATGTAAAACCCAAATCCCCATGTGTTTGACAACACATTTTCCAGCCTCTTCGTAATTAAATTTCTCAGATGGTACGCAAGAAATTTCCCAATTGCCTTGAGGCAGGTTAAATAACTGACGACTACGTTTGGCATTGACCAACAGCAGCCATTCATCGTCCAAAACAACCTGAATCGCCTTGCTGCCCCTGTTGTGCCAACAATATTCGGTCATCGGGCTGCCGTCCGCATTGAGCCATTGCACACGCTCTTTTTCCCACCAGCAATCATCTGTCAGCAGCTTGATTCGGCTGCGTACGCGTATCAGCGCTTGAGTGTAATTTTGTAACTCATGGGGCTCATTTTGCCAATCCAACCATGTAATCGGATTATCTTGGCAGTAGCTGTTGTTGTTGCCTTGCTGACTGTTGCCGAACTCATCGCCCGCCAAAAGCATGGGCGTACCGTTGGATAAAAACAAGGAGGCAAGCAGCGCTTTGGAGGTGTATTCACGATTTTGCAAAACCTCTTCATCATCGGTTTCGCCTTCTACGCCGTGGTTGTAGCTGATGTTTTCATTATGCCCGTCGCGGTTGTTTTCGCCGTTGGCTTCGTTGTGTTTTTCGTTGTAGCTGACCAAATCGCGCAAAGTGAAGCCGTCGTGTGCAGTGATGAAGTTGATGCTGGCGGACGGGTGGCGGCCGCTGTGGTTGAAAATATCGGACGACCCGGCCAAGCGTTTGGCAAATGCGCCCAAATTGCCGCTTTCCCATGACCAAAACGCGCGCATGTCATCGCGGAAACGGCCGTTCCATTCGGCAAAAGGTTGCGGGAAATTGCCCAAGTGATAGCCGCCCTCGCCGATGTCCCATGCTTCGACAATCAGCTTCAAACCGGCCAACACAGGGTCTTGATACAGGACTTGGAAAAAACGGCCGTACGATTGGAAATCGGGTTCGCGTCCCAATACGGTTCCCAAATCGAAACGGAAGCCGTCAACATGAAACTCTTCCGCCCAATAGCGCAGGCTGTCTGCCGCCCAACGGGTAACATCTCTCCGGACAATATTGAGCGTATTGCCGCAACCCGACCAGTTTTCATAATTGCCGTAAGGAGTGTGCCAATACCATAAGGTGTTGTCGATACCTCGCTGACACAGCATCGGGCCTTTGTCGTCCTGCTCGGCCGTGTGGTTGTACACGACATCCAAAATCACTTCCAAACCTGCCTGATGCAGGGCTTTGACCGCTTGTTTAAACTCCGCCGCCGCACGTTCGGGATTGTCGGCATAAGACGGCTCGACGGCAAAATGGGAGTAAGTGTTGTAGCCCCAATAATTGCTCAAACCCATCTGCTGAAGATGGTATTCATCCAGATGATAATGAATCGGCAGCAGCTCGACCGTCGTTACCCCCAATTCTTGCAAATAGGCCAAAACCCGTTTATCGCACAAGGCTTTATAAGTGCCTGCATACTTCAAATCAGGGAATTGCTTGGTCAACCCTTTGACATGGGCTTCATAAATGACGGTTTTGCCCCACGGTATTTCCGGACGGCAATCTTTGGCCCAATTGAATCGGCTGCGTCCGACCACGACGCTTTTTGGCGCAACGGCGGTATTGTCGCGTTCATCTTCCGGCCTGAACCATGCCATTTCTTCGGCGTTACGGTAGCTTGGTTTACCGTCAATTTTTTTGGAATACGGGTCAATCAGCAATTTATTGGGATTGAAACATGAGCCATATTCTGCGTTTTCACGCCCATACACACGGAAACCGTATCGCTGCCCTGCCTTAACATCCGGCACAAACCCGTAAAATACCGAACCGCGCCGCGAAGGCATCTCCAAACGGGTTTCTTTATCCTTATCAAACAGACACAATTCGACCTTTTCGGCATTGATGGAAAACAAGGTAAAATTCGCGCCCTTGCTTGTCAGGGTCGCGCCCATGGGATAAGGCTTGCCTTCCTCAATATGCCATGATTTGGCAGACATAGAATGATTCCTTGGTATGTATTTGGTTTCGTGTCCAATATAAGGCCGTCTGAAAATCTTTCAGACGGCCTTGAGTCATATTTATGTCACTATCTTTTAATTTTCAGCTGATTGGGCAGGCATGATGCCCACCCTCAAAGTTGATTTACGCTTCGTCTTTGACTGCCGCCTGATACAGGTAAACGGTTGCCAACGGCGGTACGGTAACAGACAGGGAATTTGGTTTGCCATGCGACCAAACTTCTTCTGTCTCCACCGTTGCGCCGGCAGAAACGCCGCTGCCTTTGTAATGCAGGTCGTCCGAATTGAGGATTTCGCGGTATTCGCCGGCAGAATTCACGCCGAAGCGGTAGCCTTCGCGCACCACAGGCGTGAAGTTGCTAATAACGATAACGCGGTTGCCTTCGCGGTCGCGTCGCTCGAAGACGAATACGGAATTATTACCATCGTCGGCAACCAGCCATTCGAAGCCTTCCGGCCATTGGTCCAATTGGTAAAGCGGCGCGGTGTCTTTATAGACATGGTTCAATTCGCGCACAAAGTCTTGCACGCCTTTGTGCCAGCCGCCCTCTTGCTCCAGCAGGAACCAATCCAGCCCTTCGTTGTAGTTCCACTCGCGGCCTTGCGCAAACTCGCTGCCCATAAACAAGAGTTTTTTGCCGGGGAAACCGTACATAAAGCCGTAGTAGGCGCGCAGGTTGGCAAATTGCTGCCAGCAGTCGCCGGGCATACGTCCGAGCAGCGAGCGTTTGCCGTGTACGACTTCATCGTGTGAAAGCGGCAGGACAAAATTTTCGCTGTACTGGTACATCATGCCGAAAGTCATTTTGTTGTGATGGTATTTGCGGTTGATGGGGTCTTCCATCATGTAACGCAAAGTATCATTCATCCAGCCCATATTCCATTTGAAGCTAAAGTTCAAACCTTCTTGGCGGGTCACATTGGCAAATGAAGTGGACTCTTCGGCAATTTCAGTCGCAGCCGGAACTTCTTCTTTCAACATGGTGTTGGTATCGCGCAGGAAAGCGATAGCTTCAAGGTTTTCATGGCCGCCGTATTGGTTCGGAATCCACTCGCCGTCTTTGCGTGAGTAGTTGCGGTAAATCATCGAAGCAACCGCGTCAACGCGGATACCGTCGAAGCCGAAACGTTCTATCCAATACAGGGCGTTGCCTTGCAGGAAGTTTTTCACTTCATTTCTGCCGAAGTTGTAAATCAGGGTGTTCCAGTCTTGATGGTAGCCTTCGCGCGGATCGGCATGTTCATACAGCGCGGTGCCGTCAAACTTGGCCAGGCCGTGATCATCGGTCGGGAAGTGGCCGACCACCCAGTCGAGGATAACGCTGATGCCTTCGTCGTGCGCGGCTTTAATCAATGCGCGTAATTCTTCCGGCGAACCGAAACGGCTGGTTGGCGCATACAAACCGGTTGCCTGATAGCCCCACGAGCCGTCAAACGGATATTCGGAAACAGGCAGGAACTCGATATGGGTAAAACCCATGTCTTTGACGTATGCCACCAGCTCTTTGGCCAGCTCTTCGTAAGTCAGCCAGTAATTGTTTTCCGGATTGCGCTTCCACGAACCCAAATGTACTTCATAAATGCTGATCGGCGCATCAATGGCGTTGGCACGGGCGCGGAAGGCCGGTTCTTCCACTTCGTCAGGCAAACCGCGCACGATAGATGCCGTGGTCGGGCGCAGTTCCGCACCGAAAGCATACGGGTCGGCTTTTTCACGCACATTGCCGTTGGCATCGCGGATTTCAAATTTGTAGAGGGCGTTGAGTTTGACGGCCGGGATGAAGATGTCCCAAATGCCGTTGTCGCGGTGGAAACGCATCACATGGCGGCGACCGTCCCAGTTGTTAAACTCACCGATGACGGAAACGCGTTGCGCATTGGGCGCCCAGACGGCAAAGCGTACGCCCTTCACGCCGTCCAACTCGGCAAAATGCGCGCCTAAAGTCTCATAAGGACGCAGGTGTTTGCCTTCGGCCAACAGCCAGGAATCCATGTCTTGCAACGCAGAGCTGAAATGATAAGGGTCTTCTTCAATCACAGGCTCGGTGTCTTCGGTGTAACGGATACGCAAAGCGTAATCGGGCGCATCATCGGGCAAGACGGCCACAAAGAAACCGCGTTCATCAATTTTTTCAGACGGCACGATAAGTTCGCCGCTGCGGCGGTTCACGATATCCACGCTTACTGCGCCGGGAATCAAAACGCGTACTACTTCATCGCCCTCTGCAAGGCGGTGTCGTCCCAGATAAGCGAACACATCGCTATGGGTGGCAAGAAACAGGCTTTCGACCGTATCGCGCTCGATTTGGTCAAGTTCATGATAAGTCTTGATTTGGCTGTTTGTTTTCATGCGTACCTCGTCAATAATGGCAAGTTGGCCGCCCATGAGGCGGTGTTGTAGGAAATCTTCCAAAGAAACCGGCATTTTTTGCGCCCAGTTCGGATAGCCTTCGGTTACACCCGGGACATTCAGATTGTCGATGACGCCCAGCAGGTTTTCCAGTTGTACGGCGTAAAGCTTGCTGCGGCTCAATGCGCCGTATTTGTGCAAAGCCGCCAGCAAGGTTTCATCGGCTTTTGCCGGCATTTGTACGTCTGCACCCAGACAACCGGTTTCTTTCAATTTATCCAGCAAATCGGCTTTATCGTGTTCGCGCTCATCCAAGGCCGTCTGAAAAGCGGCTGCATCAGGCAGAGTACCGAGTTTGAACATCGTATCCAAATCTTTGCCTGTCCAATAGCCTGCCAAGGGCGCAACATCGTGGGTGCTGATGACCGTAATCGCCTGCTCGGGGTATTCTTCCGGCAATTGGAAACCGTTCCAGCCCTTGCTGAAATACATTACTTTGTACGAGAACACCTGATAGCGGTTGAGCAGATGGCGGGCTTCGTCAGGTACCGTCCCCAAATCTTCGCCGATAATGACGCAACGGTTGCGCCGGCTTTCCAACGCCAAAATAGCAAACATCACTTCGGCATCGTAATGCACATACGCGCCGAAATCCGCCGTTTTACCGTTTAAAACCCACCACAAACGGCACAATGCCATTACATGGTCGATCCGCAATACGCCATACAGACGCATGTTTTCGCGCAACAGATGGGCAAATTTTTCATAGCCCGTATGCTTCAACATCAACGGATTAAGCGGCGGCAAATCCCAATTCTGCCCTGTCGGCCCCAAAGGATCGGGCGGCGCGCCGACTGACAAGTCCATACAATAATCTTGGCGGTTTAACCAAGTATCCGCGCTGCCTCGCGCCACGCCGACTGCCAAATCGCCGTAAATACCGAGTTTGACACCGTATTCGACAGCGGCTTGTTTGACTTCGCGCAACTGCTCCGCACAAAGCCATTGCAGCCACATATAAAAACGGATTTCACGTTCATGGCTGCGCGCGAATTTTTCTACCGCTTCGCCATCAGGCTGATGAAATTCAGACGGCCATGACTGCCAACCCACTTGCCCGGGACGGCTGTAATACTGGTCCAAAGCCTCAAACAAACCGAAGCCCTGCAAAGCTTTGCCTTTTTCTAATACAAACGCTTCAAATGCAGCGCGCTCATTTTCCGCGGCTTCGCAAGTATCTTGTTCAAACGCGTTAAACGCCATGTGCAGCGCATCACGCTTGCATGCCCAAACCGCTGTATAAGTCACCGTTTCCGTGATACGCAAAGCAGCGATGCGCTGACGGATTTTCGGTTGTGCCAGCCAATTTTTCAGTTGTTCGTTATAAGTAAACGCACCGACCTTCTCAACATCCAAATAAATCGGATTGAGCCATTCGCGCGAAGAAGGGCTATACGGGCTGGCAAAGGCGGGCTTGCTGGTAAACAAAGCATGCAAAGGGTTAATACCGACAAAATCCAGCTTTTTCTCCGCCGCATATTTCATCAGGTTCAACAAATCGGTAAAGTCGCCTACGCCCCAGTTGCGCTCAGAACGCAGGCTGTACAAATGCATGGTCAAACCATTCATCCGTCCGCCATTGGCAAGCAGTTTAGGCTGATAAACCGATTCAGGCGCAACAATCAGGCGCACAAAGCAACTTTTGCCGCCGGTCTCGGCCGACAAGGTGTAATAACCGCAAGCCAGTTGGGGCAGCTTAATCCAAAGCGTATCGTTGTCGCCCGGATACAAAGTCAAGGTCTGACATTTATTTGCTTCATCAATCAATACGACCGCTTCAGCGCCATGAAATTCAGACGGCATCTGTAAAGATTCTTCGCCGTTTTCATGCGCAACCATCGTATTCAAATAAAGGCCGTCTGAATCCGGTTTGCTTTTATCCAAAACAGCGACAATCGATTCCAAAACTTCCGTTTTGGTCACATGATAAGTGCCGTTGATGTCGTGGTAACCTAAATCAATACCGGCCTGTACCGCCTGCTGCTCCAATGTTTCACTCATTGCATTCTGCCTGTTTTACCAATATCTGAATCTTAATACAGATTCTGCCGCGCCGTGATATGTAATTCATTGTAGTCTCAAACAAACCCCATATTTCCCCGCTTGATTTGACCTGAGCCAAAATTTCCTATTTATCTGTCTTGTAAAAACTTAAAGGCCGTCTGAAAAGGAGGATTTCATTCCTTTTCAGACGGCCTTTATCATGCTTTAAGCCTGATTAGTGATGGTGATGACCGTGCGGACCGTGTACGTGACCGTGGGCAATTTCTTCCTCGGTCGCATCGCGCACACCCTCAACAGTCGCCTTGAACAATACTTTCATACCGGCCAAAGGATGGTTGCCGTCCACCACGGCTTTGCCGTCGGCAACATCGGTTACACGATAAATCAATACATCGCCGGTTTCCGGATCATCGGCTTCAAACATCATGCCGACTTCGACTTCAACAGGGAACACGCTGACATCTTCAATACGCACCAGCTCAGGATCTTGTTCGCCGAAAGCATCATCGGGCGACAAAGCCACTTCGACGGTATCGCCTACATTTTTGCCGTGCAACGCTTCTTCCACCAAAGGGAAAATACCGTCATAACCGCCATGCAGGTAAGCAATCGGCTCTTCGGTTTTGTCCAACAGCTGGTTGTTGGCATCGTACATTTCATAATGCAGGGAAACTACGGAATTTTTAACAATAGACATCATGCCGTCCTTAATCAATATTTAAAAGTTACGCTACGGTTATTCTATCACAGCCGCAACCAAACAATCGGCTTGCTTTAATAAATACCCCATTCAAATGCGACAAAAAGATAAAAGCCTATATAAAAAAGCAAAATCAAATGATTTCAATACGCAGAAGTTGCTTTTTCACAACACAAAGTGATTAAATTACAAAAAACTTCCCCAAAGCAAAAACATTCCAAACCCTTAAAACCAATAACAAATAAAAATACACAACCCATTGAATACAATATATTTTTAAAATCTTCATCAATAATGAATATTTTTAGATGATTTTTCACGCGCCAATATGATTTACATTATTTTCACTATTTTCGTATTGATTTTAGCCGGCAAACGGTTACGCAACGTTGCATTGACCTATCCCGTGGGGCATAATATTGAAAAATTCAGCAATGAATTTCTACTGTATAGGCCGTCTGACGGCTATTTTTAGTTTAAATCGATTTAAAAAAGGTTCTTAAAAATGAAAAAATCTCTGTTCGCTGCTGCTTTGTTGTCTTTAGCTTTGGCCGCTTGTGGCGGTGCTGATAAAGCTGCTGAAACTGCCGCTTCTGCTGCTACTGAAGCCGCTGCTTCTGCTACTGAAGCTGCTGCGTCTGCTACTGATGCCGCTGCTTCTGCCGCTTCTGAAGCTGCTAAATAATATTCTTTTGAATATAAAAAAAGCAGGATACCATTGCGTATCCTGCTTTTTTACATTCCTCTCACTCCCCTTCCCGACTTTTCCGCCTGACTGCCATGCACCTTCACGACCGTTTTGCTGAGTTTCTTTCCGCCTCTGAAATCATCGAAGCCACTCCGGCCTTGTTAAACGACCAACGCCGCCGTTTTGTTTCTTCGCCGGATATTGTCTTACAGCCGAACTCTGTCGAAAGTGTGCAGAAAATCATGCGTTTCTGTTTTAAAAACCGCATCCGCGTCACCCCGCAAGGCGGCAATACCGGATTATGCGGGGCAACGGTAACCACCGAAGGCGTACTGCTCAACCTCTCCAAGCTAAACCGCATCCGCGATATCAACCTTGCCGACAACAGCATGACGGTTGAGGCCGGCGTGATTTTGCAAAATGCCCAAAAAGCGGCAGACAAAGCAGGGCGACTGTTTCCGCTCAGCCTTGCCAGCGAAGGCTCTTGCCAAATCGGCGGCAATATCGCCTGTAATGCCGGCGGTTTGAATGTCTTGCGTTACGGCAGCATGCGTGATTTGGTATTGGGTTTGGAAGTCGTTTTACCCAACGGCGAACTGATTTCCCACCTTCAGCCCCTGCACAAAAACACGACCGGCTACGACTTGCGCCATCTTTTTATCGGCAGCGAAGGAACATTAGGCATCATTACCGCCGCCACACTCAAACTCTTTGCCCAGCCCAAAACCAAAGCGACCGCATGGGTAGGCCTAGATGATATTGAATCCGCCGTCTCGCTTTTAACTACGGTACAAGGCCATTTTGCCGAACGCTTGACCAGCTTCGAGCTGATCAGCCGCTTTGCCCTCGATTTATCTTCGGAATTCAGTCAACTCAAAAAGCCTGCCAATGCGGAATGGCATATTTTGATTGAACTTGCAGACTCCGTTCCCGATGCTGAACTGGATGAAAAACTTGCCGAATTTCTCTATCGAAACGGATGGGAAAACAGTATCTTGGCTCAATCCGAGCAGGAACGCTCCGATTTGTGGACCCTGCGTGAAAATATTTCCGCCTCCCAGCGCAAGCTCGGCACCAGCATCAAACACGACATCGCCGTCCCTATCGCCCAAGTAGCCGCTTTTGTCCACCAATGCGCGCCTGCTTTGGAAACCCGTTTCCCCGGCATACAAATTGTCTGCTTCGGACATTTAGGCGACGGCAGCCTGCATTACAATACATTCCTGCCCAACGTATTGAGCAACGAAGCCTACCAATACGAAGACGCCGTCAATACCATTGTTTATGAAAACATCCTTGCCTGCCACGGTACGATTGCCGCCGAACACGGCGTAGGCATCATCAAAAAACATTGGCTGCCCCGAGTGCGTACACAGGCCGAACTTGCTCTGATGCATGCCATCAAAAATCAGCTTGACCCTTACGGCATCATGAATCCGGGCAAACTCCTGCCTTCTTTGGATTAACCAATACAAAAAGGCCGTCTGAAACATTTCAGACGGCCTTTCATCTTATCCAAAACTATTTTAATGCCGTTTTCCAGTCCAATCCGCCCAACGACGGTACCTGTATCACTTCATTGGTATCCAAATTGACCGCTGTCAGCTCTCCGCCCCACAACGCGCCGGTATCCAAAGCGATAACCTGATCGGTATTAACATAGCCCAACGACGACCAATGTCCGAACACGGTAATATAATCCAAATTCTGCCTATCGGGCGCTTTAAACCAAGGGCGCAGGTAAAGCGGCATTTTTTTCAGAGTGGATTTATATTCGTAATCCAATTCGCCTTTGTACGTCAGCGCACGCATACGGGTAAAGACATTGATAATCATCCGCAGGCGCTCGTAGCCGGTCAAATCATCCGTCCACGCAGTCGGCTTGTTGCCGTACATTTTGCCAAAAAATTTCCTGTATTTTTTACCTTGCAATTCAGCCTCGGCTTCACGGGCAAGGCTTTCGGCCTTATCAACCGACCATTGCGGCAAAATACCGGCATGCACCATCACATGCCTGTTGCCGCGCACCAAAAGCGGTTGATGACGCAGCCAGTCCAATAGGGATTGACTCTCGGGATGGGTCAAAATCGGCTCAACCGTATCGCTGCGCTTGAGCGTTCCTTCACCGCAACCGACGGCCAAAAGATGCAAGTCATGATTACCCAAAACCATTTGCACACTGCTGTCGTGCTCTTTGGCAAATTTCAGGGTTTCCAATGACTTCGGGCCGCGATTGACAATATCGCCGACCAGCCAAAGGGTGTCCGTACCATGATTAAAGCCGATTTTGGCAAGCAGCAAAGTCAGTTCGTCAAAGCAGCCTTGAATGTCTCCGATTGCGTAATGTGCCATTATTATTGTTTTCCGTTGTTATTCTTTTCAAACGGCCTCAAGCCCAGCCCAGGCCGTCTGAAACATCAATTATGCGTTTAAAACCAATACTGCTTCTGCTTCAACCTGAACGCCTTTAGGCAGGCTGGCCACACCAACCGCTGCACGCGCAGGGAAAGGTTGTTCGATAAATTCAGCCATCACTTCATTAAACACGGCAAAGTTGGCCAAATCGGTCAAATAAGCATTGAGTTTGACGATATCGTTTAAAGAACCGCCGGCCGCTTCGGCTACGGCTTGCAGGTTTTTAAATACTTGCACGGCTTCGGCGCGAAAGTCGCCATTACCGACCACAGTCATCGTGGCCGGATCCAAAGGAATCTGACCGCTCATATAAACCGTATCGCCTGCGCGGACTGCTTGGCTGTATGCGCCAATTGCGGCAGGGGCTTTGTCAGTATGGATAATGGTTTTAGACATGATATTCTCCTCAAATAGAAATGTCAGAATCAGGTGGAAGCTTCGAATTTTACTTTCAACAGAAATACGTTTCAATAAAAGCATTCAATTAATGCATTTAGCCCGTCTTGTTCTTCCTCGATTTTAAACCTACAATCCCACACATTATTCATTTCAAAGCCGAAATTATTATGTTTTTTGTCTTATCCCCAGCCAAAAACCTCAACGAAAAAGACCCCTCCCCCGTCAGCAGCTTTACCCAGCCCAACCTTCTGCCCGAAGCGGAAATCCTGATGCAGGAATTGCGCAAACTTGCCCCCCAGCAAATCGCCGAGCTGATGCATGTTTCCGACAAAATCGCCCTGCTCAACGCCGAACGCAATGCCGTATGGCACACACCGTTTACACCTGAGAACGCCAAGCAGGCCGTATTTATGTTCAACGGCGACGTCTATGAAGGCATTGCCGCCGATACGCTCAAACCGGAGCAAATCGACTACCTGCAACAACACGTCCGCCTGCTCTCCGGCCTATACGGCGTACTGCGCCCGCTCGACTTGATGCAGCCCTACCGCTTGGAAATGGGCACGGCCTTTGCCAACTCGCGCGGTAAAAACCTCTACGAATTTTGGGGCGATAAAATTACCGACCTGCTCAACCAAACGCTGAAGCAGGCCGGCAGCGACGTTTTAATCAACCTCGCCTCACAAGAATATTTCAAATCCGTCAACACCCAAAAACTCAACGCACGCCTGATTACGCCGATTTTTAAAGACGAGAAAAACGGCAAATACAAAATCATCAGCTTCTACGCCAAGCGTGCGCGCGGTTTGATGGTGCGCTACGCGGCAGAACACGGCATTACCGAGCCTGAAATGCTCAAAAATTTCGACTACGAGGGCTATTCATTCAATGAGGCAGCTTCAAACGAAGCCGAATGGGTATTCATACGTGAAGAACAATCCAAATAAAAACAAAATACTAGATATTTTCCCTAAAATACCACTTGGCAAAGGCCGTAAGTTCCATTAATATTACGGCTTCAAGAACGGAAGCGTGGCAGAGCGGTTTAATGCAACG
>ERZ773011.171-NODE-171-length-14852-cov-8.16976_pt1 | contig 14852 bp, 10 predicted proteins | sample MGYA00580662_ERZ773011 | MGnify/ENA primary metagenome ERZ773011 (study PRJEB29015, sample SAMEA2738118) | human oral metagenome | biome: human oral; feature: human-associated habitat; material: saliva | place: China | collected 2169 ... | reverse complement strand
GTATAGAAGAATTTCCAGTAGCATCGTAGATGGTGTACTCTTCTCCGAGTTCAAGCGGAATAGGGCTTAAGAAATAGTCTCCTGTATCAGTCGCTCCACTTGACGTTTTGACAGGGATTAAGGCAAGACGACCGTGGTTTGTTTCCAAATAAAAAGGAAGGATATGCTCCTCTCCTTTTTGGATACGAATCAGGTCTTGGTCATCTAAATAAGCAGTAAATGTAGACATAGAGACTCCTAAAGTTTCGTAATGGTATGGTCAATCAATTGACGGTAGCAAACGGTTTTTCCTTCTTTGTGATCTTTGATAATTTGTAGAATCGTCCGAACAGATTCACGTCCGAGTTCCACCGCATTGATGTCAATATAGGCTTCAATATCGAGTCGTGGTTTGATCGAATCAAAGGAAATAATCGGGATTGTCAGCTGGTGTTCTAATAAGTATTGGCGCACGCCTTCAGCAACGAGAATATCGGTTGTCATGATGGCATCTAACTCTGCTAGGGGAAGGCTTTCCATCATTTGATAAGAATTGTCTTCTAACATAAAACCAAATGAAAAATGAACCAGTTTTTCATCCAGAGGAATCCCTGCTTTTTGGAGGGCTTCTTTATAACCTTCGTAGCGGTCTTGAGATACGAACAGTTCTTTGTTTCCTCCAATAAAAGCAATTTTTCGGTAGTTTTGTTGAATGAAATAATCTGTCGCATCAAATGCAGCCTTGATATTATCATTATCCACTAGCGATACAAAAGGTGAAGCTGCCTTTCCGAGAATGAGGAAGGGGAACTTGTCTTTGATCGCAAATTCAACGAGGGGATCATTCGGGTTGGAATAAAGGAAAATCAAACCATCTACACGATTTCCGTAGATGAGTTGTTTGAGGTTGTCGAGCCGCCGTTCTTCATTTTGCCCCGTACAGATTTGGATGGCATAATCATTGTCTGACGCGATCTGGGTAATCCCTCTTAAAACAGTTGGGAAGAAAGGATTCTGGTAGAAGACGTCACTGTCGATTGGTAGGACCAAAGCAATGACTTGACTAGATTGGCTGACAAGGCTGCGAGCATTAAGATTGGGATGGTAGTCCAATTCGACCATGGCCTCACGGACACGTTTTTTTGTTTCATCACTAATCGTGGATTTGTTTTGGATGACGCGCGTGACAGTTGAAGGCGCGACGCCAGCGAGTTTCGCCACATCTTTGATGGTAACACGCATGAGAAAACCTCCTAGCGGTGATAGTCTGGATCACGGAAGTGGGTCTTATAAAATACCATAGCAAGATAGAGTACAAATAAGACATTTTGGATCATGATCGTCGTAGTAAATACTTGATGGAATAGTAAACTGATGAAGACACTCAGTAAAATAGGGAGTCCCAAGCAATTCAGAATACAATTGAAACATTCCTTGAAAGTTTGTAGTGAAAAGAGTCGAGATTTTCGTGTCAAGTAGAGGAAGAAAGATGCCCCTACGATGAGAATCAAATAATTGACTGTCGATAAGAAGCCAGAGAAAATCACGAGAAAGAGACTGACAGGGAGTCGATTTTCACGGAACCAATCGCTAGAGATAGCTTGAGTGAAGCTTTTTTTATCCTGGAGGCTCTCTTGATTGATAGCCTGGTATGAGACGGTAGCGAGTTCTTTATTTTCTTTTGAGATGATCAACTGTTTTCGACCAAAATGGAGGGTTAACTCCTTGCCTTCACTCGCCTTTGCTTCTTGGCCCAAGACAACCTGTCCTTTTGAAGTCTTGTGTACAGGGTTGTTTCCTGTATAGGTGAGCTCTTGGTCTTTGATCACAACGTGTTCTTGGATATCTTTCATGACGTCATTTGATAAAGGATCAAACACATCGCTGACAAAGGTTGTTAAGGGATAGGTTTTGAGTTGAGCATTTTGAAGAGCCACTGGTAATAGTGTGACAGAAATCAGAAAGAAAGAAGTAAAAATCATTTGGAACCAACTCAGCTTTTTGCGGTTTGCAAAAGAAGAGCGGAAATTGAAGATACTTGCGAAATAATTAAAAGGGTAGGGCATGAGATGACCTTTCTAAACATAAGAGAATCAGATATGCAAAGAGGAATCTCTTTGATTGATTTTATTCTTAACGAAGGGTAGTAAAGAATCCACCATACTACCCTTAACTTAAAAATAAAATGTGTTTGAAATAAGGTTCTATTTTATCCTTTATCCCCACCAGCTGTCAAGCCTGAAACAAAGTTCTTTTGTAGGAAGAAGAATAGAATACAGATTGGAACCGCGATCAAAATGGCACCGGCTGCAAAGAAGGCGATCTTTTGATCTTTTTGGTCACTAATAAAGGTTTGAAGACCAACGGCTACCGTATAGTTTACTTCATCACGAAGCAAGAATTTAGACAAGATATAGTCTCCGAAAGGTCCCATGAAAGCCCAAAGTGCTTGAACGGCAATCATTGGACGAACAAGTGGGAGGACAATTTGCCAGAAGCGGCGGAAGTGTCCTGCACCATCCAATTTCGCAGACTCATCAAGTGAGATTGGAACGGTATCGAAGTAACCCTTCATCAACCAAGCATTCATTGGAATACCACCACCAACATAAAGGAAGATCAAGAACCAAGGTTGGTTCAAGGCATTCAGCATCAAAGCCATAACGAAGAAGGCTGTGAGGGCTGCCATAGTTGGGACCATTTGGATGATCAAGAAGAAGACCAAACTTTGCTTACGCGCTAAGAAGTTGTAACGACTATAGGCATAACCTGCGAAGGTAACGATGCTGGTTTGTACCACCATCGTAATAATCGCGATGATCAAGGTATTCATATACCAAGTGCCATAAGGAGTTTCAGAGAAGAGTTTTGAGAAGTTATCAAAACTAAGATTGCCACTAAAATCAAGTGTAAAGGCACTGACGTTCCCTGACTTAAAGGCCGATAAGATCGTAATCAACAGCGGGTAGATAATGATGATTGAAAGAACCACCATGTACAGGTAAGTCAAGAAATGATTGAGGCGGCGTTTAAATTGAACTGAATTTTTCATTTTATACATCCTCCATATCAAATGCATGTAGTTTCTTGAAGGCAATCATTGAGATTGAGATCACGATCACAGAGATAATCAAGGTTACCGCTGCGGCCATTGAATATTGAGGAGAGGTATTAGTTGTTAACTTATAGATCCAAGAAATCAAGATATCTGTAGATCCAGCGTTTCCTCCGACAGAACCAGGTCCCCCATCGTTAAACAAGTAAATGATAGAGAAGTTGTTGAAGTTGAAGGTGTATTGACTGATCAAGGTTGGTGCTGCAACCGCAAGGATCATTGGGAAAGTAATGTTGCGGAATTTTTGCCAACCGTTGGCACCGTCAATATAAGCAGCTTCGTAAAGATCGTTTGGAATTGATTGAAGAATCCCTAAAGTCAAGACATAGATATAAGGGAAACCGAGCCAACCTTGCATCATAATCAAAGCGATTTTTGTCCAAGTAGGATCTGTCTTCCAAGGAATCAAGACACCATCTAAGAATGGGAAGATCTTGGCAAACAATGGGATAACTTGGGCGTTGATGGCACCGACACTATCGTTAAACATATTTGAGAATGTAAGGATAGTGATGAAGGCTGGAACAGCCCAAGGAAGCAAGAAGATAACCCCAAAGATTCGTTTTCCTTTTACGAATGGTTGGTTTGCCACAATGGCTGTCAAAATTCCGAGCACGATTTGAAGAGTTGATGCTGCGAGAGCCCAAATCAAGGTCCAACCAAGAACAGATGTAAAGGCTGAACGGAAGGTACTCAAGGTCCACATGTTAGTGAAGTTTTGGAACCCGATCCAATCCAACAAGGTTGTTGGTGCGGTATGTTTGAAGTCATAGTTGGTAAAGGCGATCATCAAAGTAACCAAAACTGGGAAGATAATCGCAAAGGTCATAGCGATATAAGAAGGGATAATCAAAAGATAAGGGAATCCATTTTCATAGATCGCATGAACCATATCTTTCAAGGTTTTTGGAACGGCAATCCCGTTGTTGATGCGTTTAGCAACTGTTCCAGCATCCTTAATATTTAAGGCATAAAATAGGAAGTAAACAACAGTGATGATTAAGTGGAAGGCCCCACGAATCAAGATAAAGAGGGAATTATCTTGTCCACGAACGGTTCCAAGTGTGACTAACTTCGCTAATTCTCCAGCTCCAATTCCAATGAAGTAAACGAGAAAGAGAGCAGTCACTGCAAGAAAAATATAGCCTTTAGCTTTTTGTTTGTTATAAATTTGCCCAAGACCCGGGATCAAAGAGAGCCACATAGCCTTTTTAGGGTTTTGTTCTGTAGTCATTCAAATCTCCTTATAATGTCCTTGCCAGAGAGCAAGAAGACAAGTTTGACAGTGATCTAGTAGAAGGTTGATAATGGAACATAAGAGGTTGGGACCTTGTCGCCAACCTCTTACTCAAACCTAAAAACTGTCTTATTTGCTACCGAATTTTTGTTCGATGGTTTCTTTAATCAATTTCACTGCATCGTCAGCAGCAGCTTTTGCAGATTTTTTACCACTTACAGTATCGAAAAGCATAGTAGCAGCTGGATCCCAAACAGCACTCATTTCAGAGATGTTTGGCATTGGTTGAGCGTTCTTGAACTGTTCAACAACGGCAGTTGTCAATTCATCGTTTTTACCAACCGCATATTTACGAGCTTCGGTGTTGGCAGGAACTTCATTTGTCTTGTCAAACAAAGCTTTTTGTTGGTCAGTGCTTGTCAAGAAGTCAATGAATTTTTGAGCTCCATCAAGGTTTTTCGCACCTGCAGGGATAACCCAAGCTTTACCACCACCAAAGGCAGAATATTGTTTTCCGTTTGGAAGAGTTGGGATCGTTGCGACACCATAGTTTACTTTAGCTTCTTTCAATGAAGCAGCTTTCCAAGGACCATCGATGATAGCAGCTGTTTTACCTTCTTGGAATTGTGTTTGGATGAAGTTAGCAGCACCTTTAGTATCTTGCAAACCTTTTGGCCATTTAGCATACCAAGTTTTCGCATATTCGATACCGTCGATAGAACCTTGGTTGTTCAATCCAATATCTTTAGGATCTGTACCATCTTTACCAAATACATAACCACCATTACCTGAAAGCAAACCGTAAGCATAGTAGAAGTTTGTCCAGTCAGCTAAGAAGGCAGTTGTTTTACCAGGTTCGCTAGCAAAGTCGTATTTGCTATCTTTTGCAAGATTGTCAAGGTCACCAAATGTTTTTGGAGCTTCGCTTACAAGATCTTTATTATAGTAGAGAACCAACGTTTCGATGACAGCAGGTGCACCGTAAACTTTACCACCGTTTGTTACAAGAGCTTCAGTTGTTTTGTCTGTGTGGCTATCTTTGTTTAATGTCACTTCAGCCAATTGGCCATCGTTACCAAGACCACCTACACGGTCGTATGGTGCCATCATAACGTCTGGAGCTTTTTTAGATTGGTTATCAAGAGAAAGGTTATCCAATCCACCAAGGGCATCACCAGTTTTGATTTTAACTTTTACGCCATTTTCTTTTTCAAAAGCTTTTGCAGCTTCTTCAACATAAGATTTGTAGCCTTTGTCTACATAGACGTTGATTTCTTTACTTGCCTCAGAAGAACCTGATGAGCTATTGCTACAAGCAGCAAGTAAGAAGCCGGCAAAACCAACTGTACCAAGTACAGCAGCACTACGTAAAATTGTACGTTTCATGATTTATTCCTCCTAAAGAATAAAAAAAAATAATAATTAGAAATCGTTTTAGACAAACGTTTTCCTAAAACGACTTAAGTATATCACAAGGCGAAAACGTTTGCAAGTGATTTTGAGAAAATTTTTTAAAAATATTTTAATTCTAAACTTTCTTCTATAAAAACCGCTAATTCATTGACATTGCTAATAATAAATACTAAACTAGTGATAAGGGGCTTTTTTAAAAAAGATATAAAGTTTTTTAAGAAACCCCTTGCAGAAAATATGGAAAAAGTTTATAATGACATGGTACGCAAACGTTTTCGCAAAAATTGCGTAAACTGAGTTGCGCCTGTTCGATTTTAACAAAGAGTAGAGCCGCTTGAGAGCTGGATACGACTCTGCAACGATACCCATACCGTGCACCGAATCGCAGGCTTCAAAGAAATAAAAAGAGGTGGTAACCCATGAAAAAACGTCAAAGTGGTGTTTTGATGCACATTTCTTCCCTTCCTGGACAATACGGAATCGGATCATTCGGACAATCAGCATATGATTTTGTTGATTTCCTCGTTCGGACCAAGCAACGTTACTGGCAAATCTTGCCGCTTGGTACAACCAGTTATGGAGATTCTCCATACCAATCTTTCTCAGCTTTTGCTGGGAACACTCATTTTATTGATTTCGATCGTTTGATCGAGCAAGGTTTGTTGACAGAAGCAGACCTTAAAGGAGTGGACTTTGGTCAAGAACCTACTCAAGTGGATTATGCAAAGGTTTTCGAACAACGTCGTCCCTTGCTTGAAAAAGCAGTTGCCAATTTCTTAAAATCAAGTGATCAAAAAGAATTCCAAGAATTTTGTGAAGCCAATGCTTCTTGGTTGGAGCTCTTCGCAGAATACATGGCTATTAAAGAACACTTTGATTTGAAAGCTTGGACAGAATGGCCAGATGCAGCTATTCGTGCGCGTGAGCCAAAAGCTTTGGCTAAATACCGTGAAGAATTGGCGGATAAATTGACTTACCATCGTGTAACTCAATTCTTCTTCTTCCAACAATGGTTGGCCTTGAAAGCTTATGCCAACGACCACCACATTGAAATTGTGGGAGATATGCCAATCTATGTGGCAGAAGATTCAAGCGACATGTGGGCTAATCCTCATCTCTTCAAAACAGATGAAAACGGAAAAGCAACTTGCATTGCAGGATGCCCGCCAGATGAGTTCTCAGCAACTGGTCAACTTTGGGGGAACCCAATCTATGACTGGGAAGCAATGGACAAAGATGGCTACCAATGGTGGATTGAACGCTTGCGTGAAAGCTTCAAGATCTATGACATCGTTCGGATCGACCACTTCCGTGGTTTCGAATCATACTGGGAAATCCCTGCTGGTTCTGAAACTGCAGCACCAGGTAAATGGGTTAAAGGTCCTGGCTACAAACTCTTTGCAGCCGTGAAGGAAGAGCTCGGTGATTTGAACATCATCGCTGAGGACCTTGGCTTTATGACGGATGAAGTCATTGAGCTTCGCGAACGTACTGGCTTCCCAGGAATGAAGATTCTTCAATTTGCCTTCAATCCTGACGATGAAAGTATCGATAGCCCTCACTTGGCACCAAACAACTCTGTGATGTACACTGGAACACATGATAACAACACAGTTCTTGGATGGTACCGCAATGAAATCGACGATCCAACTCGTGAGTACCTTGCTCGTTACACCAACCGTAAAGAGTACGAATCTGTCCCACATGCTATGCTTCGCACAGTCTTTGCTTCCGTCAGCTTCATGGCGATTGCTACGATGCAAGACTTGCTTGAGTTAGATGGCTCAGCTCGGATGAACTTCCCATCTACTCTCGGTGGTAACTGGTCATGGCGAATGACAGCGGATCAATTGACTCCAGCTGTCGAGCAAGAATTGCTTGATTTCACTACGATCTATCGTCGTGAAAACAAAGACTTGAAAAAAGAAGTTAAGAAAGCAAAAAAATAATCTTTCCCCCCTATTAAAATTGTTGAAACAAAGGAGACTCCCAACATGGAATCATTACAAAAATATGTGATTGATCATCATCAAAAAACAATTGCTGAATGTTCAAATGAAGAATTGTACATTGCCTTGCTAAATTACACCAAGCAAGCAAGCGCTCAAAAGAAATTAAATACTGGTAAGAAAAAAGTTTACTACATCTCAGCTGAGTTCTTGATCGGTAAACTCTTGTCAAACAACTTGATTAACCTTGGTCTTTATGACGAAGTTAAAAAAGAACTTGCTGATGCAGGTAAAGAGTTGATCGAAATCGAAGAAGTAGAATTGGAACCATCACTTGGTAACGGTGGTTTGGGACGTTTGGCAGCCTGCTTTATCGACTCTATCTCAAGCCTTGGTTTGACAGGGGATGGGGTTGGTTTGAACTACCACTTTGGTTTGTTCCAACAAGTCCTTAAAAACAACCAACAAGAAACGATTCCAAATGCATGGTTGACTGACCAAAGCTGGCTCGTTCGTTCAAGCCGTAGCTACCAAGTGCCATTTGCACACTTCACATTGACTTCTACCCTTTATGATATCGATGTCCCTGGTTACAAGATTGAAACCAAGAACCGTTTGCGTTTGTTCGACTTGGATTCAGTTGATTCATCTATTATTGAAGATGGTATTAACTTTGACAAGACAGATATCGCTCGCAACTTGACCCTCTTCTTGTACCCAGATGATAGTAACCGTCAAGGGGAATTGCTCCGTATCTTCCAACAATACTTCATGGTATCAAACGGTGCACAATTGATCATCGACGAAGCCATCGAAAAAGGAAGCAACTTGCATGACCTTGCTGACTATGCTGTTGTCCAAATCAACGATACTCACCCATCAATGGTCATCCCTGAATTGATCCGTCTTTTGACAGAACGTGGTATTGGAATGGATGAAGCCATCTCTATCGTTCGTAGCATGACGGCTTACACTAACCACACAATCCTTGCAGAAGCCCTTGAAAAATGGCCACTTGAATTCTTGCAAGAAGTGGTTCCTCACTTGGTTCCAATCATTGAAGAATTGGACCGCCGTGTTCGCGCTGAATACAAAGATCCAGCTGTTCAAATCATCGATGAGAATGATCGCGTACACATGGCGCACATGGATATCCACTATGGATTTAGCGTAAACGGGGTAGCAGCACTTCACACAGAAATCTTGAAGAATTCTGAGTTGAAAGCCTTCTACGACATTTACCCTGAAAAATTCAACAACAAAACAAACGGTATCACATTCCGTCGTTGGCTCATGCATGCCAACCCAACCTTGTCACACTACTTGGATGATATCCTCGGACGTGACTGGCACCATGACGCATCTAAATTGGAAGACCTTCTTTCTTATGAAGATAAAGATGCAGTCAAAGCAAAATTGGAAAACATCAAGTCTCACAACAAACGGAAATTGGCTCGTTTCTTGAAAGACCATCAAGGTGTGGAAATCAATCCTAACTCTATCTTTGATACCCAAATCAAACGTCTCCACGAATACAAACGTCAACAAATGAACGCTTTGTATGTGATCCACAAATACTTGGACATCAAAGCTGGAAATATCCCTGCTCGCCCAATCACTGTTCTCTTTGGTGGTAAAGCAGCTCCTGCCTACACCATTGCACAAGATATTATCCACTTGATCCTTTGCTTGTCTGAAGTGATTGCAAACGATCCAGCAGTAGCTCCACACTTGCAAGTCGTTATGGTAGAAAACTACAACGTGACTGCTGCAAGCTACTTGATTCCAGCTAGCGATATTTCTGAGCAAATCTCCCTTGCTTCTAAGGAAGCTTCAGGTACTGGTAACATGAAATTCATGTTGAATGGTGCGTTAACACTTGGTACTATGGATGGAGCAAACGTGGAAATCGCTGAATTGGTTGGACGTGACAACATCTACATCTTCGGTGAAGATTCAGAAACTGTAATCGATCTATATGAGAAATCAGCATACAAATCAGCGGACTTCTATGAACGTGAAGCTATCAAACCATTGGTAGACTTCATTATCAGCGATGCCGTTCTTGCAGTTGGTAACAAGGAACGCTTGACTCGTCTTCACAAGGAATTGATCAACAAAGACTGGTTCATGACTCTTCTTGACTTGGAAGACTACATTGTAACCAAAGAACGCATGTTGGCTGATTACGAAGACCGTGATGCATGGTTGGATCAAGTTATCGTAAACATTGCTAAAGCAGGATTCTTCTCATCTGACCGTACGATCGCTCAGTACAATGAAGATATCTGGCACTTAAACTAATCATTAGTTGTTAGACCAAGGTCCATAAGACCTTGGTCTTTTTCATTACTTCTCATTTGGGAGAAGAAATGGAGCTAGTTTAGGGAATGGACACTCTGCAAAAAGTGTTGTTTTTTTGAATTTTGCAACCCCTAAAGGGAAAAAATTACATAATTTTTATTTCAGTCTTCAAATCTAATTTATTGGTATAAAAAAATACTTCCCCTTAAAAAGTCTTCCGGTGAAATTTATAAAAAGAGAAAGTGTCTTAAAAACCCTTGAAAATAAAGGATTTTTTCACAGGCGTTTGCATATATTTTCAACTAAAGATGGGGAAGGCAAGGAAAGTTTGGGGATTCAAGTTGTTATATATTTAAAGTAAAATAAAAAATTAAATTGACAAATATATAAAAATGGTTGATTGTGATACAATGAAGTTAACTGGAAGTAGCATATTTTTGCCTCTACAGTGAGATTTTTTTAAACAAAAAAGGAGAGTTTTGAAAATGAAAAGCTATCGTGAACATGTTTCGAAGCAGGAAAAATTTTCAATTCGTAAGTTATCAGTCGGTGTTGTTTCATTGGCCATCGCTGGATTGGCTACTGTTAATACCTACGGAGCAGAAGTGAAAGCAGATGAAGCAACAGCGCCTGCAACTGAAGCGACTACTACGGATACAGCAACAAGCGATGCAGCTGTTGCAACAAGTTCTAAGTTGACATCTACAACTGTGACAGAAGGAAATAAAACAGTTACGACGACTTATGTAGAATCACCAGAACTTGAAAAAGCAAAAGCTGATGCGGCTACAGAAGGTGTGACCGTTACAGAAGAAGCTGAAAAAGTCCAACCATCTATCGCAGCAGCAGAAGCAGATAATAAAGCTCAAACAGCTGAAATCAACACAGTAGTTGATAACTACAAAAAGGCAAAAGCGGAGTATGAAGCAAAATCTCAAGAAATCACATTGATTGAAAAGAGAAATGCAGAAGCAGAAGCGGCTTACAAGAAACAAGTAGAAGACTACAAAACCCAACAAGCAGCTTATGATAAAGCTTTAGAAGAGTACAATGCTAAAAAGGCAGCCTACGATGCTAAAGTAGCAGAAAAAGCAGCAGCAGATAAGGCCAATGCAGAAGCAAAAGCTAAGTATGAAGCAGAAATGGCTGTTTACAATACAGCGAAAGCGCAATACGATAAAGATTTACAAGAATACCAAACTAAGAAAGCGCAATACGATAAAGATAAAGCAGCTTATGATCAATTGGTAGCGAAGAAGGCAGAAGAAGATGCTGCTAAGGCTCAATACGAAGCTGATCTTGCAAAATACAATGTAGAAAAAGTACAGTACGAAAATGATTATATTGCTTATCAAAAGAAATTAGCTGAATACGAAGTTGCCAAAAAACAATATACGGACGCGAAACAAGCATACGACAAATATATGACAGACAATGCGTATGCTGACCTTAAAAATGTTTCAACTGTTCAAGATTTGACCTTCCAACGTGAAGGTGGTGCAACTCACACCATTGACGGCATCAGCACTTATCTTACTCGTGATGCTCAAGCTCGTTTAAATACAAGCAATGTCCATCAATATGATTCTAATAAATTGGAAGCTTCAGATATTGTAGCAACTAGTCCTTGGGCCAATAATGAAACTGAGTACATTCAAGTGAAAGAAGGCGATAAATTTGTCGTTACTTATGATAACTTGAATCAGTCCAGCATGCGTGAAAATACGGATATGCATCCAATCAAACGTGTGATTTACCGTTATGAGATTTTAAGTCTTCCATCAAATGATGGCAAAGGGATTGCAGCAGTCAACGCAGATCCAACGGTAACCATGACAGTGGGTGCTTCAACAGACCAAGACAAACCTGTTAAGGTTGCTGTCGATGTTGAATTCTATGATGGTGATGGCAATAAATTTGATTTGACTCAACGCAATGCGATTGTAGCGTTGAACTCGCTCAACCACTGGACAGGTGCTTCCTATGTCGATAGTGGAGACAAACCTCGTGCCCTTACAGTAGAAGCCAAAGATAAAAATGGCAACACTGTTCGTGGAACTTGGGATCCATATGCAGATGGTTCATCCATGAGCATTGAAAACAATGAAGTGAAGGTTAAAACAGGAAAAGCAGACTTTGGTACTGCAACTGTTTCCATTTCAGCAGACAACCCTCTCAAAATTGTGACTCAGAAATATGGTTATGTTAAAGATGACACAGGTAAATGGGTTCCTGGTACGACACCTGAGAAGGAAGAAGTAACGGATGCGTTAACTGTAAATGCTTCGGGTTCAGGAAGTGTTCATTCTATTGGTACAGAAGAATTTACCTTTGAAGGTAAGGATGATGTTATCGGATCATACAAAGTAGATGCAACTACAGGTCAAATTACGTTCACACCTAAGAAGAAATTTGAAAACGTGGAACACCAAGAGTCTGTAAATGTTGGAAATAATAAATTTATTCCAATTCCAAACTCAAGTGTTTCTTATGATGCTACTACTAAAGAAGTAACTTCCTTTAAAGATAACCAATATATTGAACATGGCTCTGTCTTTAACGGTGAATCTTCAACAACTCTTGAAGGTTGGGATAATCCATCTTCTCCATACCTCTATTATGGTGGAGCAGGCTTGAAGATGTCAGATGGACACTTAGTCTTTACGGCTAATGGTGCCAATGCGGCTGGTCAACCAACGGTTTACTGGTTTGCCATCAACTCAAATGTAGGTCTTCCTAAAGAGCCAGGAGAAGAACCGAAAGAGCCAACAAAACCAACAGAACCAAAGGCTCCAACTCCACCAACGATTACAGTGGAAAATCTACCTGCAGAACCAAGCAAACCAGAAGAACCTAAAGGTCCAACGGCTCCAAAAGAACCTAACTACACTGTGATCACAGTTGATGTGAAGGAACCAAAAGCGCCAACTCCACCAAAAGCGCCAACCCCACCGACTCCTGAAGTCGTTCCAAATACGAATCCGGTGAAACCGGAAGCTGAGGTGAAATGGCATAAGAACAAAGTGGTAACGGAAACAGATATTCCAACCCCACCAACGCCAGTTCCTCCAACTCCACCAACTCCATACAACCCACCTACACCAATTGTTCCACCTACACCAATCGTTCCACCAACTCCAGAGGTTCCAACCGAACCAACTCCTGAAGTTCCGGAACAGCCTGTACAACCTGCGCAACCACAAACACCTGCGCTTCCAAATACAGGTACAGAAAGCTCAGCTGCAGCTGTTCTTGCAGGTGCGATGGCTGGATTGCTTGGATTGGGTCTTGCTCGCAAGAAAAAAGAAGATTAATTCTTGTTTCTTTCGTTCATTCATCTAAATAAAAAAAGTCAGAAGGCAAGTCCTTCTGGCTTTTTTGATGGAGTGATGACCAAATAGTTGTAAAAAAAGACAGAATAGTTCTTGGACAAAAAACGGAAATGGCTTTTATAGACCAAATCGTGTCGAAATGAAGCAGAATAGAAATGGATGACACAAGAAGAAGAGAATGAGGTATACTGGTGGTGTTCGAATGAAAGTTTATAGGACTCCGTTATATCTCTAATCATTCCAATGATACAGTTGCGATGGCTTTTCATCTTTTGCACCCATTATTTTCCAAATGAATTTCATTTGAACGTATCAGTGATCAGGCAAGTGCTTCCACGGTTTTGAGGCGCTTGCCTTTCTATCTGTATCGCGATATAATAGGGTGTAAGAAATGAAAAGGAGTTTGTATGAAAAAGAAACCTATCTATCTTTACATCCTGTTATTTTTCTCTACGGTTGGAACCCTGACTTCAGCTGTCTCAACCTTTGGAGCTTCAAAGAGTTTTGAGCTGACAGATGATTTTGCGAAACAACTTGGTTTAACAACGGCTCAAGACAAGGCTGACTACGTGACATATTATGAGAAATCGGCCCAACTCAATCAGTCTCCACTAACCTTTTTATTTGTTTCCCTGATTCTGATTGCCTTGCTTGCAACTTTCTATTTCCTCTTTATGAAGCAGGATCTGTTAACAGCCCATTATACTTACATGGGGCAGATTTTATTAAGTCAAGCCTTCTCTTGCTATAATTATTTTGCAGGGCGTCCACTATTAGCTAGTTTTTCAACCCCGTCCCTTCGCCAACGATATCTGGCATCTTCGTCCATTGCTTTGTTACTCTTGACTGCTTTATCTCTTCTCTTCCTTGGAATTGTTTTGTATAAAACCTTGCGTTTGAGAAAAGTTCAAGCTAGGGCATAATAGATAAGTTTGAATGGAGCTCTCTTAGAGGATAAGAGAGCTTCTTGATTGGAGAAAAAAGATGAAAGTATCCTTTGTTTATATTAGTCTGAGTGGAAATACAGAGAGTTTTGTCCGTCGCTTAAGTGACTATTTGCTGGAAGTCCATCCCGGACTTGAAATCGAGAAAGTGCATGTGAAAGACCTGGTCAAAGAGGGCCAGCCCTTCTTTGAAATGACCAATCCTTTTATCACTTTTTTGCCTACCTATTTGGAGGGTGGAAATGGTGTCGACAATGGCGATGTGGAAATTTTGACGACAGATGTTGCGGATTTTATTGCTTTTGGAGACAACGCCAGCAAGTGCTTAGGAGTGGTTGGATCAGGCAATCGGAATTTTAACAATCAATATTGTTTAACCGCTAAGCAATATAGCCAACGCTTTGGTTTCCCTATGTTAGCCGATTTTGAAATGCGGGGGATGTTGGGAGATATTAAAAAAGTAGCCGCCATTGTAGAAGAGTTGTATCATCTTTAAAATAAAGAGAGTGGGACAGAAATCGGTAATTCGTTAGAATTCGATTTCGTCGTCCCACCTCCGCACAGTTGAGTAGGGCTGTA
>ERZ773011.169-NODE-169-length-15002-cov-5.09601_pt1 | contig 15002 bp, 18 predicted proteins | sample MGYA00580662_ERZ773011 | MGnify/ENA primary metagenome ERZ773011 (study PRJEB29015, sample SAMEA2738118) | human oral metagenome | biome: human oral; feature: human-associated habitat; material: saliva | place: China | collected 2169 ... | reverse complement strand
CCGCGGTAGATTAATGCTGCAATCGGCGTGGCCATGTTTTTTCCTTTCCGTTCAAACAGTATCGAGCGCCGGCAAACCGGCCTGAAACGACAGTTTAGATGCGCCCGCCCCGAAAAGGCAAATAAAAAAACGGACTGCCGCCGCAATCCGTTTTCCGCCTTTCAGACGGCCTCAAATCACTTCCAAAACAAAATACGTTTTCAGTTTGTTGTACACATCGTTGGTTACGTTGATGCAGCCGTTGGTGATGATGCGGTCGGACACCACCGGAGAGGCGATGCGTTCCATGCGCCGCTCGGAGGGTTTGAGCGTCCAAACGCGGTGCAGGGCAAACAGGAAGTCTTTTTCCTGTTTGAACCCGATAACGTCGCCGCCGTAACCTGCTTTGTCGGTTTTGTAGATATTCATGCTGAACGTACCCTTCGGCGTGGTCTTGCCGATTAATACGGGATGGCATTTTTTCTCGTCGGCAAAGCAGAGTTCGGCTTTCGAGGTGTTTACGATGACTTTGCGCTTGCTCATGTAGTCTTTGATGTTTTCGCCGGACACGGCAAAAGCGTTCATACCGGCCAGCATCAGGGCGCACAAAACTGCTTTTCTCAACATTCTCAATTACTGTCGTATCTTGCTGCGCGTCGGCTCCACCTCGCGGATGATGACTTGAGGCTCGGCCTTCGGAGCGGGGGGCGGGCAGGCCGCATCTTCGGGAAACACGGGATTCCAATAGAAGCTGCGGGCGAATTTGTGTTTATCGAATACCACTTTATACTGACAGGTGGTAATACCGTCAACTCCGGATTTGTTGGCCGGGTCGGCTTCCACCCCGGGCGTATGGAAGTGGAACAGGTAATCCCATTCGCGCACGCCGAACATACCTTCGTCGTAATGCGGACGGCCCAGGATTTTGTAAATATCGTCTTTGGTCAGGCCCGGGCGCATCTGTTCCAGCTCGTCGTAAGTCGGAAACGTGCCGCGGTCTTTGTCGAACGTCAGCGAATACGGTTTGGGAAATACCGGCGAGTCGGTCGTGCCGTCGGCTGTAATTTTGCTTTTGGTGGCACACGCGGCCAGCAGGCAGGCTGCAAGCAGGGGCAATCCGGTTTTGACGATTTGTTTCAACTTCATGTTTTTGATTCCTTTCTGGCTCCCGACCGTGCTTTCAGACGGCCTGTCGGACTGACATTTATCGGCACTTTGTAACAATTTAATCCAACACCAATCGCCTGTTTCAATGTATTGACCGTGATTATCCGTATCGGAAAAATATCCGGCAACCGTCCTTACCGCTTGTTTCGGCAGGGATTTCCGGCGGCATGTTTGCGGATTGGTAACTTTGGTTGCTGTATTACATGCAATTTTTATGCCATTTTCAAAAAGGAAGGAAACGTATGTGTTGCGGTCTGTTTCGTCAAAGGCCGTCTGAAAACATGCCCGCACGGCGTTTTCAGACGGCCTTTCCGGTTTTTTCGAGTCGGCGGGCCTGAGGGCAAGCCGACTTACGGGCCAAGGCGGTTTTTGCCGCTTCGCCCTAGGCAGCCTTTCAACCTTCGACTTTCACCTCTACGCGGCGGCCTTCGGCATCATTGCCCTCCGCGCCGGTGGTACTTTTCGGTTTGCGCAGCTCAATGTTTCCGGCTTTCACGCCGTGCGCTTCAAAAAACGCCTGCACCGCCTGGGCGCGTTTTTTCGACAATTCCTGATTGGAGGCCGCATTGCCGGTACTGTCGGCAAAACCGCTGATAACCAGTTTCTTGCCGTCCTTACCGGCTTCAATCAAATCGGCCACGACCTGTTCCGCACCTTCGGCCACATCGTTCTTACCAGTGGCGAAGAAGAATTTGGCCACGCCGCCGTCCATCACGACCTGCGATGTGTCGGCGGTGGGAGCGGAAACCGGAGAGGCGGCCGCCTCGGAAGCGGCGGAAGGCTCGTTTTCATGTTCGTCCAAAACGGCGGAAGTCGGCATCACGGGAGCCGATGTTTCGACCGCCGACACGGCGCCGTCTTCCGGTTCGGAAGCCTCTGCCGCCGATGCGGCCGCTTCGGTCGGTGCATGTCCGCCGCCGGTGTTGCAGCACTTGAAAGCAAACAGGGCGGCCAGTGCGGCAATACCCAGAATAATCCATTTGCCGAAACCGCCCTTCTTGGCTGCTGCCGTCGCACCCGCTACGGCAGCGGTTCCGGCCGCCGTGGCGGAACCGAAGTTGCCGGCCAGTCCGGACAAACTGCCGAACAGCCCGCTCAGGCTGCCGATACCCAATGCGGAAAGCATGTCGCTGCTCAGCACCTGCGACAGCCAGCCTTGCTGTTGGCCCAGCAATCCCAAAATCTGGCTGCCCTGCAAGTTGTTATCCTTCGCTTTGCCGCGCAATACCGACAACACCAACGGCAGCGACAACGCCAACAGCGAACCGGACGCTGCTTTGGATACGCCGCTTTCCTGCGAAATCCGGTCGGCAACATTTGCCGCATTGCCGCCCAACAGTTCGGGCAGCAGTTTCTTGCCCGTTTCCAGCAGTCCGCCGACACCTTCTGCCGAAGAAGCCTTCGCCACCGCGCCGTCCAATATGCTGCCTGACGTACCGGTCAGCAAATCCAGTACGCCCGACGCATTGGACGGATTGGCGCCGATGTGTTTCAACAAACCTGCCACTACGGCAGGCAGTGCCAGTCCGGCGGCTTTCGTACTGCTTTCAGCGGGTTCGCCCGAAGAAGCCAGAAAACCGCCCAATACATCACCAAGCTGACTTTGCAGCAAATTGCCTAAATCAAAAGCCATTGTTGTTATTCCTTCATGATTGTTAAAAATAAATAGTAAAAATACCTTACCTGCGGATTAGTATGGATAAGTTAATAGATAGTTCCTATGGTCGAACGTAAATCTATTGGCTTTATCCTTTTTTACGCAGCCGTACCAAACGGTATTTATGGCGGAAAACAACAACGGCAGGCCGTCTGAAAGGCTCACAAAAACGGATTGTGCCGTTTTTCATGACCGATGGTCGTCATCCTGCCGTGTCCCGCGATGACCTGGGTGTCATCCGGCAACACCAGCAGTTTGCGGCGGATATTGTCAATCAAATCGGCATGATTGCCGCGCGGGAAATCGGTGCGGCCTATGCTTTCGTAAAACAGCACGTCTCCCGCCACCAGCAGTCCTGCCTGCGCGCAGTAAAACACCACCTGCCCGGGCGTATGGCCGGGAATATGCAACACGTCAAATCGGTACCGGCCCACATTCAATACATCGCCTTCTTCCAGCCAGCGGGTCGGTTTAAACGGAGGCGATACGGGGAAACCGTATTGCGCGGTAATGTCCGGCAGCGAATCCAGCAGGAATTCGTCATCCCGATGCGGCCCGACAACCGGCACATCCTTGTGCGACAAAAATTCCACCACCCCGCCCGCATGGTCGAGATGGCCGTGCGTCAGCCAGATTTCCTTCACATCCAGCCTGCGGGCAGCCACTTCGTTCAGAACAAACGGCACATCGCCGCCCATATCGGTCAACACCGCCTCGCGGGTTTCGTCATCCCACAACAGGGTACAGTTCTGGCGAAACGGCGTTACCGCCAGAATTTCAAATTGTAAAGCCATAGTTCGGTTCCTTATTTCAATTTCAGACGGCATATTGTTATGCTAATATTTATAACTTTAACAACTATTCCGTAATATATATAAAATATCAATGAAAATCATCATACCCATTTGTACCGCATTGTGCATCTCCCTTCCCGCTTCCGCATCAGGATTGCTGCTTGCCCAAGAATATAAAAACCAAGAAATAGCCGGCTGGGCCATGAGCGAAAAACTCGACGGCGTGCGCGCCTATTGGGACGGCAAACGGCTTATCAGCCGGCAAGGACATCCGTTTACCCCGCCAGCAGGCTATACGCGCAATTTTCCACCCTATCCGATAGACGGCGAACTTTACACTTCGCGCGGCCGTTTTGAACAGATTTCCGCCGCCGTCCGTTCGGACAAAAGCGACTGGCGCGGTATCAAACTCCATGTTTTCGACGTGCCCAAAGCCGCAGGCAACCTTTACCAACGCCTCGCCGTACTGCAAAGCTGGCTGGAAGTCCACCCCGAAGCCCCCATCGCCGTCATACGCCAAATTCCCGCCCGCGACCGCGCCCACGCTCAAACCTTCCTGAAAGAAATCGAAGCGCAAGGCGGGGAAGGCGTTATGTTGCGCAATCCGAACCATCCTTACGCCGCAGGCCGCAGCAGCCAGCTTTTAAAACTTAAAAGCCGACACGACGCCGAGTGTACCGTAACGCAGCATTACGAAGGCAAAGGCAAGAACGCGGGCAGACTGGGCGCAGTCGGCTGTAAAAACCAATATGGGGAATTTCGCATCGGCAGCGGTTTCAAAGATCAAGACCGCGATAATCCCCCTCCTGTCGGCAGCACCATCACCTACCGTTACCGCGGCTTTACTCAAAAAGGAACGCCGCGGTTTGCTACCTTTGTCAGAATCCGCCAAGACAGCCGGTAGCCCCGCCCGATTAAAGTAAAAACCGGCGCCTATCTGCTTATTTTGAAGATTCAGGCCGTCTGAAAACGTTTTCAGACGGCCTGCGCACCGTCCTTTACCCGTTATTCAGACGCTTGGATATAAAAAAACAGTCCTGATTCGTCAGGACTGTTTTTTTTCTTCAAATAAGTAAAACGGTGCATCAGTTGGCACACATATGTTTTATTTATGTTTTCTTGTTTATGCTTTGATTTGTTATTTGGTGCCGACAGCGAGATTTGAACTCGCACAGCCTACGGCCACTACCCCCTCAAGATAGCGTGTCTACCAATTCCACCATGTCGGCTAAATTCTTTTTTCTTTACTGCTGTTTGGGTGCGGCGGGTACGGTGTCCGTCTTGCCGCCGTTCGCCGGAGCCTGCTGCGTTTTGGCCGGCAGGCTCTGTTTTACGTTACTGAAATCCAAACCGTGACGGGTCGTATTCGAGTGGATATAAACCATCGCCATACAGGTGGCGAAAAAGAACGTGGCGGCGATGGCGGTTGCATGGCTTAGAAAGTTGGCGTTGCCGCCGGAACCGAACACCCCCTGCGCGCTGCCGGTACCCGACCCGAAAGTCGCTCCCGCGTCCGCGCCTTTGCCGTGTTGCAGCAATACCAGCACGATGACGGCCAAGGCGGAAATGATGTTTATAATCCAGATAACGGTTTTAAAGGCTTCCATAATTCTCTACGAGGCTTGCGCGGCATTGATGATGGCGGTAAACGAGTCATAGGATAATGAAGCCCCGCCCACTAGTGCGCCGTCGACATAAGGTACGGCGAAAATATCTGCCGCGTTTTCGGCTTTCACGCTTCCACCGTAAAGAACGCGGATTTTAACATCGCTGCCGCACAATGACAAGATTTCCTGATAGATAAATGCGTGCATGGCGGCGATTTGTTCCACCGTGGCGACTTTGCCCGTACCGATGGCCCACACGGGTTCGTAGGCGACGGCGATATGTCCGGTGTTCAGTCCTTTCAGAATGGAGAGCTGATGGGCGATGATTTCTTTTTCCCTGCCCGCTTCGCGCTCGTCAAGGCTCTCGCCGACACATAACAAAGGTATCAGGCCGACGTTGAGGACATTTTCCATTTTCTGGCGGTGGATTTCGTTTTTTTCGCCGAAATACAGGCTGCGTTCGGAGTGGCCGATTAAGACGATGTCGGTGCCGATGTCGGCGAGCATTTCTGCGGAAACTTCGCCGGTGTAGGCGCCGTTGTTGGGGAATCGGCTGACGTCTTGGGCGCAGGTCAGGATGCGGTTGCTCAACACTATCTGCATGGCGTTGTGCAGTTGCAGCAGGTAAACGGTGGGGGCGGCCAGCCCGATGAGTACGCGTTCGGCGGTCGGAAGGATGCGGAAGCGGTGCATCAATGCGTTATTGTTTTGCAGGCGTCCGTTCATTTTCCAGTTGCCGATAACCCATTTCTGTTCCCACATTCCGTTGTCGTGATCCATCTTTAAGTGCTCCATATTGCGGTTTTGTGTAGGGAAGTGTAGTTCATATGGACATGATTCGCAACCTGCCTTGCCCGACCGTGTTTCGATGCCGTCTGAAAGCGGGTTTCAGACGGCCTGCCGCCGGATGGAATATAATGTCGGTAATTTGTTATTTAATTTGTGGGGCCGTCATGCACACCATCCGTATTGCGTCTTCGGACAAAACTTCTGTTTATCGGGAAATTCTGCCGCAAATCGAAAGCCTGACCAACGGCGAACCGTGTTTTACGGCCAATCTGGCCAATATCGCCGCCGTTTTGAAAGAGGCGTTCGGCTGGTTCTGGGTAGGGTTTTACTTGGTGGAACGGGCAAGCAACGAATTGGTGTTGGGGCCGTTTCAGGGGCCGGTGGCCTGCACGCGCATTCCTTACGGCCGCGGGGTGTGCGGACAGGCTTGGGCGGGCGGCAAAGCGGTGGTGGTGGAAGACGTCAACCGCCATCCCGACCATATTGCCTGCTCGTCCTTATCGCAGTCGGAAATCGTGATACCGCTGTTCGACCGCAACCGCCGTTGTTTCGGCGTGCTCGATGCCGACAGCGACCGTTTGGCGCAGTTTGACGAAACTGATGCCCGTTACCTGAACCAACTGGCGGAACTCGTCGGCAGGCTGTACGAACGGGATATTTGAGCGCCGGGGCCGTCTGAAAGATGGCGGCGGCGTACCGAAAGCACTATAATCACAGCCGTATCTGTATATAAATCTCAACGGAGCGCAACATGGATTTTGAAAAAGCACGTTTCAATATGGTAGAACAGCAAATCCGCCCGTGGGACGTGTTGGATTTCGACGTTCTCGACGCGCTGGGGGACATTCCGCGCGAAAAATTCGTCGGAGCCGGATTTCAAGGTTTGGCCTATGCCGACAAAGAGCTGCCGCTGCCCAACGGCGGCAAAATGCTCGAGCCGAAAGTCGTAGCGCGTCTGGTGCAGGGTTTGAAACTGACCAAGCAGGACAAGGTATTGGAAATCGGCACGGGTTCCGGTTACGCCACCGCGCTGCTGGCGGCGCTGGCGGGAGAAGTCGTTACCGCTGACATCGACGCCGCGCAGCTTGAGGCGGCCAAAACGGTGCTGGACGGCATCGGCTGCGGCAATGTCCGCTACGTCTGCAACGACGCCCTGGCACAGGAAACCGAAGGTGCGCCGTTTGACGCGGTTTATGTCGGCGGCAGCGTCGGCCGAGTGCCCGAAACGCTGAAACGGCAGCTTAAAGACGGCGGCCGCATGGCGGTGATCGTCGGCGGCAAGCCGGTACAGCGCGCCTTGCTGATTACCCGCAACGGCGGCGTGTTCCGCGAAAAAGTAATGTTCGACACACTGGCGGCGGGCCTGAGCGATAAAGCAGACAAACCGTTCGGCGATTTTGACTTTTAATCGGCTGTCCGCTTCCGAAGGCCGTCTGAAAACGCGGTTTGGCAAAACACAAACCCGTTTTCAGACGGCCTCTCCGCAACTATAACGACACACGGAATCCAAACACATGCACATCCCCCAACTCTCCCCTGCCGAACTGCAACGCTGGCGGCAGGACGGCAAAGCCTTTCTGCTGCTTGACGTGCGTACCGACGAAGAAACCGCCGTCTGCACCCTGCCCGACTCCGTCCACATCCCGATGAACCTGATTCCGCTGCGCAGCAACGAACTGCCCGACAGCCTGCCGATTGTCGTGTATTGCCACCACGGCATCCGCAGCCTGCACACCGCCATGTATCTGGCCGACGCCGGCTTCGAAACACTCTACAACCTTCAGGGCGGCATCGACGCATGGGCGGCGCAGATAGATGAGAATATGGCGCGTTATTAAAGGGCACAAAAGGCCCAAGGTTTTTCCATTTGCCATCCTTTCAGACGGCCTGTAAGATTAAATGCATAATTCCTAAAGACAAATCAAACACACTATGTTGACAGACCCATTCGGCCGCACCGTCGATTACCTGCGTATTTCCGTAACCGACCGCTGCGATTTGCGCTGCACTTACTGCCTGCCCAAAGGCTTTAAGGGCTTTGCCGTGCCGAAAGACTGGCTGACCATAGAAGAAACCGCCCGCGTTGCCGCCGCCTTCGCGCGGCTGGGTACCAAACGTTTCCGCCTCACCGGCGGCGAACCCCTGTTGCGCAAGGGCCTGACCGAACTGGCCGCCGAAATCAGCCGTCAGCCCGGCGTCGAAGACATTTCCCTGACCACCAACGGCACCCGCCTCGGCCAACAGGCCCGCGCCCTGCGCTCGGCAGGCGTGCGCCGCCTCAATATCAGCCTCGACAGCCTGCGCCGCGACTGCGTGGCCAGCATCACCGGCAGCGACTGCCTGCCGCAGGTACTGGAAGGCATCACCGCCGCCAAAGAAGCCGGTTTCGAGCGCATCAAAATCAACATGGTTCCGCTCAAAGGCATCAACGACACTGATCTGGACGATATGGTCGCGTTCTGCATCAAACACGGCTTCATCCTCAACCTCATCGAAGCCATGCCGATGGGGACGACCGGCCAGATGCACGCCAAAGTCAACCTGCAACCCGTATTGGAAGACCTGCGCCGGAAATTCAGCCTGACCCCGTTTGAAGGCCGCATCGGAGGCGGCCCCGCCCGCTACTGGCACAACGGCAGCAGCGGCTTCACCCTCGGCCTGATTACGCCGATGAGCCAGCACTTCTGCGCCACCTGCAACCGTGTGCGGCTGTCGGCAACCGGCAACATCCACCTGTGTCTGGGGCAGGAAGACAAAGTACCGTTGCGCGACCTTCTGCGCGGCGGCTGCACCGATACCGAACTCGACCAGAAAATCCGTGACGCGATTGCATTGAAGCCCGAAAAACACGAATTTGTGGAAAATCCGAAAAAAATCATCCGCGTCATGGCACTGACCGGCGGCTGACCGCTTCCGTTCTTGACAACGCCGTCGAATAAGATTCAGGCCGTCTGAAAAACATCAAAACGTTTTTTCAGACGGCCTTTTATCTGTCCGTATCCGCATCTAACGCGTCGCCGCGCATTCGCCGTTCTCAAACACCAACACCTTCTCCGGCCAGCGTAATGCCGCCAGCCTGAACTGTTCGGGACGGTATTTCTGCGGGAATTTCCTTGCCCGCCAGCTTGCGCCTATCGAGAAATCGACGCAAAACACGTTGCGCCGCGCCCCGTGCCAGACATCCGGCTGCGGCGGCAGCAACAGCCGTTCGGCGGCAACGGCGGCGGGAGAGGGCTGCCAACTGCGCCAATAATGGCCGATAACGACGGGCTTATCGTCGCGGTAGTCGTCCCACCACGCGCAACGGGTCGTACCGCGCCAGCGTCCGCCGGCGTAAAACGGCTTGTCCGCCAGACGCTCCACGCCGCTGGTGAGGGCACGTATCGGATGCAGGCGGCTGCGTTCGAGTTCGTATCGCGCGGTGGCGGGCATGGGCGGTGGCGCATGGTCGGGATTTTCCGCCTGCGGGGCATAATGCGCTTGTTCGTAGAGGTAGTCGGAATACCAAGAGGCCGACTGAAGGCGGTGTTTCAACTCGGCATCGAAGCGGCGGTATTGCGCGGTCAGGCTTTCGCCCTTTGCTTCTTCGAGGCGTTCGATTTGCGGCGGCAGCCAGGCGGCGTGGACGATGCGCAGATCTTCGCACTCCAGCAGCAGCGGCTGTTCGGCAAGCCATGCGCGCAATTCGTTTTTTTCTTTCTCTTCCACACAATGCCACGGCGCGTAATGGGCGTCTTTTTCGGCGCGGACATCGAAAAACCAACCGGAGCCGTCTTTCGGGTCGTCGGCAAGAATGTTCAATTCGTGGTTGCCCAAAACCATCCATGCCCATCCGCGTTCATAAGCCTGTTTGAACCACGCCAGCATCGCAGGGCTGTCGGGGCCGCGGTCGCACAAATCGCCGACGAACACCAGCCGCCGCCCGTGCGGATGGAAACCGTCGTCGCGGTAGCCGAGCCGGTGCAGCAGCGATTGAAAGGCGGCAAATTCGCCGTGAACGTCGCCGACAATGTCCAGCGGCGTATCGGGCAGGGATTGGCGGTATTGATAGGGCATGATGGTCGGAGGTCGTCTGAAAATTGGGATGCCCAAGTTTTCAGACGACCTCGGGCAGTTTCAAGAAGTTTTCGCGGTAGTAACGCATTTCCTCGATGCTTTCGAGAATGTCGTCCAAAGCCTGATGCGAACCACGTTTCACCACGCCTTTGGCAACGGGCGGATTCCAACGTTTGGCGAGTTCTTTCAGGGTGGACACGTCCAGATTGCGGTAGTGGAAATACGCTTCGAGGCGCGGCATGTATTTGACCATGAAGCGGCGGTCTTGATGGATGGAATTGCCGCACATCGGCGTGGCTTTTTCGGGAATCCATTGCGCGATAAAGTCGAGCAGCTTCTGTTCCACTTCGGCTTCGGTCAGCCGCGATTCGCGCACGCGCTGGGTCAGCCCCGTGCGGCCGTGGGTGGCGGTATTCCATGCGTCCATGCTGTCGAGCAGTTCGTCGCTTTGGTGGACGACATAAACTTCGGACTGCGCCAAGACGTTCAAATCGGAGTCGGTAATAATCATGGCAACTTCGATGATGCGTTCGCGCTCGGGGTCAAGCCCGGTCATTTCCATATCGAGCCAGCAGAGGTTGCTTGCGTTTTGAGTCATTTCAGACGGCCTTTCGTCGGTTTAAAACAATGGGCGGTATTATAGTGGATTTGTAAACATGAGGCCGTCTGAAAAATTTCAGACGGCCTTTTATCAATCATTTGTCCAACCGAACCGGTTTCCCCTTTACCTTGGCGCAGATTCCGCCATCTTCGCCGCACCGCGATAATTTTCCGTTCTCCACCGCTTTGTTAATGTCGGCAATCCATTCGACACGCTTCATTTCCGTTCTGGCGGATTGGATCAGATAAATTACCGTACCGAAACACAGCAATCCGGTCAGCGCAAAGACTGCGACCGACGCCCAAACCAGTTTTTTCAAATCCTTTGCCGATTTCTGCTGCCTGCCTTCCACTTCGCGGACGGTTTCCAGCAGCCAACGCCCCGTCGTTTCCAGCCGCTCCGTGAATTTCCCGACCGACTGTTCCAAGCCCGACCGCACCGCTTCTGCCGCTTCCTGCCGGACTTTCCCCGCGGCATTCTCCACTCCTCCTGTAGCGGTGTCCAGTTTCCTTTTCGCGTCCGCTACCAGAAGCTCGGCATATTTCGCCCGTTTTTCCACTTGCCCCGCCAAGGTCAGCACATTGGCTGCCAGACGGTCGATTTTCTGTTCCGAACCGTTCATCCTTCCCTCCTAACCGCGCGTCATCCGCATCACGGGCGCATCGTGCTGCATCTGTTCCAGCCGCGCGATTTCCTCCCGCTCCTGCCGTTCATACAGTGCGGCGGCTTCCTGCTGCGTGCTGCGCCCGATGTCGGAAGTGAGCAGGCTGTCCAATGCGGTGTGCATTTTGTCGTCGTCATCTGACAGCAGGGCGGCGAAAGCGTAATCGTTGTACTCTTCAAGGGATGCGTTTTTGGCCAAGGGGCGGGTGATGTCGACTTCGCTTTTTTCCAAAGATTTTTCTTGTTTTGGAGACAATTGCGGCTGCATATTATGCTCACGGATAATTTTTCCTGCTTTATCTGAATTTAAAAATAAATGCTTAATTTCCAAATAATCTTCTCTTTGACTTCCAGTAAAAGAATTAGGATTAGCTAGAGGATTTTCAGAGATTTTTTCCCATGCCTGAAATAATGGATTTGAGGGATTGGCTTTTATCAACTCAGTAATAACATTAGCTCCTTTGAGAGCGTGTTTATACCCCGACTCTAAATAATCAGGTTTATTATTTTTATTCTTGATAAATCCATCTACCATTTCGGTTATTTCTTGAATATTCTTATATCTATTATGTTGAAGCCCTGTAAGAATTTTACTCCCCAAAAATTCATTTTGATTGTAGACTTTGGCATTTACTGTTGCTAATTTTATTTTATCTTCAACCGAAACTTGCTTATATAAATTTGTTTCTTTTAATGGATTAAAAATATTTTGCTCCAATTTTTTTATTTGCTTAATGTCATGATTATGGATAAAAGTAATTCCATCCGAAGAAGCTAAAAATTTGTTTATTTGAAATTTTACATTTCTATCTAGAGACTTTCCTCCTTGGCTTTTAATTTCTTTACCAGTCCTTCCAAGTTCCCTAATAATTTTATCCTCTTGTTCCTTGGGAAAAGATACTTCCTCATTCTTTACCGCCCAATCTTGGTAGGCTCTTACTAAATCTTTAGCTACATCCTTATGTTGTCCCAAATCTGTTTGTATCATGCCTAATGAAAATCCACTGTTACCAACAGGAATCATTCTACCTTCTTTTTCCGTTCCAGCGAACGAAAGCTTATAAGCAACTTCTCGATTACCAATAGAACCTTCGGAAGTTACTCCAATTGCAAAATAGGCAATTGCTTGGAAATCAGAATTTGATAAATCTTTACTATTCATATAAACATCCTTATTAGACTTTCCATTTTTACTTAGTTAAAGTATCTGATTTGATATATTTTTCACCAACCAATTTATATCTAACCAGTTTTTTATCTTTAAAAATAAAATATTCTTCCTCCTTATCATAGTTAGGACATATAGCCCGCCAATCTGAGTTTGTATTGCAATATCGGACATAAAGTTTATTTCCCTTAATAATGCCTTTTAATTTTCCTGTGTCACCCATTCCCTGCGGAGAACCTTCTGCCCACTCTCCTACTATCATATTTCCACGTTGTTTAAATATAAAATTTCCCATATATTCACGAGAATCATTTGTTGTGTGATAGTACCATTCACCTGAAAAATCAGGTTTTTTCCCTAAGGTAGGTAATGAGAAAACAGATAATAATGTTATTAATAATAATTTTCTAAAATATTTCATATACTTCCTTTCAAAAATAATTCAATACTTTTCAAATATTATCAAATCAAATTAACTACATGGACTTATATAATAATGTTTTTCAGACGATTTACTGTCAACAAACAGGCAAGCATTTTGTAAACTTGTACAAAAACTTTGATTTTGGGAAATTTTAGGATACTTCCCTCCATTAAACCGTTTTTCCTGTACTTTTCCGTCAGTCGAAAACAACCACCAAATTTCCTGTCCGTCCTGTGTCAGCATGGAAAACTCTTTTTCGGGAATATGTGGCAGATGGTTTGAAGAAATAAAATCCTCATAAGGTTGGTATGAACTTTGGATACATATGTAGTGTGCATTAGGTGCAATATAAGAAAACGGCAGGGGAGTGTTTTCAGCTTTTTTCCAATCCTCATCACTGATTACGGAAGAAGGGGTGCAACTGGAAAGCACAAATAATGAGAAAAAAGATAACAACTTTTTAGTTGACAGATTTTTAAAATATTTCATAACTGTTCTTGACAATATAGACATTGTTTTTTCGATTCAGCAGCCTGATAGTTGACACTGTTGGAGACCATCGTCCAATCGATATAGGCATCGAGCCAATCGTCTAGAACAGGTTCCGTCCCCCTGTGGGCAACGATAATCTCGTTGGTTCGGACATCTTGATACACCGTTCCATGATAGCCTGTGGAACGATTGTGACTGACAGCAAGGACTTTATATCCATTATCTCCAATAGTGATGGTTTTATTTCCTTTAGTTATAGCGCGTGTATTGTAGGCATCTACTGCAAGGTCAGCTTGCTGTTGTCTGCTAATATTGCTCATGGTTGAACTTCCTCAAGAGTTACGTTAATGGTAAACATTTCATCTCGATATTGCTCAATATTGTACGACTCCAAAGACGATAGTCCAAAATCTACATAATTCGGATAAATAGAATTATCTTTTGTCCTAGAATAGGGATATGCCTTTTTTGAAAAATACTTCGTCAACGTTTTTTTCTCTAATAAATCTTTCATTACATCACTGAAATTGAACTCTGTTTCTTCAGGGTTTCCTGTTGCTTTCAGTGAAATACCGAATCCGTCCGGCTTCCAATGGCAGATGCCTTCGCCAAAGTAATCTTCATCCAACACTGCATCCGCATAAACAACGGTTTCATATTCGAATTCTCCAAGTTGACGGACTTGGGTTTCCACATCTTTTTCGGGATTGGCAGGTGCGCCCCCCATACGGTTAATAACGTAAGAACAGTTTTCAGCTTTGTAGCCGACTCCAAAATTTCCCGTCAATTTCAACGGCCCCGGCGCGTCGTTGATTTTAATCCTGAGGCGGTATGCCTGTTTGGGATGGGGATTCAACTGGAATCTTGCTTCGGTTTGTTCCTGAATACTCATGCTTTTCTCCGAGCCGCCGCAGGCATTCAGGCTGAGGACTGAAAATACGGCGGCGGTCATTAATGCAGTCATCGGTTTCATCGGTTTCCCCTTCTTGGGCTGGCAAAAGGCCGTCTGAAAACCATTCATCCCGTTTTCAGACGGCCTCTTTGCCGTTTACTTCACATCCGATTCAAATCAGAACAAGCCGTGGATCACGCCGTCTGCGTCCACGTCGATTTTCTCGGCGGCGGGGACTTTGGGCAGGCCGGGCATTTTCATCATGTTGCCGCACAGGGCGACGATGAAGCCTGCGCCGGCGGAAACGGTGATGCCGCGCACGGTGATGCGGAAGCCTTCGGGGCAGCCCAAGAGTTTGGCGTTGTCGCTGAGGGAATATTGGGTTTTCGCCATGCAGACGGGCATTTTGTCCAAGCCCAGTTTTTCCAGCGAGGCGATTTCGGCGGCGGCTTCTGCGCTGAAATCGACGTCTTCCGCGCCGTACACTTTTTGGGCGATGGCGCGGATTTTGTCTTTGATGCTCAACTCGACATCGTAAGAGAAACGGAATTCGTTGGGTTGGTTGTCGATGGCGTTGACGACTTTGCGCGCCAAATCCGCGCCGCCCGCGCCGCCTTTGCCCCACACTTCGGTCAGGGAAACTTCGACGCCGTGTTCGGCGCAGGCTTTTTCAATCATGGCCAACTCGGCATCGGAGTCGGACACGAAGCGGT
>ERZ773011.166-NODE-166-length-15028-cov-3.62499_pt1 | contig 15028 bp, 29 predicted proteins | sample MGYA00580662_ERZ773011 | MGnify/ENA primary metagenome ERZ773011 (study PRJEB29015, sample SAMEA2738118) | human oral metagenome | biome: human oral; feature: human-associated habitat; material: saliva | place: China | collected 2169 ... | reverse complement strand
ATGACTTGAAGCTTCGTATTAACAAGAAGTTGCGAATCAACGAGTCATGGGAAAATTTTGAGGAGTAGGAGGACAGAATGAAAGAAATTGAAAAAAATGCCCTCAACGATGTTTTGAGGACAATTATACTTATAAACGGGAAGATTGAAGAAATTTCTGAAATTCAAAAGCAGCAGGAAATACTTATTTCTTATCTTCGAGGGATGATAGCGGGTTCTGAATCTTAGTAATCATATCTTCAGAACGTTTAATTAATGACTGATAGTCAAATTGTGATTCGTTTAAATTTAAACCACGAATGATTCCGGGAGAAGAGTTTGACTGATTTTTTTCAAGAAGATTTAGTATTTTGTCTAGTTTCTTAGTTAGTTTATCATCAAGAACATCTAATGTAACGCTTTTATCAAAGCTACTCTCAGGCATTTTGAAGTTTTCAAAACTTTGTATCTTAGCTTTAAGATTACTTTTTGATTCTTCTATCTTTGATACGTCTGTATCGTAGAAAATGGTTCGGGTTGTAATAACGTCAAAAGGGAGTCTTTCTCCAACTTTTATAATTGGGACGAGAGGTAGTTCAAGAGCTTGTCTGAAACCTAATTCGTAAAATGCATTTGGATTATGATCCGTCATATCTGCTACAACCATAGGGGCAGTCTTGAGGTAGTTTATAACCGTTTCGTTGATGTTGTCAACCGCATTGACGTGGTCAACACGAACAGGTTTATAACCAAGGTCTTCACAAACAGGGGCGATAAGATACTTATATACATTGTCGGCTCGCTCTCTGGTAGGTGTACCAGATTCACCAATAGCAGTCACAATAAAACAAATTTTTTCAGTCATGATTATACTCCGCAAACTTTATTATCTTTATTATACCAAATTTAGAAAGGAAAAAGCGTGTGAACGAAATTAGTTTATCAAACAATCTGTCTCAGATAGAACTAGAAATAAGTCACCACAAGCAAATAGCTGGCCAGTCGATTTGGGAAATCGGCAGACGCTTGAACCATGTGAAAGAAAATGATCTTACACATGGTAAATTTATAAACTGGGTTGAAAACCAAGGAATTCACATCAGAGAAGCTCAACGAATGATGAAAGTAGCCTCTGAACTTCCAAATACGACAACGTTGTCGCATTTAGGGACCACGGCACTTCATCTGATAGCAACTCTGCCAGAAGAAGAGAAGGAAGAACAGATTCAACGCATCGAAGATGGTGACACTCCAACAGTGCGAGAGCTGCAGGAAGTCAAGAAAAAACTCAAGCTCAGCAAGCTTGCAAACAAGCGTCTACAGGCTGAAAACGAGAGAATCAAGTCTTCCAAGGTCGAAGTCAAGGAAACCATCAAGGAAGTCGTCCCAGACGATTACAAGGCCACACAGGACCTTAACAGGCAATTATTAGAAAAAAATAAGGAACTCTCCAAAACCGTGAAAGCCATGGAAGAACGCTCCGAATTTATCGAAAAGCAACTTGCTGACACACTGGCTCAGCGTGAAGAGGTCGATAAGAAATCTGCACAGTATGACGAATTGACACGAGCGATTGAAGAATCGCAAGGGCAACTCAACAGCGCACAGAAGCAAATCTCAGCCTACAAGAATATCACAAGCCTATTGCAAAAAGGAAACGATTTTTTGGCAAGCATGGGAGGTCTAATCTATGCAGATGAGGAGAAAGTCCTCAAAGCAGACGGAATCATCCGAAACGAATTTGATAGTTTTATCAGTCGTGGACTTCGGTTCTTCAACGATCTGAACGATATCCGCAAAGAAAGCAACATTTTAGAAGGAGAATTTGAATAATGAATGAAGTGACAATTCAGCCTACCGAGTTAGTAGTAGAAGACGCAATGATCCATGCGCTCCAAGAATTAAAAAAACTGAAAGAAGGCCAGTCCATATTATCAGCTGATGTTGATTATCTGAAGAATGAGCAACCGGTCAACCCTTCGGTCTGTCTAGCATTGGAAAAAATGCGTAAGAAAAAAGTCGTGGCATTGCTAGGTGGTAAAGACAGCCAGGCCTACCGTGACCGACATTTTGCACAATCCGTATTTTCACAGGCTGCTAAAGACTTCAAGGACTACTTCCGTATTCCACGCTACGACTTATTGAAGCGCAAGGACGAGGAAAAAGCTTTCGACTATTGGGATAGTTGGGAGCCATCAGCAAATACCAAGCTAGAAATCAAAGCCCGCAACGGACAGATGAGTTTGGTGGGGTGAGGAGAAATAAATGAAAATGAAATTAAAAAAAGAACTTGTTAAAAAACAAGTCCTTAGCTCAAAAGATGGGAAAACTTCTGTAAAACTTAGTGATTCGATTATTCACTTTCAAAAGTAATTACAAGTTTACCATCAACAGTATTGGAAATTGGTTTTCTATTAGACCAAACTTCATTGTCTTCACTTTTAACTAATAGAACTAAACCATTTTCATGTACTGACAAGAAATCAATAAATTTCTCGTTATCTACTGTTGTAGCAAATTTCAAAACAGGTTTCGATGATGGATCAACACTGCCTGCACCTAAAGTTGAAAAACGATATGACAAGAAACTTACTTCATTAGGCAACATTTCATTAATGTAATTCATAGATTCCCTCCTTTCATATAAATTGACAGTCGATTTTCATAAGGAGTAAGAGGTCTTATTTAATCGTTTATGTCAATAGTAAGTTAACACAATAATATAGAAAGGTCATCGGTCTTGAGATGGATTTTGAAGATGAAATTATAAAATTATCTGATTGGTTAATTGAACAATCAGAAACTTATAGTGATGCTTTAATTAAGTTGCAAAAACTCACAAAAAATATAGCTCATGAAATAATTTTAAGAGCTATAGAACAAAAGAGCAATAAATAATAGAGAGGGTTTGAAATGGTCTTAGAACTGTTTGGTACAGATTTTAAAGATAAGTTATTCGAAGAACTTGTGACTCTCAACATCAAAGCCATGGAAGAAGCCCAAAGAAGATCCAGTAAGCAAATCACATGGGTACCTATTAAGGCACTGCAAGAGGCTACTGGCTGGGGCAGAACCAAGCTGGAAGAGTGGAGAGATCAAGGAAAATTCCAATTTCAACAGTCTGGGAAAGGTGGAAAGTATCTTTATAATTTAGAAGATGTTCAGCGATTCTGTCGAACACTACAAAAATAAAAAGCACCCTTTGAAAAAGGCGCTTTGAAAGAACTATAACTTAATTATAACACAGGAATTATTTTTAGAAAAGAATATTGGAGGAATTAACATGTTAGCAGAAATTTTAGTCGGAGTATTAATCATCGTGGTCCTATTTCAAATGATCATCATCATTTCAATTAGTGAGCGATGCAAGGAATCAAAACGAGAACTAAAGAAGATGATTGCTGAACAGCAACGCATCCAAGAAGCACGAGAAGCGATGCGATTTGGATATCGTAGATAGGAGCTAGTTTATGGCAGAAAATAACACAATCCTGCCTCACGATATTCTTGCTGAACAAGCTGTAATCGGATCAATTTTTGTCGATCCAGATAAAATCCTAATTGCTTCAGAGCACCTCTCAAAAGAAAGTTTTTACAAACTATCACATGGCATCGTCTTTGAAATCATGGAAGATTTATCGGACAAAGGAGAACCAATCGACCCTGTGTCAGTTAAATCAGCGCTTGACTCAATAGGCGAATTTGATCGAATCGGTGGGATGGCATTTCTCGCTAGTCTTATCAATGCTGTACCAACCAGTGCTCACATTGAGCATTATGCCAAGGTTGTAGCCGAAAAAGCGAGAGCACGAAAGGTTATTGAAGATCTCAATCAAACGATAGCCAATGTATATGATGGTCAATCAGACCTAAATGACATACTTGTCCAGACTGAACAAGCTTTGTCAAACATAGCAAATGACAAACAGACTGGATTCCGTCCAATTATTGACGTCATTGATTCCACGCAGTCAATTATTGACGAGCGCTCACAACGTGTTGGTGATGTAACAGGAACACCAACAGGTTTTACAGATTTTGACAATATCACGACTGGTCTACACACTGACAACCTGATTATTCTTGCAGCACGGCCAGCGATGGGAAAAACAGCTTTCGCTCTAAATATTGCCCAAAATGTGGCAATAAGAGCCGGGAAACCAGTAGCAATATTCTCTCTTGAAATGGGGGCAGAAAGTCTTGTAGAGCGTATGCTGTCAGCCGAAGGCTTGATTCCATCGTACCATGTCAGAACAGGGAACCTCTCTGAAAGCGAATGGCGCAGAATGATCCTGGCACAGGAACAACTTGCAAAAGGAAAGATCTATATTGACGATACAGCAGGAATTCAGATTGCTGAGATTCGATCCAGAGCCAAGCGATTGTCTCAAGAGACCGGTGGCCTTGGATTGATTGTAATTGACTATCTTCAGTTAATCACTGGTAGAGGTAGAGAAAATCGGCAACAGGAAGTGTCTGAAATATCCAGACAGTTGAAGATTTTAGCAAAGGAATTGAAAGTTCCGGTAATTGCATTGAGTCAGCTATCTCGTGGGGTTGAACAGCGAAACGACAAAAGGCCTGTGCTCTCAGATTTGAGAGAATCAGGATCGATTGAGCAAGATGCCGACATAGTAGCATTTCTCTATCGAGAGGCCTATTACAAACGTGAAGAGCAGGAGGAACCTGATAATGTCACAGAATTAATTCTTGAGAAAAATAGACATGGCACTCTAGGGACAGTCAAGCTGTTTTTCCACAAGGAATATGCAAAATTTTCAAATGCGGAGGCTTAATATGGTAACTGAAAATCGGAGGTATTATTGGCTACAATTGAAAGACGATTTTTTTAACTCGAAGGAAATGAAGCTCATGAGAAAGCTTCCAGGTGGGGAAGAAATTACAATTATCTACCTGAAGATGATGCTGGCAAGTCTAGCAGAGCAAGGGAAGTTATATTTCGAGGGTCTAGCAGAAGATCTAGCCGAAGAACTTTCTCTTTTGATAGACGAAGATCCAGAAGCAATTAGATTGACACTGATGTTTTTAACAAAGAAAAAATTATTGACTACATCAGACAATTATCAGTTTAACCTTGAACAAGTTCCCGAAATGGTTGGAAGCGAAACAGCAAGCACCCGTAGGTCTCGCAAGCATCGAGAGAATCAAAAAGCGTTGCAATGCAACACCACTGCAACAAAAGGCAACGGAGATATAGATATAGATATAGATATAGATATAGATAAGGAGCAAAAAGCTCAATCTGATGTCTATGATGAAATTATCAAATATCTAAATGACAAAACAGGATCTCATTTTAAACCTACTAGCAAATCCACTCAAAGATTAATCAATGGTCGTTTAAGTGAGAATTACTCAATAGATGATTTTAAACATGTTATTGATGTAAAAACTCTTGAGTGGAAGAATGATTCCAAAATGTCCAAGTATTTAACTCCAGATACATTGTTTAATGCAAGTAAGTTTGAAAAATACTTAAATCAGAAGATGCCTTCGAGTGCATCAACTCAACAGCAAGACGAAAGGTTAGGGTTTTAATGCATCAGGATTATGAAGTAGGTTCAACTAGTGAACCAAAAATATGTAATAAGCACGGATACAAGATGATCACTGCAAAAGTTATGATTAATGGATCCCAGCAATTGCTTGAGATTTGTCCAGAGTGCGAAAAAGAAGGAATCAATGAATTGCAGGAACACTTAAAGCAAGAAGCAGCTATCCAGTCCATTCTAGCGAATACATACAAAGTATTTGATCGTGAGAGCACCTATTCCAAGGAATTGGAAGATAAAACACTTGATAATTACGATGCTGGAAATAAGTTGTGTGAGCGAGCTTTGAATTTTTCAAAAAGAATATTGCGAGACTTCCTAAAATTTGAAACAGGAAATGTAATCTTGAGCGGTCCTCCAGGAGTTGGCAAAAGCCATCTATCCATTGGAATAGCTAAAGCATTAAATGAAAAATTTAAAGAATGCAAGCAACCAAAGAGTGTGCTATTCATTTCGACTTCTGCGCTCTTTTCAAAGATTGAAGAAAGCTTCAATGGTCGAGGAGACTTCACAGAAAGTTATGCTGTGAATCTATTGAGCAATGTTGATTTTCTCTTTTTTGACGATTTAGGAAAAGAAAGCAGTATGAGTGGAAGCCTCAAGGAAGCAAACGAGTGGAGACAACGAGTACTGTTTAAAATATTGGACAATCGTCAAACAACATTCTTTAACACAAACTTATCGAGCAACGATATTAAAACAATTTACAACAAAGCCCTTGCTGACCGAATCTTCAAGGGCGCAAGCAAACATATTTTTAAATTCCCAGAGGATACAGAAAGCAGGAGATATTGATGGAAAACAAACAATTAAAAGATTTAATCGCAAAAGTTCAGCGATGGTTTTATGACCGGAATTTGCAAACGCAAGATCCAAACAAGCAATTTTTGAAATTGTATGAAGAGATCGGTGAATTATCACGAGGACTGGCAGAAAACGATGAGGAAGTCACGAAAGATAGCATCGGAGACATCACTGTAGTATTAATCGGTTTGACGTTACAGTTAGAAATCAAGACAGAAGAGATTTTCCCAGAAAATAATACATTCGTATTTTCCAATGCAGCAAAGTCAGAAGACTATTTTGTCTTGATGATGGACCAATCATTGGCAGCATATTTTAACCGACAATCATACCAATTAAAAAATGTTGTTTATGAGTTGATGCGAATTTCAGCACTGCTACATCACGACTTCGTTGAGTGCTTGAATATAGCTTACGAAGAAATCAAAGATCGAACAGGGAAATTAGTCGATGGTGTTTGGATTAAGGAGGAACGACTAAAATGACAGAAGAAATTTTAAACAATGGTTTTGACAAAGTAAATAAACCTAATCACTACTGTGGGCAATATGGCCTTGAATCAATTGACATTATTCGCAATTTTGCTGGAGGACCAAAAGAAGTCCGGGGATTTTATTGGGGAAATGTCATCAAGTATCTTTGTCGCTATCAAAAGAAAAACGGATTGGAAGATCTAAATAAGGCAAAGAAGTACTTAGACTGGCTCATCGCAGATTTGAAGCGTGAAGATCTCGAAAAGACAGCGATTGTTAAGCAGGAGTAAAAGTTATGAGACATTATACGAAAAATCAAATGGATCACTTTCGTCAGCAATTACAATTGTTGATTTTAGGAAAAGGCCTTACTCGCAAAGAACTCTCTAGAAATCTTTATCGTGGTGAACAGACGATACAAGAGTGGATCACGAAAGACGATATCAGTCCAAATCATGTACAAGAATTGTGCGAGTATTTCGGGATTGAGGAAAAAACTTTGATGGGTGATCCGGAAATACTTGTCGATTATAAGCTATATGATCGTGATAAGTATATCTGTACAGGGACTTTAAAAGAACTGAGCAGAATTACTGGAAAAGATAGTGCATTACTCAAATATTACATCCACTTAAACGAACAGGGACGAAATGCAGGACATCTAAAATTAGAAAGGGTAATCGAAGATGAAACGTAAAATCGATTGGCTAATCATTAACTTGGTATTGCTGGCAGGAGTTACATTGGTAATTGCTATCAATCTCAATTCCAGATTGGTTGAACAAGAAAAAACAATCAAGGATATGCAGTGGACTGTCCAGGAACACGAACTAAGTATTCAAAGATTGGCGGAACAGAATACTGCACAGGAGGTAATCCTAAACAAATTAAATCGGGAGTACCAAATGCAGGAACGAAAGAAAGCAGAAGCAGTTAAGGAAGCTGCTGAAATGAATAATGTTGGAGGATAATAATGATCAACAATGTGACTCTTATTGGTCGGTTAACCAGAGATGCAGAGCTACGCCATACACCGAGCAATATAGCAACAGCACAATTTAATATCGCATGCAATCGAAATTTTAAAAATACAAATGGTGAATACGATGCAGACTTCATCAACTGCGTGATGTGGAGAGAGCAAGCAGAAAGATTTTGTAATTGGACAAGAAAAGGAATGCTTGTGGGAATTGTCGGACGGATCCAAACAAGAAATTATGAGAACCAGCAAGGACAACGTGTATATGTGACTGAAGTTGTCGCAGATAGTTTTCAAGTTTTGGAAAAGCGTGATAACACTGCAAACCAGAATAGCATGACTGAACAGATGCCACCTAACTATGCAAATCCGATGGACATTGATGAAAGTGATTTGCCATTCTAAAAACAAAAGGAGAAAAACAATGAATAAAAAGATTTTTTTAACAACAGTAGCAACAATCGCAGCAATCGCAACAGCAGGAGGGGTAAAAGCAGATGAATTTAATGGCGATCTCGCAAAAGATAGCATCGGACTTACAGCGGAAACTGGAAACAGCACAAGCGCAACAGAAGCGACTGTTTCAAGTGCGCAGGGAGAACACGAAGGAAATCCTGGAAACATCGAAGGAGATCGAGCAGTTGACGAAGAAGATCCAAGCCGAGGAAGCAATGCAACAAGTTTTGCAAAAGATGGGGACATTATCCGAGTAGAGAACCCAGAAGTCGTGATTGACCAAAGCAAAGGTACAGGGAAGTACCAAGGTTTTACCGTAGAGTATAAAAACGTGCATTTTCCAGACGATATGCAAATCAATCAAGGCGACAAAGTCACATTTAACTTACCAGAAGAAATCACGTTCCAGACGGCTTACGAATTTGATGTAACCAATCCAGACAACAACGTGGTCGGTAAGGCTTCGACTGATCCAGCAAGTCAAACGGTGACTACAGTCTTTAATGACTATTTTGCTAACCATCCACTAAACAAGCAAATGTCATTAAAATTAGATGCCAAATGGACCGATAAGGTTGAAAGTGGCAAGCCTGTCACAGTCAATTTCAACGGTACAGTGGTATCTGCGACAATCGGCAAAGAGCAAGAGATCGGTAAAGATGAATTAATCTCGAAATGGGGCAGTCAAGACAAGGAAGACCCTACGACAATTAACTGGACGATTCGCTTGAATTATGCACGTAAGACATTGAACTACGTTAAATTGATTGACGAAATGAGCGACAATCAGAAATTGGTTGATGACTACTTCGTCATGAACTATGTGGACAGCATTGATCCGTGGGTTGATAAGGGAAGCGCAATGGACTTGATTAAATCAATGTCTAAGTCTGAACATGGCTTTGAAATCACAATGGACCGCTTGGATCGCATGGTCTATATCTGGTATAAGACCAAGCTGACAAATGCGGTTAAAGATTCAACTAACCCAATCAATAAGGTTGAGTTAAAGGCAGAAAATGACGGGGCTACTTCAAAGAGTTCGGCTCATCTAGTCGGTGGTAAAGGCGATGCAAGCGGTGAGAATAAGCCAGAGACAACATTCGAGATCCCGAAAGAATCTCCAAAAGTTGAAATTCCTGAATTTGAAGGGGGAATCCCTGGCATTCCAGAAGTGCGAGAAAAGCCGGAATACACAGAACCTATTGGAACTGTACCGAATGACTCTCCGATTTTGGAAAAGCCAGAGTGGCAAGGTGGCACGGTGCCATTTGATGCACCGCAGATCGACAAACCAGAATGGTCTGGCGGAGTGGTACCGAATGAAGCTCCTATGCTTGAATTGCCAGAGCTTGAAATTCCAGACGAACCAGTGAAGCCAACCCCAGAACCAAAAGCAGATCAACCTCAACCAAAACCAGAACCAAAACAAGACAAACCAAACACTCCTGCACCTAAAACTGAAACTAAAAAGGAAACAGTGGAAGTTGTGAACCAGGGTGAAACCAAGCAAGACGAACCAGTTGAAGCATACAGCGCCCCAGCGGTATTGCCTGCTACTGGATCAGATCTTGGATTGTCACTTGTGGCACTTGGTATCTCAATGGCTACGCTTGCCTTTACTTTGAAGAAAAAAGAAAACTAATGTGAGGGGGATTATTCCCCCTTGATGAGGAGAAAGAAAATGAATTTAAGTGATTTTATAGCAGGGTGCGAAAGAATATCTAATTTTACGAACGAGGTCAATATTCATAATCTTATCAGTGATTTAAAAATAATAAACGAATCACAAAAAGTAACAGTTCCTAAGTTTATAGATGATTGGATTTTCAAGGCTCAATTGGTAGATAGACGTAGCATACGTTCTGCATTAGAGAAAGCTACGATCAGACTTTATGCCAAAAATAGCGATGAGGTTATCGCTTGGTTAAAAGACATAAGCAATCAAGACACCTTTGCCAGAGCTTGGGCAAATGATTACACAGTCGAAGAAGAACCGAAGTACACAGTTAAGTTTAAAGCTACCAAACAATACCTTTCCAATGACGAACTAGGTATACATTTCGATCCAAGTTTTAGATCTAATTTTACAAAATCTGATCTTGAAAAATTAGGTTTAGGTTGGGTGTTCGATTGCGAAGGTATGGAAGTTGAGAAGGTGGGAAAATGAATAAACAGGAGTTAATAAAACGTATTTCGAAGCTACCTTATTCAGAAGGTCCTATAGCAGATACAGTCACAGTAAATAGAAATTGGATATTGGGATCTATAGAACAACTAGACGAACCACAGAAAGTCACAATCCCGCAGTTTGTGGCTGATTGGTACGAAGAGCATAAAGATGATTTTGAAATCGCTCTATTTCGATGCATAGATCATATACCAAGTGTATACGATGAAGGAGATCTAAACGAATTTGAAGAATGGATCATTGACGGTGAAACCAAGCCTTTTCAAACGTTAGTCAATATGCACCAGTTTGGCTACGAGGTCAAGAAAGAAAGGCGGTATACAGTAAAAATGAGAACAACAAAGCAACCGCTATTTTATAACAGTTTGGAAAAGAGACTATTCTTTTCTTTGGGAGAATTAGCTACTCAATTCACCTTCAAACAACTAGAAGAGGCTGGATTTGGGGAAGTATTCAATAGCCCACTATTTGAAGTTGAGGAGGTGGAGGAATGAGTTATGATTTGGAAATATTAGCAAAAATAGAAAATGGAGATTATATTTGCATTGCCGAACCCAAATATAGTTTTCCAACCTACAATCTTGGAAGAATGTTCAGAGTTGCCATGAATTGGGATTTTAACCAAAACACAACATACAATGTTGCTGACATTTTAGATAATATCTACCGTGGTATATCTGAGTTAGAACGGTATCCAGAAAAGTATACTCAGTATGAACCTGAAAATAAATGGGGGACAGTCAGCGGAGCATTGGAAGTTTTGAAGTCGTTGAAAGAGTGCATTTTAGAACAGGATATTGATACGAAATATTTATATATGAGGTGGTAATATGAAACGACCAAACAGATACCCATACACAAGAAGCCAATGGGAAGAAGAAACAACGCTAGTGTGCTTTGGTGATAACACTAGCTTTAAATTGAGAGTGGAGCGTAATAGAATTACAAACGAGGTGAAGGAATGAAAGATTTAATGTTTTGGGGAATGATTGTAATTTCATCGTTAGTGATTGGCATGTCAATTTATATCTTGATTGTACAAGCCTATCTTAATAAGGCGATGATAGACAAATTCAATGAGCAAAAACGAGAATTGAGAAGAGCGTTCGGCTGGGAAGAATACAACTGGGCAGAAAATTTCGGAGATTTCGCACGAAAAGTTGATAAGCTCATTGAGTTTAAAAAAGAAATTGAACAGCTTGAAGTTATCCAAAAAGCAATTGAAGTACAAAGACTATCAGACTTAATCGGTAAGAAAAAACAGATCGAATGGGAAATTAAGAAACTTGAGGAGAAATGATGGATCTACAAAACTTTATTTATTTACTATTCGCAGCAGTCTGGTTTTCTGGTCTTATCTGGGCTGGTATGATTGCTTTTAAAAACAGGGAGGGTAAATGAAATTATATGTAGTTAGAAAGTATCACGGCCATTTGAGATGGCAGGACCCGAAACATTCAGCAAAATATATTGAGAAAGAATTTGAAAACAGACATGACGCACTTGCTTACCGTGAGAGTTTAGGTTTGCAAGGAATTGTGGAAGTCTACACAAAAGAGGTAGATGAATGAATTTAAGAAGTAGATATGGGTATTTAATACTAGCTCTGAAGCAGTATCCATTCGATAAAGAAATCAAGGAACGGATTGAAGAAATTGAAGTACCTTGGAAGCCAACCGATCCAAACACAGGGATTAAGAGCAATAAGGTAATGACTCCGAAAGCTCTGTCCGATATCATCAAGAAAGAATCGGATCCAGAACTGCATCGTCTCGAATTGCTTAGAGAAGCAATCAGCACTATCAAGATTTTGACACCAGAAAAACAATGGGCTGCAATCAAAGAAGTATACATTGATGGAACTCTAACTGTGGAGGGAGCATCAATCAAATACTTACATTACAGTAAATCTCTTGCCTACAAGGAAGTGATTGAGCCATTCTTTAGCGGACTAGAAAAGAAAATCTATGAACTATCTGTGAACACTAAGATTAATATTAATTTGGAAAAAAGTTAAAAATACAGTCGAAAGTGTGGAAAAAATTTAAAAATAAGGTGGTAAAATTATATCATCGGGTAAAACCGAAGAGAGGTCTCCTTATAGAAAATTGGTTGAGGATTAGCTTAATTTGGACAAGAGCACTGGATTTTTAATCCAGGGACACAGGTTCGAATCCTGTATTCTCAATAAGGTGTAAGTCAGCAATGCTGGCTTTTTTATTTTAACGTGAAAGGAGGTGACACTGTGAACATTGTGGATCCTATTCGTGACAAAGACGATATCCAAGCTATGAAGGAATATCTGCGAGAATGGAATGAACGGAACTACTTGCTCTTTTTATTTGGCATCAATTCCGGACTGCGTGTAGGAGATATCTTGAGAATACGAGTAAAGGATGTGCAAGGTTGGTATATCAAAATCAAAGAGCAGAAGACTGGAAAAAGGAAACAGCTCAAGATGACAAAGAATCTGAAAAAAGAAGTCAGAGAGTACACAAAGGATATGCCACTGCATCATTATCTGTTTCAAAGTCGCATCGGAAAAAATAAACCACTTGACAGGCGGACAGTCGATTGGATATTGAAGACCGCAGCTATCGAGTGTGGAATTGAAAACATTGGCACCCACTCGATGAGAAAAACATTTGGGTATCACTATTACAAAAAGACCAAAGACGTGGCAATGCTCATGGATCTATTTAATCATTCATCTCCTGCAATTACGCTGAGGTACATTGGAATTAGACAAGATCAACGAGATAAAGCCATGTCTAATTTTGATTTGTAGTTATCAATTAGACATAACGAGCAAAACGCTAATTAGTTTTATTAGTTGCCTGCTATTCATTTGTTTTACTGACTTTTTAATGTCGGGGCGAATCAGACAGAATATAAGATATGTCTAATTCAAGAGAGAAAAACAACATAGTTTTCAGAAATAATATAATGAATTTCAGAAACAGATAATTGAAAGTATGAAATGTTACAGAGGATTTAAGAATTGAAAGTAGATGTTTCGACAAGAGAGAGTCGCAGAGAGTTTTATCTTTCAAGATCATGGAGACAACTGAGACTCGAAGCAATGAGTCGAGATCATTTTGAATGTGTCTGGTGTCGAGATCAGGGAAAGGTAACGACAGATAACCTCGAAGTCGATCACATCAAAGAGCTAGAATATTATCCAGAGTTTGCTCTAGATATCGACAACCTTCGTACTTTGTGCAAGGAGTGTCACAATAAGCGACATCATCGCTTTCAATTCCGCAAATCATCCAAGTTGCAAAATAAAAATTTTCGTTCTGACGAATGGTGGGGATGAAAATTTAAAATTTTGAAAAACTCAAAGACCCCCCGGTCGAAAAAAATCGAAAAAAATCGGTCTCTGGGAACCGGTGGGAGGGGTCGATTGTCCAAATGCAAAGCACTATTTTTTAAGGGGGAGGGGGCTCATGGAAGAATACTCAGAAAAAAATATAAAAGAATTGGAAAACCAGTTACTTTCCAAAATCGGAAATTTCAGCACACGAAAGAAAGATGCGATTCAGTACGAGAAAGTTCATCGCTATCTCTACCTGGTCCGTCTATTGTATGAGTTGAAAGAACGTCTCAAACAAGATGGATTAGTCATCACTGTCCATAACGGTCAGCAAAGATTTCAAAAAGCGAATTCGTTGATCAAAGAAATCAATACAACCAGCAATCAGCTACTAGCAATTGAGCGATCATTTGATTTTGAAGTTGAAAATTCGCCAGTCGAGAAGAAACCGCCATCAGACGGAAGTGATCTATTGTGATTTCTCACCCTTTGATTGATGAATACATCGAACTTGCTGAATCAGGAAAAATCAAAGTCAACAAAGAACGCTCTCTCTTATTCAAAATCATCAAAGAAAAAATCTATCCAAGGGATGATTTATATTTTGACAATAATTTGATTGAAAAATATATCCAGTTCACTGAGAAGAATTTCTTCCCACTGGCCAAGTATCAAAAATTCATCACGCCATTTATTTTTCTTTTTCGGAAAGAGGATGGTGAACCTCAATTTGATGAAATATTGCTAACTCTTGCCCGTGGTGGAGGGAAGAATGGTTTTATGTCCAGTCGGGACGCATTCTTCATCAGTCCTCTCTATCCTGTCAGAGATTACGATGTGACTATCACAGCCAACTCTGAAAAACAAGGGAAAGTCTCATTCGAGGAAGTTTATGAAACTGTCCAGCGAAGAGGACTGGAAGACCATTACTATTTGACAAAGATGTCTATTACAGGCCGAGGAAATAACTCGGTCTTTTCTTATCGGACAAACAATCCGAAGACAATGGACTCAGCTCGTGATGGTTGTCTTGAATTTGATGAAATTCACCAGTTCGAGAATGATTCTGCGGTTAAAATCCAGCGGTCAGGACTTGGTAAGATTGCCCATGCTCGTACCTTCTATAACGGTACCAATGGGCATGTCCGTGAAGGGTTCTACGACAAGCTGATCGAGAAGTCGATGAAGATCTTGAATGGTGAACTTGATGAGTTTCGCTTATTCCCTTTTATCTGCAAGTTAGATGATCCGGAAGAAG
>ERZ773011.165-NODE-165-length-15033-cov-9.23521_pt1 | contig 15033 bp, 8 predicted proteins | sample MGYA00580662_ERZ773011 | MGnify/ENA primary metagenome ERZ773011 (study PRJEB29015, sample SAMEA2738118) | human oral metagenome | biome: human oral; feature: human-associated habitat; material: saliva | place: China | collected 2169 ... | reverse complement strand
GTCGCTGACATTTGACACTACATTCAAGATAATTGCCAGGATCAAGAACAGCATCCCAACAGGAACATACTTATTCGACTTCATACGCTCGTGCTCCCTCAACAATCAACAGCGATACATCATTTTCAGGACCATCCAGCTACCCATTTTCTGAATGACTATGGACGTTCGCCTTACTACCACGCTAGCACTCTGGAGCTAAAAACTAGCCCGCGACACAGCTTTTTGCACCCAACTGCGCTCCCCCGCCCGCGCCTCCTCAAAGCACATAGAAACCATCCCATCCGCAGCCTGTCGCCACAGGGGGTCTATATATAGGCTCGGTGCCAGTTCGCCAGCTTAGCTGGCCACGGTCAACTGCAGTCAGCCCGCACCGGCCACACCTACCAGAACGTGTTGCAGCTACTGGAACGCACCACTCGCTAAGGGCTGAGCGCATAGCAACCGTATAAAGAAGGGACCCAGCGGGCTATCTGATGGATAGCCAGCCGGGTCCGTTATGTATACCAGTAATCACATTTATAGACTAAAAGAAGGATGATACATTTTAATCATCTTTCGACAATTTTTTGCTCTTATTTTTATATTTTTTAGAATCTTCATAAGCACTCAATGACTTATCAACAAATGAATAATATTTAAAATTATCACCTGTCATGACTGTAGCACTTTATATATTAAATTATGGAGTGTCCATAAATCCAAAACGAACACTAAGATCCCCTCGTGGTTGCTCATTATTAATCTCATAGAAAAGGCATTCATATAGATATTCGTCAGGATGTTGCGATTGAGACAGGTACTTTTGAAGTAACTCTAAGTCTGACGCAACATAAAAATCCCTCGAACACTTCACCGCTTCAGTATTTAACCACATATGCCAATCGGGATGATCTGTTATATCGCAGTAGGACATAGGAATCAAGTCACTATGGACTCCTGCTAGAGGTGGCTCCCCATCTCGCACAAACATAACTGCAATACTCGCAGATACAGGAACAACGAAGGCTGGAATACATCCCTCCCTAATAATCACAGGATATATTCCTATATCAGGAAGTATAAAGCGTTTCTTAGAATCTTTTAATACGCGTATCGAATACTTATAAATATAACTATCCAAATAATGCCGATACCAATTCTTTCTAGAGACATTAGCAGATTCTTGAATTTTATCCAGATTCACAGAATGATCGGCAGGATATAATGAATGAAGAGCTCTTTCAATCATATCACCCATAAATTTTGGTCTTATAAATAGACTGGAAACGTATGGAACAAATTGCTTCTCATATTGCCCCTTATGCAGGTATTCATTTTCCTCAAAAACACTTACAAACTTATAGATGGAACCCTCAATATCCTTAAATTCATAATCTAAATGCGGAATTTTCTCATGGTCAGAGAGTTCATATAGGACAGTTTCAGATTTTGGGTCATATATTCCTCTATACCATCCAATCTCATCTGCTTCAACTTCAGCATAACCTTTATTCTCGCTATCAAGGTGCGCATATTTCTCCCGGTTGATAAACCGAGCCCAGACCCGCTGCCATCTCCAACCTTTTTCAGATTTCTCTTTTGTAAAACGCCCAATGACACAGGCGGGAATTGTGTGATCTCTTTTATTATTATCACTCATAGTTTTCCTCCTTTAGAGTGTAATCAAGCAATCAATTCACTAGCGATTCAATAATACGTTTAATCGGACGAACAAGATTCCCATATTCACCTCTTCCATAAATGAATTCACGCCATTCATTATCAGAAATATCAAATGGCATCCGCACAGAGTCACATTCATACATATTTAGGTTTCCTGGTTTCACGTTGCCCTTGTGATATGAATACAAAATATCAAACTCATCAAATTTTTTTTCACCTCTTTTATCTATACATTCTTTCCTAAAAGACATATACTTCTTAAAGTCTTTAATTCCATCTACAGACCTTAGAACCATAACCAGACTTTCGAGAGATATGATATGAACTCCTTCAAGGCACATTGGAGAAATATACTCTGAAGCATGGATAGACAGCGAAATAATCTCATACTCTTTCATGCTCTTAGGAATAGTATAATTTGCAGATTTAGATTTAATAGGCTTTATTTCTTCCCCGTTTTTAATTAGCTTCACACGCTTATTCAACTGCTCAATAGATTTTGTTATATATCCCTTCTTCCCAAACGCTCGCTCCGCAGACATATTGAGTTTGCCATATCTCTGATTTATTTTACATTCACCAAGTATCACAACTTCTTCATCTGATTCCCAAGCTATAACATCTGTCTCGTTAACATCCTTCTTTTTAATATAAAAAGAATCAGCACAATCAGGTTTAAGATAAAGTCTGAAAAATTTTAGAACAATATCTTCAAAGGCTGCACCACGCTTTCCAGATTCTCTGTCTAGTTTATTAAAAGGAATTTTATAGAGCCCCATTGTAGCCTCATGCCCATCACACATATATATATTTCCATTATTATATTTAATAAATTGCATCATCTCATCATCACTAGCATATCTTGACTCAATATTAACAATATCCTTTAGATTATATTCTTCCATTAGTTCCCCCTTATTTTTAGACAGATATTCAATAAACCGTTGGCTTCCATATCCCTTATTACTTATAGGGGATCCAAAGTTCTCCAAATGTTCAGAATAAACGTATCCAAGAGTATCTTTTCGTTCTTGATAATTTTCTCCCAATCTTTCCTGGATTTCAGAAAATTTTTCAACCTGGAGCATCTTATCAATAATTTCAAAGCTAACCCATGAAAACCTTACTCGCATTGATTTCAAACGAGCGCATGCATCTTGAATTCGCACAGCATCCTGGCTATCCAAAGGAATATTTCCAATATTTTTTAGTTGTTCTTTATTCAAACATTTACATATTAGTAGCTGCTCCTTAAATGAATTATAAACGGACAAATCTACAGAAGATACATAATTATCTATTCTACTTATAGATATTTTTCCATAAAAATGGTAATCAATAATTCCATCTTCAAAAATTAAACCTAACTTCAATGGACCATTTACCATAACAAACTCTTCATCAGAATCTCTTTGGGCAAATATCTGATCCACCACTTCCTCTCCCATATTTCTTGTTTGTATCCATCCATGTTGCTCACCATTCGGGCCAATGCACTCCTCGGGAGATACTCCTTCTACACCATATATTTTATTCAGCTTTCTACGAACCATATCATCAGTTTCAGGGAAAAATCTGGAAGTTATACCCGAGGAACACAGCAAACAACAGTTTCGAAATAGACTTTTATCTAAATCAGTCACTAAAGAATTAAAATCTTTTTCAGGGCAATCATCTGAATCTACACCCACATTTATTTTTTCGACACTTACAATACTGGTGGATCTATCAGTAGATTCTTCTAACGCAAAAAAATTTCGAATCCAATTTAGTAAATTTTTACACATTTTAATCATTCTCCTTTTTTGACGAGAAATAATAATATACTAGATAGCCGCCAACTACAGCGGAGACTAGACACATCAGAAACAAGAATAACGGAGCAGTTGCATCATCCTTCAAAAGTTGTGAACCGTCATTTAAACATGCAACTAATCCAGGGAAAACCATTACTATTGCCACAATTAACGCACGCTTTGCAAGCTTTTCTTGGCTCTTTGCAAGCTTTTCTTGGCTAATAGAAAGGTCTTCCTGCCGTTGCATAGAATTAATCCCCTCAATTTTTTCAACAGAATCCTTTAAGACATTCAAATTCTGCTCAAAATAAAGAGCTGACTCCACCTTTTCCATAGCAATGACATGCTTCCCACCTCTCGGATTCGTGCGACCCATATCATATATAATATACATTCTATTGATAGCATTATTAATATTCTTAATTTCTTCATTATCCTCTGCGGAAACGAACTTTTGAATCTGCCCTGTATAATAATTTACAAGGATGTTTTTTAAAATCGATAGCATAATTGCATCCAAATGGAATGACTCCGCATACCCCTGGAAACAAATAGGCAAATCACTACCCTTTATTTTTGAATCCGGAAAATAATAGACCATACCATTTGAACGAGTATAGAAAAACCATATATATTCACTATCACCTTCAATTTTTAGCCATTTAGGATCCTCTTTAGTCCACTTTTCCTTGGCTGCAGCAGAGGGTTCTCTACGATCCGCAATTTTATGCAATTCCTCAATAAACTTCAACCTGTCTGAGCCATTCTCATCCTTCTTGAGGTCTGAGCCATTCTCATCCTTCTTGAGGCCCCTGAAATTTTCTAAAATCTTTGAATCATTAAAATTAAGCGAATTAACTATATTCACTACATACATAAATGGTTTAATATTCTTTTTCCACATGGATTTCTGTAGTTTATCGCCTTCGGATCCATCCCTATTTCTTTTCGCTTCCTCATCATCAATTTTAAATCCAGGGATCAATTGATTTTCAGCAAGATATTGGTACACTTTTTCAACATCGATTTTAAATTCTTTACCTGTTTCTTCTTTGGGTACCTCAACCTCAAGCACCGCCAACCCTGGAATTTCATCCGATGAACAAATATTTTTTTCAGCCAGAAGCACTTGAACACGGGTAACAGCATACTTATCGGCAATGAATCGGTTTCCTAGATTCTCCGTATAGTATCTATGATTATTCTTGTATAGAAGATTCCAAATGGTCTCAGCGAAATTATCCCGCCGAGTGTCTGCGCTGGAAAGAAACTCTTTATCTGTATCGTGTTCCCTGTATCTAATGATGGGAGCTCCTGGGAACCAGTTTATCCCCTGATTACCATCATTATTTTTGAATATTTTTAAACCTTCTTTATCGGTAAAAATTGAAGCCAAAATATATGTCTTCACTGTCTCATCCCTTAAATTATTCTTAAGCGTACAAATTTTTTTGAATCAAATTCACTAAATTTTTACATGCGTGAATATGCATCTCCTCCTTGAAATTTCAGATAGAATACCTGGCGATTAAACACACACGTGGTACCTATATCGCTCCCAGACATCCTTATCCGAATCGTACAATTACCGGCACTTACGAACGGCAACGAACGTAAGTACCATCGTTCACATTAGCACGAAGACTCCCGCCCGGACTAGGAAAAACTCCCCCTACAACACAATTTTCTGCACCCACCCGTCCCTCCCCCACCCTCGCCTCCTCAAAGCGCACAAAGAAACCACCCCCTCCGCAGCTTGTCGCCGCAAAGGGGGTGGTTTTCTATATATAGGCTCGGTGCAAGTTCGCCGGCTTAGCTAACCACAGCTAACCGCAGCCAGCATCGCCGGCGAACCCGCATCCTAAACCGCTACTACTCAGCAGCCTCCGTGCTGGGCTTGGGGTCTTCGTTCACGCGGTTGCGGATATGCTCCACAATACGTGCCACAGCCTCATCCACAGGCACACCGTTCTCCTGCTTGTTACCGCGGAAACGGAACGAAACAGCGCCGTGCTCCGCATCCTCACCGCCAGCAATCAGAATGAACGGAACCTTCTCAGTAGACGCAGTACGAATCTTCTTCGTGAAGCGATCCGAACCGTAATCCACCTCAACACGCACGCCGTGCGCACGCAGCTTGTCCGCGATCTCGGTCATGTAGTCGTTGAACGCCTCAGCCACCGGCACACCAATCACCTGAACCGGCGAGAGCCATGCCGGGAACGCACCCGCATAGTGCTCGGTCAGCACGCCCAGGAAGCGCTCAATCGAGCCGAACTTCGCCGAGTGAATCATGACCGGTTCCTGCACGGTGCCGTCAGTAGCCTGGTACTCCAGACCGAAACGGCTCGGCTGGTTGAAGTCGTACTGAACGGTCGACATCTGCCAGGTGCGGCCGATCGCATCCTTCGCCTGAACCGAAATCTTCGGGCCGTAGAACGCAGCTCCACCCGGATCCGGTACGAGCTCCAGGCCGGTCTCCTTCGCAACCTGCTCCAGAACCGCGGTAGCCTCCTCCCACTGCTCATCAGTACCGATGAACTTATCCTTCTTATCACCCTCAGTGTCACGGGTGGACAGCTCAAGGTAGAAGTCAGTCATGCCGAAGTCCTCAAGCAGGCTCAGCATGAACTTCAGCAGGTGACGCACCTCGTCCGGTGCCTGCTCCTTCGTCACGTACGAGTGGGAGTCGTCCTGAGTAATCATGCGCACGCGGGTCAGGCCCTGCAGCACGCCGGACTTCTCATCACGGTACACGGTGCCGAACTCGAAGAAACGCAGCGGCAGCTCACGGTACGAACGGCCACGAGAACGGTAAATCTCGTTGTGCATCGGGCAGTTCATGGCCTTCAGACGGTAATGACCGTTATCCAGCTCCATGGCCGGGAACATGCCATCCGCATAGTACGGAAGGTGACCGGAAGTGTAGAACAGGTCTTCCTTCGAAATGTGCGGGGTGCTGACGTACTGGAAACCCTCCTGAATGTGGCGGGTACGCACGTAGTCTTCCATCTCACGCTTAATCACGCCACCCTTAGGGTGAATCACCGGCAGGCCGGGGCCAATGTTCTTCGGGAAAGAGAACAGGTCCAGCTCACGGCCCAGGCGGCGGTGGTCGCGGCGCTCCGCCTCAGCGATGCGCTCCTTGTACGCCACCAGCTCGTCCTTAGTCGGCCATGCGGTACCGTAAATACGCTGCAGCATGGGGTTCTTCTCAGAACCGCGCCAGTACGCGCCACCGGCACGCATCAGGGCGTAACCGTTAGCGATCAGCTTAGTGTTCGGCAGGTGCGGGCCGCGGCAGAGGTCCTTCCAGACGGTCTCGCCGGTCTTCGGGTTCACGTTGTCGTAAATGGTGATTTCACCCTCGCCGACCTCCACGGATGCGCCCTCGGCAGCATCCGCACCAGAACCGGGGCCCTGGCTCAAGGAGAGCAGCTCCAGCTTGTACGGCTCGTCCGCCATCTCGGCGACAGCCTGGTCGTGGGTGACCACGCGGCGGCGGAACAGCTGACCGGACTTGATGATCTTAATCATCGACTTCTCGATCTTCTTCAGATCTTCCGGAGTGAACGGCTCGGCAACATCAAAGTCAAAGTAGAAGCCGTCAGTAATGTACGGGCCAATGCCCAGCTTGGCGTCCTTACGGTACTCCTGCACCGCCTGCGCCATCACGTGCGCAGCGGAGTGGCGCAGAACGTTCAGGCCGTCCGGTTCGTGAATGAAAACCGGCTCAACGGAGTCGCCAGCAGACAGCTCGTGGGAGAGATCAACAAGCACGCCGTTCACGCGTGCCACAACGATCTTCGGGTCGTCAGCGAACAGCTCAGCGGCAGTCTTCGCGGTGACCTCGCGCTCCTCACCAGAAACGCTAATAACAATTGCTGAAGAATCAGCGGCAGACATAAGTCTCCTTAACTCAGGCGCGCGCGTGCCACTCGGGGCGCCGCGGGTGCGCATACTATTCCGCACTGTACTGGTGCACGGACACACACCATCTTACAACGGCTCCCAGCATACGCTCAGCTTAAGGGCAGACTAGTCCGCATGATGCTCACGCGTGTGCTCATACACGTCAACCACAATGTGGCTAATATGGTCGTCCTTCAGACGGTAAATGGTGGTGCGGCCCTGCTGCTCACGGTCAATGACGTGCGCCTCACGCAGGATGCGCAGGTGGTGCGATGCGAGAGGCTGCGAAATGCCCAGGCAGGTGTGCAACTCGCTCACACTGTGCGGGCGGTGCATCAGGTGATGCGCAAGCGCCAGGCGCAGCGGGTTCGCGAGCGCAGAGAAAATCGCGACGGACGGGCCGAACTGTTCCTCCCAGTCTTTGGGGCAGCTACCTTCAAGGAGGGGCGCGTTGGCGGGCACCTCGTGGTCGTGCGCCGAGGCATGCTCGGCGATGTGCGCCGCTACATGGTCTGCGGGGTGGTTGTGGGTGGTGTTAGTTTCGGTCTGGTCTGTGTGCTGGCTCTGAGTCATAGTATTTTCACCTTATGTACAGGAAAGGGGGCACGTCAAGAAAGTGACGCCTGTGCGGCGTGCCTTCTCAACGTGCCCCTCTCCCCTATGTGCGCTCTTGAAGTGCGCTAATACTACATGCGCGGCCGCTAGCGGTTAGCGACTGCCACCTGCAGGTAACCCTCAGCAGACTTCACACCCTTGTCGGTCACTGCGCGGTAGCGAACCAACGGTGCGAAGCCCTGCTTATTCTTAGCAGAAACCGCGATGCCCTGGGTACCGTCGGGCAGGGTCACCACACGGTAGGTGCCGTACTCGTCGCTGTATGCGCTGACAGCCTGGCCGCGCTGGTTGAGCAGCTCCAGCTTCTTCACGGTCTCGCCACGGCTGAACGCGCCGAAGGACGCCTCGTCGTTGTTCAGCACTGCCACGTTCTGGGTGGTGCCCGAGTACAGGGAGACGGAGTCCTCACGCGCGATGGGGCTGTTCTTGTCCACCACGTGCACCTTCAGCGGGATCGAGTACAGCTGCACGGCTGCGCCCTTCTTCGCCTTCACATCGGACATGCGGGCGGGTGCCTTGCCGGTGCGGTTCACGGTGATGTTCTTACCGTTGTCGCGGTGCAGGTCCCAGGTGGTGCCGGTGACGTCGTGGGTGTTCAGGTCAATCGAGTAGGTGCCGGTCTTGCCGTTGGAGGCAAAACGGATGCCGGTCTCCGCGCTGGAGAACTGGCCGCCAGCAGTGTTGATCTTCTCCTTGTTGACCCAGCGGCTGGGGCGGAAGTTCGGGGTCTGCTCGATTTCCTGGAAGTTGTAGTCGCGGGCGTAACGGTAGTTCGGGGACACCTTGTGCGACTGGTGCACGCTCTGCGCGACTGCGGTCTCGCCGGAGTAGACGGTGGCGTGGTGCTCGGCGGGCTGGTAGATCACGCCGGAGCCGGTGCCGGTCTTACCGTAAGCGTCCGAGGGGTACTTGAACTTCACGGCTTCCGAAGACTGGTTCACTGCCGCGTTCTGAGTCTCGGCGTCGCTGATGCGGTCAGCGTTGGGGGTGCGCACGGCGGAACGGCGCACGGTCACGGGGCGTGCAATCTTGTGTGCGTCAGCGTTCGAGTCGGTCGCCTGGTTGTTGCTCTGCGGCAGAACCTGGGTACCCTCACGGCGTGCGGTATTCTCGGCGGACTCGGTGTAGTTCACGGGCATCCATTGCACCTGTTGCCAGGGGAACTGGTTGCCGGTGAAGCCGCTGGGAACGAAGTTCGCGAACATTGCCGCCAGCTGCGGGTCTTCCTTGTACACGTTCTTACCCTGGCGGGCGTAGGGTGCGTAGGAGCTTGCCGCCTCCAGGTTGAATGCGTTGGTGAAGAGGTTGTGGTCCGTGAGGATGAAGCCGTATTCCTTCATCGCGGTCAGGATCATGCGGGTGAGCTGGTCGTCGGCGTGGCCGGTGTTTGCCAGGTGCTCTTCCACGTCAAAGCTTGCGGGCAGGAAGCCGCGCTGGCCCGCACGGGGTGCGTTCGGGTACTTGCTCAGGTTAATCTTGCCGTCGGTGCCCTTCGCCGGGAAGGAGGCGGTCATCGCCGCGTAGTCAGCCGCGGTGATGGACACCATGTGGTTGATCTTGCCTGCCTTGAGCTCGTCCACACCAATCTGGGTGAGCTCATTTGCCAGGCCCACCACGGAGGAGGTGCCGTTCTTGAGGGTCAGCCAGTAGTTGTCTTCGCCCACGCCGCCGAAGTTCGGCTTGGCGAGCATGTAGCCGCCGGAGGACACGTGGTAGGTCGCCGGGTAGTCAACCGCAACGGGGATGTCCACGGTGCCGCGGGTGCCTGCCGGAATCTTGTAGGTAATCTCGCCGGTGGTTTCGTTGATGGACGCGCCGGGTACGTTCTTTGCCAGGCGGAACTTCGCACCGCGAGCAATCGGGTAGGAGGTGCGGGCGTTGCCGGACTTCGCGTCGATGCTCACGGGCGCCTTGATGGTGACGGTCTGACCCGCGTTGCCGCGGCCGACGTTGTCGTACTGAATCTTGGCGCTCTTGGGGGTGGATGCGTTACCGCCGCCCACCTGCACGCGGGCGGTGCTGGTGTAGGTCTGTGCGTCTGCATCCTTGACGAACTTGAAGTAGGAGCGCCAGATGCCGGTCGCCTCGTCGTACAGGGCGATGGACTGGTCGCCGGAGAGTCCGTGGTCCTCAGCAAGCCAGTTCGGGATCGGGATGCCGCCGGTGAGAATGCGCTTGTTCTCGGGATTAGCGTTGACGCGCTGGTCACGAGAGACGACCTCGACGTACTCCTGGTGCGGGTTCGCGGAGTTCACGGCGAGGGTCGGGATGTTCTCGTGGCCGCCAACGGTCTGGGTGCGAATCTTCTTGAGGGTACCGCCGTTGATGGCGGTGGTGACGGGGTGGTTGCCCGCATCGCCGCTGTATTCGAGGAAGGTGCGGCTAATTTCGCTGCTGTTGGGCGCGACGGCTTCGGTGCCGGTGAGCTTCTGGGCGGCGAAGGAGTCGCTGGCGAGCTTGCCGCTCAGGGGCGAGGTATTCTCGGTGGTGGTCAGCTGTTCCTTGGTGAGGGAGGAGTTGACCGGTGCGAGAGTATCGATGGTCTGTGCCTGCTGGTCGGGGTTCCAGTAGCAGGTCGGACCGGGCGCGACGTTGGTGATGTTCGCGAGGGTCGGCACGGTGCGGTAGCCTGCGTCGACGCAGGTGGTACCGGATACGTTGCGGGTGGAGGCGGTGGCACCGAAGGTCGCGGGGAGGTTCGCGCCGGTGATGACGGTTGCCAGTGCTGCGGAGACAGCGATGGTGGCACGGCGGCGGTTTGTCGGGCGCTGTGCCGGGTTTTTGGATGCAGTTGTGGTCATGTTTTTCTTCCGTTCGTGTCGGCTTGTTTGAGTGAGTGCGTTTGTATGAACAAACACGGACGTGAGTGAAATATTCATCTGAGGGTGTGCCCGGGTGGGTCCTGATCTTCTGGCAGGAATTTTCAGGAAACTCTCAGATAATCCCCATACCCTACATAGTCTTTGGGGCGAACGCAAAACGAGTTTGTGACTTGGGGCACCGATTTTTTGATAAAGGTTCAGGTTTAGACTCATATTTCTTTACACCTTTGTGCATTTATTGATGTTTGGAAAAACAGAATTTGCACCCCGGTGTTTAGGCTTTATGCCTAGTCAAGCGAGGGTGATCCAAAGAAAACGAAAAATGCGCACGAGAAACTAAACCTTAAACCTTGAAGTTCCTTGAAAGACGCGCCGAAACCTCCTGTTGAATTCCTCACACGTGCCCACAATTTGAGATTCTGCACCGGGGTAGATATGGTCTCAATCACCGAAACAGGGGCTCCCGTACGCCAGATCAGCAACTTTCGAGCAGGGGCCGCGCTGATAGGAACCCCCTTGTTTCACCCCTATAGACCCACAAAACCCACCCAAAACACTAAGATTTAGGTCAAACCTCAAAGTTTTTGTGTGTTTAACAGTGTGTAACCATGCACGCACCACACTCCCCCGCACAGGACGTTCTTCACCGTACATTCCAAGAATTCCAAGCCACCCACCAGGGACTTTATTGACACAAAAAAGTACTCCGCATGTGCTTCAAAACACATGCGGAGTGCATATATATTCACTTACAGCTACCGCGGGAGCCCCTTCAGCTGGCATCAGCAGCCCCCAGTGTGGGTTCATGTGGATTCATTCGCGCGAGGCGAGCCCCAGCCACCTGCGGGGCTAGCCAGCTGCAGAATTACCCACCTGCAGGGCTGCCCACCCGCAGAGCTACAGCGCGCCCGCCTCCGAGCAGACATTCACCAGCTCGCCAATGCCCTCAATGCGGGTGCGCACCGTCTGACCCGGCTTCAACCACTGACGCGGATGCAGCGACAAGCCAACCCCCGCCGGGGTACCCGTCGCCACCAGATCGCCCGGCTCCAGGGTCATAAACCGCGAAATATAGGACAGCAGCTGCGCCGGGGTGAACACCATATCCGCCGTCGTGCCGCGCTGACGCACCACGCCGTCCACCTCACACACCAGCTCCAGGCCGGCAACCGGATCAACCTCATCGGGGCTCACAATCACCGGACCGAACGGGGTCATCGCATCCCAGTTTTTGCCCTGGAACCACTCCGAGGAACGGCCCTGCCAGTCACGCACCGACACATCGTTCATGACCGTGTAGCCCATCAGCGCCTCGAGTGCCTGCTCCTCCGTGGCGTTACGCAGGCGAGCGCCCACGACCAGGCACAGTTCAACCTCCCAGTCGATTTTCGTACTGCCGGTGCCGTTATCGGCGGGCATGCGGATCTGCTCGCCGGGACCAATCAGTGCATTCGGGAACTTCGCGAACAGCGCCGGATGCTCGGGCACCTCAAGGTTCATTTCCGCGGCGTGATCGCGGTAGTTCAGGCCCGCGCACACAATCTTGCCGGGCTTATCCAGCGGGCGAATGAACGGCAGGGAGTTCCACAGTTCCTCGCCGTGACCCATGACGGTCGCGCCGTTCTCCTTCAGGATCGCTACGGCGTTTTTCGGGTCGCCAAAGTTCAGGCGGAACCGGCTGTAGAAATTCAGTAGCGGGCTGAGCTTCGCCGGAAGCTCGTACACGGTCTCTTCGAAGAAGCAGACCGCGCGGCTGCCCTTCGAGTCTTTAATCTGTGCCCAACGCATGGATGCTCCTTCGCTTCAGGTGGGGGTAGTGCTTCAGGTGGGGGTAATTCGGGGTGGGTTAGGGGTAAAAGTCTATGGGTAAAGTCAAGGATAAAAATGAGCGAAATCAGCTCGGGAATCACTTCTATGAGCCACATCAGCGAAAGCCGTTTTGGGCGTACACCTCAACGATGGCGTCTTCCAGGTCTTCCATGAGCAGCTCGGGGTTCGCGTCCTGCGCCGCGCCGACCGTGGCGGGGTCCAGCTCCATGCCGAGGGCACGGTACACATCCGCGGTGACCGCCCGTAGGGGTGCAGAGTCGGAGACCACGATGCCGGTGCTGAACCACCAGCCGCCGGTCACCACACGCTGGGCGGTGCCGACCAGTTTAATGCGGCCACCACCCGCGGAGGCGGGAAGCTGCGCGTGCACCGAATACTCGCCGGGGCAGTACTCCCCCGGGATTTCACCCATGCGCGCGTCCACGCCGACTTCGCGTAGCGCCTGCGCGTACATGGAGCCGAACAGTTCGTAGCGTAGGGTGTTGCCGCTGCGGGCGTCGGAGGCGGGCTGAAAATGGTCCACGACCAGGCACCCCTGATGGTAGGCGGCGGCGTGCCCGCCGACCTTGCGCACCAGCACCTCGAAACCGTGCTCGGCGCACGCCGCGGAGGCCTCCGCAAAGCCGGGGTTCAGTTCGTCACGGCGGCCGAACGCAACCGTCAGGTTCGGCTGATACATGCGTAGGGTGGCTTCACGCTGCCCGTTTGCCACCTCGCGAAGCATCTGCACCGTCTGATCGTGGTGAATGAGGATATCGCCGGACCCGGGGCCGGTCTCTCGAATAATCTGCACGTTCCTATTTTACGGTTACGCCCGCCACAGCTCCTACGCCTCCCCACAATACGGAAATGTCCACCCGGGTAGCTAAAGCTAAAACCTAGTAAATCCCCCACCCCCTCCGCTAGGGTAGAAGAAAGACCCAAAACACCTTGGAGGACGCCGTGCATCAGGACCAGCACATCACCGCCCAAACCACCGCGCTACCGCGCGTCAGCGCTGAACAGCACACCAGCCCGGCATTGACTGAGCCGCAGCCGCTCGGCGCGTTCCCTGACGGTTTCCTCTTCGGAGGCGCCACCGCCGCCAACCAGTTCGAAGGCGCCTGGAACGAAGACGGCAAGGGCCCCAGCCTGCAGGATGTGCTGCCCGCCGGTGGCCTGCACCCGCGCACCGCCGAGCCCACCGAGGACAACCTCAAGCTGGAAGGCATCGACTTCTACCACCGCTACCGCGAAGACATCGCCCTGCTCGCGGAGATGGGCTTCAAGGTCTTCCGCTTCTCCATCGCCTGGTCGCGTATCTTCCCCCGCGGCGACGAAGAAACCCCGAACGAGGCGGGCCTCGCCTTCTACGACCGCGTGCTCGACGAGCTCGAAAAGCACGGCATGGAACCGCTCATCACCCTCAGCCACTACGAAACCCCGCTACACCTGGTCGAGCAGTATGACGGCTGGACCAGCCGCGAACTCATCGGCTTCTACGAACGCTACGCCCGCACCGTGTTCGCCCGCTATGGCAAGCGCGTGAAGTACTGGCTGACCTTCAACGAAATCAACTCGATGCTGCACCTGCCGTTCATGTCCGGCGGTATTAACACCCCGGCGGATCAGCTCAGCGACGCCGACCTGTACCAGGCGATGCACCACGAGCTGGTCGCATCCGCACGCGCCACCGCCGCGGCACGCGAACTGGCACCGGGCGCGCAGGTCGGTTGCATGATTCTTGCCATGCCCACCTACCCGCTCACCCCCGACCCCGCCGACGTCCTCGCCGCCATGCAGGCGGAGCAGGCGAACTTCGCGTTCGGTGACGTGCACGTTCGCGGCGCATACCCCGGCTACTTCCTGCGTGCCCTGCGTGAGAAGGGCGTGGAGCTGAACATCACCGAGCAGGACCGCGAGGACCTGAAAAACACCGTGGATTTCGTGTCGTTCAGCTACTACATGTCCACCTGCGCGACCGGCGACCCGGCACGCGGCGAGCGCGGCGAAGGCAACATCCTCGGCGGCGTGGCGAACCCGACCCTGCCCGCCAGCGAATGGGGTTGGCAGATCGACCCGACCGGTCTGCGCGTGGTCCTCAACCAGTACTGGGACCGCTGGCAGAAGCCGCTGTTCATCGTGGAGAACGGCCTGGGTGCCCGTGACGAACTGGTCGAGGTGAATGGTGAGCTCACCGTGGAAGACGACTACCGCATCGACTACCTGCGCCAGCACCTGCATGCGGTGCGTGAGGCGATTGAGGACGGCGTGAACGTGCTCGGCTACACCACCTGGGGTTGCATCGACATGATTAGCGCCTCCACCGCGCAGATGTCCAAGCGTTACGGGTTCATCTACGTGGACCGCAACGACGACGGCACCGGCACCCTGGCGCGCTACCGCAAGAAGTC
>ERZ773011.161-NODE-161-length-15239-cov-5.84082_pt1 | contig 15239 bp, 13 predicted proteins | sample MGYA00580662_ERZ773011 | MGnify/ENA primary metagenome ERZ773011 (study PRJEB29015, sample SAMEA2738118) | human oral metagenome | biome: human oral; feature: human-associated habitat; material: saliva | place: China | collected 2169 ... | reverse complement strand
CCTCCGAACAGCATCACCGCTACACGAAAATTGCTTACACCCTATGACACTGCCGCCCATCGGCTTTAAAACGGTAGTTAAACAGATCAGAAAACTTCCCGGGAGTAAGAGTCTTACTTCCTTGAGGGCTCCGAATGCGAGCTTGAATCTTGTTAACTTCCAAGTTGCCCTTGCTTAGGTATTCTGGATCCATATCAAGATCTTTGAATGTATCTAGGATAATTGTATCTGTATCCGAATCGTTCTTTTCGAACCGTCTAATTATGCGTTCACGTATGGTGGCGTCGTCAACTTTAATTGATAGTTTGCGCTTTCGTTCCTTGCCGTTTGAGTCAATTTGAATAAAATCGGCATCCATGGACGTCATTTCGTCAATAACTGTCTTTAGTAGCTCAGGGTCTGCTACCCGTTCCACCTTAATCTTGAAACGTGGTGGTAGTAGCTGAATAGCTTCCGATTTACTTATTTCAATCCCGTTTGAATCAAAATGCTGTGATTGTTCCTCAATCTCGCGATTGCGCTTCTCTCGTTCTTTGTGTGAGCAGTAAGTGATCCATCGTGTCAGAGCTGGGACGGCATCCCGCATTCCCAGTGTTTCAGCAACGATAAAGCCCTTAGTCTGTGCGGTTGACATGAAAAAGTCAACGCGCATAGGTGTCTCTGCGGTGCGATTTTCAACGTCGAGACGATCGTTATGATCATCAGGGTTTGTTGCATAGTCGTGAAGTCCGTGTTCCCCTAATGCGACCACAACATGGACAACGTGGAGCTCTCTATTGTAGTCTACACCTCTGACCGACAGAGTTGGAGATGTCCTATCGTAATCAGCAGCATCTTCATGCACTGAACTCTCATCTGCGTCCTTGCGGAAGTGAGGTTTTCCTACGCGTGTGCGTTCGCCGACGAGACGAAGAGTCTCTAGAAGACGTTCTCGGTGTCCCTCAAGTTCCTGTGCTAAGGCAGTCTTACCTTCCCACATCTCAAAAGTATATACCCTGTAGCCCCAGTTGGTCATTGTCTCTCCTAGTTCATTCACGTTGGGTATCAGGTCGTAGAATTCTGCATTTGAGTGCATCCTATGCGAAAAGATGAAAGTGTCCTAGATATGGTGAAGAGTGTCGAATGATGAGATTGAAGCTCGGGGGCATTGGGTTATCCGCCCCGGCATATGTTCAAGGTTTCAGTGGTGGTCGTAACGGTTTTAGAGAATATGTCGGTCGCAGCTTCTTCCGAATGTGCATTTGAGCCAGCGAGTTCCTTCTCTGGCTGGAGGTCGGTCTAGCTCGGAGTTGGTAATTGCCGTCATCGTACTGCCGTTGGGTGCCACGAAGATGACGACTTCAAACATTGAACGTTATCGATGTGTGGTAATCGGCGCCGCCGACACATCTGAGGTCTTGAGCAGGGACTCTGAGGCTGCGATCGACAGGTTAACGACGTTATGGCTTGTGCTCATGGGCATAGTCTACAGAGCCACTGTAGGCAATATGACGGCACGCAAAGAAGCGTGCCAGTGGGGCCGGAAGCTCTTGCTTCCGGCCCCACAACGTGCCTGTCTGCCTGTTTGTCAGCGCGCCTTCATACTGTGCCCGACCGCGCGCCCGAAGAGAGCATCAGAGCGCGGCCCGCTCAGGCCTCGTGAATGCGCTCCTCGACGACATCCTCGCCGGCGACGAGCTTGCCGGAGGCACCCGCCCCGAGCTGCTCCATGGCCAGGCGGCCCACCAGCTGCTGGTTCGTGGTCGTGCGCTGGGGGCGTGCGCTGGACATGAAGCTGAAGAACCAGCTGACCAGCGTGCCCACCTGTGACTTGAATCCGACGATGTAGAGCAGGTGCAGGAAGCACCAGGCCACCCACGCGGTGAAGCCCGTCATCTTCGTGTTACCCATCTTCACGACCGCCTTGAAACGCGCGATCGTCGCCATCGAGCCCTTGTCGTTGTAGACGAACTCGGTGGCCTTCGGGGCGCGACCGGCCAGGCGGGCCGCGATCGTGTCGGCGGCAAAGCGCGCGGACTGGATCGCGCCCTGCGCGACGCCGGGCACGCCCGGGAAGGCCATCATGTCACCCAGCACGAAGATTTCGGGGTGACCCGGCAGGGTGAGGTCCTTGTTGACGGTGACGCGGCCTGCGCGGTCGACCTCGGCGCCCGTGGCCTCGCCCAGCGCCCGGCCCAGCGGACTCGCGGACACGCCCGCAGCCCACACCTTGCACACGGACTCGATCCGCTCCTCCTCGCCGGACTTGTACTTCAGTGTCACGCCCTCGGCGTCCACGTCCGTCACGAAGGCGTTCATCTTCATCTCGACGCCAAGCTTGGCCAGCGCCTCCTCTGTCTTATGCCCGAGCTTCTCGCCGAACGGGGGGAGCGGGTGCTCGGCACCGTCCACCAGGATGACGCGAGCCTTCGTCGGATCGATGTTGCGGAACTCGCCCTTCAGCGTGTGAGAGGCAAGCTCGCGGATCTGCCCGGCCATCTCGACGCCCGTCGGACCCGCGCCCACAACAACGAAGGTCAGGAGCTTATCCATCGAGGCCGGGTCTGTTTCGATTTCGGCCAGCTCAAACGCGCCGAAAATGCGGGCGCGCAGCTCGAGCGCGTCGTCGATGGTCTTCATGCCCGGCGCGAACACCGCGAAGTGGTCGTTGCCGAAGTAAGACTGACCGGCGCCCGCCGCGACGATCAGCGTGTCATACTCGGTCTGCTCGTACTTGTTGTGGTTACGCCACTTGACGACGCGCGCCTTGACGTCGATCTCCTCGACGAGAGCCTGCAAGACCGTGACGTTCTTCTGGCGGCGCAGGATCTCGCGCGTGGTGGGGGCGATGTCGCCCTCGGAGAGGATGCCCGTGGCCACCTGGTAGAGCAGGGGCTGGAACAGGTGGTGCGACGTGCGAGCCAGGATGGTGATATCGGCGTCGACCTTCTTCAGTCGACGAGCAGCCGTGAGGCCTGCGAAACCGGAGCCGATGATGACGATGCGATGGCGGGACATAAGATCTCCTTCGATAAAGCAAGGCTAATCTTACCTAAATGTGGCTCATGTAAATTGTGAGGTCGCCCGCACTTGTCTCTAGTGTCTTGACGCCATCAAAATCTCAGCAGCCGCAAGGGGATCGGGCTTGCCCGTGGGCGTCGTCGGCAGCTCGTCCACGACCACAATCCGCCGCACCTTCTCCCAGGGTGCCAGGGTCTCGCTCAGGGCCTCCGACAGTGCTGCGGCGTTCATCGACGAGGCCTGGGCGCGGCCCGCGGGGGAGGGGACGATGAGTGCGGCGACGATTTGCCCCCAGCGCTCGTCCGGTAGCCCCACGACGAGGGCATCGGACACGGTGTCCAGGGTTCGCAGCGCGCGCTCAATGGTGGGGGGAGCGACGAGTTCCCCGGCCGTGTTGATCATGCGGTGGGCTCGTCCCACCAGGTGTAGCCAGCCGTTCTCGTCGCGTGAGGCCAGGTCGCCCGTGCGCAGCCAGTCCTCGCCACTCACGACGCCGGGGCCTCGCACCCAGATTTCGCCCATCTGGTCTGTGTCGGCTTCGCGCTCGTCGGTTGCCATGACGCGCAGATCCACGTAGGGGAAGGGGACACCGAGCGACCCGGTGGGCGCACCGCAGTCGGGCGTCGCGACCGTTCCGGCCCCCGAGGTCTCCGTCATGCCCCACACGTGGATCGGGGACAGGCCCACGCGACGCATCGTGTCCGCCAAGTCCGCCGTCATCGCGTCGCCGCCGATCAGGGGCCGCACCCACGAGGACAGGTCCCCTCCGCCGCGCTCGAACTCCTCGACGAGGGCGCGCACAATCGCGGGCACGGCGAACATCATCGAGATCCGATAGCGACCGATCGCGTCCAGCACGCCGCGCGCATCAAAGGAACCCGGGAAACCCAACGTCACCAGCGTTCCGCCGCGCGTCCACACGTCCATCGACGTTCCGTTGAAGCCGCCGATGTGGCTGACGGGCGCGCACACGCCCACGACCGACGAGGTCGGCGCGTAGTCGAAGCCCTCACGAAAATTCGTCGACCCCCACCACATGACCTCGTGGGTCAGCTCAACGGGACGAGGTGTGCCCGTCGACCCCGACGTGAACAGGACAGCCGCCAGCTCGCTCCCGCAGCGCGCGGGCGCGGTGCGCATTGGCGTCGCGCGATCCACCCAGGCAGCCAGGTCACCAAACGACGCCCGGTGCAAGCCCGCGGAAGCCAGTGCGAGCGCAGTGGGGGAGGAGGCCTCGTCGTGGAAGACCCACGAGGCCCCCACCTGCGCGCACATTGGTGCGAGCGCCGAGGCGGGCATGCGCGGGGAGAGCGGAACCGTCACCGCACGCAGCCACGAGGCCGCGACGTGCACGATGTAGTGCCACGGCGAATTTGCACCGATGACGGCCAGGCGCGTGCCCTCGCCGATACCCGCCTCCGCGAAAGTATGGGCCAGGCGAGCCACCGTGTCGGCGGCCTCCCGGACGGTCCACTCCTGGCCTGTCACCGCGTCGACCAGGGAGAGCCGCTTGGGGTGGCGGCGCGCTGAGGCCAGCAGAGCCCGCGCGGGCGAATAGTCGGGGGTCACGAGGCCGCGGCGGCCTTCGCGGCAGCCATGGCCGCGTGACGCTCCGAGCGCTCCTTCAGGCGAGTCAGCACCGACCCGGCCTCCTGCAGCGTCGAGCCGGAGTTCGCGATGTGTTGCAGCTGCTCGGGGATCTCGAAGCCGCGGGCACGCATGCCCTTCGCCCACAGCAGGCCCGCACGGTACGAGGAACGCACAAGGGGGCCGGCCATGACACCCGCGAAGCCCATCTCCTCGGCCTCGGCGGCCATCTCCACGAACTCCTCGGGGTGCACCCAGCGATCAATCGGGTGGTGCAGAGGCGAGGGACGCAGGTACTGCGTGAGCGTCAGCAGATCGCAGCCCGACTCGTGCAAGTCGCGCATCGCCGCGCTGATCTCCTCGCGCGTCTCGCCCATGCCCAGGATCAGATTCGACTTGGTGACCATGCCGCCGTCGTGGGCGCGCTTGATCATCGCGAGCGAGCGATCATAGTTGAAGGCCGGACGAATCTTCTTGAAAATACGCGGCACCGTCTCCAGGTTGTGCGCGAAAACCTGCGGGCCAGCCTCCACAACCATGTCGATGGAGTCAGCCTGACCGCGGAAGTCATCGACCAAGAGCTCCACGCCCGTGCCCGGGTTGAGCTCATGGATCAGACGGCAGGTCTCGGCATACAGCCACGCGGCACCGTCGGGCAGGTCATCGCGGGTCACGCCCGTGATCGTCACGTAGCGCAGGTCGAGGTCACGCACGGACTCGGCGATACGACGCGGCTCATCCTTGTCGTACTCGGTGGGACGCCCCGTCGCGATATCGCAGAAGTCGCAACGACGCGTGCACAGGGCACCACCCAGGAGGAACGTCGCCTCGCGGTCCTGCCAGCACTCGTAGATGTTGGGGCACCCGGCCTCGGCGCACACCGTGTGCAGGCCCTTCGCATGCGAGAGCGAACGCATGTCCTGGTAGTTCTCGCCGGCCTTCGCGGTCGTGCGAATCCACTCGGGCTTCTTCTCGATCGGCGTCTGCGAATTGCGCACCTCGATCCGCAGCAGCTTGCGGCCCTCGGGATCGGGCAGTGTACTCATAGCGATGACCTCGTCGTGTAGGAAACAGTAGCGGGCGTGGTTGCCAGGCAGGGGGCGATGCGCTCCACCATGCGTGGGATGAGCTGAGTCGCGGCCTCGGCGACGGTCGTGTGGATGCCCTCCCAGGACAGGGAGGTCACGTCCGCGTCGGTCAGGCCGCAGGGGATGATCCCCTCGAAGGCATGGGCCGGGTCGATGTCCACGTTCAGGGCGACGCCGTGCAGGGTCGCGCCGCGCGCGACCTTCAGGCCAATCGCGCAGATCTTGCGGTCGCGGCGTCCCTCCTCGGTGAGCCACACTCCCGCGCGTCCTTCGATGCGGTGGACGGGCAGGCCCCAGGCCTCACGCACCGTGTCAATGACCGAGGCCTCGACCGCGCGGATCCACTGCACGAGATCCACGGGTTCCTTCAGGCGCACGACGGGGTAGACGACGAGCTGACCCGGCCCGTGCCAGGTCGCCGACCCCGCGCGGTCTGTGCGGATCACGGGAATGGTCGTCGAGGGGATGTCCTGGGGCTTCGTGTGGCGCCCAGCCGTCCACGTGGGTGTGAACTGGGAAACGATCAGCGTGTCCTCGCCGCCTGCGAGGACGTCCTCGTGCAGGGAGCGCTGGAGCGCATCAACCTGCGAATAATCGACCACCCCTTGGTCGAGGAGACTCAAAATCTGCACGGATGTGATCATAGTCGCGGGCAGGGTCCCTTGCTTGTTGGGGGTCCGGTATGCTTATCGCATGCGATTGTCCTCTCATTCTTCCGAACCCGACGCCCCCGACTCAGCCCAGGCCTCGTGGAGAGTCCGCGACCTCATGGCCCTCATGGAGTCCTGGTACCCGCAAGCCACGGCGCAGTCCTGGGATCGCGTCGGCCTGATCGTCGGCGACCCGGATGCCCCCGTACGTTCTCTTCTCCTGGCCCTCGACCCGACCGCCGCCATCGCCGAGCAGGCCGTCGCCGGACCGGATAGTGACGGACATCCCTACGACATGGTGATCACGCACCATCCGCTGCTCCTGCGCGGAGCGTCCTTCCTGCCGGTCACCGACCCGAAGGGAGCAGTCGTGACGCGGCTGATCCGTGCGGGTGTCTCCCTCTTTAACGCGCACACGAACGCCGACGTCGCCTGCGAGGGCGTTGCAACGGCGCTCGCCGACCTCATTGGCCTGTGTGACACCGTGCCCCTCGAACCCTGCGGCGTTGATGCCGAGGGACACGAGATCGGCCTGGGGCGTGTCGGGACCATCGAACCCACGACGCTCGGTGCCTTCGCCGACCACGTCGCCTCCGTGCTCCCCGCCGGCCCCACCGGCCTCCTCGTCGGAGGGGACGAGGCCATGGCAGTGTCCCGGGTCGCCGTCCTGGGTGGCGCGGGGGACAGTGCACTGGACGCCGCGCGCGCCGCTGACGTTGACGTGTACCTTACGGCCGACCTGCGTCACCACCCAGCCTCCGAGCACCTCGAGGGCGGACGCCCCGCGCTGCTGTGCGGTTCCCACTGGGCGACAGAATCCCCGTGGCTACCCGTCCTCGCCCGTCGTATCCGGGCGGCGGCCAGTGCTTCTGAAGTGGAACTTCGCGTCGAAGTCTCTACGATTGTCACCGAGCCATGGACCAGCTACCGAGTCACCCAGGGAGAACTAGCGTGAAAGCGACGCACACCGATCAGCTCGACCTTCTCGAGCTCCAGAAGCTTGACCAGAAGGAATCGGCGCTGCGCCACAAGCGCGACTCCCACCCCGCGCACGCGACCGTGCGCGAGTTCGCGGGCCGCGTCGCCGACCTGCAGCGCGCCGCCATCACTCAGAGTGCCCTCATCGCGGACACCACCCGCGAGGTGACCCGCATCGAGGACGAGATCGCCAAGGTGAGCGAGCGCCGCAAGCGCCAGCAGAGCCGCATCGACAACAACCAGGTGCCCCTGCGCGACATTTCCGCCATGGAACACGAGATCGCCCAGATGGATCGTCGCCTGGCCAAGCTCGAAAACGACCAGGTGGACGCCGAGGAGCGCGTCGAAGCCGCACGCGCCGCGCAGGAGAAGATGAAGGAAGAAGCTCAGGCCATCGCCGCCGACATTGAGCGACTCAAGGCCGAGTTCCAAGCCGACGTCGCCGAGGCCGACGACGAGCTGCGCAGCGTCATCGCCGCGCGCCGCGCGTTGGCTGAGCGTCTCCCGCACGCCCTGCTCGAAGAATACGAGGAGGCGCGCCGTCGCAACGGTGCCCTCGCCGTCATCGAAGTGCGCGACGGCTATGGTATCGGCGTGGCCGCCGACCTCAGCCCGATGGAACTCGAACGCATCCGCCTGACGCCCCACGACGAGCTGTACCTGACCGAGGACACGTCCCAGATCGTCGTGCGCACGGCGGGGAACACGCCGCGCTGAGGCTCAGGCCCGAACCGCGTAGACATCCGCCAGGTAGAAGCCCTGCCTGCTTGTCGTGACCGTCACCCGCACCCGGGTGGCGGTCACGGGCTTATCCAGGGTAATAATGCGACGATAGCCCACGCAATGAACGCGAGCGATCTCCTGCTCAGGGCTGCCCTCCACGCACGAGGTCACCACGGCCTCGTCGATGCGCTGGCCCTGCGCGATGTCCTCCTCGAGTACCACGGCACTCACCGTGTGCGGCGCGTCGAAGCGTAGCGTGACGACGTTGCCCTCGTCCTCGCGGGAGGCGTCGATGCGCCGCGCGCGGAAGTCCGCGATCTTTTCGCCGAGGCGCGCAAGGACCTGCACGTCGGCATCTGCGAGAAGGCCGTCGCGGTTCGGGGGAACGTTCAAGAGGAAGGTCGCGTTGCCGCCGACCGAACCCTTCCAGATCGAGAACAACTCATCGACGCTGCGCACCTGGGAGTCTTCGACGTCGTGGTGGAACCAGCCTGTGCGCGTCGAGGTGTTGACCTCCGCGGGGTACCACGCCAGGGGACCGGAGTAGTCCGCCAATGCCTCGCGCGACCCCAGGTCCTCGTCGCCGGAGGCCACCTGTCGGGAGAATTCGCCGTCGTCGGCCTTCTGCGACTTTTCTGCGGTGCGTTCGGCCTCGCGCAGAGAAGCGGGAACGACCGACCATTCGTTGGCTCGAACGGAGCCCGCCTCGTTGCCACACCAGCGCACGTCCGGGCCGCACACGGAGATAACCGCCTCGGGTGCCAGCGCGCGGACCGTGTCGTAGATGCGCTGCCAGTCATAGACCTGCACCTTGCCGTTGGGACCCTCGCCGCACGCACCGTCCAGCCACACGGAGAAGACGGGTCCGTAGTGAGTGAGCAACTCGATGAGCTGGTTGATGTAAAAGTCGTTGTAGGCCATGCCCTGGCCATACGTCGGCTCGGTCATGTCCCAGGGGGACAGGTACACGCCGAACTTCAGGCCGTGACGCGCCGCCGCGTCAGACACCTCGCGCACGAGGTCGCCCTTCCCACCCTTCCACGGGGAGGAGGCCACGGAGTGCCTGGTGTAGGCCGACGGCCACAAGCAGAACCCGTCATGGTGCTTGCACGTGAGGATCACACCGGTCATGCCAGCGCTCACGAGCGCGCGCATCCACTGATCGACATCGACGTTTCCCGGGTTGAACAGCGTGGGATCCTCGTGGCCCTCGCCCCACTCGCGGTCCGTCATCGTGTTCATGCCGAAGTGGATGAACGCGTACATCTCCATCTTCTGCCACTGGAGCTGACGGTGGGTAGGCCGAATGTTGGCTAGGTAGTCCTCGTTGATCATGCCTATGGTTTCCGTTTGATGACCGGCGCATCGGCCGGGCCTGCACCCTGCAGGTTCCTGACAAAGGATAGCCCAGCGGTTAATTGGTCACCAGCGTGAGCACGCGCGTTGTGCCGCCCTGTTTCGCCTTCTTTTCCGGCCCGAATTCGACGTCGATAACGCGGTGCTCGGCCCCGCGAGCGTCGTGCAACGTTACCGAGCGCGCCGCATCCGTCAGCGCCTGCTCACACTCGGTCGTCTCGCTTGCCGAATACCCTCCCGACGCCAGGAGCATGCCCGTTACCGCGCCCCGCCAACGCTTGGCATCGTGGGAAATCACCGAGCGCTTACCGTCAGCCTCACGCACGACGCGCAGTTCCCACACGCGGGCCCACGGTGCCTTGCAGGCAGCCCGGTAGGGACCCGAGCGCGCGTCGATGACGACCTGGTCTGCTGCCTCCTCGCGCAGAGCCTCATCCAGGCGCGGCGCCCACCACGTGGACAGGACGCCGAAACCGGGCAGGGACACGCCCATCGCCAGCCGGTGATCGGGCACGACGTCGGCGGGGGAGAGGACCCCAAAGAGGCCGGAAAAAATGGAGATCCCGCCCGCGCCCGCACTCTCCCAGGCACGTGGGGTGACGGCCTCGATGGCTTCGAAGAGAACGCCCGTGAACAAGGACGAGGCCGGGGCGCAGGGGGCGCTCATCAGTGCCTCATTGACGGACAGGTCGATGCGTGCGCCAACCTTGAGCGTAGCCGCCGCTTCCGGCCCCGACCCCAGTGCAACCAGCGCCTCGGCGACGCTGCGCCGATCCGGTGTCAGACACGGGCGGGACAGAGATTCCAGCGATAGAGAGGGGCCGCAGGCGGGCGCGTTCTTCCCCTCCGACGGGGGCAACCAGATCAGCATGGAGCCACCCTATCGCGCCGCGAGCACCAGGCGCGCTAGAATCGGTGCGGATCTGCCGGCTGGGCGACCGCGCGCGGAAACGCTCGAGGAACGTCCGGGCTCCACAAGGCAGGGTGATGGCTAACAGCCACCCGGGGTAACCCGAGGGACAGTGCCACAGAAAACAAACCACCTCCACGATTCGTGGTGGTAAGGGTGAAAAGGTGAGGTAAGAGCTCACCAGCGGCGCGGGTGACCGCGTCGGCTCGGTAAACCCCACCCGGAGCAAGACCGAGCAGCAGGCAGGGCGGCCCGCCCAATGCCTGCGGGTAGGTTGCTGGAGGCCGTTGGTAACGACGGTCCTAGATAGATGGTCGCCACCGCGAGACCGGTAACGGTGCGCGGGGACAGAACCCGGCGTATAGGCCGACAGATCCGACAGAGTGACCCCGACGCGCGTCGGGGTCACTCTGTTTATCGGTGGGGCTGCCGACCCAGCCGCTACGGGTGTCCTCTCAGGAGTTCTGCGCCGCGTAGTAGGCTGCACCCACGATGCCAGCCGTGTTCAGCAGCTTCGCGGGAATCATCGGGGTCTTCAGTTTCAGCAGCGGCATGAACTTCTCGTGGTTCTCCGACACGCCGCCGCCCACGACAAACAGATCAGGGTTGAGCAGGAACTCCACATGGCTGTAGTAGCGCTGCAGGCGCTGCGCCCACTGCTCCCAGCTCAGGCCCTGGAGGGTCTTCTGGCCCGAGGACGCGTTCTTTTCGGCGTCGGTGCCATCGATCTCCAAGTGGCCCAGTTCCGTGTTCGTCAGCAGCGTGCCGTTGACAATGATCGCCGAGCCGATGCCCGTGCCCTGCGTGGTGAACACGATGACGCCGTCGCGCCCCTTCGCCGCGCCGTACGCGACCTCCGCGATGCCGGCTGCGTCCGCGTCGTTGAGGGCAACGACCGCGCGACCCAGGTGGCGCTCCATGAGGGCATCCACATCGACGTTGACCCACGACTGATCCAGGTTCGCCATGTAGGGGATCACGCCGTTAAAAACGGGGGCGGGGAAGGTGACACCGATCGGAACGCCAATCTTCACGTCGAGCTGGTCGATGACCTCGCGGCACACTGTTGCCACGGCCTCGGGTGTGGCCGGATTGGGGGTCGGGATGCGGATCTGATCGCCGATGTACTCCCCGGTCTCCAGATCTACCAGTGCGCCCTTCACGCCGGATCCGCCGATGTCGATGCCGCAAGCGACCTGAACCATGACCCCTCCTCGGGTAACGTGTGTCGGTTTGAATGCGGGCTGCTAGTGCCCGTCGTCTCTGAATTGTAATGGACGCCACCGGGGGAAGTGCAATCCGTTTACGAGATGGGAACAGCCCGCGTCGAATCGTGAAATATGACGCGGGCTGCGGTGTGTTGAAAGACTCAGGGGAGGGTCAGAATCTCTGCCCCATCCTCGGTCACGACGATCGTGTGCTCGAACTGTGCAGTGCGCGAACGGTCGGCGGTGACGATGGTCCAGTTGTCGTCCCATTGCTCCCATTCGACTGTGCCGAGGGTCAGCATAGGTTCAATCGTGAAGACCATCCCCGGTTCCATCACCGTGTTGTAGGCGGGAGCTGCATCGTAGTGGGGGACGATCAGGCCCGAATGGAAAGCCTCACCCACGCCGTGACCCGTGTAGTCGCGCACGACGCCGTACTCGAAACGCTTTGCGTAGGCCTCAATGACGCGGCCGATCACATTGATTTCGCGGCCCGAACCCACGGCCTTAATGCCACGCATCATCGCGTTCTTGGTGCGCTCGACGAGCAGGTGCGATTCCTCGTCCACGGTGCCGACCTCGAACATGGCGCAGGTGTCGCCGTGGACGCCGTCCTTGTAGGCGGTGATGTCAATGTTGATGATGTCGCCGTCTTCGAGCGGGCGATCGTCGGGGATGCCGTGGCAGATGACCTCGTTGATCGAGGAACAGATGGACTTCGGGAAGCCCATGTAGCCCAGGCACGAGGGGTAGGCATCGTGGGCGATCAGGTACTCGTGGCCAATGCGGTCGAGTTCCTCCGTGGTCACGCCCGGCGCGATAGCCGCACCGACGGCCTCGATGGCACCGGCGGCGATGCGTCCGGCCTCACGGATCTTTGCGATCGTCTCGGGAGTCTTGATGTCCGAGGCGGTCACGCGTTCGGGACCGTCGTGGAACATGTACTCGGGGCGTTCGATGTGCTCGGGCACGGCGCGCATCGGCGAGACGCGTCCGGGCTTCAGCGTGCCCAGCGGCGCGCGGCGTGCAAGTGGCGATGCTTCCATGTGTGCTTCCTCCTGCTAGTGGACAAAGTCAGTCGTTCTTGTAGTTCTCAGGTCCGGGGAAGCTGCGCTCGCGCACGGAACCGACGTAGTCGGAGGCAGCCTCGTGCAACGCCTGGCCGAGCTGGCCGAACTTACGCACAAACGAGGGCGTCCAGTCGGAGTATCCGGCCATGTCGGACCACACCAGGACCTGACCGTCGGTGTTCGGACCGGCACCGATGCCGATCGTCGCGATGGACAGCGTGTGGGTGAGCTCCGTGGCGATGGCGGCGGGCACCATCTCGAAGACGACGGCAAAAGCGCCGGCCTCCTGGACGGCGAGGGAGTCTCGGCGCAGCTGGTCGGCACCGTCGCCTCGTCCCTGCATGCGTGGGCCGCCCAGCGCGTTCTCGGACTGGGGGGTGTAGCCCAGGTGCGCGCACACGGGGATACCTGCCGCGGTCAGCGCGGCGATGATATGCGCGCGGGCCTCGCCGCCTTCGAGCTTGACGGCGTGGGCACCGGCCTTCATGAGGCGGGCGGCGGACGCGAAGGCATGCTCGGGGGAGTCCTCGTAGGTGCCAAACGGCAGGTCGGCAACGATCATGGCGCGCGAGGTTGAGCGTGCAACGGCCGCCGTGGCGCGTTCCATGTCCTCCAGCGTGACAGGCAAGGTGGAGGAGTGTCCCAGGATGACGTTGCCCAGCGAATCACCGATGAGCAGCATGTCGACGCCAGCGGCCTCGAGGATGGGCGCGGTGAGTGCGTCGTAGGCAGTCAGCATCGTCAGGGGAATGCCCTCGGCCTTGGCGCGCGCGATGTGCTGGACGCGCACGCGTCGGGCGTTAAACAGGGGAGGGTTCGAGGACGAGGCCGGGGCCGCACCTTCGGGGTTCGTAATGTGAGACATGGATTTCCTGTCTGGAGACGACGGGTGCGCTCGCGCGCATTCACGCCTCCCAGGGTAGCGCGGTGGCGGACCCGGTGAGCTGTGAGGATGTGCGAACGGGTAAGATGGAATGCGGTGCGCGTGATGCGCGCAGTAATGCCCCCAGTAGGAAAGAAGAAGGAAGCAGGACATGGCTGGCAATGCCCCTGACCTTGATCCTCTCGATGAGGCCGCCGTCGACGCAGTGCGTGCCCAAGGCCTCGTCGATATTGAAGAAGCGGATTCGCTGGACGCCCTCAAGGCCGTCCGCGCCGCGCTTCTCGGAGATCAAGCCCCGCTCGTGACCGCGAACCGTACCATCGGTTCGCTCGAGCCCTCGAAGCGTGGTCTGGCTGGTAAGAACCTCGGACAGGCGCGCAAGGCGCTGACCGAGGCCCTCGACGCTCGCAAGGAGATCCTCGCTGCCGAGCACGAGGCCCGCATGCTGGTCGAGGAATCAGTGGACGTCACGGTCCCCACGCGCCGCCGCGCCGCCGGTGCGCGCCACCCCCTGGAGACGCTCATGGAAGAGGTTGCTGACTTCTTCGTTGCCATGGGCTGGGACATCGCCGAGGGCCCCGAGATCGAGCACGAGTGGTTCAACTTCGATTCGCTCAACTTCGACATCGATCACCCTGCCCGCCAGATGCAGGACACCCTCTACATCGACGGGCGTTCTGCTGGCGGTGAGAAGGAGGAGGACGGTCACCTGGTGATGCGCACGCACACCTCGCCGGTGCAGTCCCACTCGATGCTCAGTCGCGGCGTTCCGCTCTACATTGCCTGCCCGGGTAAGGTCTTCCGCTCCGACGCCCTGGACGCGACGCACACGCCCGTGTTCCACCAGGTCGAGGGTCTCGCGGTCGACAAGGGCCTGACGATGGCGCACCTCAAGGGCGTCCTGGACCACTTCGCCAAGGCCATGTTCGGCCCCGAGGCGCGCACCCGCCTGCGCCCCTCCTTCTTCCCCTTCACCGAGCCCAGCGCCGAGATGGACCTGTGGTTCCCCCAGAAGAAGGGCGGCGCCGGCTGGATCGAGTGGGGAGGCTGCGGCATGGTCAACCCCAACGTGCTCACGGCCTGCGGCATTGACCCCGAGGTCTACACCGGCTTCGCCTTCGGCATGGGCCTGGAGCGCACCCTCATGCTGCGCCACGGCATCGCCGACATGCACGACATCGTCGAGGGCGACATCCGCTTCTCCCAGCAGTTCGGCACCACCGGAAAGGGAAACTGACATGCCCTACGTCCCCATTGAATGGCTGCGCGAGCACGTCGACGTCCCCGCCGGCCTGAGTGCCGAGCAGCTCGCCGCCGACCTCGTCCGGGTGGGCCTGGAGGAGGAGCGCATCGTTCCCCCGGCCGTCACCGGTCCGCTCGTCGTCGGCAAGGTCCTCACCCGCGAGGCCAAGGAGCAGTCCAACGGCAAGGTCATCAACTACTGCCGCGTCGACGTCGGCCCCGAGCACAACGACGCCCCCGGCACCGGCAAGGAGCCCTCCGAGCTGCCCAGCCGCGGCATCGTCTGCGGCGCCCACAACTTCGACGTCGGGGACTACGTCGTCGTGTGCCTGCCCGGCGCCGTCCTGCCCGGCGACTTCCGCATCGCCGCGCGCAAGACCTACGGGCACGTCTCCGACGGTATGATCTGCTCGGCCCGCGAGCTCGGCATCGGGGAGGACCACTCCGGCATCATCGTGCTCCAGCAGTGGCTGGCCGAGCACGGCCACGAGGGCGAGGAGCCGCCCGCACCCGGGACCGACGCCATCAGCATCCTTGGCCTGGG
>ERZ773011.160-NODE-160-length-15254-cov-6.03974_pt1 | contig 15254 bp, 9 predicted proteins | sample MGYA00580662_ERZ773011 | MGnify/ENA primary metagenome ERZ773011 (study PRJEB29015, sample SAMEA2738118) | human oral metagenome | biome: human oral; feature: human-associated habitat; material: saliva | place: China | collected 2169 ... | reverse complement strand
GGGGGTGGCGACGGCCCCGGAGACGTAGACGATGACTTGGCCTGCGGATCCGGGAGAGCTGGGAGAGGCGTGGGAGGCGGGGCGGCTGGGTGCGTCTCTTTCCGGTGCTGCCGCCGGGTCCTGGTGTGTGTTTTCTTCGGCCTGGCGTTCGGCTGATTGCTCGGCGGCTTGTTCACTCGCGTGTGCTTCGTCTGCGGCCCGGGCGTTTCTCCACACGCCGATGCCTGCGAGGGCGACGAGGACGATGAGGAGTGCGGCGACGGTCGTCCCGCCGGGCAGCAAGCGCGCGGAGGTGGGTTCGGGCGGCTCATCGTCGTCGCTGACCGCTGAGTCGTACACGGCTTTCGTCAGGGCTGCCATCCTGCGGTGTGCGATCCATCGTGGAGGGTTCATGTGTCGACGCTAAGTCCAGCGCCTTCCCCGTGTCGCGCCGCCTGCTCTCGCCTGTGGATGGGCGCGACACGGAGCAACCCCCTGTGGATGGGCGCGACACGAGCACCGCGCCTGTGGACGGAGCCACACGCGCTCTCCCCTGTTATCGCGCGCATAGGATCGTCGTCCCAAGGGATACTGTGTCGGTAACGTCGACATACGGTGGCGCACCGCGCCCACAGCCGAAAGACCACACCATGAGCGAGAACATCGAAGATCTCAAGGCGCGCCTCGCCGAAGCTGAAGCCGCCGCGAAGGCGGCCGAGGCTGAGGCAGCCCGCGCGGCGGCCGACGCGTTACGGTCCCAGATCGAAGCAACCGAAACCACCCCCGAAGCGCCAGCAGCTGCGAGTGAGGCAGCCCAGGCCTCGTCCGAGGTATCCGGCGGCCTCTCCGCGTTCGCCTCAGGGATCAAGGCCGCCTACTCCTGGGACGTCCCCGCGGTTACCATCGGCACCCTCATCGAGGACGGAACGCGCGTGCCCGGCGTCAGCGCCAAGATGCCCCTGCCCATGTTTAACCGTCACCTGCTGGTTGCCGGCGCGACGGGCACGGGCAAAACCCGCACGCTCCAGCTCCTCGCCGAGGGCCTGTCCGCGAACGGCTCCTCCGTGCTCCTGTGCGATGTCAAGGGTGACCTGACGGGCCTGGCCGAGGCCGGTGTCAGCTCGGACAAGCTCCTGTCCCGCACGGCCGCCAACGGTCAGGCGTGGGCCCCCTCGTCCTTCCCGATTGAGCTGCTGAGCCTGGGTGGGGCGGATGCACAGTTCCCGGGTGTTCCCGTGCGTGCCGAGGTCTCTGACTTCGGTCCGATCCTGCTGGCTCGCGCGCTGTCCCTGAACACGACGCAGGAGCAGGCTCTGCAGCTGATCTTTGCGTGGGCGGACGGCCAGGGACTCGAGCTCGTGGACCTGCCCGACCTGCGCGCTGTCATCTCCTTCCTGACATCGGAGGACGGCAAGGAGGAGCTGGCCGCCATCGGCGGCGTCTCCAAGGCCACCGCCGGCGTTATCCTGCGTGCCCTGACCGCGCTCGAGTCCCAGGGTGGCGGCCAGTTCTTCGGTGCTCCCGGCTTCGACACGGCCGACCTGATGCGCATGGATTCGAACGGACGCGGCATCATCTCCCTGCTGGGCGTGGGCGACATTTCCTCGCGCCCCGCCCTGGTCAGCGCCGTCATCATGTACCTGCTGGCCAACCTGTTCGCGACTCTGCCCGAGGTCGGCGACGCGCCGCGCCCCAAGCTCGTGTTCTTCTTCGACGAGGCCCACCTGCTGTTCGCGGACGCCACCAAGGAGTTCGAGCGTCAGGTCGTTCAAACCGTGCGCCTCATCCGCTCCAAGGGCGTGGGCGTCGTCTTCGTGACCCAGACGCCCAAGGACATCCCCTCCGACGTGCTCGCCCAGCTCGGTTCGCGCGTCCAGCACGGCCTGCGTGCCTCGACGCCCGATGACTTCAAGAAACTCAAGGCGACCGTGCAGACCTTCCCGAAGACGTCCCTGGAGCTCGACGAGGTCCTGACCACCTTGGGCACGGGCGAGGCCGTCGTGACCGTCCTGGATCCGAAGGGTAACCCCACCCCGGTCACGCCCGTCGGCATCTGGGCACCCGCCTCCGTCATGGGTCCCGCCTCCGCCGACACGATCGCGCGCGTCAACCAGTCGAGCGTCATCATGGGCCGCTACCGCGACGCCGTGAACCCGGATTCGGCCGAGGAAAAGCTTGAGCGCCGCGCCGCCGAGGCCCAGGCCGCCCGCGAGGAAGCGGCCGCCCAGGAGGCCGCCGCCAAGGAAGAGGAAAAGGCCCGCAAGGAGGCTGAGAAGGCAGCGGAAAAGGCGGCCAAGGAAGCAGAAAAGGCTGCTGAGAAGGCCGCCAAGGAAGCGGAGAAGGCCGCTGCCAAGGAAGAGGCCGCCCGCGAGAAGGAAATGGAACGCCTGCGCCGCCAGGTCGAAAAGCAGCAGGAGAAGGAAGAAGCCGCCCGTCAGCGAGCCGCCGAGCGTCGCGCCCGCCAAGTCGAAAACGTCCTCGGGTCCGTCCTGCGCACCGCCGGCCGCGAAATCACGCGCTCGATCTTCGGCACGCGCAAGCGCTGACGCACGACTTTCCACCGTTTTCTCCCCCACGAGGCCGTGGCTGGGTTGCTCGACAACGCAAACCAGCCCCGGCCTCGTCTCACAGTTCGGCCACCACACCAAGAGCAGGCAAAATGCGGGTAGGCTGCGTGACAAGTGACCAACACTCGCAGGGAGAGTCTCATGCGCATCGGATTTATCGGAACGGGAGCCATGGCCCAGGCCATCGCTCGCGGTGCCGTCGCGTCCGGTGTCGATCCTGCGACGCTGGTCTTCTCTAACCGCACGGCTGCTAAGGCCTGCGACCTGGCCGACGAGCTGGGCGCGACCGCCGCGTCGTCAAACACGTCCCTGGCACGCCAGGTTGACATCATCATCCTGGCTGTCAAGCCCAAGGACCAGCGCACGGTTATCAAGGAGATCGCCTCCATTGTGGTCGGACGCCCCGACGCGTGCGTCGTGTCCCTGGCCGCCGGGCGCACCCTCGACCAGATCACGCAGGATTTCGGCTCGGGCATCCCCCTCATTCGCGTCATGCCGAACGTGGCGGCCACCGTCGGACAGTCCATGACTGCCCTCACCGCCTGCCGAACCAGCGACGCGCAGGTGGACGCCGTGCGCGACCTCATGAACTCGGTCGGTCGAACCATCCTCATTGACGAGGACTATTTCCCTGTGTTCCAGGCCCTGGCCTCGTGCTCTCCGGCCTGGTATTTCCAGATTATTGATACGTTCGCCCGCGCGGGCCTCAAGTACGGGCTGTCCAAGGACAGCGCCGTCGAGATCGCGGCGCAGGCGATGGCGGGAGCCGCCACGCTGCTCCTCGCTGAGCGCGAGGCGGGCACAATCCCCGCGCAACTCATTGACCGGGTGACGAGCCCCGGCGGCACCACAATCGCAGGATTGCTGGCCGCCGAGGAAGGTGGTTTGTCGAACGCACTGGTAGGTGCTGTCGACGCCTCCATCCACGCCGATTCCCATCTCGGCTGACACCACCACCTGCCGCGACGCGGCTTACTTTCTCCACTTCACGTGGCGCTTTCGCGCACCCTCAACACAGGAACACTCATGTTGCTTTTCAACGCAGTCGTGCTCTCCGTGATCGTCATGCTGGTCCTCAGCGTCGCACGCGTGCACGTCGTTATCTCGCTTTTCGTCGCCTCGTTGGTGGGCGGCCTGGTGGCCGGAATGGGTATTTCCGGCACGATGGTCGCCTTCCAGGACGGCCTGGCCGGCGGCGCTAAGATCGCCCTGTCCTACGCCCTGCTCGGCGCGTTCGCGATGTCGGTGGCCCACTCGGGCCTGCCGCGTCTGCTGGCGAACTGGATCATCGCTAAGCTGCGCAACGCCGATGACTCTAACTCCGCGCGCGTGGCTCGCTCCGCGAAATGGGGCATCCTCGGCGGCGTCCTCGTCATGGGCGTCATGAGCCAGAACCTCATCCCGATTCACATCGCGTTCATTCCGCTGCTGGTACCCCCGCTCATCGGAGTCATGAACGAGCTGAAGATGGACCGCCGCCTGGTCGCCTGTGCGATCACCTTCGGCATCGTCACCACCTACATGTTCGTGCCAATCGGCTTCGGTCGTATCTTCCTGCACGACATTCTCTACAAGAATATTGAAGACGCGGGTCTGCCCGTCGAGGGCATCGTCAACCCGATGGCCGCCATGGCGATCCCCGCCGCTTCGATGGCCGTGGGCTGTGCTATCGCCCTGTTCGTCTCCTACCGCAAGCCGCGCGAGTACGAGCAGCGCGAGACCGAGTTCAGCTCCCAAGATGACAAGCCAATCGACATGAAGAAGGTCTGGGCGGCCGTCATCGCCCTCGTCGCCTGCTTCGTCATCCAGGCCGTCCTGACCAAGATGGACTCCGAGGCCGACCCGCTCCTCGTGGGCGCTCTCGTGGGCCTGTGCCTCATGCTCGCCATGCGCGTCGTACCGTGGCAGCAGGCGGACGATGTCTTCTCTGGCGGCATGCGCATGATGAGCCTCATCGGCCTCATCATGATCACCGCCCAGGGCTACGCGGCTGTCCTGAAGGCTTCGGGCCAGATCGAGCCCCTTGTCGAGCAGACCTCCGCGATGTTCAACGGCTCCAAGGCTCTGGCCGCCGTCATCATGCTGCTCGTGGGTCTCATCATCACGATGGGCATCGGCTCTTCGTTCTCGACGCTGCCGATTATTTCCGCGATCTACGTGCCCCTGTGCGTGACGCTGGGCTTCTCCGCCACCGCCACGGTCGCAATCATCGGTACGGCGGGCGCGTTGGGCGATGCCGGTTCCCCCGCCTCCGACTCGACGCTGGGTCCGACAGCCGGTCTGAACGTGGATGGTCAGCACGACCACATGCGAGACACGGTCATCCCCGAGTTCATCCACTACAACATTCCGCTGCTCATCGGCGGCTGGATCGCCGCGATGGTTCTCTAATCGTTTCACGGCGGTTCACGAGGCCGGGGCCGGAGTTCACTGTTCAGGTGACCTGGCCCCGGCCTCGTCGTGTGCCCGGGCCAGACGCGTCAGCGCGTCACGAGTATGCACGCCCTGGCGCGCGTGGTTTCCTCCCACTGGGCGGATTCCCAGAGTTGTTCCAGCGTAAGTGCCTCCGCCCAGGTTTCCACCCACGTCTCGCCGAATTGTTCATCGTTCCACGGGTCGTGGACCAGCGCGCAGTCACCGACGATGCCCCACACGTACACCCAGTGGGGGGTCGGCTCCCCGTTCAGGTTCTCCAAGTCGACCAGCATGATCGCGCGTTTTCCGTTCGCCAACGCCCCGCGCAGGTCCTCGAGGCTGGCGGGTCCGATGCAGTCACGCACCCCGAGGCCGCGTGCTTCGACCACATGTTGGTCGTGGATCGCCCGGCGCACAGCAGGCGACGCAGCATGCGCACGCGTCAGCCCAACGACGGGACCGTCGTGCGTCACGAGAACCTCGACCGCCAGACCGCGCCTGGCCAGGGAGGACGCCAGCCCGTAGGGTCACACCCCGAGCGAATACGTGGCCTCGCGCCACAGCTCCATCTCTTCGACGAGGCCGTGGCTGACCTGGGCGGGAGCGGCACCGCGGGTGTGCGCGAGGGCCATGAGGGCGCTCGCAGGTCCGCATGTGAACTCGGTTTTCTGGCGAACATAGGCGGGAATAGGCACGCCCGGGCCGTTCCATCGCAGCCAGGCGCGCACGAGCGCGTGACCGTGATCAGGGTGGTCCTCGATGGACAGCGGAGAGCCGACGAGGCCAGCGGGCACGAAGCCCCGCGAGCGCAGCGCGGCCTCCCAGTGGGAGTTCGTCTCGCGTGACACTGCTTTGATCAGCGGGGCGTTCGGCGCTTCGTTGATGATCGCTTGGATGAGAGTCTCCCAGCGTGGTGTATGCGTATCGTTCTCGGTTGTCGTTGCCGCCTCGTGCAGGAGGCAGGTTGCGCTGATTGTTCGGTGGGCGGACGTGGCCCGGTGGGTTTCGAGCAGCGCGTGGTCCCTGTAGGTCCACAGTGTGGCCGACACTGCGGGTCCCATCATGGCCCAGAGCCGCGCGTCGTGGTCGGGCACGCCGAGGGCGAGTAGTTGGTTGCGCGCGCTGTCCCCGGGTGTGATCGGCGTTGCTTCGATACTGTGGCGAGTACTCATGCCGACTGTGCCTGGCGGCCGGGCACGGCGGCGAGCAGGTCAGCCGTGTATTCCTTCGTGGGATGGTGAAGGATCTCCTCCGTGCGTCCTTGTTCGACGACCACCCCGTCTTTCATGACGACGAGGCGGTCGCACATGGCTCGGGCGACCGCCAGGTCGTGCGTGATGAAGAGCAGGGCGAAGCCTTGCTCGGCTTGCAGGCGCGTGAGTAGCTCCAGGACGGAGGCCTGGACGGAGACGTCGAGGGCGGAGACGGCCTCGTCGGCGATGAGGACGCGCGGGCGCGTGGCGAGGGCGCGCGCGATTGCCACGCGCTGGCGTTCCCCGCCCGACAGGCGGGCTGGGCGGCGCTTCGCGTACTCGGCGGGTAGGTCGACGGCGGCGAGCAGGTCGGGAACATCGCTGGCCGGTCGACCGGCGACGGCGGCCGCCTCGGCGAGTGTCTGGCCGATGGTGCGCGCAGGGTTGAGAGCCGAGTAGGGGTTTTGGAAGACGATGCCGACTGCGGGGCCTCGTTCGGCCTGGGCGTTCACGCGCGCGGTGCCCGAATCAGCGTGTTCCAGCCCGACGATGATGCGCGCGAGTGTCGTCTTGCCCGAGCCGGATTCTCCGACGATGCCGATGGATTCTCCCGGTGCGACGTTGAGGGAGACATCCCTGAGGGCGACGCGGGTGTCCTTGCGTGAGCGGAACACCTTGGTCAGGTCGCGCACCTCGACAACCACGTCTGCGCCCACGTGAGGCTCGTGCCCCGCGCGCGGATTTGGTCCATCGATCCGCGGCTCCGCGTCAGCCAGTCGTTTCGTGTACTCGTGGCGCGGCGATACCAGCACCTCGTTGATTGGTCCCTCTTCGACGATCTGGCCGTCTTTCATGACGATGACGTCGTCGCCGAACTGCCGCGCGAGCGCCAGGTCGTGGGTGACCAGCACGAGCGTCATGCCGCGCTCGTCGCGCAGGCGCGTCAGCAGCGTTAGGATGTCGCGCTGCGTCGTGACGTCCAGGGCGGTCGTCGGCTCGTCGGCGATGAGCACCCCCGGCTCGGAGTCGAGGGCGGCCGCGATGGCGACGCGTTGACGCATGCCGCCCGACAGCTCGTGCGGGTACGAGCCGGCGACGCGCGCGTCGAGGCCAACCTCTGCGAGTAGCGCACGTGAACGCTGGGCGCGCTCGGAGCGCCTGCCCGTGCGGGCAGCCGTCACCTGCTTGGCGCAGCGTATGGTCGGAGCGAGCGAGGTGAAGGGGTCTTGCGGGAGCCAGACGATGCCGCCCCCACGCTGCTTCTTCAAGCGTCCCTGATTGGTCGCCAGATCGTAGTCTTCTCCACCCAGCGACACCGTTCCGCTGGCGGATAGCGCGGATGGTGTCAGCGCGCACAGCGTGCGCGCGAGCATCGATTTGCCCGCGCCTGATTCACCCACGATGACGAGGGTGCGCCCAGGGTACGCGTGCACGCTCACGTCGTCGACGATCACGTGTCCAGCGCGGTCGGTCACGCTCACGTGGGAGGCGACGAGGCCGTGGCTGGGAGAATCGGAAAGAGGCTGGCTCATCGCTCGCCCTCCTGTCGTTCGGCGACCCAATCGCCTGCGATGTTGATCGCCGTGGCTGTGATGATGATGGCGAGGCCGGAAGCCACCGCGGCGGCTGGGTTCTGGGTGAGGATTGCGCGCCCGTCGGCCAGCTGTCGCCCCCAGTCGGCGTCTTGCGCCCCAACCCCCAGGCCCAGGTAGGACAGGCCGGACAGGGACACGAGCGCGAAGGCGATGTTGACAAAGAGGTTCGCCCACACAATCGGCGTGATGTTGGGCAGAACGTGGACGCCGAGGATGCGGGAGCCAGACAGGCCCAGCACCTGCGTCGCTTCAATGTAGGGCTGCGGCTTCTGCGCGAGTGTCGCCGCGCGAATCATGCGGATGTCCGAGGGCGCGAAGAGCACGATGAGGACGCCGACCGTCACCCAGTAGCTGCCGCCGATCACGCCCGCGACAACGATCGCGAGGAGCGTGACGGGAAGCGAGAGCAGCACCTCGCAGGAGCGAGACACGCATGCATCCCAGGCCCCGCCCCACCACGCGGCGCTCATCCCGAAGACCAGACCGGCCACCATGGAGCCCGCCGCGATGACGAGAGGACCAACAACCGCCGAGCGCGCGCCCGCAACCGTCAGGGCAAGGACGTCGCGCCCCACCTTGTCGGTGCCCAGCAGGTGGCCGGGCGTGCCCGCCGGGGTGACGCCCAAGGCGACGTGTTGGTCCAACGCGCCGGGTACCAGCACCGAGGAGAAGAGGACGCACACGGCCACCAGGCCAAGAAACGCCACGGAAAGGACCACAGAACCGGGGACGCGGCGCGCAACCGAGCCCAAGCCTCGTCCCAGGGCACGAGGAGACAACGACACCGCCATCACGCTCTTCTCCCCTCGCCCACCGCCTGACGCGGATCGACAGCGAACGCGGCAACGTCAACGATCAGCGTCACGGCGATGATGACGACCGCGACGAGCAGCGCAATCGCCTGCACGACGGGCAGATCCTTGTAGGTGATGGAGTCGGCGAGCAGTTGGCCGAGGCCGGGCAGGGAGAATGCCTCCTCGACCAGGACCGTCGACCCGAACAACGTCCCGAGGATCAGACCGCCGGAGGTCAGGATCGGCAGGGCAGCTCCCCGCACGTACATGGCCGTGATCCGGCGGCTCGGCACGCCCCGCGAGCGCGCGAAGGTCACGTAGTCTTGGCTCAGTTCTGCGCCGACGGCTGCGCGCGTGATGCGCACAAGCATGGCACCGATGCCGGTAGCCAGGGCGATGGCGGGCAGGGTGAGATGCCAGAGGGTGTCGGCCAGGCCGGTGCCATCGCCGAAAACGGGGAACCAGCCGAGCATGAGTCCGAAAACATAGAGGAGGACGAGCCCGAGGGCGAAGCCGGGTGCGGACACGCCGACGACGGACCAGCCGACGATGGTGCGATCGACCCACGTTCCTTTGCGTCGCGCGGCAACGATTCCCAGGGGGATGCCGACGGCGACGGCCAGGAGGAACGCTCCGATGGTGAGCCACGCGGTGAGGGAGACGCGGGAGACGAGGATATCCGTGACGGGGGGTCGCTGATCGCACGGAGTCCCCGAAGTCGCCGGTGAGCGCGCGGGTCAGCCAATGCCAGTAGCGCAGGAGAAGGGGTTCGTCGAGGCCGTAGCGCGCGGTCACGGCCTGGCGGACGTCGGGGGTAAAGCGGCGCGTGCCCACCAGGATCTTCACGGGATCTCCGGGTACCAGGTACAGGAGGGAGAAGACCAGGAAGGACAGGGCGAGCATCACCACCACTGCCCCGGCGAGACGACGCAGGATGTAGCGCAGCATTAACGCGTCAGCTCCAGAGAAGCCGCCCACGGGGTGTTGAAGAAGTAGGGCGTGTACTGCGTTGGGGTGATGCGCGAGGAGAAGGCGGTCGAGGTCTTTCCCCACCAGATCGGCGAGTAGATCGTGTTGTCCTGTGCGATGCGCTCGGCTTCGACGATGTCGGCGACGCGCGCGCTCGGATCGGTCTGGGCGGCCTGCGAGGCGATCAGCCCCTGGACCTGCGCGTTCTCGTAGCGCGCCGGGTTGTCGGGACCCAGCAACCAGCCGGCCACCTCGCCCGGGTCACCCGTCGTGGAGGTGTAGCTCATGAAGGACAGGCCGTAGGTGCCGCTGCCGACCTCGGAGATCCATTCTTCGATGGGCTTGGAGGTGACGGTCAGGTTGACGCCGATCTGCTTGAGGTTGTCGGCAATCGCCAGCGCCGTGGACCCCAGGTCCGGGATGGAGGACGGGTAGGTGAGTTCGGCGCTGAAACCGCCGGGGACTTTGGACTGGGCGAGTTCAGCGCGCGCGGCATCCAGGTCGAAGGAGTCAATGGGCAGGCCCGCTTGCGCGTCCGCAGCTGCCTGTTCGCCGATCTCGCTGCCCAACTGATCGGGCGGCTCAATGCCCGTGGCAGCGCTCGCCTGCCCCTTGAGGATCGAAGAGACGATGGTGTCGCGGTCGACGGCGTGGGCGATGGCCTTGCGCACGTGGATGTCGTCGAAGGGAGCGATGTTCTGGTCGAAGGTGAGGCCCACATAGGAACGGTCGGATTCGGTCAGGACGCTCACGCCGTCTATGCCCTGGAATTGCGAGACCTGGTCGGTGGGCACCTGAGTAGCGATGTCGATCTGCCCGCTCTTGTGCGCGAGCAGGCGCGCGTTCTCGTCCGAGAAGAAGTCGAACTCGATGGTCTGGGCGGGGGTGTCTCCGCCCCACCAGGTGCCGCTCTTTGTGAACACGGCCTTGGAGTCTGGCTGGAAGGAGACGGCCTTGTAGGGGCCTGTCCCCATGATGAGGTCGGTCGAGGACCCGTAGGAGGCGGCCGCCTCGTAGAAGGATTTCTCGGTGATCCACAAACCGCCGTTCGCGGTGACCGTCCACCCGAAGTTAACGGCGGGAGCGGGCAGGGTGATCGTGATCTGGTTGTCGCCGCTCCCGGCGGCCTGCACGCCTGCGGGCCAGTAGCTGGCCGACGACGGGGACTTGTCGGGATCCTTGGCGATGTCGATGGAGAAGAGAACGTCGTCGATAGTGACGGGGTTGCCGTCCTGGAAGAGAGCATCGGGGCGGATGTCAAAGACCCACGTCTGGGCGTCGTCCGTGTGGTACGAGGAGGCGATCGCGGGGATCAGCTGGCCGTTCTTATCCACGGCGAGCAGCCCTTCGGAGACGACCTGCGCGACGTAGTAGTTGATGATGCCAGTTTCGTGCGCGGTGTCCAGGGTGGACAGAGATCCGGGCAGGCCGACCGCGATGGTTCCCTCGCGGGAAGCTGACTGGGCCGCTCCTCCCGACGGCGCGCAGGCCGCCAGAGTCGCACACATCATGGCAGCGACGGAGGCGAGAGCGGCTGCTGTTCGTGGGATGCGTGCGATGTGCATCGAGGTCTCCTTGTGTCTAGTAGCGGCGGGAGTGCCGACACCTACCGTATGCACCGGAGAAGTCTCGGGAGAAAGATCCTCGTCAGGCGACCATTTGTAACAGTGGTTGATTACTTGTCATCTATGCGTCAGGTACTGCGTGACGATGTCGTGCAGCACCTCGGCGGTCGCGCACACGTCCGCGAGCGCAATGTGTTCGTCGTGGGCATGGAGCTGGGCGTAGACGTGCCCCAGGCTGGCCCCGCTGTCGTAGGCCCCGAACCCGTATCCGATGCCGCCGTGCCAGCGGGCCACGCGCAGGTCGGTTCCACCGGGCATGAGGACGGGGACGACGCGCGCGCCCGGGTATCGCCTGGCGAGGGCCGCCTCGATCACCCGGTACAGGTCGGTATCAATCGACGAGGCCGTGGCAGGTTCACTGAGGAGGCGCTCGATATGCACGTGGTCCGCGAGGTCGCCGAGGGCCGCCGTAATGGCGGCGTCCACGTCGTCATCGCCGACGCCGGGCAGCGTGCGAATGTCCAGCTCGAGGGTCGCGTGGGAGGGCATGACGTTGATGGGCCCGCCCGAGCGGGCGACCGTCTGGGCGACGGTCACGTGGGAGATGGCGTGCGCAAAGGCCGCCAGATCGCCGAACTCGGCGTAGTCGCCCTCGTAGGTGCCGTTGATGAGACTCGTTTCGGTCGCTTCCTCGAACTCGAAGGCGCGCACAAACCCAGCCCAGACCTCGTCCGTGGCGGTGGGCCAGGGGGCGGCGGACAGCGCCGCGCTCACCTGGGCGAGCCGCTGCACGGCACTCGTGCGGCCCAGCGGCACCGAGCCGTGGCCGGCGTCGCCGCGGATGTGTAGGCGGCGCTGGGCGGCACCTTTTTCGCCGACGACCACGACGACGCCGCCTCCCCGACGCCCGCGAATGTGTGCTCCTCCCATTTCGGACAGGGCCGCGTCCCACGGGAAGGCGTCCGGCCGGTTTTCGCCGATCCACGGGACGCCCAGTCCTCCTCGCGCTTCCTCGTCGGCGGCAGCCACGAACACCAGGGAACAGGCTGGAGGCTCACCGGCCTGGGCGCGGCGCGCGACCTGGCGGGTAACAACGGCCATTGCGGCGGTCAGGTGGAGCATGTCGACCGTGCCGCGCCCCCACATGACGCCGTCCTCGATCTGCGCGCCGAAGGGGTCGCGCGTCCACTTGGCCTCGTCGACGGGCACGACGTCCGTGTGCCCCACGAGGGTGAGCGGCGTGCCATCACCGTGAGGGGCCGATCCTTCGACGGTGACCACGAGGGTCGTGCGCCCCGGATGCGGGGTGACCCGCTCGATAGACACGGGCAGGCCTGCGAAGAACTCCTCCAGCAGATCGGCGGCGCGCTCCTCCCCGCCCGAATCGGCGGTCAGGTCGTTGACGCAGCCCAGGCGCACCAGGCGCGCCAACAGGTCCACGGTCTGCTCGCCCAGCGATTGCATACTCACGGTGATCCCCTTTCCCGAGGAGGCCTCGTCCCGGCGCCCCTGTGTGACACCCACGGTATCCCCGCGCGCTCGTGCTCTCCCGGGGAGGACGCACAGGGGACTTTTGTAACGGAGCGTGTGAGCAACCCGCGCCCGACGCGTCGGCGCTGCGTTGGACCCACGCACCTGCGGAAAAGTACCCTAGTGGGGCAAACAGTCCACGACTCGGATGGAGACAACTCAATTATGGCCATGAACACCCGTGCGCAGGCACCTCGCGTGCCCGACCGCGCCGCCCCCGAAGGCCTCGAAGCGAAGTGGGGTGAGGCCTGGGAGGACCAGGGCACCTACGCTTTTGACCGCACTGCGACGCGCGAGCAGGTGTACTCGATCGACACTCCCCCGCCGACGGTGTCCGGCTCCCTGCACATCGGCCATGTGTTCTCCTACACGCACACCGACGTCGTGGCCCGCTACCAGCGCATGATGGGCAAGTCCGTGTTCTACCCGATGGGGTGGGACGACAACGGCCTGCCTACAGAGCGCCGCGTGCAGAACTACTTCGGCGTGCGCGTGGACGCCACCCTGCCCTACGACCCCGACTTTGAGCCCCCGCACGTGGGCGGCGACGGCAAGTCGATCAAGGCTCGCGATCAGAAGCCGATTTCGCGTAAGAACTTCGTGGAGCTGTGCGAGCGCCTTACCCAGGAGGACGAGGCTCAGTTCGAGGCGCTGTGGCGCTACCTGGGCCTGAGCGTGGACTGGAAGCAGAACTACCAGACGATCGGCGCGCGTGCGCGCAAGGTCGCCCAGGCCGCGTTCCTGCGCAACCTGGCGCGCGGTGAGGCCTACCAGGCCGAGGCCCCGGGCCTGTGGGACGTCACCTTCCAGACGGCGGTCGCCCAGGCTGAGCTGGAGAGCCGCGAGTACCCGGGCTTCTACCACCGCCTGGCCTTCCACATCACCGACGCCGAGGCCACCGCGAAGGCTGCCGCCGCGGGCGCACCCGTCGAGGATGGCGTGGACGTGTGCATCGAGACGACGCGTCCCGAGCTGCTGGCCGCCTGCGTCGCCCTGATCGCCCACCCGGACGACGAGCGCTACAAGCCGCTGTTCGGCACGACGGTCGCCTCCCCCGTGTACGGCGTCGAGGTGCCGATCCTGCCCCACCCCGAGGCGGAGATGGACAAGGGCGCGGGCATCGCCATGTGCTGTACCTTCGGTGACACGACTGACATCGACTGGTGGCGCGACCTGGAGCTGCCGCTGCGCGCGATCCTGCGCAAGGACGGCCGCATCATCACCGAGATCCCCGAGTGGATCACGACCGATGCGGGCCGCGCGGCTTTCGAGCAGATCACGGGCAAGACGACGTTCTCCGCACGCGAGGCCGTGGTGGCCGCCCTGCGCGAGTCCGGCGAGCTGAAGGGCGAGCCGACCAAGACGATGCGTCAGACCAACTTCTTCGAGAAGGGCGACAAGCCCCTCGAGATCGTCACCTCACGCCAGTGGTACATCCGTAACGGTGGCCGCGCGTGGACGAACCCGGCCTCGGGTCAGGATCTGAACGATGAGCTGATCGGCCGCGGCCGCGAGTTGGAGTTCCACCCGGACTTCATGCGCGTGCGCTACGAGAACTGGGTGAAAGGCCTGAAGGGCGACTGGCTGGTCTCCCGTCAGCGCTTCTTCGGCGTGCCGTTCCCGCTGTGGTACCGCGTGGACGCGGACGGCCAGGTCAACTACGACGACATCATCACCCCCTCCGAGGCCGCGTTGCCGGTCGACCCGTCGACCGACGTGCCGGAAGGCTACACGGAGGAGCAGCGCGGCGTGGCCGGCGGCTTCGTGGGCGAGCTGGACATCATGGACACGTGGGCGACGTCCTCGCTGTCCCCGCAGCTGGCGTGTGGCTGGCTGGATGACGAGGATCTGTTCGCTCGCACGTACCCGATGGATCTGCGCCCGCAGGGCCAGGACATCATTCGTACGTGGCTGTTCTCCACCGTGGTTCGCGCGGACCTGGAGTTCGGCGCGCTGCCGTGGACGCACGCGGGCCTGTCGGGCTGGATCCTGGATTCGGACCACAAGAAGATGTCGAAGTCCAAGGGCAACGTTGTCACGCCCATGGGTATCTTGGAGAAGTACGGTTCGGATGCCGTGCGTTACTGGGCGGCGTCGGCTCGCCTGGGCCTGGATGCGGCGTTCGACGAGCAGCAGATGAAGATTGGCCGCCGCCTGGCGATCAAGGTGCTGAACGCGTCGAAGTTTGCGCTCACGATGGGCGGCGAGGGCGCTGCGATCGATCTGGATCCGGCGCTGGTGACGGTGCCGCTGGATCGTTCGGTGCTGGCGGCGCTGGCTTCCGTCATTGACGAGGCCTCGGCTGCTCTGGCGTCCTACGAGCACTCTCGCGCTCTCGAGGTCACGGAGTCGTTCTTCTGGACGTTCTGCGACGACTACCTGGAGCTGGTCAAGGAGCGCGCCTACAACCGCGATGGCGCGTGGGACGAGGCCTCGGCCGCGTCTGCCCGTGCGGCTCTGGCGATCGTTATTGATAACGTGGTGCGTCTGCTAGCCCCCTACCTGCCGTACGTGACGGAAGAGGTGTGGAGCTGGTACCGCGAGGGCAGCGTGCACGTCGCGCCGTGGCCGGTTGCTTCCGACCTGGCTGGCGTCGAGGGTGATCCCTCGGTGCTCGAGGCCGCGTCCTCTGCTCTGATTGCGCTGC
>ERZ773011.146-NODE-146-length-16149-cov-3.57754_pt1 | contig 16149 bp, 12 predicted proteins | sample MGYA00580662_ERZ773011 | MGnify/ENA primary metagenome ERZ773011 (study PRJEB29015, sample SAMEA2738118) | human oral metagenome | biome: human oral; feature: human-associated habitat; material: saliva | place: China | collected 2169 ... | reverse complement strand
AAAAACACAAACCGTTTGCGCGCGCGCGTGATGCCTGTGTACAACAGCGCATTAATCAAACCGGAGAGACTGTCTTCATCATGTGCCGATGCGACTGACGGCGGCACCAACCACACCTCGCGGTATTCAGAACCTTGGCTTTTGTGCACAGTCATAGCGAAGGCGGTTTCATGTGCAGGTAATCGGCTGACCGCCGTTTTTCTGAAACCCTCCATATCCGGGAAATAGGCAGCAAGCCCGTTGGCAGATGCCGTATCAGGCATAATCAGGCCGATGTCGCCATTAAATAAGTCCTGTATGTAGTCGTTGCGCGTAACCATGATAATTTGTCCGGCAAACCACGGAGTTTCTTCTGTTGCCCGTCCGAACCGTTGCAAATGGCGGCAATAGGTTTCATTGAATATTTCGGCATCTTTCCGCCATGCCGCCAATACCGCTACATCCGCCGCATGGCCGTATGCCAGTGCAACATTGCCGCTATCTACCGCCTGCCAGTATTTTTCATGCCGCTGATACAACAACTCCGCTTGTTTTTTTACATCCGCCTGCATGACTTCCAGTTCTTGTGGAAACCTGCCGAACTGTGCCCAAGCCGATTCTGCATCTTTTGCAATAACCGCCCGTGCAAGGCAGCCGATGCCGCTGTCCGCACCGAAACGGTGGCTGACTGTAAGTCGTGCGGAGTTTTGCGACAACGGAACCGCTTTCTCGTCATCCACTAAAAAGCCATGTTCCGGCAGATATTCTGCCAATTTACCGGCTGTTTCAGACGATAAAACGGTATCTTGGGACAAAGCTGCCAAAACTGCTCCGGCACCGACCGACGGAAGTTGGTGTTCGTCGCCCAAAAAAATCACACGACAACCGTCGGGAACGGCGCGCAGTAACTGCAACAGCAATGAGGTATCCAGCATCGATGCTTCGTCTACCACCAAAACATCATAAGGCAGCGGCCGCCATCTGTTGTAGGCAGATTGCATTTGCGGCGGACGCAGCTCCAGCAGGCGGTGCACCGTCTGCCCTTCAAGCCGTACTAAATGACTGTAAATTTTCTCCGGCAGGCTGAAGCCGTCTAATGCGCGGTGCAGCGCACGAGCCATATGTGCGGCGGCTTTTCCGGTCGGCGCGGCCAATGCAATGCGGGGAAGCTGTCGGCTGTTGCTGCATATCAGTCCCAAAAGTTTGGCAACCGTGGTTGTTTTACCCGTCCCCGGACCGCCGGTAATCAACATAAACGATTGCAGCAATGCCAATGCTGCCGCGTCCCGTTGGCCTTCACTGCCTTTGTCTGCGAACCAACCGTGCAGGTTTTGCGCGGCCTGCATCCAATCTACTTTTTCCGCAGAGGGATGGGCAAGACGACAGATTTCTGCGGCCAAATCCCGTTCTAGCTGCCACATCCGCCCCAGAAACAACCGTCTGCCTTGCATAACCAACGGCATACCGCCCTGCCTGCCGACGATGTTTTCCGCTAACGCCAACTGCTCCGCTTCATCATCCGTCAGCCGGATATAGGAATGCCCGTCCTGCAACGCGGCAAACAGGCGCAAGACATACGGCTCGGCCATTCCCGCTTCCGCAGGGGCGAAGCGTTGCAGGAAATCCAAAGCCGACTGCGCGGCAGACTGGTTCAAATCATTCTTTTCAACTGAATTGTTCATAATTTAATCCTGTAAAAAGGCCGTCTGAAAAGCATTATCCGATTCCCTATGCTTTCAGACGGCCTCCGGCGTTTGTCCCTAAAACAATGTTTATTTCATTATCTTACGCTTGCGTTTTATCGTGCAGATGCCCGTCTTTCATCGTCAGCACCCGCTCAAACCTGACGGCCAGTTCGTCATCATGCGTGACCACAATCAGGCTGGTATTCAGTTCGTTTTTCAAATCCAACATCATATCCAGCACGTTTTGTGCGTTTTTTCGGTCGAGATTACCGGTCGGTTCGTCTGCCAGCAGGCATTTCGGGCGGGTTACCAAAGCGCGGGCGATTGCCGCACGCTGCCGTTCGCCGCCGGAAAGCTCGCTCGGACGGTGCAGGACACGTTGCGCCAAACCGACTTTTTCCAGCATCGCCACAGCCTGGGCTTCCGCCTCTGCCTTCGGTTTTTTGCCGATAAGCAGCGGCATCATCACATTTTCCAAAGCCGAAAATTCGGGCAGCAGATGATGGAACTGGTAAACAAAACCCAGATACTGGTTGCGCAAATGTCCCAACTGTTTTTGGTTCAACTGCCCTAAATCACTGCCCATCAAAACAACGCGCCCTTCAGACGGCCTATCCAATCCGCCGAGGATATGCAGCAGCGTCGATTTGCCGCTGCCGGACGAACCGATGATACTGACGCTCTGCCCTTGCGAAACTTCCAAACCAAGGCCGTTCAAAACCTGCACGCTCAAAGCGCCGTCGTCATATTTCTTAACGACTTTTTCACACTTCAAAATGACATTATTCATAGCGCAGAGCCTCCGCAGGTTGGGTTTTCGCCGCACGCCAGCTCGGATAGAGCGTGGCGATAAACGACAATGTCAGCGATATGAGTGCAATTACCGCCACATCGCGCACATTGACATCGCTGGGCAGGTAGTCGATGAAATATATTTGGGAATTAATCAGATGCACGCCGAACAATTCCTCGAAAAATTTCACGATTTGACCGACGCTCATCCCCAGTGCGACGCCGAAAACCACGCCGGTCAATGTACCGAAGAATCCCGCAAACGCGCCCTGTACCATAAAAATCTTCATCACGCCGCCCGGAGCCAGGCCCAATGTACGCAAAATCGCTATATCGGCCTGCTTCTCCGTAACCGCCATGACCAACGACGAAACAAGATTAAACGCCGCCACTGCGATAATCAACGTCAGGATAATGAACATCATACGTTTTTCCAGCTCGACCGCCTCAAAATAACTGCGGTTGTTAAACGTCCAGTCGCGCACCCATACTTTGTCCTGCTGTCCCGCCGGTATCAGGTTGGCGATAAAGTCGGGCGCATTTTGGGGATGGGCCAGTTTCAGGCGCAGCCCGCCGACATTTTCACCAAGGCGGTATAACACCTGCGCATCTTTGATATGTGTCAGTGCCAGCGAATTGTCCACTTCATACACACCCGTTTTTACAATACCGACTACGTTAAACTGCTTCAAGCGCGGCACGACGCCAGCAGGCGTTACATTACCTTCCGGCGTGATGACGGTAACTTTGCCGCCCTTCTCCGTGCCCAGCGCCTCGGCCAACCCTTCACCAAGGATGATGTCGAATCCACCCGGTTTCAAATCATTGAAGCTGCCCGAAGGCATATTGTCGCCGTAATCCACTACGTTTTTTTCTTCGTCCGGCAAAATACCGCGTATCTGCACGCCGCGCACTTCGCCGGCGTTCGCCAACAATGCCTGATCCGAAACATAAGGCGCACTGGCCAATACTTCTTTTTTCCCCTTCACGAATTGCCGCAGGTTCTGCCAGTTTTCACCGCCGCCATTGTCGTAGTAACCAATTTCCGCATGAGGCGCCACATTCAAAAGCTGGCCGCGGATTTCCTTTTGAAAACCGTTCATCACCGACAGCACCACTATCAGCGCCATCACGCCCAATGCGATGCCAGCTATCGACACCATGGTGATAAACGACATGAAACCGTTGCGCTTTTTCGCCCGCAGATAACGCAGGCCGATCCAAGTTTCCAAAGAAGCCATTTTTATCAAAGTTGCCTTATGAATGAAAAATAAAACGCGTATTGTACCGTAAAACCGACAGGCCGTCTGAAAGCATACCGGTTGGGCGGAAAGACTGTTAAACGGCGAAAAACGCAGTAAATCAGGCCGAAAAACTTGCCAAAACCGCAAACCGCCCTTATTCTTGATTCCAAGGGCGCAAGTCTGCGTCTGTCAAAAAGGAAAACTCAATGAAATTTAATAAATTCTTGGCGTTAACCGCCGCTGCCGGCTTGGCTTTCAGCGTTAATGCGTATGCAGCCAAGGAAATTAAAATCGCATCAAACAACACACCATACAGTGAAGCCGACGTGCAAAAACTGGCCGCCACTGCCACAGGCATGGGCGTGAAAGAGCCTGTCAGCCTGAATGCCGCCGGCGGTACCGTTACCGTATCGGGCAGCAGCGCTACCAAGTGCACCTTCAAGGTGGGTGCGGGCGATACGCCGCAGATTCAGGGCGTAAGCTGCAAATAGTCATCAGCCCGTCAGCCAAATTAGAGGCCGTCTGAAAAATTTTCAGACGGCCTTTTGCCATGCCTTTTTGTTGGCCGCCTCCGCTTGCGGTAAAAAAGCACCCGTGATTCCGATTGGCTTTACAAACCCGCAGGCCGTCTGAAACCTGCACCTGCGGCTTTCGGGTTATTCCTTTATCGAACGCCGCTCGTATACGGCCTGCGCCAATGTCCCTGCATCCACATATTCCAGTTCGCCGCCCAAAGGGATCCCCCGTGCGAGACGGCTGACTTTGTACGGCAGGTTTTTAAACAGCTCCGCCAACACATAGGCCGTGGCATCCCCTTCTGCGGTGAAATTGGTGGCGATGATGATTTCCTCGGTTTCGCTGTTTTGCAGCCGTTCGATCAGTTTGTCGAGCGCGACGGCGGATAAATCCATTCCTTGAGCGGGGCTGATTTGTCCCATCAGTACAAAATACAGGCCGTCGTGGCAATTTGCCGCTTCCATATTGGATACGTCGGCGGGCATGTGCACTATCATCAGCCGGTGCGGATTACGGTCGGAATCGCTGCAAATTCCGCACAACTCCTCCTCGCAAAAGGTATTGCACAGTTTGCAGTGGTGCACCAATCTCAGGGCATTCTGCAAGGCGTCGACCAATTCCTGCGCCTCTTCGCGCTTATGCTGCAAAAGTTGGTGCGCCATGCGCTGTGCGGATTTGGGACCGACATTAGGCAGGACTTTCAACGCGTTAATCAGGCGGGTAAAGGCATCGAGTTTCTTGTTCATGGTTTCAGACGGCATCTGTGGTCAAACGAGATTTCAAAAGCGAAACAAAACGGCCGGTATTTCCGGCCGTTGCAGCGTTTACTCGGAAGCGGCGTTGATTTTCTGCCCCCCTTCTTTCCGACCAATGTTTTTACTCAGATAACGCAACAGGTTGTTGAACGTACTGTTTACTTGTTGTCGCATCAGAAGCTGTTTGGCGGCGGGTATCTGCTGGGCGACGTTTTCCGGCGGGGTAACGGCCTGCACTTCCACAATCACCGGCGTGGGCAGCCCCTGCAACATCACGTAGGCGGGTTTGTCTTTGGACGGACGGGCTTTGGCCAGCTCGCTGTAAGCTTCGGGCGGCATGGACTGACGCGCCTGTTCCGCCGTCAGTTTGGTTACGGGCGACCATTGCAGTTCGGTTTTCTTACCCGCCTGCAAATCGGCCAATGCGGCCCGGGCCTTTTTCTCGGCCAGCTTGACTGCTTCCGAACGAAGATAGGCGGCACGCACATCGTCTTTTACTTCGGCAAACGGCGCGGTTCGCTCTTCACGCACTTCTTTGACGCGGACAACCCATACGGTGTTGTCGTTGATGGTAATGGGTTCGGAATTGTGTTTTTTCTTCAGAACGTCATCGCTGAACACCGCATTAATCAGTTCCTGCGGCATACCCGCCGCCGCACCGTTGGCTTTGGTCAGCCACTCGTCGGACAATTTGACTTCCAGTCCCAACGCTTTGGCGGCCTCTGCCAAACTGTTGGGATTGTTGAAAGCGGCTTCGCCCAGTTTCTCTTTGGCGGCATTGAATCCGGCGGCGGCTTTTTTCAGTTTCAACTCTTTTTCCAATTCGGCTTTTTCCTGCTCGAATACGGGTTTGTCCTGAATATTCAGAATTTTGATGATGTGGTAACCGTAGGCCGTCTGAACCACATTGCTGATTTCGCCTTTCTGCATCGAGAATGCGACGTTTTCAAATTCCGCACCCAAGCCGCCGTCTTTCGGCATAAAGCCCAAATTGCCGCCGCTGGACGCCGAGGCGGGGTCTTTGGAATATTGTTTGGCCAATGCGGGGAAGTCGGAAGGCTTCGCTTTTACCATCGCCAGCACTTTTTCGGCTTCCGCTTTGGCCGCCGCACGTTCTTCCGCACTGGCGTCCTGCGCCACGGGAAACAGGATGTGAGCGATTTCGCGGCGTGGCGGCAGTTTGTCGAACGCCTGACGCAACTCCGCGTCGCTGACGGTCTGTTTGTCGGCCAATGCCTGCGTGGTCAGCGCCACCAGCTCGATTTTCACGGCCTGCGGGATAATGTAGTCTTTTTTGTTGGCATCGTAGTAACGCTGCAATATCGCATCGTCGACTTTAATCTGTCCGGCAAGGGCTTCCGGGTTGAACGTTACCGAACGTACGGTGCGTGCCGCCTGCGCTATGTTGACCAACTGCGCAGCCTGCGCATCACTGACGATGGTGCCGTTCTGTACCAGGTTTTGCAGATTTTGGAACAAAAACTGGTCGCGGATTTCTTCAACAAACTGGTCTTCGCTCATACGGCGCTGATTGAGATACTGGGTCAGCAGCGCCTGGCTGAACTTGCCGTTTGCATCGTGGAAGCTCGGGTCGTCCACGATAATTTGCTTAATCTGTTCTTGCGATACGGCGATGCCCATCTGTTTCGCACCTTGGGTCAGATACGCGCGCTGCAACAACGATTGGAACACTGCGTCGCGCGGCTGTTCGCCGCCTGAGGCCTGTATGTTTTGCATGGCTAGGTTCAGGTCGTGGTCGCTGATTTTCTGATTGCCGACTTTGACGATATAGTCCGAATCGGGATTGGCGACGGTGTTGGCACCGAAGAAACCGACGAAAGTCAGTGCAATCAATCCCAACAGGATTTGGGCGGGGCCTTTGTATTTTTCTACAGTATGGAACATGTTTTCAATTCAGACGGTGATTAATGGCAAAGGCGCATTTTAGCGTGTTTTCACCCGACATGCACCTTTCAGACGGCCTCCGCAAACCGCCGGGCCGTCTGAAAGGCTTGCCGCGGAACGGCTAGCGGCCGAACAGTGTCCGGTAGGATTCTTCGGAAAAGCCGACGTGAAAGCCGCCGTCCTTATCCAATACGGGTCGTTTGATGATACTGGGCTGCTCCGCCATCAGTTTGACGGCCCCCTGCGGGTCGGCTGCTTCCGCCTGCTGTTGCGGCGTCAGTTTGCGCCATGTCGTACCGCGTTTGTTGAGCAGCGTATCCAAAGGAATCTGTGTCAACCATGATTCTATCAATTCGACGGAAGGCGGCTGCTTTTTGAAGTCGACAAACTCATACGCCAGGCCGTTGGCCGCCAGCCAGGCGCGGGCTTTCTTAACCGTGTCGCAGTTGGCGATACCGTAAATAACCGTCATTTCCTATCCTTGTCGCTTGCAGTGGGAACCGGCATATTCTACCGAGCAACGGGGCGGTTTGTCCCGCCTGTCGAGAAAAATGCCGGTTTGCGGTTTCTTTTTCGGCAATAAACTTCTAGAATGGAGGCGTTTTCCAACCCGCATTTTTACGGAGTTTAATGATGAAGAAAACCGCAGCCGCCGTTGCCGCCCTGATGCTCGCCGCCTGTTCGGGAGACAGCCCGAGTAACGCCCTGTTTGAAAAAACCATCAACAATTACGCCAAAAAAGAAGGCGTCTGCCTGCCCCTGCTGCTGAACGTCCAAGACCCTTGGGGCGTGGAATCGTTCACTCCCGTGGCCTTGGGCAGCACTACCGTGAAAATCGCCGAAAAAGACAGCAAAGGCAACCGCATCAACAAAACCGCACTGAAACAGATGGAGCTGCTTGAAGACGAAGGTTTTTACGACGAGGCCGAATCTGAAACGCTGACCAAAACCGGCGGCGGGGAGAAAATCAGGCTGTCCGTATACAAACTGACCCGAAAAGGAACGGAACAGGTGCGCGGCGGAGAAGCCGAACCGCGTTTCTGCATCGGCCTTCAGAAAGTGGAAAAAATCAACTGGTACACCGAACCCGCTTCCTCCAACGGCATGACCGTTTCCCGTGTTTCCTACAAAGCGCGCATGGAACCGGAAAAATGGGCGGAAAAACTGATTCGGGCGGGCGGCGGCAATATGCCGTTTGACAACAAGGCCGCCGAACAGACCGCCGTATTGGTTAAGACCAGCAAGGGATGGAAAGACATGCGCGAGCTGAACTGACCTGCCGCCTTCCGGCCGAAATGCTGCGGACGCCGTTTCAGACGGCCTCCGCAGTTTAGTTTATACGTTATAAAACATAAAATAATTGATAAATAACCAATAAGGAGTCCGAATCATGAATCATCCCCAAACCGCCATCATTCCCGACCACTGCAAAGCGGGCATTTTTATCGAAGCAAACATCCTTGCAAACAGGCAAAACGACATCAAAACCGCCTGCCGCGAAAGCCTGAAAGCACTGAAAGCCTTACAGGACAAATATCCGGAAGACTCGCTCGGCATGACCGTTGCTTTCGGCAGCGACGCTTGGGCGGCTTTCGGCCATAGCGGAGAAGGCAGCGAAATCAAACCCTTCCGCCCGTTGGGCGGCGGTCTGGCTCCGGCCACGCAACACGATATTTACGTCCATATCCAGTCCATGCACCAAGACACCGCGTTTGCCTTGTCGCAATCTGTTTTGGCCGCATTCGGCGGCAGCATCCGTATCGCTGGCGAAGTCCACGGTTTCCGCCTGCTGCAAGAACGCGGCTTGGACGGTTTCGTCGACGGCACGGAAAATCCGCAGGGCGACGATAAAGTCCGCGATGTCGCCATTATTCCCGAAGGCAGGCCCGATACGGGCGGCAGCTACGTCCTGCTGCAAAAATACCGCCATGACCTGAAAAAATGGGACGCCGTGCCCGTTGCCGAACAGGAGGCGTCTATCGGCCGCAGCAAGGAAAGCAACGAGGAATTCAGTAAGGAAGTGCGGCTACCCGACTCTCATCTCGGACGCGTCAATCTGAAGGAAAACGGCGTCGGCCTGAAAATCGTCCGCCGCAGCCTGCCTTTTGGCACGGTCAGCGGCGAACACGGCCTGATGTTTACCGCCTACTGCCACACCTTGCACAATATCGAAGCGCAGTTGGTCAGTATGTTCGGCGAAACCGACGGTAAAACCGATTTGCTGCTGAGAAACCTGTCCGCCGCCGTATCGGGAGCCTATTACTACGCGCCGTCGGTAGAGCGTCTGGAGAACCTGTAACCAACGGCCCGGAGGCCGGCTGAAAAAGCGCATCTGGATTTTTCAGACGGCCTCCGCCGCCGTTTTCGCTTCCAGTCAGAATCTTATGTCCGAAAAAGCTCAAACATTCGACCCGCTGAACATTCCGATTGAAGGTACCAACCTTATCGAAGCCTCCGCAGGCACCGGCAAAACCTACGGCATCGCTGCGCTGTTTACGCGGTTGGTGGTGCTTGAACGGCTGCCGGTGGAAAGCGTGCTGGCGGTTACCTTTACCAAGGCCGCCACCGCCGAACTGAAAACCCGCCTGCGCGCCCGTTTGGACGAAGTATTGCAAGTTTTGGAAAACATTTCGGACGCGGAAGACGGTTCAGACGGCCTCGACGCTTATTGTGCGGCACACCATCCGAACGACGAGTTTCTGCCCGCGCTGCTGCGGCGGGCTTTACGGCAGGAAAGCCGCGGCCGGCTGATTGTGCGCCTGAAGGCCGCCATCGGCCAGTTCGACAACGCCGCCATCTACACGATACACGGCTTCTGCCAACGGATACTGCGCGATTATGCGTTTCTGTGCAGTGCGCCGCTCGATGTGGAACTGACCGAAGACAACCGCGACCGCCTGCTGGTTCCGGCCCAAGATTTCTGGCGCGAACGCATCAGCGGCAACCCCGTCCTTTCCAAACTGGTTTTCAACCGCCGCTATACGCCCCAAACCATGCTGGCGCAAATCCAAAAGTTTACCGGCCGCCCCTATCTGGTTTTCAGACGGCCTGAAAACACGTTGGAAGCCGCGCAACAGTCTGCACAAGCCGCTTGGGAAAGCATCCGTAGCAAGCTGCCCGAACTGGAGGCAGCCTTCTGGCGCATCCATCCCGCATTGAACGGCAATTCATACCGCGGAAATACGTTTACCGGCGTCTTTGCCGAACTCAACGCCGCCGCCGGATACGAATCGTTGCCCAAACTGAGCAAAACAACCCATGAAAAGCTGCCGATGTTCTCAGCCGAAGCATTGGAAAACGGCCTCAAAAAAGGACAATCGCCCGACGCTACCGCCTTCGCCGCTTTGCAGAACCTAGCAAATTTCGGCCGCGATTTAAATTCCGCCGCCGAAGCCGAACAAAATACCCTTACCCTGCTCTGCCTCGAGCTGCTCGACTATCTTGCCGAAGCGCTGTCCGAACAAAAAAAAGCCCGCCGCGAACGCGGTTTCGACGATTTGCTGTTGGACGTACATCACGCCCTGACTGACAATCCGCACGCCGAAACGCTGGCGCAAACCGTCGCCCGAAACTGGCGCGTCGCCCTGATTGACGAATTTCAAGACACCGACCCGCTGCAATACGAAATCTTCCAGAAAATCTTTATCACACAAGGCAACCCGCTGTTCCTCGTCGGCGACCCCAAACAGGCGATTTACAGCTTCCGCGGCGCCGACATCTATGCCTACCTCCAAGCCGCCGAAGACGCGCGGCACCATTACACCCTCGCCACCAACTACCGCAGCCACGCCAAGCTGGTCGACAGTATCGGCGCACTGTTCCGCCGCAAAAACCGCCCGTTTGTCTTGGAACGCATCGACTATGCCGACGTCGGCGCTGCGCGGGAAACAAGCAGGCTTACCCCCGCACGGCCGGCCGTTCAGGTGCGCTGGCTGCACGGTGCCGATGCCGAACCGCCCAACAAAGACATCCTGCGCAAACGCGCTGCCGAATACTGCGCCGACGAAATCGCCGCCGCGCTCAACGATGCGGAGGAAGGCCGTCTGAACTTTAAAGACCGGCCGCTGCAATCGGGCGACATCGCCGTATTGGTTCGCACCCACAACGAAGGCAGCATGATTGCCCGCGCACTGAAAAACCGCGGCATCCAAAGCGTGTTGCTGCACCGCACATCTGTGTTTGCCTCAGCCGAAGCCCGTGCAACCGCCTCCCTGCTCGAATTCTGGCTCGACCCGCGCCGTACCGAGCCGCTGCGTTTTGCCCTGGCCGGCGTGTTGTTCCGCTATACCGCCGACGAACTGCACGCGCTCAACCGCGACGAAGCCCGACTGCTCGACTGGATGGATTCCGCACAAACCGCCCACGAACAATGGAAACAGCAGGGTATCTACGCCGCCATGCAGCATTTTTCCGCCCGACACGGCATTGAAGCCCGCCTTCTGTCACAAGACGGCGAACGCAGCCTCACCAACTACCACCAGATTCTCGAACTGCTCGCCGAAGAAGATGCGCACAACCGCAATCCGTCGTCGCTGTACCAATGGCTGCTGGAACAAATCAGTCTCGCCTCCGGCGACAAAAAAACTTCCGGCGAAAACGACCTGATACGGCTGGAAAGCGACGAAGCACTGGTTAAAATCGTAACCATGCACGCTTCCAAAGGTTTGCAGTATCCGCTCGTATACTGCCCCTTCGTTTGGGATGCGCAACCTCTCAAATCCGGCGACTGGCAGATACTCCACCGCAGCGGCGGCACGGCCGAACTTCTGGCCGGGCACCAGCTTGACGATGCAGACCAAGCCCGTCTTGCCGACGAAGAAACTTCCGAACGCCTGCGCCTGCTTTACGTCGCCCTCACCCGCGCGGAAGAGCAGCTCAATATCTATGCCGCCTGTTGCGACGGCACTCCCGACAACACTTTCGCCTACCTGCTCGAAGGCCGTGCGGACAGCAGCCGCGTGGAAACCCAAAAAGCCTATCTCCACCGAAAAAGCGGCAAGGGCGGGAAAACCGCCTTGATGCAGATGCTGGAAGACAACTGGCGGCAGTTTATCGCTCACGCTCCCGATAACACCGATTTCGCCTTCGCCGACAAAGCCCCCGCAGAAACCGCCTCGCAAAGCAGACGCGGCGGCGGCATAACCTACCGCGCCGCCGTCATTCCCGAACGCAGTTTCGACATTGTCCGCCACACCAGTTTCACCGGCCTCAGCCGCCACGTTAAAACCCGCGACGACGAACGCGAAGAATTGCAACCCGCCCTTGACCCTGCCGAAAATATCGAAAGGCCGTCTGAAAACATTGTTTCAGACGGCCTGACCGACGCAGAAGACATCCATCATTTTCCGCGCGGCACCAATGCCGGTATTTGCCTGCATGAAATACTGGAAAAATTCGACTTTTCCCTCTCCGCCGCCGAACAAGCCGAAACGGTGCGGGAAAGCCTCTCCCGCTACGGCTTCGAATCCCGATGGCAGCCTGCCGTCCATATCATGCTGGACCGCTGCCGCCTCGCCTCGCTGACCGCGGCGTATGCGCTTGCCGATATTCCGCCGCAAAACCGCCTGCCCGAAATGGGTTTCACACTCTACATGGAAGACTTCGGGCTTGAACGGTTGCGCGCATGGCTTGCCCGCCCAAACAGCGGCCTGCCGCCCGAATGCGCCGAAGCCGCCCGAATGCTCGATTTCAAAGACGTACAAGGCTTCCTCAGCGGCTTCATCGACATGGTTTACCAAGATTCAGACGGCCTCGTCTGCATCATAGACTACAAATCCAACCACCTTGGCAACAATGCCGAAGCCTACACTCCCCAGGCCATGAACGAAGCGATGGCGCACCACCACTACTATCTGCAAGCCTTGATTTACGCCATCGCCGTCGCCCGTTACTACGCACTTCGCCGCCGCCCCTTGCCGCGAATCGCCGTCCGCTACCTTTTCCTGCGCGGGCTGGACGGCGGGGAAAACGGCGTCTGGAGCTGGAACATAGACACCGCGGATTTAACGGAATGGTTGTGAACAATCCGGGCCGTCTGAAAGCTCATTCCCAAGCAGTACAATAGAAACACAATCCTTTGATTAAAATAATAATTTATTAATTATCGCACATTAGGCTATTCAGTTTTGCATACCTTTTCAAAGCCTGTATTTCCAGTTTACAGCCTTTTTGCGACAATACCCCCTATTCGTCGGGGGAGTTTTCTACCTTGGCGGAGAAGATAAATACAAACCGCATACCAAAAGGAAACAACGGTGAAACGCATTTTTCTGTTTCTTGCTACCAATATCGCCGTATTGGTCGTCGTCCGCATCATCTTGGCCGTCCTCGGCATCAACGGCACCGACCAAGTCGGCAGTCTCTTGGTTTATTCCGCCGTAGTCGGTTTCAGCGGCTCGATTATTTCGCTGTTGATGTCGAAAACCGTCGCCAAAAATTCCGTAGGCGCCGAAGTCATCACCACGCCGCGCAACGAAGAGGAAGCGTGGCTGCTGGAAACCGTAGCCGCACAAGCCTACCAATGGAACCTGAAAACGCCCGAAGTAGCCATCTACCATTCTCCCGAACCCAACGCCTTTGCCACCGGTGCGAGCAAGAACAACTCCCTTATCGCCGTCAGCACCGGCCTGCTCGACCATATGCGCAGGGACGAAGTCGAAGCCGTCCTCGCTCATGAAATGGCGCACGTCGGCAACGGCGATATGGTTACGCTGACCCTGATTCAGGGGGTGGTCAACACTTTCGTCGTCTTCCTTGCCCGTATCGTGTCCAGCATGATTGCCCGCAGTAACGACGGCAGCTCTTCACAAGGAACCTATTTTTTGGTCAGCATGGTGCTGCAAGTTGTTTTCGGTTTTCTCGCCAGCATTATCGTGATGTGGTTCAGCCGCCAGCGTGAATACCGTGCCGACGCGGGAGCAGCCAAACTGGTAGGAGCGCCGAAAATGATTGCCGCACTTCAACGGCTGAAAGGCAGCCCCAGCGACTTGCCGCAGGAAATGAATGCAATGGGTATCGCCAGCGACACCCGCGATTCGCTGTTGAGTACGCACCCCTCGTTGGATAACCGCATCGCCCGCTTGAAGGCCCTTTAGTCTCTGTTCCGCAGATTCTATCATCCATACTAAAAGCTGCCGGAGTACTCCTCCGGCAGCCTTTTTGTTTTCAGACGGCCTTTTGGCTACTTCTGCCAATAAGTCTTCACGTTAACAAACTCATACAGGCCGAATTCCGATAATTCCCTACCGTAGCCCGAATCTTTCACCCCGCCGAAAGGCAGGCGCAGATCGCTGCTGGTATGGCGGTTGATGAATACCGAACCCGCATGGATTTTTTCAGCGAAGCGCCATGCTTTTGCGGTGTCTGCGGTATAAATGCAGGCACCCAAACCAAAAGGCGAATCGTTGGCCAGTTCGACAGCATGTGTTGCATCTTTCGCCCGCAACAACATGGCAACCGGACCGAATACTTCTTCACGGTATACGCGGCAATTCGGATTGACATGATCCAATACTGTGGCGGGATAAAACCAGCCGCTACCATCGGGAATAATGCCGCCGAGTAAGCATTCCGCACCGTTATCCAATGCATCTTCCACTTGTTCATGCACCCTCAAGCGCAAATCGGCACGGTGTAGCGGAGCCAGCGTCGTGTCCGCATCCAACGGATTGCCGGTTTTCAATTTGGCGCACTCTGCAAGGAAAAGCGGGATAAATTTTTCGGCAACGGCTTGGGTTACGATAATTCGTTTGGCAGCATTGCAGGATTGGCCCGCATCACGGAAACGCGAATAACAGGCCTCTTTCGCCGCTTGGGCGAGATCAGCGTCGGGCATGACGATAAAGGCATTGCTGCCGCCCAACTCCAATACGCTTTTTTTCAGATGGGCTCCGGCATGTGCAGCCAAAAGGCGGCCGGTAAAGGTCGAACCGGTGAATGCCATCGCGTCGGTATGCTCAATAGCCTTCAGCGTATCGAGTTCGTCCAGCCAAGCGGGAATGACAGGCAGCCCGCTGCCGATGATGTCGAACAATGCGGCCGTTACGCGGGAGACGCTGGGAGCAGGTTTAACTGCACAGGCATTACCCGCGCACAACGCAGGAACGGCAAAACGTAAAACCTGCCAGACGGGATAGTTCCACGGCATCACAGCCAAAACCACGCCCAACGGTTCGAAGCGGACTTGGCTAAGGCTTGCCTGAGTGGCAATGGTTTTATGTGCCAGCAGTTCGGGGGCGAGACGGGCGTAGTAGCGGATGAGTTCGATCGATTTATTCAACTCAGCCTTGCACTCGCGCATACAGCGGCCGACTTCCTCACACATCATTCGCGCCAACTTGTCCTGATTTGCTTCCAAACGGGCGGCAAAATCGCTCAATAATGCCGTGCGCGCGGTAACAGGTAATGTAGAAAACGATTGTTGTTCGATTCTGAGACAGTGCAGTTTTTGCAGAAACGACTGCCATGACTCGGCTTCGCGGCGGCAGAGTTCCGAACCGTCGGCTGGATTGTGACTGAGAAACAAAATTGGCTCCTTTGATAATTGTTATAACAGTTACGAAAATTAACTGCTTTGTGTATCAGCAGCTTAATAAAAGAGTTTAAACCATTATCATGTAGAAGCCCAGCCTGTGACTGCTTGAGAAAACCTCAACCTTAGTTAGATAACTTGAAATTTCCTAATAAAATAAAGATTCCTGATACAAAAAATACTTTCGCGTAAATAGCGATTAAGAGGAAATAATCTAAATATAAATGGGAAAGATAGAGGGCCGTCTGAAAATTTATAAAAATATTTTTAGACGGCCCTCTATCTAAAAGCAATTAATATTCTTGATGTTTAGTGCCACAGGCTATCCCAAAAGGCTCTAGCACCATCACCAACCGCACCAACAATATTATCAATGGCTCGACCAATTTCTGTGAAAGCACCATCACCACCTGTTACTTGTTCCAAATCTTTTACATTCAATTCTTTCATTATGTTCTCCTATAAGATAGAAATTAATAAAACAAATAGTAAAAACTACTGTCATACAAATTAAGGAAAGACTTCTCACTTCCTTCTATTTGGAAAAAGAAACAAGACAAGTTTCAAATCTGCCTCTTCTTTACCAAATTCAATATGCCGACCGATCTTCCAATTCAACGGCCTTTAAATTTACTTTGAAACACGAATAAAATCTGGATTGCACAGAATACTTATCGTGTTGTAAGTGTTATATTTGTCCCCTATCCTCAAATTTCGTTCCCATCTGTTTAGTTATTTTCAGA
>ERZ773011.130-NODE-130-length-17574-cov-12.4798_pt1 | contig 17574 bp, 14 predicted proteins | sample MGYA00580662_ERZ773011 | MGnify/ENA primary metagenome ERZ773011 (study PRJEB29015, sample SAMEA2738118) | human oral metagenome | biome: human oral; feature: human-associated habitat; material: saliva | place: China | collected 2169 ... | reverse complement strand
CCCCTGGTTGAGGTTTCCACCGACAAGGTTGACACCGAGGTTCCCTCCCCCGTAGCAGGCGTTGTTGAGCAGATTCTCGTCCCCGAGGACGAGGACGTCGAGGTCGGCGCTGCTCTGGCTATCATTGGCGACGGTTCCGGTGCTGCTGCTCCGGCTGCTCCCGCAGCTGCTGAGGCTCCCGCAGCTCCCGCTCCGGTTGCTGAGGCTCCTGCTGCTCCCGCAGCACCCGCTGCTGCTCCCGCGGCTGCTGCTGCAGGCATCGAGGTCGTTCTGCCCGCACTGGGCGAGTCCGTCACCGAGGGCACCGTTACCCGCTGGCTGAAGGAAGTTGGCGAGCAGGTTGAGGTTGACGAGCCCCTGGTTGAGGTTTCCACCGACAAGGTTGACACCGAGGTTCCCTCCCCCGTAGCAGGTACCCTGCTCGAGATCCGCATCCCCGAGGATGAGGACGCAGAGGTTGGCCAGGTTCTGGCTATCATCGGCGACGCTTCCGCTGCTGCTGCACCCGCTGCTCCGGCTGCTCCGGCTCCGGTTGCTGAGGCTCCCGCAGCTCCCGCTCCGGCTGCACCCGCAGCTCCTGCAGCTCCCGCTGCACCTGCCGCTCCGGCAGCTGCTGAGGGCGAAGCATACGTGACCCCGCTGGTCCGTAAGCTCGCTAAGGACAACGGCATCGACCTGTCCACCGTCAAGGGCACCGGTGTTGGTGGCCGCATCCGTAAGCAGGATGTTCAGGCTGCTATCGCTGCTAAGGGTTCCGCTGCTCCCGCCGCTGCTGCACCTGCAGCTGCTGCTCCGGCTGCTGGTTCTGCAAAGGCACCGCACACCTTCGAGGTTTCCCCCAAGCGTGGCACCGTCGAGAAGACCGCACGTATCCGCCAGGTTATTGCAAAGCGTATGCGTGAGTCCCTGGACATCTCCACCCAGCTGACCCAGGTCACCGAGGTTGACGTGACCCGCATCGTTCAGCTGCGTGCAAAGGCTAAGGACGGCTTCGCTGCTCGTGAGGGCGCTAAGCTGACCTTCCTGCCCTTCTTCGTCCAGGCAACCGCTGAGGCTCTGCAGCAGCACCCCGCTCTGAACGCTTCCATGACCGAGGACTTCAAGCAGATCACTTACCACGGCTCCGAGAACATCGCTATTGCTGTGGACACCCCCAAGGGTCTGCTGGTTCCCGTCATCAAGAACGCTTCTGACCTGGGCATTGCCGGCCTGGCAAAGGCTATTGGCGACCTGGGTGGCCGCGCACGTACCGGCGACATCTCCCCCGAGGAGCTGTCGGGTTCGACCTTCACCATCACCAACATTGGTTCCTTCGGTGCACTGTTCGACACCCCGATCATCAACCAGCCGAACGTTGCAATTCTGGGTACCGGTTCCATCGTGAAGCGCCCCATGGTTGTTAAGGATGTTGACGGTAACGACGTTATCGCTATCCGCTCCATGTGCTACCTGTCCCTCACCTACGACCACCGCGTGGTCGACGGTGCGGACGCTGGTCGCTTCCTGCACACCCTCAAGACCCGCCTGGAGGAGGCAAACTTCGAGTCTGAGCTGGGCCTCTAAGACCTGCAAAGATTCAAGGAAGTTCCCTTGTGGCGGTGCCCTGATGGGTAGCCGAGCGTAGCTCTCCGGGTTTTCCCGGACGGTGAGCAAAAAGCGGCGGCTCCATCCACTTCGGTGGGTGGGGCCGCCGCTTTTGTTGTGTCCGCGTTTTTTGTTGTGTCCGTTTTTATTGTGTTCGCATTTCTACGCTGTCAGCTGTGTCAGCTGTACGGCGGCAGCTATGCCGGGACGGGTTCGGCGCGAGCTATTTCCCAGCCTTTCTCCCCGCGGTGCAGGTCGAAGATGACTTTCTGGCGGGTGACGCCGTTTTCTTCGCTGAGTTTGCGGGCTTCCTGCTCGGTTTTATCGGCGCGGTAGCCGGGTGCGGAGACTACCGCCATAACGCGGATGTTCTCGCTGTCGCGGCTGAGTTCTTCGGCGGTGTCGACAGTGAGCTCGGCGCCGCCTCGCATGCGCCGTTCGTGGTTCCGCTGGTCGATGAGGGCTCGCAGAATCTGCTCGCCCTGTGATGCCTTATCCTCTGCGCTCTGATCCTGTGTTGCCGTACCGTTGGGTGCCTGCTCCCCCGCTGTGTTCACGGCTTGAGCGGATACGGGCTGTGCCGTTGCCGAGGCGTTCTGTCCGTAGAGGGTGAACCCGAGAGGCAGCGCAATAGCCCCCAGCGCGAGCGCGGCGAGTCCCAGGCGGGCGGAGGGACGGGTGAACGCGCCGCGTAGCGTCATCAGGCGGGATGTGCCCGTCGTAGCTACGCGCCCCGCCTTCTTCACGCCCGTTTTCTTCACGCCCTGTTTCTTCCCACGGGGCAAACGTTCCGCTAGGTAGCGTTGCACTTTCTGCGCTTTTGAGAGCTTCTGTGCCGGCGCAGGTTCCACGGCTGCGGGAATTAGGGCGCGGGCTCTTTCTGAGCAGCTCAGGTACACGTTGAGCGGGCGAGGCGGCACCTCCTCCGCCAGGGCGACCACGGAGCCCAGTCCGGCGAGCGCCGCCTCCTGGGCGGGTGCATCCAACAGATATTCAAGGGCTCTGCCGAGGCGTTCAATCCATTCGTTGCTGGGTGCCCCGTCAGTTGCGGTACCGGTGGCTCCCATATGCGGTGAGACCATGCGCAGTGAGAGGGGTACGCGGGCGGCGGAGGGTTCCGGCGCGTGCCCGCAGGCGGCGTGCCAGAGCAGGGCGGCTGCGGAGCGTGCGTAATTGCCCCAGGCGGCGGTGAGCTGTTCCGCCTCTAGGGCAGCCGCTTCACGATAAACGGCATCAGGCAGCAGGAGTTTGGGCACTCCGGCGGCGCTCAGGCCAATATATTCGGCGCTGAGTTCGGCGCACCCCTCCCCTACCTTTGTTAGGCTACCGAGCGCTCGGTGCAGGGTTCGCGCCAGGGTCATGATTTCGGCGGGTGTCAGGGTGCGAGCGCGCAGGAGCTTGTCGAGGGTGCCCGCGTCGAGGGGCTCGTACCAGAGGCACAGCCAATCGGCGCTTTCATCAGTAACAGCGTGGAGCTTGGCGAGTCCGGGCGCGTTACGCAGGGCGGCGGCTACCTGCGGGGTCTGGGCGTGCCCCTGAGCGGATGCATCCGTGTTTTCCTCGAATCCGTACCCGTTGGTTGCCGCCCGCAGGGTAGGTGCGCTAGGAACCGGCGGGGCAGACTGGGCAGACAGCGGAATGGTGCGCAGGGTGTAGCGTCCCGAATGCAGGGGGCGCACGGGGTGCACGGGGTGCGCGGAGGTTACGGAGGGCGCGTTCTCGGTGGTTTCGCCCCGGTACTCGACGATCTGCAGGGTGGGTAGAGCCGGGTTGGCGATGCTTTCTAGAACGTGTGCTTCTTTGCTTCTCATACCATCATGTTATCAAATTGCATAAAATAATATATTCAAGCACTCTAAAATACTTCAAACGCCCCAAAGAATCCCACAGATAAATTCAAGTATTTACCTACCCCTTCGTCCCTCCTACCCCCAAGCACACCCTCACGTAACATTCCGACGTGTTCGCTCATCACGTGATTCAGGGCGCCCTAATTTTCTTCCCTCCACTAGCAGTACTAAGGTAGAAAGTATGTCTGTGACGATTGAACGCGTGGGCTTCGCCCCGAACTATGTGAACTATGTTGAGTGCCTGGACAAGCAGTACCGCATCCACGATGAGGTGGCTAACCGCACCCGCCAGAATACGATTCTTCTGCTTGAGCACGAGGCAGTGATTACCGCCGGTAAACGCACCGAAGACCACGAGTACCCCGCAGACAAGTCCACCCCCGTCGTCAAGATTGACCGCGGCGGCAAGCTGACCTGGCACGGCCCCGGCCAGCTGACCGGCTACCCGATTCTGCGTCTGCCCGAACCCATTGATGTGGTGGCGTATGTGCGCATCATCGAGGAGATCATCATTAACGTCCTGGCTGGCCTGGGCATTAAGGGTGAGCGTATTGAGGGCCGTAGCGGCGTGTGGATTCTGGGCGACGGCATCACCCAGGACAAGAAGATCGCGGCGCTGGGTATGCGCGTTTCGCGTAACACCACCATGCACGGCTTCGCCATTAACTGCTGCAATGACACCGCGCCTTTCCAGCAGTTCATTCCCTGCGGTATTAGCGATGCCGGTGTGACCACTATTTCGGAGCAGCTGGGCCGCACCGTCACCCCCGCCGATATTCTGGAGCCGCTGGAGGCGGAGCTTCTGAAGTATCAGGACCGTCTGGCGGAGTCCTTCGAGCCCGTCGCAGCGCAGGACTAAACGCAGAACTAAGCACAGGGTTAGACGTAGCCAAGAAGCATCGAACGGGCCGTACACGTAACGCATCCGGCTTTGTTCGTCATATACGAAAACCAGTTTCACCTACGCCTGAGCGGGCGTAATATAGAAGGTGGCCCACCTGCACAGAGGGCACATCGAGACCAAGGAGAAGACTTTTGAGCACCGCACCTGAAGGACGCAAGCTACTGCGTGTGGAGGCCCGCAACGCTGAGGTTCCCATTGAGAAGAAGCCTCACTGGATTAAGACCAAGGCTATTGTTGGCCCCGAATACAACGAGATGCGCGAGCTTGCTCGCGGTCAGGGTCTGCACACCGTGTGTGAAGAGGCCGGCTGCCCCAATATTTACGAATGCTGGGAGGACCGTGAGGCAACCTACCTGATTGGTGGCTCCGAGTGCACCCGTCGTTGCGATTTCTGCAATATTGCGACCGGTAAGCCCGTTGCTGTTGACTACGCTGAGCCGTTCAAGGTTGCTAAGAACGTGAAGGTCATGGGTCTGCGTTACGCAACCGTGACCGGTGTTGCCCGTGACGATCTGGAAGACGGCGGTGCGTGGCTGTACGCAGAGACTACCCGTCAGATTCACAAGATGTGCCCGAACACCGGCGTTGAGATGCTCGTCCCCGACTTCAAGGGTGTTCCCGAGCATGTTCAGAAGGTGATTGACGCTAAGCCTGAGGTGTTCGCGCACAACCTGGAGACCGTCCCCCGCATCTTCCGTCAGATTCGCCCGGCGTTCCGTTACGAGCGTTCCCTGGATGTTATTACCCAGGCTAAGGAAGGCGGCATGGTCACCAAGTCCAACCTGATTCTGGGTATGGGCGAGACCGATGAGGAGATTTACGAGGCGCTGTGCGATCTGCACGATGCCGGCTGTGACATCATTACCCTCACCCAGTACCTGCGCCCCGGCCCTCTCTTCCACCCGATTGAGCGTTGGGTGAAGCCGCAGCAGTTCGTGGACTTCGCAAACATGGCTGAGGAGATTGGTTTCGCTGGCGTTATGGCGGGCCCGATGGTTCGTTCTTCGTACCGTGCAGGTCGCCTGTGGGCTCGTGCAATGCGTAAGAACGGCTACCCGATTCCTGAGAACCTTGCCCACATTGAGGGTGAGGGTGCAGCCCTGCAGGAAGCCTCCTCCCTGGTGGCTGCAGGCTACTAAGCCTTTTCAGAATCTTTCTGAGAGCGTTGAGGCTCCTCGAACCCGGTGTTCGTCCGGTGTTCGGGGAGCCTCCCCTTATACCCCTCCCCTTATACCCGCCCCTTGTGCGGGTAGGGTAAACTAGAAAAATTGCAGGCATACACTGCATCGTTACGTCACTATGGTTCCGTGAGCGTTTGAGGCGCTTCTCGGGGCCGCGGAAGAACCAGCCGAGGAAGAATCGTGGCAGATAAGCGCGAAGAGAAGAAAAAGAAGAAGGAACGCACTCCGGGCACTTTCGCCCAGATGAAGCAGGTCTACCAGATGACCAAGAAGTCCGACCCGAATATCGGTTGGATTCTGAGTCTGTCGGCTCTGGGTACCCTTTTGGTTTTCCTCCTCATCGGTATTGCTCTGGGTAACTGGATTACTTTCCTGATTCTGGGTCTGGGCGTTGCCGCTATCGTGGCGATGCTTCTGCTGGGTCGCCGCGCGCAGACTGCGGCTTTTGCCCAGATTGAGAACCAGCCCGGTCGTAGTGGTGCGGCGATGAACTCGGTGCGCCGCGGCTGGATTGTTGAGGAGCAGCCCGTTGCTGCGAACCGCCACCAGGATCTGGTGTTCCGTGCGCTGGGCCGTCCCGGTATTGTGCTGGTGACCGAGGGCCCTCACAGCCGCGTGACTTCCCTGGTGAACACCGAGAAGAAGCACCTGAACCGTGTGGCTCCCGGCGTTCCGGTTCACGTGATTGAGACCGGTCACGAAGAGGGCCAGGTTGAGCTCAAGGACGTTGTGAAGACGATGAACAAGCTTCCGAAGGCTCTGACTCAGCAGGAAATGCAGGCTATTTCTGGTCGCCTGAGCACCCTGAACACTATGCGTAACCCGATGAACGCTGTTCCTAAGGGCGTTGACCCGATGCGTGCTCGCCCGGACCGTCGTGCGATGCGCGGCCGCTAAGCGAGACGCTGAGATAAGGTTTTGAAGGCTCCGGCTCTTCCCCAAGGGGGAAGGGCCGGAGCCTTTTGTTACGCCCGGTTATTGCTCTGTTGTTGGCGCTGCGGCTAGCGTTACTAGAGGGCGTTAGCATCTCTGTTGTGTTTCGAGAGGCAACACAGATGTAACTCCTTTCCAGGATTTGTAACATTACCGAAACACGATAGTCACGCACGCGCAAAAAATAACCACTATGCTTGATATGTCACAGGGTTTTGCCCGCGGCCAAAAACTAAACCACAGACTGAATGCGATGAGGGAAGATACCCTCCTTCACGGTCAGTCAAACAAGGAGCAGTCCTCATGTTTACCAGCCCCCAGGAAGTTCTCGACTTTATCAAGAACGAAGAAGTAGTCTTCGTCGATATCCGATTCACCGACATGCCCGGCGTGCAGCAGCACTTCAACCTGCCCGCTAAGGCGATTGATGACGATTTCTTCGTCAACGGCCAGCTTTTTGACGGCTCTTCCATTCGCGGTTTCCAGGGCATTGCAGAGTCCGACATGCAGCTAATCCCCGATGTTCAGTCCGCGTACGTTGACCCCTTCCGCGTTGAGAAGACCCTGGTCATCATCTGCTCCATCGTGAACCCCCGCACCGGCGAGCCCTACCACCGTGACCCCCGCGGCGTCGCTGAGCGCGCTGAGGCTTACCTGCAGTCCACCGGCATTGCAGACACCGCATTCTTCGCCTCTGAGGCTGAGTTCTTCGTCTTCGAGGACGTCCGCTACCAGGTCGAGCCGAATTCTGTGTTCTACAAGATTGACTCTGACGAAGCGTACTGGAACAGCGGCCGCAAGGAAGAGGGTGGCAACCTGGGTAACAAGACTCCGATTAAGGGCGGTTACTTCCCTGTTGCTCCTGTTGATAAGCAGGCTGACCTGCGTGACGCAATGTGCGTTGCTCTGGACGAGGTTGGCCTTGAGGTTGAGCGTAGCCACCACGAGGTGGGCGCAGCCGGCCAGGCAGAAATCAACTACAAGTTCGACACCCTCACCAAGGCTGCTGACGACCTGCTGAAGTTCAAGTACGTCATCAAGGGCACCGCAGACGCATGGGGCAAGTCCGTGACCTTCATGCCCAAGCCCGTGTTCGGTGACAACGGCTCCGGTATGCACTGCCACCAGTCGCTGTGGCAGGACGGCGAGCCCCTCTTCTACGATGAGCGCGGCTACGCTAACCTCTCTGACATCGCACGCTGGTACATTGGCGGTCTGATTGAGCACTCCTCCGCTGTTCTGGCGTTCACCAACCCGACCGTGAACTCGTACAAGCGTCTGGTTCCCGGCTACGAGGCTCCCGTCAACATGGTGTACTCGCAGGGTAACCGTTCCGCAGGTATCCGCATCCCGATTACCGGCACCAACCCGAAGGCTAAGCGCCTGGAGTTCCGCGCACCGGACCCCTCCGCTAACCCCTACTTCGCGTTCGCTGCTCAGCTGATGGCTGGTCTGGACGGTATCCGTAACCGCATTGAGCCGCCGGCACCGATCGATAAGGACCTGTACGAGCTGCCCGCTGAAGAGGCTAAGGACATCAAGAAGGCTCCGGCTAACCTGGAAGAGGCGCTGGCTGCTCTGGAGGCTGACCACGACTTCCTGCTCGAGGGTGGCGTCTTCACCGAGGACCTGATTCAGGCGTGGATTGACTACAAGCGTAAGAACGAGCTGGAGCCGCTCTCGCTGGTTCCGCACCCGCTTGAGTACCAGCTGTACTACGGCGTCTAATCTGAAAACAGGCAACGGCCTATACGTTCCTTGGGGAGCGTATAGGCCGTTGTTGTGTGCTCTGAGAAGTTTCTGCGGAGGGGTTCTGCTGGGTTCTGCTGGGTCTGCGGAGGGGTTTCGCGGGTTTCTGCGGGGTGGCAGGTTCACCGGGCTACGTTTGGTGACGGTTCGTGTCTAATATTTTTCTGCCTCGGTGAGCCTCATGTGTCTTAGTTGCGCTTAGAGCGGCTCTAAGGGCTAAGCTGTTGGTGCTGGCGTTCCTTCCCTTTTTGTCGTGCAACCGGAGGGAACGCCAGTCTATTTTTATACCCTCGTGCAGTTGACTGTTTTCAGCGTTCTAAAGGTCACATCATAAGATGCTGGCACGCTGACCGGTAGGTATATGTTCAGAGACGGGCGTACAATGAAAGTGCGTGCGCCCGGCCGGCGGCACCTACGAATTCCGCGAGAAACGACATCGAACGCCGTGTTCTCCCCACCGCCCCTCATACTTTCAGCATCTGCTGGGGCGAGTATCGCCGATGACCGACCGACCCGTCTGACGCCGCATCCACTGTAACGAGGAGAAATCTCATGGCATATCAGCCGACCATCCTAAACGGTGAAACTGTTTTCCGTAACGAAGTTTTTCAGACCGGCCTCATGTCCCAGCTGCTGGACGGCATCTACGATGGCGAGATGACCATCGGTGAGCTCCTGAGCCACGGCAACTTCGGTGTGGGTACCTTCAACGGCCTCGACGGCGAAATGGTCGTCCTCGACGGCGTCTGCTACCAGGTGCGCCACGACGGCTCCGTATCCCTGCCCGACCTGCGCCAGCAGACCCCCTACGCCGTGGTCACCAACTTCGTCCCCATGATTAAGCGCGAACTGCCGCAGAACCTGCTGCGCAAGTCTGCCTCGCAGATTCTGGATGACTTCACCGTCTCCAAGAACTACATGTACGCCATCAAGATTTACGGCGAGTTCGAGTGGGTCCGCACCCGCACTGTCATCAAGCAGGAGAAGCCCTACCCGAAGATGGTTGCCGCCACCGAGAACGAAGACATCGTCCAGTTTGACAACGTGACCGGCACGATCGTTGGCTTCCGTACCCCCATCTACGAGCAGGGCATTTCGGTGCCCGGCTGCCACGCCCACTTTATCGACGACGAGCGCGTTCAGGGCGGTCACGTGGTCGACTTCAAGCTGCGCTCCGCAAAGGTCGAGATTTGCCCCGGTACCGGTCTGCAGCTGCACCTGCCGCTGACCCCCGAGTTCTCCTCCGCTAACCTCTCCCCCGAGGACCTGGCTGAGCAGATCTCCAAGGCTGAAAAGCACTAAGCTTCTCTCTCTCCCCCAGCGGGATATAGCAACGGGATATAGCTAGCAACGAAGGAGCCGCCCTCACAGATCTGTAGAGGGCGGCTCCTTCGCGTTGATACGCGCTGTAAACGGTTCTTACGCCTCGGGCACGAACTCGCCGTGGCCGCGCTCGCGCAGGGCGGCACGCACCTTCTCAGCGGCCGCATCCAGCTCTTCGGCGGTCGCATCCTTCTTCGCGTTAGCGGGATCGTAATCAGCCATGCCGTCAGCCGGGAACAGGTGGATGTGGGTGTGCGGAACGTCGAAGCCCGCAATCATCAGAGCCACACGGTCCTTATCAAAGGCCTGGTCCAGGGCACCAGAAATCTTGTGCGCCACAGCGAACATGTGCGCTGCCAGCTCAGCCGGCAGGTCGGGCCAGCGGTCGACCTCAGCGCGGGGAACGAGTAGCAGGTGACCTTCCGACAGAGGCATGATATCCAGGAAGGCGACGCAGTGCTCGTCCTTCCAGACGAAGCGGCCGGGAATCTCACCGTCAATAATCTTGGTAAAAATCGTGCTCACAATACTCTCCTTCATGCGCCGTCATCGGCGCGGTTGAAGCTCAACGGTCAGGCTTACGCCTCAACCTCAATGCTCTCACCGGGGTTCAGGTGCTTCAGCTCAGTGCCGTACTTCGCGCCGAAGTTCGTCACCAGGCCCTCAATAATGCCGGTGCCGTTCTGGTTAATCATGCCGTTGTGAATCGGAACCACACGCTGAGCGCCGGTCGCAATCACAAAATCAATGACCTCCTGAACCTTCGACCAGGGCGCGTGAATCGGCACCAGAACAGTATTCGCACGCACGCGGTGAGGAACCACCAGCGAATCGCCGGGGTGGTACACGGCACCGTTAATCAGGTAACCAACATTGGCGATGGTCTGAATCAGCGGGTGAATCAGGGCGTGCTGACCACCAAAGGTCTTCACCTCAAAACCGGGGATGCTGAACTCAGAATCAGCGGAAACAACGGTCACCTCGGCGGCGGGCACAGCCTCCTTAATGACCTGGGCAACAGCCTCGGGAGCCCAAATCTTTAGCGGGGTCTGCGACTCGGCGCGCTGAGCAATCAGCGGCAGCACCGACGGGCCATCAAAATGATCCGGATGCGCGTGGGTCACGAACAGGTAATCAGCGCCTTCCAGCGCGGTGGCATGCTCGCCTTCAGCGGCAAAGTTGCCGGGGTCAAGAACGAGGGTGCGCCCCTCATTCTCAAGGCGGATACATGAGTGGGTGTACTTCGTCATTTTCATAGTTTTAGTCTACCGTTAACCCTCATTCGTGCCTGTTGGTGACTTCAATTTTTGAGATAAAGCGCAAATCAACCACCTTTTGAACGCCTCTAGTGTAAAGTCGTAAGACAAGATCGACCACACAATGGGGCGGATCTCCACCCCGAAAGGTTCAGCAATGGACACTCATATTCCCGTACGGAGAATTACGAAGCCCGCCGAAGCCCGAAATACCCGCCAGCGTCGCATCATCAAGGCGACCATGGAAGAACTCGGCGATTTCATCTCAGCACAGGATCTGCACCTGATCCTCGCGAACCGCAAGGAACAGGTCTCTCTCGCAACCACCTACCGTGTGCTGCAGTCGCTGGCTAACGCCGGTGAGCTGGACTCGGTCAAGGGTATTGAGGGTGAGACCCTGTACCGCCATTGCCGGGTGAAAGATCACCACCACCACCTGCTCTGCCGCCGATGCGGCACCGCCATTGAGCTGGAAGCACCCGCCCTTGAGGATTGGGCACTGGCGATGGGCAAGCAGCACGGCTTCTCGGAGCTGGAGCACGTGGTTGAAGTGACCGGTTACTGCCCGGACTGCACTTTGGCACGTCGCGAGGAAGAATCGCAGGGCGGCGCTGCACGCTAACGTTGCACGCTAACATTGCAGGCTAAGCCGCAACCCCTAAGCCCCTCATTCTGAGGAGCTATCCCCCATTCAGGAGGAAAACCTTCTCACTGAAGGATACGGCGCTTTCAAAGATCTTTGACGCCGCAACAGCACGACACACAGGGCATCTGGACAGGGCTGCACAACCCCACACGGACTAAGCCCACGCCGCACCGGGACATCCCCCTTGTCACTGCGGCACCTATGCACGACAACGAAAGAGCCCCACCTCATTCCCGAGGTGGGGCTCTTTCTATAGTTCCTACGCCTTCTCAGTCAGCTGGCGACCCGAGGCGCTATGGCGACGCTTCACGCCACCAATCACACGGCACACCACGTAAATCAGGAAGGAAATGCTGGTCACGTAGGGGCTAATCGGCAGCGAACCGGCAAGAGCCAGCAGAATACCGCCCACAATGGACGCCTCCGCGAACAGCACCGATAGGATCAGGGTGCGTACCGGGGAAGCAGTCACCTGCATCGCCGCAGCCGCCGGAGTAATCAGCAGCGCCAGCACCAGCAGCGAACCGACCACCTGCACCGACAGCGCCACAGCAATACCCAGAATCACCATGAACACCAGGGACAGGAAACGCATCGGCACGCCTTTAGCGCGCGCGACCTCCGGGTCCAGGGAGGCGAAGCTCAGCGGACGCCACACCATCACCAGCAGGCTGATAATAACCGCCGCACCAATAATCATGGTGTTCAGCTGGTCGGCATCCACGGACACGATCTGACCGGTCAGCAGACCGAACTTATTCGCGCTACGGCCCTGGTACAGGGAGAGGAAAAGAATACCCAAGCCCAAGCCGAACGGCATGAGTGCACCAATCACCGAGTTCGAGTTACTCGCCTTAGAGCCCAGAAAGGCAATCAGCAAAGCCGAAGCAATCGAACCCACCATGGAGCCGGTCACCACGTCATAGCCGAGCAACAGAGCAAGGGCAGCACCCGCGAAAGACATTTCAGAGATGCCGTGCACCGCAAAGGCGTGATCGCGCATCATCACGAAAACACCAACGAAACCGCCGATAAGACCCAGAACAGCGCCAGCAAAAATGGAGTTCTGCAGCATCTGCAGCAGCTCACCGTAGCGGTCAAAAACGAAGATACGGGAGAGCAAATCATTCTGCGCGGCGGCAACCGGAGCCAGCGCGGGGAGGGAAGCAAGAGTGGTCATCGAGTGGTTCCTCCCGGAAGGTGTAGGGTGCGCTGCGGTTCAGAGAGACCAGACTTCAGGTGAGAGCCGTGAATGTTCTGGTCGGTGCCCTCAATATGGCAGTGGGCGCTGGCGTGAGTCTCACCCACCACCACGTAACGGCCATTAGACTTGAGCACGCTCACCGGGGTTCCATACAGGGAAGTGAGCGTCTCGCTGGTCATGACCTCTTCCACCGAGCCAACCGTGAAACGGCCATTCGCCAGGTAGAGAACGCGATCCACATACTCAATGATGGGGTTGATTTCGTGGGTCACGAACACCACCGCCACGCCGCGTTCACGGTTGAACCGGTGAATCAGCTCAGCCACCGCGTACTGGTGGTTGAGGTCCAGGGAGAGTAGCGCCTCATCAGCGAGCAGAATTTTCGGGTCGTTCGCGAGCGCCTGAGCGATACGCAGGCGCTGCTGCTCGCCGCCGGAGAGCAGGCCCACCGGCACGTTCGCGTACTCGGTCGCGCCGACGGCTTCGAGAAGCTCGTCGACCTTAGCGCGGTATTTGCGGCCGTGCAGGCGGATGCCCCAGCGGTGCCCGTCCACGCCAAGTCCCACCATGTCGCGGGCGCGCATCGGGGTGGAGGTAGGGATGGACTTCTGCTGCGGTACGTAGCCGACACCGGCGTTGCCCAGGCGTGCGGGCTTGCCGAGCACAGAGATTTCGCCGGCGTTGAGTCCGGTCAGGCCGAGAATGACCTTGAGGAAGGTGGACTTGCCGGAGCCGTTGGGTCCGAGCACGGCGAAGTATTCGCCTGCGCCGATGTCGAGGGTTAGATCTTTCCAGAGGGTGCGGGCCCCGAAAGCGAGGCTACCCCCGCGAATGGAAATCGCGGGGGCGGCACCGTTATTGTTGTCAGTCACTTAGGAGAGCGCCTTTTCGAGGTTGCTGACGTTGGTCTTCATCCATGCCAGGTAGTTGGTGTTCTCCGGCAGGGTTTCGGTGAAGGATACGTAGTTCACCGAGGCGTCCTTAGCGGCCTGCAGCACCTCGTTAGTCTGGGAGGTGGAGGTCTGCTCGTTGTATGCGAGCAGCTGGACCTTCTTCTCGGTGACCATGTCCTTGGTTTCCTTCAGGACGAGGGCGGGAACGTCGTTGCCAGCTTCGGCTGCCTCAGCGAATTCGCTGGGGGTTGCGTTCTCTGCGCCGGTGGAAGAAATCAGGTAGTCCGGCACGGGTTCGGTGGACAGGTACTTCTTGCCCTCACCGGGGATTGCCTTAGCGGCGGCGTCCAGTGCGTCCAGTTCCTTGGAGAAGGTGGATGCGTTGGTGCGGAACGCCTCAGCGTGTGCGGCGTTGATGCCTGCGAGCTCTTCAGCGATCTTCTGGGCGACCTTCTTCATGGTTTCGAAGTCGTACCAGAGGTGCTCATTGAACTCGTGTGCGTGGGCGTGGTCGCCGCCGTCTTCGTGGTGTTCGCCGCCGCGGTGGTCCTCGACCAGGTGGGTGTATTCGGCGTCGGTGAGCTTGCCGCTGACCTTGACCGCGTTCACGATCTTCTGGGAGGTGTTGTCCTTGCCGGCGAGGCCTTCGAGGAACAAGTCGTAGCCTGCGCCGTTGATGACGATCAGGGATGCGTCCTTTGCCTTGAGGCGGTCGGCGCTGGTGGCTTCGTAGGAGTGGGGGTCGGTGCTGGTGGAGGCGATGAGTGCGGTGACCTCAATGTAGTCGCCGCCGACCTGCTTGGCGATGTCTGCGTAGACGTCGGTGGAGGCGACGACCTTCACCTTGCCGTTGTTTGAGCCAGCCGAGGAGGACGAACCGGAGGAGGTCTTGTTCTCGGTTGCGCAGCCTGCCAGCAGCAGGGAGGACGCGGCGAGTGAGCCCATTGCGGTGAGGAAGTGCTTGCGGGTGATCTTCGGGTGCGACATGAGGGCTCTCTTTCGGTTCGTTCTAGTCTGTAGGTTTCTTAACTACATCATGCGAACACCCGTATAAACAACTCTTTATTGGTCTCATTTGAGTGATGTTAGGCTACCCTTTTCTCTGTCAATAGCTTATGGTGCAGGGATGTTTAGCTATGCCTATTCCGCTCCCCTGCCGCCGCTTCATACCGCCGCCTGAAACTACTGCCTGAGCCTACTGCCTGAGCCTACCGCCTGAGCCTACCCCTTACGTGCGCCTATCAACCATTTTTGACAGTAAAACAGCCCGCCCCGCGCTCTCTTTCACGAGAGTGCGGGGCGGGCTGTGTTCAAGATTCCCCCGTTTTGCTCGGGTGTTTTACTCGGGTGTTTTATTCGGGGTATCTCACGATGCGGCTACTGGGCTTCAACCGGCTACTGGGCTTCGCGCGATTGCTGTCGGCGTACACGCTCACGCACCGCGTCCTGGGTGGTGTCGTTGATTTCGCCGACGAGCTCCTCCAGCACGTCTTCGAGGAAGACCACGCCGAGGGTGGTGCCGTGCTCATCCATAACCTGCGCGATATGGGTTCGACTGCGCTGCATGGAGGCGAGCGCATCGTCAATATCGGTGGTCGGGGTGAGCGTGTCCAGGGAACGCAGCTTGTACCAGGGGAAGGGCTCCTCAAACCGCTCTGGGGCGATGGCGAGGGCGTCCTTCACGTGCAGGTAGCCCATGTAGGTTCCGTCGCTGTCGGTAATGACGAAACGGGAGTAGCCGCTGCGTGCCACGGCGCGTTCCAGTTCGGCGGGGGTGCTGCCAAAGGGTAGAGTGACGAGCTTATCGCCGGGCACCATGATTTCGTAGACGTCCTTCTCGGTGAATTCGAGGGCGCTTTCAATCACGCCGGCGTCGTCTTCCACGGTGCCTTCCGCGGTTGAGGTTGCCACAATGGTCTGCAGCTCGCCCAGGGTGAAGGTGGAGGCGACTTCGTCCTTCGCTTCGACCTTCATGAGTGCCAGCAGCTTATTGGACAGGTTGTTCAGCAGGGCGACCACGGGGGCGAAGATCTTGGAGAAGGTCACCAGGGTCGGCACAATCCAGAGAGCCACGCCGCGGGCGGCGAGGGTCACGGCGGCGTTCTTGGGAACCATCTCGCCGAAGATCACGTGCAGGTAGGTGACCAGAATCAGGGTGACGCCGAAGGCGATGACGTCCACGATTGCGTGGGGTAGGCCGACCAGGTGCAGGGGCACCTCCAGCATGTGGTGCAGCGCCGGTTCTGAGACGTTCAGGATCAGCAGGGAGCAGATGGTGATGCCCAGCTGGCAGGTGGCGAGCATGAGCGAGACGTTCTCTAGCGCGTAGATGACGGTCTGCGCTCGCTTATTGCCTTCTTCGGCGAGCGGTTCGATTTGTGCTCGTCGGGTGGACATGATGGCGAATTCACCGGCGACGAAGAAGGCGTTTCCGGCGAGCAGGATGACGAGCAGTGCGATGGCTACCCAGTCGTTCATGCGCGGTCTCCCTTCTCGGTCTGTGCCTGTGCACTAGGTGCGGGGGTGAATCGGATGCGGTCCACGCGGCGGCCTTCGAGGGTGTCGACGCGCAGGGTACCGCCGGGTACGGGGACGCTGTCACCTACTTCGGGGATGCGGCCGAGCCGTTCCATCATGAAGCCGCCGACGGTTTCGTATTCGGGGCTTTCCTCAACCTCGAGCCCGGGGATGAGGGTGTTGATTTCGTCGGGGCGGCGCAGGCCGGAGAACACCCAGTCGCCGTTGCCGTAGCGTAGGGGGCGTTCGGTGTGGCCGCGGTCGTGTTCGTCGGAGACTTCGCCGACGATTTCTTCGACGAGGTCTTCGAGGGTTGCGATGCCGGCGGTTCCACCGTATTCGTCGAGGACCACGGCGAGCTGCAGGGCGCCCTGGCGCAGCTGGGTGAGCAGTGCGTCCAGGTGCAGGGTTTCGGGGACCTGCATCACGTCTTCTGCGAGGGCGCCGGCTTCGAGGGTTTCACGAACCTCCGGGGGCACGCCGACTGCCTTCTTCACGTGCACGACGCCCACGATGTTGTCGTGGTCGCCCTTGTAGAGGGGAAATCGGGAGTGGCCGGTGGAGCGTGCCAGCTCGATGACTTCGGCAACGGGGGCGGTGTCTTCGAGCATGGCGACCTGGCCGCGCGGGGTCATTACTTCGGAGGCGGTCAGCTCGGAGAAGCGCAGGGTGCGGTCCACGAAACGTGCCGCGTCGGAGTCGAGGGTGCCTTCTTCTGCGGAGCGGCGCACCATGGAGGAGAGCTCTTCGGGGGTGCGTGCGGCGGAGAGTTCTTCTTTGGCTTCCATGCCGAAGCGTCCGAGGATCCAGTTGGCGGAGCCGTTCATGAGGCGCACGAGCGGGGACATGACGCGGGTGAATGCCAGCTGTGCGGGGGCAACTCGGCGTGCCACGTCATAGGGTTCGGCGATGGCGAGGCCCTTGGGCAGTAGTTCACCAACAACCATGGACAGCAGGGTTGCGATGAGCATTGCCAGCAGCAGGGTGAGCACATCGGTCACGCTGCTGGGCAGCCCCATGCTGTTGATTACACCGGTGGTGAGCGCCTTAATGGCGGCGTCGAGGGTGTAACCGGTCAGCAGCGTGGTGATGGTGATACCGATCTGGCAACTGGATAGCTGAGTGGAGAGGGTTTTGAGGCAACGCAGGACGGCATCGGCGGCTTTATCGCCGGAGTCTTTTGCCTGCTGCACGGTCGCGGTTTCGAGCGCCACGAGGGAGAACTCTACAGCGACGAAGAAGCCGGTACCCAGGATGAGGAGTAGGCCAATGAACAGGAGGATCAGATCCACGCGGTCACCGCCTCCATCGGCTGGGGTGCGGCGTATCGGTTCTGGCGAAGCACCACCACGCGGCAGATGTCCAGATGCTGGGCGTTCGAGCGCGGGTGGCTTTCGGCTCCAGCGATTCCATCATGTGCGGGCAGTATTCTGCACTGGCTAGTAGTCAGAGTCTTACTCAAAGGGTCATCCATACCCAATATTTTAGCGAAGGTTTCGCCTCTTCCAGGTGCCTTAGAGTGCCTGCTCACACG
>ERZ773011.129-NODE-129-length-17580-cov-4.61621_pt1 | contig 17580 bp, 15 predicted proteins | sample MGYA00580662_ERZ773011 | MGnify/ENA primary metagenome ERZ773011 (study PRJEB29015, sample SAMEA2738118) | human oral metagenome | biome: human oral; feature: human-associated habitat; material: saliva | place: China | collected 2169 ... | reverse complement strand
CCCAACGCGCCGCCCAATCGGGACACAAGTTTGAAATCAACGAGTTGGACTATCAGGCGTTTGCCGACGGCTTCGGCTACGAAGAAACCGAAGACCAGGCCGCCGCCATCGCCGCTGTGATTAAAGATTTGACACAGGCGAAGCCGATGGACCGCCTTGTGTGCGGCGATGTCGGTTTCGGCAAAACCGAAGTCGCCCTGCGCGCCGCGTTTGTGGCGGTGATGGGCGGCAAACAGGTCGCCGTACTCGCCCCGACCACGCTTCTGGTCGAGCAGCACGCGCAAAACTTCGCCGACCGCTTCGCCGATTTCCCCGTGAAAGTCGCCAGCCTTTCGCGTTTTAACAACAGCAAAGCTACCAAAGCCGCGCTGGAAGGCATGACAGACGGCACGGTTGACATCGTTATCGGCACGCACAAATTGGTGCAGGACGACATCAAATTCAAAAACTTAGGTTTAGTGATTATTGATGAAGAACACCGCTTCGGCGTGCGCCAGAAAGAGCAGCTCAAACGCCTGCGCGCCAATGTCGATATCCTCACCATGACTGCCACGCCGATTCCGCGCACCCTCAGCATGGCGCTCGAAGGCCTGCGCGACTTCTCGCTGATTACCACCGCGCCCAGCCGCCGCCTCGCCGTCAAAACCTTTGTCAAACCCTTCAGCGAAGGCAGCGTGCGCGAAGCCGTATTGCGCGAACTCAAGCGCGGCGGGCAAGTGTTTTTCCTGCACAATGAAGTAGATACGATTGAGAATATGCGCGAGCGGCTGGAAACCCTGTTGCCCGAAGCCCGCATCGGCGTGGCGCACGGACAACTGCGCGAGCGCGAGCTGGAACAAGTCATGCGCGACTTTTTGCAGCAAAGATTCAACGTGTTGCTCTGTTCCACCATCATCGAAACCGGCATCGACATCCCCAACGCCAACACCATCATCATCAACCGCGCCGACAAATTCGGGCTGGCGCAACTGCACCAGCTTCGCGGGCGCGTCGGCCGCAGCCACCACCAAGCCTACGCCTACCTGCTCACGCCCGAATACATCACCAAAGACGCAGAAAAACGCCTTGACGCCATCGCGGCGGCAGACGAACTTGGCGCAGGTTTCACCCTTGCCATGCAGGATTTGGAAATCCGCGGCGCAGGCGAAATCCTCGGCGAAGGTCAATCCGGCGAAATGATACAGGTCGGCTTCACGCTCTACACCGAAATGCTCAAACAAGCCGTGCGCGACCTCAAAAAAGGCCGCCAGCCCGACCTCGACGCACCGTTGGGCATCACCACCGAAATCAAACTGCACAGCCCTGCCCTGCTGCCCGAAAGCTACTGCCCCGACATCCACGAACGGCTCGTCCTCTACAAACGCCTCGCCGTCTGCGAAACCGTGCAGCAAATCAACGCCATACACGAAGAACTCGTCGACCGCTTCGGCCTACCCGAACAACCCGTCAAAACCCTCATCGAAAGCCACCACCTGCGGCTCGCCGCAAAAGAATTGGGCATAGACGCCATCGACGCGACCAGCGAAGCCGTCACCGTTACCTTCGGCAAACACCACCAAATCGACCCGACAGAAATCATCCTGCTGATTCAGACGGATAAAAAATACCGGCTGGCAGGGGCAGACAAGTTGAAGTTTACGGCTCAGATGGAGGATGTGGAGGCGCGAATTAAGACGGTGAAAAGTGTGTTGAAGACTTTGAAAGAAAGAGTGGTAGCAAAGTAGAGGTTGATGAAGAAAAGGTCGTCTGAAAAATTTTCAGACGACCTTTCTCCTTAGCCAAAATTTGTAGGTCGGATACTTATCCGACAAAACCTTTAATGCTCCCGCCATTGCAATCCATTGCCGTAACACTCAAAATATAGGATTTGAGAATCCGGCCTACACCTTACTTTATTATTAAATGGACAATTATTTGGAGACAATGAAATGCAAAATGAAAAAAATGAGCTGGTTTTTCAAACCTGCCTGCTGCTGGTTCGCTATTTTACCAATTTGGTTGAGTATGAAAAAAGTACAGGAATACGAATAGGTTATCATAGTCGGATATTCGATCCTTTATTGCATCCACAAGAGCAATTTATTTTTTTAGGCAAATCAGAAAAACTATTGGATGGCGTTCAGAGCCGTATCGAGCATGTTGTTCCTTGTGCGTACATGATAGAGAAGCTTGAAGGATTGATTAAGGAAAATAAATATACAGAAGAAGAATTGGCTCACGCATTACAGAAAAATTGGAAGGTAGCGCATATCACGAAAGAAGAAGCAGACTTCATGGACTTTGATTTGAAACTCAAATCCACTATGCCGGAAGATTGGGATTTTATGACAGGAAGGCCTGAAATTAGACTGGAAGCAGCCGGAATCAAATTAATTCCTTAGCCCGTAGGTTGGGTTGCAATCCTGACAAAACCGTTGATTACCTGAAATGTCAGGCCTCGCCCCTTACATCTGCCATAACTCTAAACACCGTCATTCCCGCGCAGGCGGGAATCCAGAAAATCTATGGGTTCTGCAATTTTTCAGAGATTCCCGAAGCCCAAAAGCTCGGATTCCTGCCTGTACGGAAATAGCAAGGCGAAGTTGCTTCGGTTTATCCGCAGATTTGCTGAAGCGTTGAAGGCCCGGGCTCCCGTTTTCACGGGAATGACAAGGTTGTGATGTAGCTGTAATTCCTGAAAGGCCGTCTGAAACCTGCAAACCCGTCATTCCCGTTTAGCAAACGCAACTTATATTCAAGGGTGGGCGCGGAACGCACGCACGCGTTTCTTGGTTATCCACTTTCCCCTTTCTGACTGCCTGAAAAAAGTAAACTCAGATTGGCTCAAGACCCAACATCGTTCTTAAACTTGAAAAGCCTGTCGGGTTTCCAACCCAACCTGCATTTGCCGCCTGAAGCACTTTCAGACGGCCTGCTTGGCAAAGCTGTCAAAACGCTCTATCCTCGACCCTGTTTTTACACCCGCCAACACAAAGAAAGGATTTCCTCATGGTTCAAGTAACCTTCCAAAATAACCCCGTCCACACTTCCGGCAATCTGCCCGCAGCCGGACAAACCGCGCCTGCGTTTACCCTTGCCGCTGCGGATTTGTCCGACAAAACCCTTGCGGACTTCGCAGGCAAACGCAAAGTCTTGAATATTTTTCCAAGTGTGGATACCGGCGTATGCGCCCAATCCGTCCGCACTTTCAACAAACGCGCGTCCTCATTGGATAACGCGGTTGTGTTGTGCATTTCTGCCGACCTGCCGTTTGCCCAGGCCCGTTTCTGCGGTGCGGAAGGTTTGGACAAGGTCGTTACTTTATCGTCTTTCCGCAGCAGCTTCGCCGCCGACTACGGCGTCGCCCTGACCGACAGCCCCTTGCGCGGCCTGACTGCGCGCGCGGTTTTGGTTTTGGACGAAAACGACAAAGTGCTGCATTCGGAATTGGTCGCCGAAATCACCAACGAGCCGGATTACGATGCGGCATTGGCTGTTTTGTAATTCTTAAACAACTTGTTTTTTAATAAGAAAAGGCCGTCTGAAAAGGTTTCAGACGGCCTTTTGATCCAATCGGTCAATGTTTCGGCATCACCGTCAATACTTTTTCATTGTCTTCGGACCACATCATTTTCGCCGTTTCCCTCAGGTTGTTGCGGGTAATGGAATCGGCAATCCGACCGGCATCGTTCGGATAGGGGAGGACGCCCTCTGCCTGACGGTCGGCGGAAAGGCGTTCTATCCATGCCTCGGCGGAACGGCGGCGGGCGTTTTCCTGTTCGATAAAGAGTTTCCTCAGATTGCGCGCTTCGGCATAACCTATGCCGTCGGGCAGCTCGCGCAACACTTTTTTGGCGGCCTGCCAGCCTGCCTGCGCTTGGTCTGCGGCGGTGTTGAAAGTCAGACTGCTTTCTATCCGCCGCAGCCCCGGATAGGTTTCGGCTTTGAATTTGACGGCGTATGCGCTTTGCTGCCTGCCGCGCAATTCGTCTTTCAGGCGGGCGTTGAAGAGGTTGTTCAGCAGCCTGATTTGTTCGGTTTTTTCAGGTGTCAGCGTATCGGCCTGCCGCCACGATTGCGCGTGGATTTCCGCTCCTTCGGTTTCTCCTGCGGCTTCGTGTCTGCTTTCGCGTCCCGCACGCAGCGGATAGTCGTTTGCGGCTGTGGCGGAACGCGGGATTCCGGCCAGATATTTTGCTACCAGCGGCGCGGCTTCTTCCGGCGGCAGGTTGCCGACGATGTAGTAATGCACGGGCGCGGCGTTCAGTTTCTGCCATTCCTGTTTTATTCGTACTTGGGTCAGACCGGCGTAGGCATTGTTTTCAGACGGCATCAGGCTGCGACCGTATTTCATTTCTTCCAAAACCTGCTGCGGCCTGCCCGATTTGGAATGCTGCCGCACTTTAAACCGTGCTTCGTTCCGCTTGGCGTATTGCTGCCATTGGGACAAATCGGGAGCGGTCTGGTAGCTGCGGTACAGTTGCAACAGGGTTTTCAGGCTGTCGGCATTGGCCTGTGCGTCGGTAATCTGGCGGTAGTCTTCCAAACGGTAGGTATAGCTGATGCGCTCTTGCTGCCGCCACTGCCTGAACCCGCCCGCGCTCATGCCCTGCGGGGCGGACTGGGACACGGTTTCCGCCGCCAGTTTCGCCAGCCATGCTTCGGACGGCTCTGTCAGCGAGCCGCTGTCCGATACGGCGCGGAAATGGACGCGGCGGCCTGCTTCGGGCAAATGCATCAACACCGCGGTATCGCCGTTGCCCAGTTTGAGATAGCGGATGTCCGACTGCCTGCCGGTTCGCTCCGTTAAGATTTTTCCACTCTCCGGTTCGGCAAATTCGGGCGCGGCCTTGCCGCCGGACTGTGTTTCAGACGGCCTCTCAGGCGTTTTGTTCAAATCGGCGGGAGACGGCAGGCTGACCGTGCTGCCTTGGGAAACCTGCACCTGTATCATTTTGTCGGGCGCGTCGAGCCATTCGGTTATGCGCCGGTTGACGGCCTTGGCGTTAATCCGGTAAAGCTGGCTGCGGTCGGCGGCACGGATTTCGGCGTCGGGCAGCGGCAGCCCCCGCAGGACGGTCTCTTCGGAAAGGCGGATGACCTTCGTCAAGTCGTCGGGAATGCCGGCGTTTTGCGGCAGCAGATTGTTGTGCAACGCTTTGCGGTAGCCGCCCAGTTCTTCGTCGGTGGCGGGATGGTCAAGGATGTCCTGCCTGAGGTTGCGCAATACTTCCAGCATTTCGCGATGCTGGCCGGGGGCGATGTCGGCATCAAGCATCAGCGAACCGGTGCAGCAGCCGAGCGAATCCATTTTCAGGCCGACATCGAGTCCGGAGCGGATGATGCGGCTGTTAACGACATAGGCGGCGAAATTGTCCAGCAGCCGCTGATAAGACTGTTCGGCATAGGCTTCGGCTTTTTGTTTTTTGAAACGGAACACCAGCGAAAGTCTGTCTTCGGCATTGTCTGCGTCCCGCACCATGCCGACATGCCAGCCGTTTTTCAACCGCGGTTGGTATTCGTCCGCACGCCGCACGCCCAGCGCAATCGGCCGCATGTCGCCGAACGTCCGTTCTATCAGCGCGGCCGTGCCGTCGATATTCAGATTGCCCATCAGCACCAAAACGGCATTGTTGCTGCCGTACCATTTGTTGTGGAACGCGCCGGCGGTATCCGCGCGGGCGCTCTGCACCGCCTCCAGCCTGCCTATCGGCGGATAGCGTCCCTGCCGCGCTCCTTCGTACATTAAAGCGTGCTGCCTGCGGCTCAGGCGGTTTTGCAGGTTTTGCTGCTGGCGCCATTCGCTGAGGACGACCTGCCTTTCCTTCTCCCAATCGGCGGCGGAAAACTGCTGCGGTTGCAGGATTTGGCGGTAGATTTTCAACACCTCTTCGATCTGCCTGCTCCCTTGCGGCGGCGAAAACAGATAGCGCGTGTAATCGTAGCCGGTCTGGGCATTGAAATGCCGTCCCATCTGCCAGCCGTTGCGGCCGAGGTAATCCGACAATCCCTGCGGATACTGCGGCGAGGATTGGAATACCATGTGCTCGGTAATGTGCGCGATGCCTTCTTCCCCGTCGTTTTCATCGGCCGCACCCACGCCCACGTTCAGCCGCGCGGCCAGCCGCCCTTCCGCCGACGGGATTTTGAAAATATGGTAGGTCAGGCCGTTGGCCAGCCTGCCTTTGGCGTAAACGGGCTGTCCGGCGTGCGCGGCGGATGCGGTGCCCGCACCGATAAAGCCGATAAAGAAGATGAGGAGGAGTTTTTTCATTTCGAAGTGAGGCCGTCTGAAACCGAAACGGTTGCTGAATTTATCATTATGCCTGTGTTTATTTGCTTTGAATATAGTTTTATCATATTATTTTACCGATTCGGGTTAATCGATTTGGCTGTCGAAAACGGCAAAATCAAAGGCCGTCTGAAACAGAAGATTATTCTTGTTTCAGACGGCCTTTCGGTTTGTTTTACAGCTTAGCGCGGCAGCAGATGCAGCCTGACGGTATCGCCTTCGTTGACGACTTCCATAGCGGGCACTTCGCACAATGCTTCCGCCCTCGCGCAGGTCGCCAGCATCGCGCTGCCTTGGTTGGGCAGCAGTTCGGCAACGGTCTCCCCCTGCCCGTCGCGGCTCAAAACCACGCGCAGGAACTCGCGGCGTTTGATGGCTTTTCGGGTGCCGAACGCGGCTTTGGCGGTGATTTGCGGCAGGTATGGCGCCGTGCCCGACCTGCCGGACAGTTTGCCCAACGCCGGCGCCAGCAGCATATGCGCGGTAACGAAGGCGGCAACGGGATTGCCCGGCAACACGAATACCGCCGCAGTACCGACACGCCCCCAGCCAAACGGTTTGCCGGGTTTGATTGCGATGGAGCGGGTGGTCAGCACCCCGACGTTTTCAACGGCCTGCTTCAGATAATCGGCCTCGCCCACCGACGCGCCGCCGCTGGTGATGACGGCGTCGAACCGCTGCGCGGCATCTTTGAGCAACGCTTCGGTCTGCGCCAAATCGTCGGGAATGATGCCGCCGTCCGCCACCTCCATTCCCAGCGACTGCAACCACGCCAAAAGCTGGTAGCGGTTGGCGTCGTAAATCAGGCCGTCTGAAAGCGGCCGGCCGGGTTCGGCCAACTCGTTGCCGGTGGAAAACACCAGCACTTTGAGCGGCTCGTATACCTCCACTTCGGCAAACCCCTGCGATGCCGCCAGCCCCAATGCGGCAGCATCGAGTTTGCAGCCTGCGGCAAGCAGCTCCTGCCCGACTTGGATTTCTTCGGCTTTGAGCCGCATGTTCTGTCCCGCCTTGATTTCCGCCTTGACTTTCAGACGGCCTGCCTCCGCTTCGGCCTGCTCCTGCATCACGACAGCGGTGGTGTTGCCGGGCAGCGGCGCACCGGTAAAGATGCGCACGGCTTCGCCTTCCCTTAACGGCACGGCGGCGGCATCGCCGGCCTGAACGCGGCCGACGACGGCAAAATCGCGCAGGCTGCCGTCGGTGCTGCACACGGCGTAGCCGTCCATCGCACTGTTGTCGAACATCGGCGCGGGATACTGCGCATACAGCGGCTGCGCGAGAATACGGTTGGCGGCGGCGGCCAGCGGCAGGCGGCGGCTTTTCAGACGGCATTCGCAACCGTCGAGCAGTTGCGCCAGCGCGGTTTCAAAATCAATCATAGCGGTTGCTCCAAATCCTGCGGGGTGTTGTAGTTGGCGAAATTTTCTTCCGAGCCGAATGCCACCGAACGGGCGCGCTGCTGCTGCAACCAGCCGCGCAGGGTGCGCTGCCCCGTATAAAGGTAGGGCACGGCGCTTTGCAGAATCTGCGGGCGGATAAACATCACGCTGTATTGCTGGTGGCCGGAGGTTTCGGCGTAAAAGGCGTTGCACAGCGGCGTGCGCTTGGCGACGGCGACAAACTGCTCCACCAAATCCGCGGGCAGTTTCGGCGTGTCGCAAGGCACAATCAGCAGCCAGTCGGCGGTGGCCAGCTGCAAATCGTTGGCGGCGGTACACAGCGCCACCAGCGGGCCCAGCCCCTGCCACTGGCGCGAATCGGAAAACACATGCGGCGTGCGTTTGGTATATTCTTCAAGGTTGCGGTTGGCGCTGACGGCGATGTGGCCGACCTGCGGCTTGATGCGGTCGATGACGTGGTCGATGAGCGGTTTGCCGTGCCACAGCACCAGCCCTTTGTCCGCTCCGTCCATGCGCTTGGCCATTCCGCCGGCCATAATCAGTGCGTAAATCCTCATTGCGTGCCGCTCCATTTCTCCACTGCTTCTTTATCGCTTTGTTTGGCCTCGACCCATCTTTCAAGGCCGTCTGAAAAGGTTTCTTTTTTCCAAAAAGGGGCTTCGGTTTTCAGATAGTCCATAATAAATTCCGCTGCGGCAAACGCGGCTTTGCGGTGCGCCGCCGCCGCCAGCACCAGCACAATCTGCTCGTCGGGCCCCAGTTCGCCGACGCGGTGGACGACGGTGCAGGCCTCAAGCGGCCAGCGTTGCGAAGCCGTCCGGACGATTCCGGCGATTTCGTTTTCCGTTACTTCGGGATAATGTTCCAGAAACAGCGAAGACAGCGGCACATCGGTGTCGCGGTCGCGCACCAGCCCGACAAACGCCGCCACCGCGCCGGTATTGCCGCTTCGGGCAAGCAGCCCGCGGTATTCCTCCTGCAAATCGAAATCAGCCGTCTGTATCCTGATAAGCGTTTGCATGTCAGCCCCCCGTTACTGGCGGCAGCAGGCCGACTTCCGCCCCGTCGGGAATCCGCACGTCCCAACCGACGATTTGCTTATCGACCGCCAGCCGGAAAATCCTGTCTTCTTCCAAGGCTTCGGCCCACGCGCCGCCGCGCCGCTGCAAAAGATGCAGCAGTTCCCGACCCGTGCCGCCCCCCCATGCCACCTGCTCCTGCGCAACCCCCAGCCTCTGTTTCAACACACCGAAATATAAGATGGTAATCATTGTGTCTGCTCTTGATAGATATTTTTCTCAAACCATAAAGAAAGGCCGTCTGAAAAACGTTGTTTCCAACGGAGTTGGAACATCTGCGTACCAACGGCGGCAAAGCCCGTTTTAAATTTTATCCGGCCCGACCATAACGGAATTTTACACTAACTCTGCATGTTTTCGTTAACTAAGTGCCCATTCTTTAAGGCGGATTGTAAACCCTCCTAAAGGATGATACGCTTACGCATCCGTTTTACCGACAACGACATGAAACCACTATCCTTCTTTTCAGACGGCCTCAGCCTGTCCGCACGGCTGAAACTGCTGACCCTGCTTTGGGTCGGTTCGGCTTTGCTGTCGGTGGTATTCACCCTGCTGTTGTCGTGGCGGCTGGAAGGTGCGAGCACGGCCATCAACGATGCGGGCAGCCTGCGTATGCAGACCTACCGGCTGGCCTATATGGTCGGCAACCATGCCACCGAACGGCAGATAAACAACCAAATCAAGGAATTCGAGCAGTCGCTGCAAAAGGTCAGCCGCACCGACGCCATCCATCCGCTGCTGCCCGCCCAAAGGCCGCAGGCATACGACCTAATACAGTCCATGCTAGTTATCGACTGGCAGTCCAACATCCTCCCCAAACTGCAAAAACACACCCTGCCCACCAATATCGACCTCTACCGCTTCGCCGGCAACATCGACCTCTTCGTACAGGCGCTGGAAAATGCCAACGAGGAAAACACCCGTTGGCTGCGGCGGTTTCAGATGGCGCTGATTCTGATGATTCTGATTGCGGCGGGCGTGATGATTAAGTTTCACTACTCATGGATTATCCGCCCGCTGGAAGCCCTGCTCGACGGCGTGCAGACCATCGGTCGCGGCGGGTTCGGCGTTGCCATCCCGACCGGCTATATTCAGGAATTTGCCCAAGTCAGCAAAGGTTTCAACCAAATGAGCGCGCACCTGAAAACGCTCTATACCGACCTCGAAGGGCTGGTCGCCCGTCAGACGCAGGACCTCGCCCGCCAGAACCGCGACTTGGAAATGCTCTACCAGACCACGCGCGACCTGCACCAGACCCACACGCCGACCAAAGCGGCGGAAGAATTCCTCAGCCGCGTCGTCCCCGCCGTTTCCGCCTCCGCGGGCAGCATCCGCCTGCTGGATTTCGAGCGCAAACGCACCGATTTGGTCGCCAGTACCGGCCTGCCCGCAGACGTGCAGACCGCCGAGCAGTGCAGCGAACTGGAAGCCTGCCTCTGCGGTCATAAAGACAAAGGCGGGGAAGGCGGCAGGCCGTCTGAAAAGCCCTCCGGCCAATCTGCGTGCTTTTACGACGCCCGCGATTACGGCAACCTGCCGTTTGTAACCGGACATCCCGGCTTCGCCCGCGTATCGGTGTTCCCCATCCTGTATAAAAGCGAGGAACTGGGCATCCTGACCTTGTATTTTTCAGACGGCATCGAATTGGGCGAAAACGACGACAGCCTGCTGCGCACCCTGTGCGGCCAGCTCGGCGTATCCATCGCCAACAGCCGTTTCGCCCAAGAGCGCAGCCAGCTTGCCGTATTGCAGGAGCGCAACCTGATTGCGCAGGGCCTGCACGACAGCATCGCACAAACCCTGACCTTCCTCAACCTGCAAGTGCAGATGCTCGACAGCGCCTACAAAGCCGGCGAAAAAGAGCAAATGGAGGAAAACATCCGCTTCCTGACCGACGGCGTGCAGGAATGTTACGACGACGTGCGCGAACTGCTGCTCAACTTCCGCACCAAAATCAGCAACAAAGACTTTCCCGAAGCCGTTACCTCCCTGCTCGCCCGCTTCGAACAGCAAACGCAGATAGAGGTCGACACCGCATGGCGCGACGACGGGCCGTCGCTCAACAACGACGAACAGCTCCAAGTCATCTTCATCTTACAGGAAAGCCTGTCGAACATCCGCAAACACGCGCAGGCGCACCATGTCGTCGTAGAGCTGGACAACCGCCACGACTTCACCCTGCGGATACGCGACGACGGCGTCGGTTTCGACACAGGCCGTCTGAAAAACATGTCCGAAGCGCATGTCGGCTTGGGCATCATGCAGGAACGCGCACGGCGCATCAACGCCGTATTGAGTGTAGAATCACAACCGCATCAAGGCACTACGGTTACATTAGTGCTGCCCCAACACAGAAGGACAGCTTCATGAGCATCAAAATCATCTTAATCGACGACCACACATTATTCCGCAGCGGCATCAAAGCCCTGCTGTCGCGCCAAAGCGACTTCGACGTCATCGGCGAAGCCGCCGACGGCTTTACCGGCATCAAACTGGTCGAGCAGATGCGTCCCGACATCGTCCTGCTCGACCTCGACATGCCCGTTATGAACGGCCGCGAAACGCTGGCGCAGATACTCAGCAGCAATCCGCAGCAAACCGTCGTGATGCTGACCGTATCCGAAGACAACGACGATTTGACCGAATGTATGCGCATCGGCGCACGCGGCTTCTTGCTGAAAAACATCAATGCCGACTTCCTGCTCGACAGCATCCGCAAAGCCGTTGACGGCGACAACGTGTTCTCGCCCGAAATGACCACCCGCCTCGTCCAATCCCTGATTTCCCCCGCCTCGCCGCGCACCGACCACCTGTTGTCCACCCTCACCCCGCGCGAAATGGAAATCCTCGGCTACCTCGCTGCCGGACACAGCAACAAAGTCATCGCCCGCCATCTCGAACTGGCCGAATCCACCATCAAAGTGCATGTGCAGAACATCTTGCGCAAGCTCAACCTCAGCAGCCGCGTACAAGCCGCCGTATATGCCGTGCAGCACAAAGTCCCGCAGCCGGAAGGAGTATAGGCGGCTGCGGATGTCCGCCGCCGTATCGGCCACCCCATCACGACATGCTCCGAAATCCGACGGAAAAGGCCGTCTGAAAACCAAGTTTCAGACGGCCTTTCCATATCAATCCGACCTGTATTATTTAGTGTGCATCAGCCAGTATTGCAGCCCGATCAGCGTTTTCGCGTCATGGATTTCGTCGTTTTCCAACGCAGCTTTGACCGCCTCGCGGCTCATCAGCACGGTTTCGGTGATTTCGTCTTCGTCATTGCTCAAGGTGCTGCCCAAACGCACGCCTTGGGCTTGGTAGAGGTACATTTTTTCGTCGCAGAAACCGACTGCGGTATAGAAGGTATGCAGCAGTTTTACGCTGTCGGCGGTGTACGGCGTTTCCTCGGCCAGTTCGCGCAGCGCGCATTCGGCGGGATCTTCGCCGGCTACGTCCAGCTTGCCCGCAGGCAGTTCCAATACGGCCTCGCCCACCGCGTAACGCCATTGGCGCACCAGCACGATTTCGCCGTTTTCCGTTTCCGCCAATACGCTGGCCGCCCCGGGATGGCGGATGACGATACGTTTGCTTTCGTTGCCGTTGGCCAGTCTGACGGTATCGCGGCTAATGTTGACGAAGCTGCCTTCATAAATCGGTTCGCTGCCGACTTTGGTTTCTTTTAAATCCATCTTGTTTTTGGTTCCTGTCTAAAAATATCGTCGTGAGGCCGTCTGAAAATTCAACGCGGCGCGCCGCGTTCGATTTCCACGCCCACTTCCTTCACGTCCGGCAGTATGCCAGGCTTCACAATCCGCACCCGCACCCACAGCGCGCCAAAATCGCGCAATATCAGGTCGGCAACGTGTTCGGCCAGCACTTCCAGCAGAAGGAAATCCTGCTCGCGCAGGCTGGCGCGCACGGCCTCGCACACGTCGCCGTAATGTACGGTTTCGCCGATGTCGTCCGACAACGCGGCCTTTTCGGACACACCGATGTCCAAGTCGAGCAGCAGCGTCTGCACGTGTTCGCGCTCCCAGCCGTATACGCCGATTAAAGTCTCGGCCTTCATGCCGCGTAAAAAGACTTTATCCATTTGCTTTGCACCGTTTTCACGTTAGAATACCCGCTTCATTGTAAGCAAAGCATAAGAAATGTTCAATCTGTCGGCAGTCATCGCTTCTTACCTGATCGGCTCTTTGTCGTTCGCCGTCATCGTGTCGAAATGTTACGGCATGGCCGACCCGCGCACCTACGGCTCGGGCAACCCCGGCGCCACCAACGTGCTGCGCAGCGGCAAAAAGAAAGCGGCCGCGCTCACCCTGCTCGGCGACGCGCTCAAAGGCGTATTTGCCGTCGCGGCGGCAAGGCTGCTGCAAGACAATCTCGGCCTTTCAGACGGCATTATCGCGATTGTGGCCGTAGCGGTTTTGGCGGGACATATGTGGCCGGTGTTCTTTGGCTTTAAAGGCGGCAAGGGCGTAGCCACCGCGCTGGGTGTGCTTTTGGCGTTGTCGTGGCCGACCGCGCTAATCTGCGCGGCAGTCTGGCTGGTGATGGCTTTCGGTTTCAAAGTGTCGTCGCTGGCGGCGCTCACGGCAACCGTGGTCAGCCCGCTTATCGCGTATTTTTTCATGCCGCACGGCTCATGGGTTGCCGCCACCGCCGTCATCGCCGCGCTGGTGCTCTACCGCCATAAAAGCAATATCGAAAACCTGCTCCAAGGTAAAGAAGGCAAAATCGGCGATAAGGCGGAAAATTAGCCGTAAAACCCAAACTGCGAAGCCTTGTCATGACAAGGCTTTTTATTTGCCCGAAACGCGGTTTTGCCCGATAATGCCACATCTATAAGCGTAAATGACAAACCTTTTGAAATGATTAAAAAAATCCTCCGTCCTTATGCCAAACCGGCATTACTCGCCGCAACCGCCGCGCTGCTTTCTGCCTGTTCGCTGGTGCGTTACCAACCCATAGCCACCATCAACAAAATCGATTTGAACAGCGGCTACCGCTTTGAAACCGACCGCCAAAGCCAAAATAATGCCGACGGCGACGACACTTATATCGTATTGATGTTTTCCGGCGGCGGCACACGGGCGGCCGCCTTGGGCTACGGCGTTTTGGAACAGCTCAACCGGCAAAAGGTAAACATCGGCGGCAGGGAAAAAACCCTGATGCAGAATGTAGACGTGGTCATCGGCGTATCGGGCGGCTCGGTGCTGGCCGCCTATTTCGCGCTGCACGGGCAGGACACCATTCCCTCGTTCGACCGCCGCTTCCTGCGGTTGAATTTCCAAAAGCTCATGACCAAACAGGTTTTCTCGTTCGCCAACCTGCCCCGCCTAACTTCGCCGGAATTCGGCCGCGGCGACCTGCTGCAAGAGCAGTTTGAAACCCATCTTTTCGGCAAAGCCACTTTCGCCGACTTGGAAAAACGCCGCAAAGGGCCGTTTGCCATCATTTCCGCCACCGACATGGGCTTGGGGGAACGCATCAACTTCACGCAGGAATATTTCGACCTGATGTGTACCAATCTGGGCAATTTGCGCATTGCCCGCGCCGTCGCCGCATCCAGCGCCGTACCGATGGTATTCGCGCCGGTTACGCTCAACAACAACGGCGGCAACTGCAACTACAGCCCGCCCAAAGATACCGCCCAAGCCGCCGTGTCCGGCCGGAATGCCCAGCAGGACAAAACGCGGCAGGAATACGTTACCCGCTACCGCCGGTACGACAGCAAAACCCGCCCCTACATCCATCTGCTCGACGGCGGCCTGACCGACAACCTCGGTATGCGCAGCCTGCTGGATATGGCCGACGTCTATTCCAGCAGTATGCTGATGCGCCGGATGACGGACCACAATATCCGCCGCGTCGTCATCATCAGCGTCAACGCCCGCAACCGCATCAACAGCGACATCGACACCAAAGCCGCCGTCCCCGGCTTCAGAAACGTCCTCAGCTCGATTGTCGACATTCCCATCGACAGATATTCCCAAGAATCCCTGCGCCGCCTACGCGCCTTTGCCGACAAGTGGAACGAAGACAACCGTAACGCAGACGACAGCAAAAAAATCGCCCTGTCGTTTGTCAGCCTGAGTTTGGACGACCTGCCGAAATCCGAGTTGCGCAACGACGTGCTGAACATTCCGACCAGCTTCTATCTGCCGCCGGATGACATCGCCAAACTGCGCACCGCCGCCGCCATCCTGATGAAGCAGTCCCCCGAATACAAAAAACTGCTCGAAGATTTGTCCGCCAAGCCGAATAAAGCCGCAACCTATCAAGAAACCGCCGCCCTGCCGCGCACTGTGTCCCAAAGCGAACTGGACGAAATCAACAACCCGAAAGCCGGTGCGGACAACGGCGGAAACTCCGACAACGGCGGCAAATAAACCTTTCAGACGGCCTCGTTTATCAAAACGGCCGCCGCTGCCGTATAATGGCACGGCACATACCCACATCATCGAAACCACTAAAGGAACACACTATGGATTGGCGCGGACGCCCTGAAAGTACCAATGTTGAAGACCGCAGGGGCAGCGGCGGCGGCGGGAAAACGCCCGGCATCATCGGTATCATCGTTCTCCTAGTCGGCGCATACTACGGCGTTGATTTGTCGGGCTTGGTCGGTACGGCCGGCCTCGGCACCGGAACCGTCCGACAAAGCAGCCTCACCCAAGAGGAAGAAAAAGAACTCGCCAAAATGTCCAAAGTCGTGCTGGCGGATACCGAAGCTACATGGCGCAGCTACTTCTCGGAAAAACTCGGCAAAACCTACACGCCGGCCAGAATGGTCTTTTACACAGGCGGTACGCACACTTCCTGCGGCGCAGGCCAGGCGGCTATGGGGCCGTTTTACTGCCCGGGCGACCGCAGCGTTTACTTGGACCTGTCGTTTTACGACGATATGCGCAAAAAACTGGGAGCATCGGGCGAAGCGGCTTTTGCCTATGTAATTGCGCACGAAGTCGGCCACCATGTCCAAAACTTGCTCGGCATCCTGCCCGAAGTCAATAAAATCCGCCAAAACGCAGGTCAAACGCAGGCCAACGCCCTTTCGGTCAAACTCGAATTGCAAGCCGACTGCTTCGCAGGTGTCTGGGGGCATTACGCCGCCAACAAAAAAATGCTGAAAACCGAAGACATCCAACAGGCGATGACCGCGGCCGAATCCGTCGGCGACGACCGCCTCCAGCAAAACGCGCAGGGTTACGTCGTGCCCGACAGCTTCACCCACGGCTCGTCCGCCGACCGCATGGCATGGCTCAAGCGCGGTTTGGAAAGCGGCGACATCGGCCGGTGCGATACTTTTACCGCAAACTGAGTGTTATTTGATGTAACCGGCAAAGGCTGTCTGAAAACGCAACGTCTGTCTGAAAACGCAACGTTCAGACGGCCTTTTGCTGTGTTAGAATAAAAGCACGTTATTTTTCAGCCTAGTGCCGTCTCTTCTGCCTTTCCGTTCCCAAGTCCGGCACCATCGAAGCCATTTTACCCAGCAAAGGAGTCCATCATGGCAACAATCTCCCGTGAAATCTTCAAAGCCTACGACATCCGCGGCATAGTCGGCAAAACCCTGACCAACGAAGCCGCCTACCTTATCGGCAAAGCCATCGCCGCCAAAGCCGCCGCGCAGAACATCGGCAAAATCGCCCTCGGCCGCGACGGCCGCGTCAGCGGCCCCGAGCTGATGGAGCATATCCAGCGCGGCTTTACCGACAGCGGTATCGACGTGCTCAACGTCGGCATGGTTGCCACCCCGATGCTTTACTACGCCGCCATCAACGAATGCGGCGGCAGCGGCGTGATGATTACCGGCAGCCACAACCCGCCCGATTACAACGGCTTCAAAATGATGCTCGGCGGCGACACGTTGGCCGGTCCGGTCATTCAGGAACTCTTGGCCGCCATCGAGGCCGACCGCTTCACCCAGCCGGCAACCAAAGGCAGCGTTACCGAAAAAGATATTTCCGCAGAATACCGCAACTACATCGTCGGACACGTCAAACTCAAACGCCCGATGAAAATCGTCATCGACACCGGCAACGGCGTGGGCGGTGCGTTTGCAGGCGCGCTCTACCGCGCGCTGGGCAACGAAGTAACCGAACTGTTCAGCGAGGTGGACGGCACTTTCCCGCACCACCATCCCGACCCGTCCAAACCGAAAAACCTGCAAGATTTGATTGCCGCGCTGAAAAACAGCGATGCAGAAATCGGCTTGGCTTTTGACGGCGATGCCGACCGTTTGGGCGTCGTCACCAAAGACGGCAACATCATCTACCCCGACCGCCAACTGATGTTGTTCTCCCAAGACGTATTGAGCCGCAATCCGGGCGCGAAAGTCATCTTCGACGTCAAATCCACCCGCCTGCTGGCTCCGTGGATTAAAGAACACGGCGGCGAACCCATCATGGAAAAAACCGGCCACAGCTTCATCAAGTCCACCATGAAAAAAACCGGCGCGCTGGTTGCCGGCGAAATGAGCGGACACATCTTCTTCAAAGAACGCTGGTTCGGCTTCGACGACGGCATGTACGCCGGCGCGCGCCTCTTGGAAATCCTGTCTGCCTTCGACAACCCGACCGAAGTGTTGGACAACCTGCCGCAAAGTATTTCCACGCCCGAACTCAACATCGACCTGCCCGAAGGCAGCAACGGCCATCAGGTTATCGAAGAACTCGCCGCCAAAGCCAAATTCGAAGGTGCGACCGAAATCATCACCATCGACGGCCTGCGCGTAGAATTCCCCGACGGCTTCGGTCTGATGCGCGCCTCCAATACCACGCCGATTTTGGTGTTGCGCTTCGAGGCAGATTCCGACGAAGCCATCGAA
>ERZ773011.125-NODE-125-length-18061-cov-6.8766_pt1 | contig 18061 bp, 27 predicted proteins | sample MGYA00580662_ERZ773011 | MGnify/ENA primary metagenome ERZ773011 (study PRJEB29015, sample SAMEA2738118) | human oral metagenome | biome: human oral; feature: human-associated habitat; material: saliva | place: China | collected 2169 ... | reverse complement strand
CTCCCGGCCAGGCCCAGCTGGAAAAAATGCGATTCCGATTTCGGTCGGTCGGCGCCGGACGGTGCGAGAGCCGTCGCCTCGAGCGGCATTGCAGCCGTAGTGCGCCGGTCTCAGGTTCTCGATCGTGTCTGTGCCGCCGCGGCTGACGGGCAGCACATGGTCGATACTCAGTCGGTCTCGCAGTCGCGTCGCGTCGGGGTTGATCATCGTATGGCAGATGGAGCAGCGCCAGCCGTAGACGTCGGTGACCATCTGCCGCAGCCGCTTCTGGTTCCTGCCTCGCCAGCGTCGTCCTCCGCTCATACCCCTGAGTATACCCCATCCGAGCAACCCCTGCAACTCGGATACCCCCGGTCGGAGATCCCCCGGTCGGAGATCCCCCCGTCTCCACAACCTGGGTCTAGTCCGGGAACCGGGACCACCCGAGTAGGCGATAGCCCGTCTCCCCAAGGGGGCGGGCGGAGGGTCCGCCGCATCGCGGCGGGCGGACCCTCCCGATCGCCCTCCACCTTTTCGCTTTTCTCTAAATGTAGAGGGTTCATCTAAGGGAGAGAGAGTCTCCCTTATGGAGACTCTCTCCCTTAGGGAGATGATATGGCTAGCACTGTGTTCCGCATGGGCGTCTCCCAGTCTGGGCCGGCGCTCCGGGGCAAACTCCCGGATCGTCCATGCGGAACACTGTGCCGTCGCCTCGAAATGGGGACAGTGGCCCCGACGTTCCGCATGGTCAGAAGAGGGAATCCGCGGTACCACTGGGATCCGACCCGGTCTGGTCGGGCGACGGCGGGTCCGCACTGTCCCGATCCATGCGGAACGGTGTGCCGTTAGGATTTGCGTTCCGCATGGGATGGGCCCAGAATCCCTGCGGGCATGCGCCTAACAAGCCGTGGTTGTAGGCGTGGGCGGCCTCCGCGTCGGCCGACGCCAGCACGTCCAAGAGGGCCTCGCAGGCGCCTGCCAGGTCATCATCGTCGGGCAGGGTGCGGGCGATCGAGCGGCGTAGATCCACGACGCCCCAGGCGGCCGTGTGGAGATGGGAGATGATGCGCAGCGCGACATCCCGGGCCTCCGGATTGGGCCTCAGAACGACGGGCTGGGGGTGCTTCTTCGTTGATTCCATGCCCTGATTCTACCCTGGGCACGACTAATGCCCCCTACCGCCTGGCGGGGGCTTGCATGACGGTATTCGGCTATGGGGCCGGGCGGCTGCGGACGCCCGGGAGGACGGTCAGACTGTCACTGCGCGAAGCGTTTGAGCAGGCGGCCTTCGGGATCCCGGATTTCCTGGCAGTCGGCGTCGGGGTACTCGGTGTCGAACTCACTGGCCAGCACCCAGCCGCACCAGCCGGGGACGGGCCGCTCCATCATCCGCGATGCTCGGGCAGCGTCGTATCCCCGGCTGAGGATCCGGTCTTTCATCTCGGAGACCTGCTCGGGCGTGTAGACCACGTCGCACGGCCTCGCGGTCTTCTGCGCGGGCGGCACGAACGCCGCGCTCGGCGCCGGAGACGGAGCCGCGGATGCTTCCTGGGGCGCCTCCGACGGCTCGGGCGGCTGGGGAGCGTGTTCGATCTTGGAGACCCGCTCCCTGTAGGCCCGGTAGCGGGCGACGGCGGCGTCCTTCTTACGCTTGACCCACTCGCGAAGATTGATCCACGCAAGATACGCCTTCTTGTCTACGCGGATCCACGAGGGGCGGGGGCAGCCGTCAGGGCCGATCCCGCCGCGCTCCCAGGCGATCAAGCCGGCCTTTTCGAGGCGTTTGAGGCCTTCCCTGGCCCACCGGTCGGTGATATGGGAGGCCATCGCGACCTGGTAGGCGGTGGTGCGGCCCTCCGCTGACTTCGAGGGCAGGCAGACAGCCAGGCCCTGCATCGCGTAGGTCATGCACCGGTCGAATCCCCCCCAGCCGCGCTGGGCATGGGAGCGTGTCAGGGACGTCAGCGGCGCCCGAGCATTCATGCCTTCATGGCGCCGCGGAGACTTCGTTTTACTCATTTTCTGGTTCCTTTCCGGAGTGGACTGTGCCAGTCTACAGCCTCGCAGTGGTAAGGGTCATTCTCGGAGGGCCCTGTGGCGGCGGCGAAGTCCGATATCCACACGGCCGGGAACTGCCCGTCCGCCTCTTTGGGGAGTTGGACGGAGACCTGCATACGGCCGTCAGCGACGTGTTCTATCCGCCAGCCGTTGTAGGTGTAGGAGCTATCGTGGACAACGCCGATGGCGACGGTGATCAGCTGGGCGCTGTACGGGCCGTGGCGCCGCTTGGCGTCGGGGGCAACCCGGTACTCCGGGTCGAACCAGACTAGGCCCTGCAGTCGACCTCCCTGGCGGAGGCGCTCCCACGCCGTCGCCGCCATATACCGGTAGGCGACTAGCTGGTCGTGGGAGACGATGATGGAGGGTTTCCTGTAGGCGTCCATCTGGGCGACGCCGTGATCATGGGTTTCCATGGCCACAGTATACAGCCTTCCGCATGGCGCCGTCAAAACGGCAAGAGCCCCCCAGCGTCACACTGGGGGGCTCCAAGGCACCTATGGACTTCTAGCAGGGCCAGCCGTCATCGAAATGGCATCTGAACATGCCGCCGAACAGCCAGCCGAGATACCTCCAGCTCATGGTCTCACCTCCTATCATTCTCCGGTGGTGTCGGGCCGCCACGGGTAGTCACTCGGCGGCAGGTTGTTGCTGAACCTTGCCCACAAGAGCAGGTTGGGCACGTCTACCACTATGTGCCTGTAGCCGGCCGGGAGCCTCAGCTGCGGGGACAGTTTGAAGTCAGCGCCGACGGGCCACACGCCGCGCTTCGGCTGGTAGGCTATCAGGCTTCCCGGATAGGTGCCGGCCGGCCTGGTTTCGATCGTCGGCGTCGGATGGAGGCCTTGGTAGTACTCCCCGTCGGCAGGCGGCCTCAGCGCCTCCCGGACAATCCAGCCCTGGGCGGCGGCGAGGGTCAGCCGGAGCGCCCAGGCGGGCGTGGTGCATACCCTCCGGACCGTCACCCTCGCGGCTCCGCCACGGGCGTAGCGGCGGCCGATATCGGCGAGGGTGACCGTCATCCGGTGCACGACCCTGGCCGTCCTGCCGATCTTCGTGATCGGGGCCGCCCCGTGGGCGCGGGACGTGCCTTTCCCCCAGGTGTTGATGGTGTCTCGGGAGACGCCCTCTATCTCGGAGATGTCGGCGTAGGTCAGGCCCATCGCGCTGAGGGCGCGGACGCAGGTCTGCAGCTGTTCTACGTGCTCGGACGCCATGGTCACCGCCCCCCGTCGGTCTCGGAGTCCCGGAGGGTCCAGCCGTAGGCGTACCCGTAGAGGCTCGCGGTGATGGTCAGGACGATCCTCCACGGGGTGGAGGCGGTGGTGACGGCGACGGCGATGAGCGCGACCCATGCCAGGCCGAGCAATGCCACCATCGCCGGTGTCGGGGTCGGCTTGGTCATCTCAGCAATCCTGCCTTTCGTGCGAAATTGTCAGCGATCCGCTGGTTCTTGTCGATCCAGGCCTGGCGGGCCCTCCGCAGGGTCCGGAAGCCAGTGTGGCAGTGGTCGATCACGGAATCCGGGAGGGTGTCCAGGACGTCGGTCAGGGCGTCGGCCGCGCCCATCGAATACCATGCCCGCTGCTCGGGAGAGAGCAGATCCCAGTCGCAATCCAGGCTGGCGCCGGCACGGCGGCCGTCGGCGTAGAGACGATCGTAGGCCTCCGTGTGGGCTTTCACGACGGTGTCGCGGATGGTGCCTCTTTTGCAGCCGTACAGGTTGGTGGCCGCTATGAGGGCGTAGCAGGCGCCGGACCAGTAGACGGCCTTCACCTCGGGCGTGTCCCAGTCGCGGAGCGATGCGCAGTGGAGGATTTTCTTAGTCATTTGATGTGCCTTTCCAGTGTCAGGTCGTAGATGGCGGTGCAGGCGTCGAAGAACCCGGGCTGCCCGGGGGCAGGGAGGTTTTCGGCGAGGTAGCGCAGGTCGCAGACGAACCGGGCGCCGGGCACGTGCTGGGCGCCTCCGGCGGCGGTCAGCTGCGCCGGGGAGTAGAGCGCGATCGGTGTCCCGTCGGCGGCGCCGATGGAGATGTACCGGTGACCGAGTTCGCGTTCCAGGTGGTGGATGTAGGAGACGCAGTGGGCGGCGAATATCTCGCCGCCGGTGCGGTCCTGAGGATTGTTCACCTTGAACAGGTCCATATTTACGCCGCCGTCTCCTGCACGATGCGCTCGTGCCAGAGCGTCAGGTCGCACGTGTACTCGCAGTGGGCGATAGGGTCGAAGATGCAGAACAGCAAGCTCAGGAGGCGGGTGTCCGGGCCTCCCGGGGGGATCGGGGCGCCGGTGAAGGCATCGATCATCGCCAGGGGGGCCTCTGGGTCCCACCATGCGGAGTCTCCCTCCAAGTCGGCCTCAAGCTCCTCCTGGACGCAGTCGGCTTCGCCTTCGATGACGCCTCCGTCTTCAATCAGGTAGTCCAGGACGAAGTCCCGGATCAGGATTCTCTCGGAGTATTCCATTATCGTGTCCTTTCGGTGGTTGTGCGGTAGTACTGGGGGCGGGGCCAGCGGGGCCAGGCGAGGCCCCGGACGGTGGCGACGTGGCCTCCGGGCAGGTGCCGGATCGCGGTGTGCCGGCCTCCGTGGTGCAGGTCCACGCTGTAGGCGGCGGCTTCGCGGGTGCCTACCAGGTAGCCCTCGCGGTCGTAGTAGCAGGTGCCCTCGTAGCCCTGGGAGGCTGCGTGGCGGACGTCTCGGGCGATCCGATCGTAGGCGCCCGGTGCGAGCTCGGGATGGTATTCAGGCATGTCCAGGGGTGTCCTTTCCGGGTGGGGCCCCGGCCACCGGAGGGGCCGGGGCGGGGTTGTCAGTCTTCGGTGTCGAGGATGATCAGGGCAAGATCCTCAAGAGCCGCATCGTCGTAGTCGCCGTCCCAGGTAGGATCGAGGTTGGCGATGATCGCGTGCTTGGCGGCTTCTCGGGTCAGGCCGGTCTTCGCGGCGAGCCAGCACGCCGCATCCTTGGTCTCCCAGTCGATCAACTTGGAGCCTTCGTAGATCTTCATTTCCAGATATCCTTTCGGGGGTTTCGCTCGGGAGCTTCTCTCCCTCGCTGTACCTATAGTCTACCCCGTCCGTGGTACGCTGTCAACTCGGTGTGGTGTGACGCTGGCCACGGACCAGGTCTGGGCGACGGCTGGGTAAAGGGGAGGCCCCCCGCCGGGGCGGGGGGCCTTGGGCTATCCGATTCGGATCAGGTCGTCGGGATCGTAGAGGCCCTGGTAGGAGGGGAGTTCCTTGATCTTCTCTCTGGCGGCTTCCTCCGAGATTCCCTTCCTGGCGGCGAGCCAGGCGGTTGACTCTTTGAGGTTGCTGGTGAAGGTCCGGGGGAAGATTCCTCGATTGTCTCGCATTTCAGTTTTCCTTTCCAGTTCCGGGAGCTTTTCTCCCTTGCTGTACCTATAGTCTACCCCGCCCGTGGCATGGTGTCAAGCCAGGGACGGGGTAGATCCTTGTGGTGGTGGTCACTCTCCCAGGCTGTGTTCGAGCCGGGAGATGCGGGCGTCCACGACGCCTATCTCCTGAGAGAGACGCCGGAGGGTGCCAGCGTGCTCGTCCCGGAGAGCGTGGACCTGGCCCTCCACACGGGCTAGGCCTTCGGCGAGGGAGCGGCCGTCGCCCTGAGGCTCCATCCGTCGGCGCATCGCCCGCAGCTGCCTCCACACGGGGATCAGCCCGGCGACGGCGGTCAGGACGCCGGCGACGGCGGTCAGGATCGGGGCGACGTGCTGCACTACTGGCCACCTCCCGAGGCGGTCTGCGGCGCCGTCGGGGCCGGGGCCGGTGCGGGCAGCTGGGCGACGTGCGCGGCGGCCGCGGCGCCGGGATCGACCTTCGGCTCCGCCGGGGCGGTCGGCTCGGCCGCAGACGCAGGCGCGGGCGTCGGCTCGGGCTGGGTGCCGGTGGCCGCCGAGTGGCGCCCCGTGCGGACACTGTCTTTGCCGTAGACGTTGACCGTGCTGGCTTTCGGCTCTCCGGGCATCAGGTCGTAGAGGCCGGAGGCGGTCAGGCCCAGGATGATCCCGCGGGCGGCGGCGTCCAGGTAGCCGGCCCCGGTGGAGTAGGCGTCCCCGCAGGCGACGGCGACGCCGACAAGGACGGAGACCAGCGGCGCCCACCGGGCCGGCAGCCCGGTTCTTTTGGCGAGGTTGGTGAGGGCGACGATGGCCGGGACGGTCAGGAGGATGCTCATCAGATGCTCGCCCCCAGCGCCCGCAGGTCATCGAGCAGGCTCTTGGCCTGGGCGTGGACGGCCTCCATGAGGGTCTGGACCGTCTCCGGATAGGCGCTGTGCTCGGGGATGTCCGGGTTGGCGATCTTGATCGCCTGGTATTCCTCCCAGCTGATCCGGCGCATGCTGCAGCCGGTGACCAGGTAGGCGACGTTGTCGCCTACACGCCACACAATAATCATAGTGTCTCCTAGCGGTGGTTTGATAGGGTCTGGATCGTCTCGGCTGTCGCCGAGCGCGGCATGGTAGATATCGTCCAATTGGTCGATCTTGGCGTCATACGGACAGTTTTTCCCGTAGGCGGTGGACCAGCGGGCGCCCGTCTGCGCCCTGCACCAGGTTTTCCTGTCGCTCGGGTTGAATCGCCCGAAATCACCGGCGCAGCCCAACCTGTGCCAGGCGAGTCCCCGCAGGTCGCCGGGCGTGGCGATACGCCGCGGGACGTGCGGGTGCGTGTCCCATATCCAGGCGAGGAGCTGCCCGAGCGCGGTCACCTGCGAGGATGTGAGGGCCCGCTCGGAGGCGCCATCCCACGTCTCCACCGAGATATCGCCAAAATTCCCGGCGCCGGACGCCCGGGTCGCCTGGGACGTGGAGGCGTACTGGTACACCTCCCCGACACTGTTGACGTAGAACGTCGAGTACGTGCCCTTGTAGGGGCCGTAGCGGTAAAGGTTCTGGGCGCCGGAGACGGCGGTGTGCAGTGTCATCCGCACCGGCGTGTGGGACCGGTCCTGCGTCTCGGCGTTGAGGGGCCAGTGGATGGCCCCGGGATACCAAGCCATAGTTATGGTGCCTTTCTCTAGTATCCGATCGCGGTCCACATGAAAGCATAAGGAACGTTGCCGCCGGAGCCCCTGAACCTGGCTCGGAACTTCTCTGTGGACAGTGAGTCTATTTCGAGGGGCCCAGGCGGCGGCTGGCACTGGAACTGGGCATTATTGATCCCGGACAGCGGGGTGCACGTGATCGAGCACACGCCTTCCTGGAAAGTCACAGGGAATCCCGCCTCGGGCATGTAGGTGAAACCGTCCTGTATCGACGTCGGATAGGCGAAAACGATGCCGGTGACGATCCGACATTTCTTCCAGTAGGCAGCGGCCGCTGTCCCGGAGATGCTGGTACCGTTGGTGTGCGACGCCACCAAACTGTTGTCTATGGCCTCCGTACGGCATTCGAGCAGCGTATCGTTGAGCTTTTTCGCCGTCAAAAGCTCGCCGTCGGTAAAATTATACATGTTAGTCCCTTCCTTTCCACCGGATGGCCTCTAGCCATGCCGGCACGTATTCGTATGGGATGGGTTTCTGTAGTTCGAGTGTCGTTTTGACGCTCGTGGTATCCAGGGACCATTTGATGCCTTTGATATGGCAGGGGTAGGTGTCCTGGATCGTGGAGACCATGACGATGTCGGTCAGGTCCAGCTGGGCGGTGCGTCCGACGGTGGCCATGGCGTCGCCGTGGACCCGGTACGGGTGGGCGACGGCCGGGTCGGCCTCGTGCCAGGCCGGCAGGGTGACCGCCGACGGCCACGCGGACGGGTAGTTGTAGTAGAGTTTCTTGGTCAATGTTCCGACGGTCCGGGCAGCCCAGGTGTTTTGGTTGTGCAGGAACTCGAACGTGTTGACGGAGATGTTCACCTGCTTTTTGCGTTCCCCGAACTCTGATTCGATCGTCCGCTCATACACCGTGGTCTTTTGCTGACTCATAGTACCCTTATCGATCCATTTCTTTTTGTTTTGATCGTATTCTTGGTCTATGTGGTCGGTGGTGATATCGAGCCGGGATATGGCGGAGGACGCGTCGTAGTCGATCGAGGCCTCAGTCACCTGCGGGTAGATCGTCCCAGACTTGTATTCGGTGATGCCGCCGGCGTCGATCAGGTACCCGGAGGGCAGGTTGTCGGGCGGGGACCAGGCGAACGCCAGCCAGCCGCGCGAGTCTATGAACCACGGCCTGCAGCCGGTGGCGGTGATGATATCCAGCCACTGGGCGAGGGACCGCTCCGTGTAGGGCGCCCGGTGGACGCCGAGCCTTGACCATCCGTTGTCGGATTTGAGGGTGGTGTGCCATGAGATGCCGTTGGGGCCGGTTACTTCGCCGATTCCGTTCGCCGTCCACACCCATCCCTCAGAGAGCGGCCCGATGGACGTTTTGGCGGCGAGCTTGGCGGTGGAGTCCACGGAGGTTATCTCGGTGGTGTAGGTGCCGTCGGGCTGGTAGTGGGAGACGACCGTATCGACGGTGCCCGTGAAGATCGGCGTCGCGGACGGGCAGTGGACGAGGATGGTCCGGCGGCCCCTGTGGATCTTGGCGACACGTGGATCGTAGGCGTCCTTGTAGACGGCTTTCATGGTGCCGATCTTGTAGGTGGACGTGATCCCGTCGTAGTCCAGGCCGCGCTCAGTGCTGACGGTGGTGCCGTTTTCGAGCATGTTCACCCATATCAGGTCGGCGTCCGAGGGCGCGAGCGTGTATTGGCCGAGCCGGATGTTGCCGAGGGTGTCCCAGTCGCCGACCTTGCGGTTTGGGTCGGGCAGCGTCGTAGAGCCGAGGACGATTTTGCCGAGCCGCTGGTCTGCGGATGCAGGGTCGGGGAGCTGGGCCATGAGGGCGTAGGCCTCCGGCCCGGTGGCCGCCATGGCGCCGCCGGGGATTTCCAGCTCGTGCTCCACGTGCAGCTCGCACTCTTGGCCGTCGCACACCTCGGGAGTCTCTATGGTGAGCCGCTGCAGATAGCGTGGATTGTAGGAGAGCCAGGTGCGGTCGGTGCCGTCCATGGTCTGGGTGCGGATGGCGCCCTGGATCCCGATACGCGCGGTCGCGCCGGGGACGGTGGGGCATTTGATGGTGACGGCGACAGCGGGTTCCCAGGATGCGGGGATGGGCGGCAGGTTGATCGTGATCAGGTCGCGGGAGTCGGCTTTGAACGTAAAATCGCCCTTCGGGTCGTGCCGCTGACTGTCGGGGACGAAAACACGGACGCGGTCTTGGGTCCATTGGTCGCCGGACCGCTGGCGCCAGTGCTTGGGGGCGAAATCGAACCGGGATACCGGAGGGTAGACGTGCATGATGCCTCCTATCCTATCAGGTGGCGGCCGGTGGAGCGCTCGTAGTCGCGGATGGCGTCTACGACGGCCTGCCCGGAGCGGGCGTCCGCGGTCAGGGTGGAGACGGTGATGTTGACGGGCCGTGTTTCACGTGAAACACCTGCGGCGACGGTGGGGAGGGGCATGCCGGCGGGGACGCCGGCGAGGGCCTGCCCGTCGATCATGCCCGGCATCCCGCGAGTCAAGCCTTGGAGGGAGGATCGGACGGCGCCGTACCGGGATGCCATCCCGTCTACGAGGCCTTGGATGATCAGCTGGCCGGCGCCGCGCAGGAGGGTCCGGTCCACGGACTCCGGGCCTTTCCACGACGTCAGCTTGTTGGTCAACCACTTGAAGCCGTCTTTGATCGCGCCGAAGCCTGATTTGATGCCGTCCCATAGGCCTCCGATGATTTTCTTGCCGACGTTCAACAAGATCTTCCCAGCGTTCCCGAAGGCCTTCACAATCTTCCCGGGTATCTCAGCGACCCAGCCTACGACTTTGGTGATGCCGTTCCAGACAGAGGATGCTATTTGACCTATCACGCCCCAGACTTTGGAGAGCAGCTTGCCGAACCATCCGATGACCATCTTTATGCTGCCGATGATGGTTTGGAATGTTATTTTGATTTGGTGGGCGGCGGCGCCGATGACGGCCTTGATTCCGGACCAGATGGATTTGACGACGCCGAGCAGGCCCTGGAACGCGGAGCCGAGCCAGCCGGCGGCGACGCGGATTCCGTTCCAGACGCCTTGGATGACGGCGCCGGCGCCGGAGATGACGGCCTTGATCCCCTCCCACACCCAGCCGGCGACGGTCGCGATCCCGGTGAAGACGGCGCCGATGACGGCGGCCCCTCCCTTCAGGAGGGCGATGAAACCTTCCCAGGCGGCTTTGACGATGGCGACGGCGCCCGTGAAGACAAGCTTAACGCCGTCCCACGCCAGGCCTACGACGGTGGCGAGGCCGGACATGACAGCGGAGACGGCGGTGACGCCGAGCTGGAAGACCAATTTGATGGCCTCCCACGCGATTTTCAGGGCGACGGCCGCGGCTTTGACGACGCCGACGAGGAGCCGCCAGGCGCCGACGAAGACCCCGCCTATGACGCGTCCGAGTCCTGCTAGGAGTCCGGGGAGTTTGCCGATGAGCGGGACGATATGGTCGGCGATGAACCCCGTCACCTTGGTGACGATCGGCAAGAGCAGGTTGCCGAGCTTGGCCTTGGCATCCTCCCACTTCGCCGATAGCACCTGTTGTTTGTGCGCGAGTGTGTCTGTTTCCCGGGCGAATTTCCCGGTAGAGTCCGCGGACTGTTTTTGGATGAGGGAGAGTGTGGCCGCTTGTGTGGCCTGTGTGGTGAGCTGTCCGTTGACTTTCTTGTAGCCGAGGGCGGCGGCTTCGGCGTCGATCGCGTTCTGAGTGAGGGAAATGCCGTATTTCTCGATCGGATCTCTCTCACCCTTCAGCGCTGCAGAGAGAGCATCTACGGCGTCTTTCGTGTTGCCGCCGAACTGCGCGCTCAGGTCGGCGCCTATTTTAATGACTTTGTTGGCCTGGTCAGCGAGTTGGTTGGCTGCTGTGCCGCCGTTTTTCAGCTGGGTGCCGATCAGGGTTGCCATCTCATTGTACTGGTTTCGGGAGAGTCCGACGGCGTCGGCCGCTTTCTGTGCGTAGGCGTGGACCTGTTTAGCGGATGACTTGAAAACGTCGTCCACGGCGCCCATCGATTGCTGCAGGTTGCTGGCGGCGCCGACGGCTTGCTTGCCGATGGCGAAAGCCGCGGTTGCGCCGAATCCTATGGCGCCGGCCGCGAGGCCTTTCATGCCTATGCCGAGGGCGGACATGGACTGCTTGAGCTTGCCGACGCCGCCCTCGGCCTGCCCGATCTTCCCCATCTCCGACCGGAACTTTTTCGTGTCGGCTGTCACACTGATTTTGATTGATTGCTTGCCGGCCATCCTGTAGACTCCCTTCTGTCAGATGGTTCGTTCCTTTCCTGACATTTGGGGGATGCCCCCCGGGCCTGAGTTGTTCTTCGCTTCTCTCTCCCTCAGGCCCGGGGGGCACTTTCATGCTTTCTGGCGCCGGTTCCATTCGCGGATGAGCGCCGCGGTCTCCATCCGGGTCAGCCCCCAGTATTCACGGGGAGACGTGATGATGCCCGACGCGACCATGGCCGCCATTTGCTTCACGAAACGGGGCCGTCGCCTCGATCGCCGCTTGCTGGCTGGGTGCGTGGGGGCGGATGCGGGCGAGGATCCCGGTGAGGGCGGCGTCGCGGGGCGGCTCCGTGTGGGAGGCAGCTTCGATGACGTCAAGGGCGTCGGCCATGGTGAGTCCGTCGGCGACGGACGGGGTGATGGCTGGGTCTCCGGGCTGGGCGAGGCGCTGCAGGGCGATGGTGGCGAGGGCCCGCATCATGAGGCCGGGATCTGGGTCGGCGTCCAGGCCGGCGCCGGTGATGGTCGTGTACATGACCTGCTCCCCGATGGTGAGGGATTCCGCGAAGGCCGAGAAGGCCTCCGACTGCGCGTCAGTGTTGGTGGGTTCCATTAGATGGCTCCTCCTCCGATGTTGTTGTCCAGGCCGAGCTTGTCGCATATCTCGCCCAGGCCCTTGAGTAGATGCTTGACGATGTCCTGATTGCGGGCTTCCAGGGCCTGCACCAGGAAAGGATGCGGGTGAATATGGTGGCGTGGCCACCCGTAGTGCTGGACGCCGGCATAGGGTATGCTCTTCCGGCCGGCGTAGACCACGCTCTTGGTTTTGCCGCGGCCGGCGCGGATCGATCCCGCGAGCCGACCGGTCTTGTGGGGTGCGAGGGGTTTGGCGGTGCGGACCACGAGCTCGCCGAGCGAGTGCATGAGCTCCTTCATGTCGCTCGTCTCGGCGCCGGCCCGGGCGAGGGCCCGCATCGCCTTGTCTGCCCCCTGGATACGCATGGTGACTCCGTCGCCCACGGAGTAGACGCCGTCATGCATCACAAGGCCCCTGATTACGCTTGGGTTTTCTTCTCGCGGTTGCGGATCGTGAATTCAATTTCGGTCGTGCTGTCATCGTCGCCTGCTTTGATGCCGATCGCCGGGCGGAGCTTCGGGAAAGCGAGCGTTCCGACCCAGTGGGGTTCGTCCACGGTGGGCGTGTCGTTGGCGTGCGGAGCAAGCGTGAAAGGCACGTTGTCCTTGCCGGGGTTGTCGAACACCTTCATCAGGAGGGCTTCGGCGCTCGTGGACTGGACGATCGTGACTTCAAGGGTGGCTTTGCCGACGGAGCCTTTCATGACGTCGCCGAACGTCTTCGTCCCCGCGTCTTTGGTTTCTTCTTTCGGGAACTTCCACTCGGAGATTTCGGCGGCGTAGTCTACGTTGTCGATCTTGAGGACCAGCTTGGATCCCCGGAGGCGCTGTATAGCCATGATTTACTTGGCCTTTCGTGTGATGATGGTTTTGATGGTGATGCGGACGGCGGGCAGCGGGGAGGCGAGGGCGTCGCCGGAGATGGCGACGTACTCGCTGATACTGATGCCGCCGACGTCCAGGGACAGCATGACCTGGGCGACCCGGTCCAGCCAGGCGGTGGCGTCGGCGACGGCCATGCCGGGCCGGGCGGTGACGGTGACCCGCCACGTGGCCCGGGCCTGGGCGTACGGCAGGCCCTGGTTGTCGCCGGCTTCGACGCCCATGAGCTCGATCCAGGCGGTGGCGGGCGGCGGGGTCTGCGGCAGGTAGGAGCGGACGTCGGTCAGCTCGGTCCCGAACGCCTTGCCGAGGATTCCGACCAGGCCCTCCTGGATTTCGGCGCGGCAGTCCGCGATGGTGGGTATCTCTGTCATGCGAGTCCTGGCCTGACGTAGGGAGCGAGCATGGGGTAGACGGCCCGGAGCGGGTCCCGGGCGAGCCGCACCGGGCTGCCGGCGTCCGCGAACGCAGAGAACACGCCGCCGGGGCTCAGCATCCTGGTGTTGAGTTCGCGGGCGACTTCGAGGACGGCCCTGTGGGCGATCTTGTCGGGTAGCTCGGAGGCGCCGACGTAGGACCGGACCATCTGGACGGCGGTGTCGATCATCTCCGCGATATCCGTTGGTTCCAGGGTGGAGGCCCCACCCGCGAGGTGCAGTTCGCGGGTGAGGACCAGCCGGAGTTTCTCAAGATCGACGGTGAACGCCACGATATCAGCCTTGCTTGAACGTCCAGGGCAGGAGGGCGCCGGGGAACGGACAGTAGTGGACGCACTCGCTGTAGATCGCGGTGTCGCGGCGCAGGTCCAGCACCTGGTCTTGCTGCAGCCGGAGCGGCGCCTCCCCGTCGTCGCGGACGACGATCGCGCGCTTGTCGTAGAAGCATGCCAAGGTCTCGCCGGGGATCGGCACGACGGGCACACCGTACAGGCTCAGCGAGATTGGCTTGGTCGGGTCGATTTTGCCTTCGTTGGCGACGGCCGTGTCGGAGCCGACCCAGCGGAGCAGTCGCTTTTCCTCGCCGAGCGCCGCGATCACCTTGATCAGGTCCCACGTGAGGAAAAGCCCGTCGATCGAGTACTGGTCGCTATCGTCGAAGGCCTTCTGTGCGTCAATAATAACGTTACGCAGCGAGACCGCCGTGATTTCGCTGGCTTTCGTGGCGCCGCCGACGGAGTGCTTGGCCGCCGCGGCGACGATCTGCTCACGGACGAACTGCACGTTCCACGCCTCGAAGGCTTTCGCGTGCTTGATGGCGAGTCGCTGCCCGATATCGTCCAGGAACGCCGGGTCGGCCCGGTTGATGGTGGCGCGGGTGAGGGACGTGCCTCCCGCGAACGCTGTCACCTTCGCGGTCTTCAGCTCGTCGGTCATGGTCCCGGTCGCCACCTGGGTGCCCTCCGTGTACTCGGCGACCGTCAGGGAGTCTTCCTTGTAGACGGAGTACTGGACGGTCTGGCCCTGCATCGGGACGTCGTGCGTGTAGGCCAGGGAGTTGGTGACGCGCTTTTTGGCTTCCATTTTGGCTTGGAGGCGTCCGAGCCAGGCGGGCGGCTGCGCGGACTGCCCGACCTTGGTGACGGTGATGTCCCGGAAATCAAGGCCTTCGGGGGCGTTCTTGATGTAGTCCCCGTAGGACCTGTACTGGGCGAGGGGATGCGGCTCGGTGACCTGAGCGGTCTCCACTCGGTCGATCCGGTCGCGGAGGGCGCGGACGTCGGCGGAGATACCGCCGATCGCGTCGTCCAGCTTGTCGATAGCGGCGTCTTCTGCCATTTTCTCCCTTTCGATAATTGCGGAGCGTTGGTCGGTGATAGCGGTGTCTTCGTAGGCCGGGAAAGGTACGACGGAGACTTCGTAGAGGCTGGCGCGGGTGACGGTGACGTTGATCCCCGTCTCGGTGCGGGTGATGGTCTGCCCGTCATCGGCGGGCAGGAAACCAATGCTCATCTGGGTGAGGGCGCCGTCGGCGATGAGCTGGCGTACGTCCCTTCCGAGCTGCGTGTCGGAGATGCGGGCGTCGATCACGAGGCCGCCGTCTTCCTCGCGGGTCTCGGTGACGACGCCGATGACGTCGCGGTGCTCGGAGAAAAGCTTGACTCCGGTTTCACGTGGAACGAGAGCGCCGGATTGGATGGTCTCCACGAAGCCCGGCGCTATCTCGGTGGGCGTGTCCAGGGGGACCGCCCGGGCGGTTATCTCCCAGCCGCCGCCGTTCCCGGCGTCGGCGAGGCGCGTGGTGATGGGGGCGCTACGCCTCCGGATCCGGTTCAGGGTCGCTGCCGGGTGATCGGTCTTCGCCATCGGCGTCATCTTCTTCCTTTCCTTCTTCGTCTTCTTTGGGTAGTGGGTTGAGGCCTTCGATGGCCCGGACTTCGTCGATCGTGAGGAATCCTGCTTCGATCGCGACCTTGTGGGCGGCGTACCGGGTGGTCGTGTCCGGCCTGAGGAAGCCATCCACGTTGAATCTCACGTCGTCGGGGAGTAGCTCGCTCAGGGCGGCTTCGATTTCCCTCATGTACGGCATCAGCGTGTGCCTGACGAACAATATGCTCTCTTGCTCCATGTTGGCGTAGGTTTTGGAGTCGCCGTCGCCGGAGGTGAGCATGAGCCGGGCCGGGATCCCGAAAATCCGCGCTACGGAGATGACGTTGACTTTGCGGACGTCCAAGAGCTGTAGCTCGGCCGGCGTCAAATAGCACTGTTTGTAGGTGAGGCCGGAGCCGAGCACGGCGACGCCGCCCTCGGGAGTCATCGTGGCGTTCGCCGCGGTCTTCCATTCTTTCGCCATGTCGGCGGAGAGTGTCTGGTCGGTGGTGAGGATCCCGGTGGGGCGGCCGCCCCGTTTGGTCCACTGGGCGGCGTATTGGTGTGCGTCTATGGCGCCGCGGAGTCCGTCGGCCCACGCCTGGATCGGGCCCTGGCCGAGCGGCTCGCCGGGCACGTGGGTGAGCTGCAGCTGGCGGACGTCGGAGACGGTCAGGGAGTCGTAGGTGATGGTTTTGACGCCGGTGGCGACGTCGATCCGGGCGGAGCACCGTGATGGGTCCAGGACCCGGACCGGGCCGGGGCCGTCGGGGACGCGGAGCCAGGCGTTGCCGGTCTGGGCGAGGGATTGGGTGATTTCGCCGAGGAATCCAGGCAGCGTCTGGCCGGGCGGCAGGATCCGCTGGATCATGCTCGTGGCGGAGCCGCGGGGGCGTCCGAGGGTGCGGGAGTACCGGTCCAGGGTCAGCTGGGAGATAGATCCTTCGAGGATGGCGAGGGCCCGGTAGACGGAGTCCAGGACCCGCGGGTCTTCGCCGGCGTCACGGCGGATGGTGATCCCGTTTTCGACGCGCTGTAGCCGGGGCGGCGCCTGCCGGCCGGTCACCGCCCGGGCGAGGGATGCGAATGGGTTTCGTGCCACGTGGATCACCCTACCATATCTGCAGGACAGGTTTGGACAGATACTTGCCGGCGGCCCACACGGCGAGGGCGGTGGCGCGGAGGGCGTCGATCGGGCCGTCGGATTTGGCGGCGTCGAAATCGACGCCGCGGTTGGTGACGCGGAGCCGGGCGGCGTCGATCGCGGAGATGACGCAGCCGGCCTGGACGTGGGAGACGGTGCCGTCCCGGGACCGGTCGATCAGGGCCTGGCAGGCGTCTTGGTAGTCGCTGTAGGCGCCGGTCTGGCCGATGCCGTCGGCGGCGAGGGTCTCGGCGATGAGCCGGGTGGGCCCGGTCGGGTCGGCGACGATCCTCCGGTAGCCGTCCGCCCACAGGTAGCGGAGTCTCGGTTCGAGTTCGCGGACGTCGTTGCCGGACCAGGCGATGACGGTGACGGGGTCTCCGTCGTCGTCCAGCCAGGCCGCGGCGATGGTGGCGCCGGTCCCGTCTCGGGAGGCGTCGTAGGCGATGACGGTGTCGCCGGGGCGCCGGTGCTGGGCGGCGGGGTCGGTCTCGGGGATCGCCCGGGCGGTCCACATGGCGACGTCGAAAGCGGCCTTATCGTCGCCGGCGGTCGGGAGGTTGAGGAACGCTCTGCGCCACTCTGCGAGGGGGAGGCCGTCGCCGAGCGCCCGGAGACGCCGCAGCGACTGGGTGTAGCCGATGGCGGGATGGTAGGCGAGGGTGGCGTCGCCGTACGGGTCCCGGTCCGCCAGCTCCGGGTCGGCGGAGAACTCGAAGAACGCCACCCGGGACCCGGGATCCTTGGTGGCGGCCCGGCCGTGGGCGAGTTTCTCATCCCACCATCCGCCGGACGTCGCCTCCGAGCCGCGGGTGGACAGCCGCCAGGATTGGGCGAGCCGCCGAGTGGCCTGAGCGGGCTTGACGGCGGCTTCGATCGCGGTGCCCTGCTCCGGCGTGTACGCCCAGCATTCGTCGGCGGATTCCAGGTCGATCGCGTCGCCGTGGATCGCGGAGTCCGTCGGCGGATACGGCTCAAGATAGGCGCCGGTCGGCGCGTAGGTGAGCCGCTCGGCGCCTTTGCCTCGCAAGACTTCGACGCCGGAGTCCTCCACGGCCGGGATATCGTCCACGTAGGACCGCCACCTCTTGCCGGCGTCTTTCCCGGTCTGCGCCGTCATCACGGCCCGGTGATCGGCGAAAGCAAGCATCCGGTGGAGGTGGATGGCGCCGACCAGGTCGGACTTGCCGGCCTGGCGGGGCACGGAGACCATCACCGTGTGGTACCACCACTCGCCGGGATGCTCCGGGTCCAGCTCGCAGGCGACGTCGGCGACGTACCGCTGCCACGGCATGAGCCGGCGGCCGCGGACCCGCTCGGAGACTTCGGCGACCACGGGGCCGAGGCTGGGACGGTCCGGGTCCCGGAGAGTGGCGTAGGCGGCGGTCAGGCCGTCGGGCAGCTGGACGGACACGGTCAGAGTCCCATTGACCGGGCCGTGACGGCTTCGATGACGGTCTGCAGCGTGTCGAAAACGCTCCCGGTCTTCGCCGGCGGCTTCGGCAGCATTTCAATGCCGTCCAGGAGCTGCCTGGCGAGCTGAGTCGTGGCCACGCTGACTTTCGCGGCGCAGAGACCACGGTCCAGGGCCTTCGCCGTGGACAGCATCACCACGGTGAGTAGCTTCGTCCGGTAATCAAGCAGGTCCTCCCCCTCAAGATCCTCGATCAGGTCCTTGACGGCGTCGTGGATCGGGGATTCGTCTCGAACCTCAAGGTCGAATAATGGCATTTTCATTCCTTTTCGCCGTTTTTTCCGAATTTTATACGATTTGGGGGGAAATGGAAAGA
>ERZ773011.118-NODE-118-length-18672-cov-5.84933_pt1 | contig 18672 bp, 17 predicted proteins | sample MGYA00580662_ERZ773011 | MGnify/ENA primary metagenome ERZ773011 (study PRJEB29015, sample SAMEA2738118) | human oral metagenome | biome: human oral; feature: human-associated habitat; material: saliva | place: China | collected 2169 ... | reverse complement strand
AAGTACAGGCGCAGGGCGCGCCGCAGGACGTGTTGCAGGCGGACATGATCGGCAGATTGTACAAAGTGGACATCGAACTTTTATACGACAGCAAAGGCCTGCCCGTTATCCGCCCGATGCGGCAGAGTGCGTAACTTAACCGCTCCTGCAAATGTCGGATTTGAGCATCCGGCCTGCAAACTCCCTGCAACTTATCCCCTCTCCCGCGGGAGAGGGTTAGGGAGAGGGCGGTAAGCCCAATGCTTGCCTCTTCGACTCATCAGCCCGACCCATATTTTTTATCCTGAGAAAGGACTCCCCTATGAAAAAATCCCTCTTCCTCCTCATGCTGACTGCTTCCCTCGGCGCATACGCCGCCAACCACGAAGTCAAAATGCTCGACAACGGCAAAGACGGCAGCATGGTGTTCGAACCCGGCTATGTCAACGCCAAAGTCGGCGACACCGTAACCTTCAAAGCCGCCAACAAAGGCCACTGGGTGCAAAGCAAAGCCCTGCCCGACGGCGTTGCCGACTTCCTCTCCGAAGACGGCAAAGACTTCACCCTCAAACTCGACAAAGAAGGCGTATACGTCTATACCTGCCCGCCGCACCGCATGATGAACATGAGCGGCGTGATTCAGGTCGGCAAACCGGTGAACAAAGCCAAAGCGCAAGCCGTCGTGGACGAACTGGAAAACCGCGCCATGCAGAGCAAAGGCCGTCTGAAAAAATACATGCAGCAGGTCAAATAAACCGCAAAGGCCGTCTGAAAACGTTTCAGACGGCCTTTTGAGATTCCTGTCCAACCGATATGCCGACCATGCTCACCATCACCACCTGCCGCACCTATCCGCAGCCGCCGCAAAACCTGCTGCCGCTGGCGGACATACTTAACCGCCAATCCGTCCCCACCCGCTTCGACATCTGGCAAAACCGTCCGTCCGACCCCTTCCTGCTGCCTTTGTGCGCGTGGGACTATGCCGCCGAACCGCAGGCATTCCGCCGCTGGCTGGACGATGCAGAAAAAAGCGGGCAGCGGTTTGTCAATCCGCCGCCGCTGATGCGCTGGAACATGAACAAAAAATACCTGTGCGACCTGGCCGCATGGGGTGCGGACGTGATACCGAGCGTGTTCGTACCGCCCGAAAACCAAGCGGTGCGGGATATTTTGCGCGAACGCGGCTGGCAGGAAGCCGTCATCAAACCCACCGTCGGACAAAGCGGGTGCGCCGTCGCCAGAATCACCGCCGCTTCGCCGCCGCCCGATTGGCGGGCCTATCCGCAGGGCGTCATCGTCCAGCCATACATCCGCGCAATCGAACAGGCGGGTGAAACCTCGCTGATATTTTTCAACGGCACATTCAGCCATGCCGTACTCCGCCGGCCGCCGCAGGGCGAATGGCGCGCCAATTCCGCCTACGGCGTCGAAATCCGCCCCGCCGCCCCGTCCGAAACCATCGTCCGCACCGCCCGCCGCGTGCTGGACTTACTGCCGCAAATGCCCGTTTACGCACGGGTGGACGGCACAATCATCGGCGGCAGGCTGCTGCTGAACGAACTGGAACTCATCGAACCCGCGCTCTACCTGCACACGGCGCAAGGCGCGGCGGAATGCTTTGCGGCGATGCTGGCAGAATGGACAAAGGCCGTCTGAAAACCTAGTTTTTGGTTTTCAGACGGCCTTTGTGCGTATCCGCGTTTATTTCTTCGCGGTCTTCGCCGGTGTCGTGTCTTTGGTATCCGCGCCCACGACGACGATGTTCAGGTCGCTGAATTTCACCCGCCGCCGCCATGCGTCCCGGACTTGCGCCACGGTCAGCTTGTTGATGGCTTTCGGGTAGGCTTCCAGATAGTCGTCCGGCAGGTCGTGCACGCCGATGAGGGAGAGGTAGTCCAGCAGTTTGGCGTTGGTGTCGAAACGCAGCGGGAAGCTGCCGGTGATATTGGCTTTGGCCTGTTTCAACTCGGCTTCGGTCGGACCTTCGGCAATGAATTTTTCCACCACGGCGCGGGCGTAGGCAAGGGCGGCGCGGGTGTTTTTCTTCTGAGTAGAGAAGCTGATGCCGAACGGCCCTGCCTGGGTGGCCGGTTCGAGGGTGCTGAACACGCCGTAGGTGTAGCCGTGGCGGTCGCGCAGTTCTTTCATCAGCCGGCTGTCGAAGCTGCCGCCGCCGAGGATGTAGTTACCTGCGACCAGTGCGTAGTAGTCGGGATCGTGCCGCTTGATGAGCGGCATACCGAGCAGGACTTGCGCCTGTTCGCCGGCAAACGGGATGTCGCGCCGTTGCGCGGGGTGGTTGCGGACGTCCGGTGCGCCGTTGCCCGCGCTGCTTTTGGCAGGCAGTCCTTTGAGCGCGTCTTCGGCCAGTTTTTCGGCGCGGCGGCGGCTGATGTCGCCGACGATGGCGACGACGGCGTTGTCTTTACCGTAGCGGGTGCGGTGGAAGGCGCGGACATCGTCGAGGGTAACGTTGCGGATGGTGTCGACGGTGATGTCGGCGCCGCGGCCGTAGGGATGGTCGGGGTAGTTGAGTTTGGTCAGGGTGCGGCCTGCGATGAAGCCGGGGTCGGTTTCTTCCTGCTGCAAAGTGGTGATGCCTTGTTTTTGCAGGCGGGCGAAGGCGGCGGAATCAAATCGCGGCCGGGTCAGCGCGGCGTTGAAGAGGGCGGCGGATTGCTTGAGGACCGAGGGCTTGCTCAGGCTGCGCATTTCGACGGACGAGGTCTCCAGATCGCTGGCGGAGGCGAGGTTGGCGGCAATGTCGTTGGTGCGGGCGTTGAACGCTTCTTCATCGAGCTGTTTGGTGCCCGAAGTCAGCAGTGCGGCGGTGAATTCGGATACTTCGCTTTTGTTTTGCGGGTCGAACGCACTGCCTGCGCCTTTGAAGCTGACTGCCATGTCGACTATCGGGTTTTCGTGGTGTTCCACCAGCAGAATCTGCGTGCCTTCTTTGGTTTTCCAGCGCTGGATGTTGACGGCGGCCTGTGCGGTCAGAGGCAGGACGGCTAGGGCGAGGATGAGGGTTTTCAACTGCATGTGTCTGTCGCTTTCGTGTGATGAGGCCGTCTGAAAAAAACGTTCGGCATTTTCAGACGGCCTGTTGCGTTATGGATGGGCGGTTTCCGGTCTGACCGTAACGACGCTGGAGCGGCTGTCGGTCAGGAGTTTGGCCGCCGCCCGCACATCGGCGGCGCTGACTTGGCGCAGCCGGCGGCGGATGGCGGCTTCGTCGCTGTATTTGAAGCCGCGCGTTTCCAGCAGCCCCATCAGTGAGGCTTGGGAAACCATAGAGTCGCGGGCGTATATTTCGGAGGCCTCCATGCGGGTTTTGACGCGCTTGAGTTCTTCGCTGCCGACGCCGTTGTCGGCGATGTCTTTGATTTCGGCGCGGATGGCGGCAAGCAGGCTTTGTTCGCTGACGCCGTCGTTGGGCATGGCCATAATGCTGAACAGGGGCATTTCGCGGTTGAAGAGGTCGTAGCCGACGTCCGCGTTCAGGGCGACCTGTTTGCCGCGCACAAGGTTTTTATCTAGGCGGCTGGAGGAATTGCCGCCGAGGATGTCGGACAATACGTCCAGCGCGTAAGGCATGTTGCCGGCGGATTTTTCCAGTTTGGGCACGCGGTAGGAGAGGGCGATAATCGGCTGGCGGGTCACGGCGGAAGTGGTTTGGGCGGTAACCGGTTCGCGTTCGGCTTTTTCCGTCAGATTGTTGCGCGCGGGCAGGGTTTTGGCGGGAATGCCGCCGAACAGTTTTGCCGCCGTTTTGAGCGTGGCGACGGCATTGACGTCGCCGACGATGACCAGCGTGGCGTTGTTGGGCGCGTACCATTGTTTATACCATGCGCGCAGGTCGTCCGCCTTGAGCGTGTGCAGGTCGTCCATATAGCCGATAATCGGCGCGCGCAGGGCGGGTACGGTGAAGCTGTTGAGGTAGACGTGTTCCCACAGTTTGCCCGAAGGGTTGTCTTCCGTGCGCTGGCGGCGTTCTTCCCGAATCACGTTCATCTCGTTGGCAAAGTCTTTGTCGCTGAAATTCAGGTTCTGCATCCGGTCGGCTTCGAGCTTCAGCACTTCCGGCAGCCTGGCCGCGGCGATGTTTTCGTAGTACACCGTTTCACTGCGGTTGGTGTAGGCGTTGTTTTGGCCGCCCAGCTCGGCGATGCGGCGGTTGAACTCGCCGGAGGGCACGCTCGGCGTTCCCTTGAACATCATGTGTTCCAGCGCGTGGCTCAGGCCGGTTTTACCGGCCTGTTCGTCGATGCTGCCGACTTTGTACCAAATCTGGGAAACCGCCACCGGCGCGCGCCGGTCTTCTTTGACAATGACTTTCAACCCGTTGGGCAGCGTCTGCGACAAGGTTTTCGCCCAAACCGGAACGGCGGCGAGTGAGAGGGCAAGCAGAAGGATACGGCGCGGCATAAAGTTTCCTGAAACGGGATAATAAGAATGCGCATTATAACCGATTATGTTCGGACAGCAAAAACAGGCCGTCTGAAACCGGTTTTCAGACGGCCTGCTGCCGCCGCAACGGGTCAACAGATACGGAAAATCCTGTTATGATTCCGTTTTTTCCCGCTATGGCCGGACAGCCGTTTCAGACGGCCCCGCGCGTCCCGCCCCTACAATCCAACCAACCACGGCATCCGACACACCATGACCGACCCCATTCGTTCCATCCACATCGCCTACGGCTCGGAATCGGGCAACGCGCAGGCACTGGCGCAAGACCTGCACGGGCAGGCGTTCCTGCAAAAATACGACCTGCACCTTTCCGACCTCAACAGCCTCGATTTGTCCGCCCTCGGCGCAGACAGCCTGCTGCTGGTCATCACCAGCTCGTTCGGCGAAGGCGGGCCGCCGTCCAACGCCGACGGCTTTTCAGACGGCCTCCTCGCCCTCGGCAGCCTGCCGGTACGCTATTGCGTGTTCGGACTGGGCGATACTTCGTATCCCGCCTTTTGCGGCTTCAGCAAATCCCTTGCCGCCGCACTTGCGGAAAAACAGGCGCAGGCGCTTATCGACCCCGTCGAAGCCGATTTGGACTATTGGGCCATTTACCGCCAATGGCTGCCGCTGCTGCAAACCGCGCTGGAAAACCCGGCCGGCCGGCCGCTGACGCACCGCCTCTCCGTTACCGCATACGGCAGAAACACCGCGTACAGCGCACAAGTGCTCTCGTGCGAACGCATGGCCGCCTCCGAGCCGGAGGTATACCGCCTGCGCCTCGACCTGACCGGCAGCGGCATCGCCTATCAGGCGGGCGACCTGCTCTATGTCAACGTCTCCCAGCCCGACGCGCTGCTGGACGAATATGCCGCCTATTTCGGCAGCGAAGAAGCACGCACGCTGCTGAAACACAAAGAACTCCGTCTGTTGGACAAAACCCTGTTGCGCGGTTTGGCCAAAATCTGCGACAACGCCGAACTGAAAAACCTGTTGAAAATCTCCAATAAAAAAGCGTTGGAACAATACATCCACGGGCACGACCTGCTCGACGTGCTGCGCACTTTCGACCCCGACAAAAAAATCACGCTGGCGCAACTGGCCGAAGCCGCCGCCGACATCAACCCCCGCGCCTATTCCGCCGCCACCTGCGGCCGTACCCATCCCGACCACATCGAAATCTGCGTCCGCCGTATCCGCTACCGGCTCGACGGCAGGGACTACCAAGGCACCGCAAGCAGCCTGTTGTGCGGCATCGGAGCAGGCAGCCGTATCGAAGTGTTCGCCAAATCCAATGCCAACTTCCACCTGCCCGCGTCCGGCAACGCCCCCATAGTGATGATAGGCGCTGGCACCGGCATCGCACCGTTTGTCGGCTTCCTGCAAAACCTGACCTCTGCCGCACCGCGTCCCGAAAGCTACCTCTTTTTCGGCGAACGCCGCGAAGCCGCCGACTTCCTCTACCGCGAAGAGCTGCAAGCCTACCTTGAACAGGGCGTGCTGACCGGACTCTACACCGCCTTTTCGCGCGACGGCGTGGAAAAATATTATGTGCAGGACGCCCTCCGCGCCCAAGGCAGACTGGTTTGGGCGCTCATAGAACGCGGCGCATATTTCTACATCTGCGGCGGCAAAAACATGTCCAAAGCGGTTGAAGAAACCCTCATCCGCATTTCCGAAGAAATCGGCGGGCGCACCGGCGGCAACATGTTCGACAACATCGTCGCCGACCTTACCGGTGCGGGCAGGCTGCTGAAGGATGTTTATTGATATCCGCAATCGCATAAGGCCGTCTGAAACCTTTTCAGACGGCCTTTTTCTTCTGACCGAAGTCAAGCGCAGGCAAATCCCGCCTTTACCGATGCGCCCCGTTCGCGGATAATTGAGAACATTCCCATTTCCGTTTCCAACTTTGATAAAGGATACATCATGGCATTTCTGAAACTGACCGAACAAAACGTGCAGGGCAAAACCGTCCTCATCCGCGCCGATATGAACGTGCCGTTCAAAGACGGCAAAATCAGCGACGACACCCGTATCCGCGCCTCGCTCGCGTCCATCAAATACTGCCTGGACAACGGCGCGTCCGTTATCGTGATGACCCACTTGGGCCGCCCGACCGAAGGCGAGTTCCACCCCGAAGACGATGTCGCGCCCGTTGCCGCGCACTTGGGCAGCCTGTTGGGTAAAGACGTGAAAGTATTGAACGACTGGCGTGAAAACGAACCCGCCCTGAACGCGGGCGATGTCGTCATGCTGCAAAACGTGCGCATTAACAAAGGCGAGAAGAAAAACGATTTGGAACTGGGCAAAGCCTATGCCGCCTTGTGCGACGTGTTCGTTAACGACGCGTTCGGCACCGCCCACCGCGCCCAAGCCTCGACCGAAGCCGTCGCCCAAGCCGCGCCCGTTGCCTGTGCCGGCGTATTGATGGCGGGCGAACTCGACGCTTTGGGCAAAGCCCTGAAACAGCCCGCGCGTCCGATGGTGGCGATTGTCGCCGGCAGCAAAGTGTCCACCAAACTGACCATCCTCGAATCGCTGGCGGACAAAGTCGACCAACTCATCGTCGGCGGCGGCATCGCCAATACCTTTCTGTTGGCGGAAGGCAAAGCCATCGGCAAATCGCTGGCGGAACACGATTTGGTGGAAGAATCCAAAAAAATCATGGCGAAAATGGCGGCCAAAGGCGGCTCCGTACCGCTGCCGACCGATGTCGTCGTTGCCAAAGCCTTTGCCGCCGATGCCGAAGCGGTCGTGAAAGACATTGCCGACGTTGCCGAAGACGATATGATTTTGGACATCGGCCCGAAATCCGCCGCCGCACTTGCCGAACTGCTCAAAGCCGCAGGCACGGTGGTGTGGAACGGTCCGGTCGGCGTGTTCGAGTTTGACCAGTTCGCAGGCGGCACGAAAGCCCTTGCCAAAGCCATCGCCCAAAGCAAAGCGTTCTCGATTGCGGGCGGCGGCGACACGCTGGCGGCGATTGCCAAATTCGGCGTTACCGACCAAATCGGTTACATCTCCACCGGCGGCGGCGCGTTCCTCGAATTCTTGGAAGGCAAAGAGTTGCCCGCCGTAGCCGCTTTGGAAAAACGCGGCGCGTAGGTTACGGGTTGCCCAAATCCGGTCAGAAGGCCGTCTGAAAGATGTTTTCAGACGGCCTTTGCTATATCGTATGCGCCCGTGTATGTGCTGTGAAATGAAACGGCACGGCCTCCTGTCATTCCTGCCTACGCGGGAATAAAGGAAGGAATCGGATAAGCCGCCGGCATTTATGATTTTGTGGTAATAATAAATTAGTTTATTTTTTCAATAAACAACAGAACTGAACAAACTGAGTCGAAAATTTGTTGTCCTATTGATGAACAGGCTTCCCGAGGCAGGCTTGTTTTGCGACGGTGTCGTATTTTTCTGTTGAATCCGAAATTAAAGAAATTGTTTTGAAAGATTGTGAATCGGGACATGTTTCAGGCGGATTTGCCGGTGGTGGAGAAATCCATAGCGGGCCGCCCCCTTTTTCGAAAGTTGGGAAGATGCGGAAAATAAATATGACCCGTTACATCTGTGTAAGTGTCGGGCTTCTGTAATGCGGGTCGGGATAATGTCCAACCGCCCGTATGATTAATTATCTGAAGGAATCGTTATGAAAAAAATCTGTTCTGTTTTGATGTTGGGATGCCTGCTGACCTTTCCGGTAATTGCTCAATCTTCGATATTCGGAGGAACCGCACCGGTCTGTCCCCAAGGCAGTAGTGTCCAATCCGTAAAAGAGGGCTTCTGGCATTGGTTGCGGCCCGTCGACTACGACCCGTGCCGTCCCCCCATCTTGACATGGTAAAACGAAATCCGAACGAAAGGCCGTCTGAAAAATCTTTTCAGACGGCCTCCTGTTTCGTGCGCGGATTTCGTCGTTCATTTACAAAGACAAACCGAAGCCGCTTTCGGTTAAATGACGGACGGCGGCAAGGCAATCAGCAGTTTTACCATAAAAAACGCACCTTATTACAAGGTGCGTTTTGATCGATACGATTTAGAATTTAGCGCCGGATTGGTTAGCCATGTAGTCAACCGCAGCTTTCACTTCGTCGTCGCTCAGGCTTGCGTTACCGCCTTTTGCCGGCATGGCCTTGAAGCCTTCGAGCGCATGTTTGTGCAGGGTTTCTTTACCTTGTTTGATACGCGGCGCCCAATCGTCATTTTTGCCTACGACCGGAGCGCCGGGAATGGTACCGCCGTGACACATCTTACAGTTGGCTTCGAAAACAGCTTTACCGTCTGCTTTGGCAGAAGAAGCATCCGCTTTCTCTTCCGGTTTGGCTTCGACAGCAGACGCTTCAGCCTTCTCTTCAGGTTTGGCTTCGGCAGAGGCCGGTTCTGCTGCCGGAGCTGCCGTTTCTGGAGCGGCCGAAGCAGCGGAACCGGCGGTTGAAGCCGCTTCGTTTTGAGCTTCAGAAGCAACGGCCTGAGCCGGCTCTTGAGCCTCCTGCTTGTTCTCTTGGGAACAGGCCGCCAGACTGGCCGCCATCATCAAAGTAATCAGTAATTTGTTCATGTTCAGCCTTTCTTGAATTTTATGATTGGATTACCGTTTTTATATAAAAACAGCTCGAATATTTTAACATACAATTCCAATAGCCTAACTCTTTAGAACTAGAAGTTTTGGCATAAATCATATTTTGTTCAAAAAGCCGGAACTTCGAACATCAAACGGTAGAACCCATAAAATAGGCATTTATTTCTACTGCGACTGTTTGTGCGGATTGGCATGTTCGGCTTCCGCCCACAATTCCCGTTTCTTCCCTGCCGTCAGTTTTTTGATTTCAATTTCCCGTTTCAGCGCCTCGCTTTTGGAGAGGCCGTCTGAAACGATACGCATCACCGTGGGTTTGTTCAGCCGCGTGTATTTCGCGCCTTTGCCGGCGAGGTGGGCGGCGAACCGCTCTTGCGGGCGGTTGCTGATGCCGCAGTAGAGTGCGCCGTTTTCGCACAAAATCAGGTAAACACGCCAATTTTCCGCGTTCATGCGTCTGCTTCCTTGGCGAAACTTTCCGTGAAGATACGGACGGCGGCTTCGGTTTTGGCGGACTGGACGCGGTAAGGCGTCACCAAATAGAGGCTGACCGGCGGCAGCGTCCATTCGGGCAAAACGGTTTTCAGACGGCCTTGGGCGATTTTTTCCCGAACTTCGCCGCCCACTTGCAAAGACAAACCGAAACCGCTTTCGGTCAGGCTGCACACGGCGGCAAGATGCGTGCAGGCAATGCTGTCGGCAATATCGAGAAAATAGCTTTCGCTGCCGTGTTGCAAGGTCGTGCGCACGGGCAGGAAGTGCAGCCAGCGGTGGGCATGAAGCTGCGAGGGATGGGTGATGGGCGGATGGTGGTCGAGATAATCGGGTGCGGCGCAAATGCTGTACGGCCAGGTAACGAGATGACGCGCGACCAGATTGGGATCGTCCAAGGCGCGGTCGCCGCCGCGTATGGCGATGTCGGTCTGATTGTGTTGCAGGTCGTCCAAAGTATCGCTGAAATTGAGGACGGGGCGGATTTTGGGAAACTCGGTTTGCAATCTTGCAAACGCCGTCTGAAAAGCGCGGGAACCGATGACGCTGGAAGTCAGGGAGATACGCAATTCGCCGACGGGTTCGGTTTTGAGGTTGTCGATAACGGTACGCGTATCGGTAAGGGTGGCGGCGAGACGGCGGCAGTATTCGCCCAACGCGCGGCCGGCATCAGTCGGCGAAAGGCTGCGCGTGCTGCGGTTTAACAGCTTGATGCCGTGCAGGGTTTCGAGGCGGTTGATGTGCTGGCTGACGGCAGACGGGGTCATGCCCAGCGCGGCAGCGGCGGCGTTCATGCTGCCGTGTTCGAGGACGGCGGCGAAAACGAGCAGGGGTTTGATGTCTTGCATTCTTCCATGATAAGGCCGTCTGAAAGTTTGGTTTTAACGAAGTCCAAACGCTTTCAGACGGCCTTCTATTTCGATTGTTTAGTTCAACTTCACAATCATAACAGCAAAACAGGGATTATCAAGCGTTTCAGACGACCTTACAATGCGTTCATCTAATCAATCACACCTCAACAAGGAGTCAAACATGAAAATCGCAGTCATCGGCGCAACAGGTTATGTCGGCAACGCAGTCGTGCAAGAACTGGCAGGCCGCGGTCATGAAGTAACCGCTTTCGCCCGCAATACAGACAAAGTGTTCCAAGCGCAAAATGTTGCCGCCGTCTCCGCAGATGTCAACGCGGCGGACTTCGCCGACAAGCTGGCAGGCTTTGACGCCGTGGTCAGCGCGTTCAATGCCGGCTGGACCAATCCGAATATCGGCGCGGATTTCACACGCGGCGCGAACAGCATCATCGAAGCGGCAAAAGCGGCGCAAGTGCCGTATCTCTTAATCGTCGGCGGCGCAGGCAGCCTGTATGCCGCACCTGATTTGCAAGTGGTCGATACGCCCGACTTCCCCAAAGCCATTTACGACGGTGCCAATGCCGCACGCCATCTCTTGAGCGCACTCCTGCCGCGCCGCGATGTGAACTGGTCTTTCGTTTCCCCTCCGGCACGACTGGGCGCGGACGGCGGTTTCAGTGAAGACAAAACCGGCAAATACCGCTTGGGCAAAGACGATTTGCTGATGGACGGTGAAATTCCGGCAGGCATCAGCGTGGCGGATTTGGCGGTCGCCATCGCCGACGACGCGGAAAACAAAGCACATTTGTTTGAACGCTTTACCGTTGCCGCCGCTTAACAGCCAAATATGGCAAAGGTCGTCTGAAAACCTTGGAAATCAGGTTTTCAGACGACCTGTCCCCCCAAACCAAAAGGAAATCGAAAAATGAAAAAAATCGTCGCCGTCTTACTGACCGCAGCAGCCCTCTCATCGATCACCGCATACGCCGCCCCCAAAGCCAAACCCGCCCACATCAAAGCCGCGCAAACCGAAGAAGCGCGCAACAAAGCCAACGCCCTTGCCTTCTACGACCTCGCGTTCAACCAACACAAACTGCAAGAAGCCGTCAGCAAATATGTCGGCAAAACCTATATCCAACACAATCCGACCGTTGCCGACGGCGGACAAGCCTTCATCGACACTTTCGCTCCGTTCTTAAAAGAAAATCCCGGCTCGCGCGCCGCAGTGAAACGCATCGCAGCGGAAGGCGATTTGGTGTTCATACATGTCTTCAGCCAAAACTCCGCCCAAGACCGGGGCGAAGCGGTCGTCGATATTTTCCGCTTCGACCGCAACGGTAAAATCGTCGAACATTGGGACGTGATTCAATCCGTACCGGAAAAAACAGTGAGCGGACATTCTGTGTTTTAACTCGGTAAAAAAAATAAAGAGGCCGTCTGAAATGTTTTCAGACGGCCTCTTGGCCTCATAGGGGCCGACTTATTAACGGAATGATTTAGCTTTTGATACAAGCACCTACTGTCAATCGTTATTCCCGCGCAGGCGGGAATTCAGAACGTGGAATTAAAAAAACATTCTATTCAATAGGTTTCTATGCAGATAGGCCTGGATTCCCACCGACACAAATGACAAATAATAAATTAGCTGTATCAAAAGTTAAGTTAATCCGTTATATCAGCCTTCTTCCCTCTGCCAATGGGTTTTTTGGGCAAACACCAGTTTGTTGTCGGTGAATTTGACCGTATCCAAATCCAGCGCCCACACGTCGCTTTTCATCGCGCGGGCGGCGGGGTGAGTTTTGTAGTAGAGGGAGAGGGCGGGTTTTTTGGCGGCTTCGTCTTCAAGCAGGCGGGCGCGGGCGGTGAATTGGATGCCGCTGATTTTGGTGATGCTGCCCGGCTGTCCGGCCACGGTACCGGCGATGTGAGGGTTTGCCGCCATCAGTCGGCCGTGTTTGGTCTTTTGCGAGGTCAATACTATCAGCCGTGCGGCGGGTTCGTCGAAAACGTAGAAGCAGCACGCGCTCCAGATGGTTCCGTCCGCACAGGCGCCAATGCTGACGACGTGGTTGGTTTGGAAGAATTGGGTGATGTTGGCGGGAATCGGCTGCATGGTTTTTCCGGTGCGGGCGGGTTGCTGCGCGGTTGTAAACAACGGCCTTCACTATAATGAATTGCCGCAGCCGGTGCAAACCCGAATCAGGTATTCGGGCCGTCTGAAATGATGGTTTTTCAGACGGCCCCTACATGCCGTTTTGATGATGGTTTTATATTAACTATTTGAAAATTAACAATTTGTTTTGATGTTTTGTAACCCGTTGTTACAAAGTTTGTCGGCAATCTGTTACAATCGCTGGAAATTCGGACGGCAGGATTTTGCCGGCAACAGGCAAAGCGGTTGAGGCCGTCTGAACGCAACCCATTCTGAAAGGTTATTTATGAACGGAAGTTTTACCGAATCGCTGCACTATTGGGTCAATAAAATCAACGGCCCGATGTGGGACGGCCTGATTTTCGTGCTGTTGGGCGTGGGGCTGTTTTTTACTTTGGCCACGGGATTCGTGCAGTTCCGCCTGTTCGGGCGAAGTATCCGTGAAATGCTCGGCGGGCGGAAGCAGGGCGACGACCCGCACGGGATTACGCCGTTTCAGGCTTTCGTTACCGGCTTGGCCAGCCGTGTGGGTGTGGGCAATATCGCCGGCGTGGCCATCGCCATCAGTGTCGGCGGGCCGGGCGCGGTGTTCTGGATGTGGCTGGTGGCCTTAATCGGCATGAGTTCGGCTTTCGCCGAGTCGTCGCTGGCGCAACTTTTCAAAATCCGCGATTACGACGACCACCATTTCCGCGGCGGACCGGCCTATTATATTACGCAGGGGTTGGGACAGCGTTGGTTGGGCATTCTGTTCGCCTTGAGCCTGATTTTCTGTTTCGGTTTCGTATATGAGTCGGTGCAGGCCAATTCGATTGTGGCGGCGATGGAAGTGGCTTGGGGTTGGGACAAACACGCCGTCGGCGTGGCGCTGATGATTCTGACCGCGCCGATTATTTTCGGCGGTATTCGTCGGGTGGCGCGCTGGTCGGAAATGATTGTGCCGGTGATGGCGACGCTGTACCTGCTGATGGCGCTGTATATTGTGGCAACCAATATTGGTATGGTGCCAAAAGTGTTTGATATGATTTTTAGCAATGCGTTCAAATTCGATGCGGCGGGCGGCGGGCTGCTCGGCGGCCTGATTTCGCAGACGATGGTGATGGGTATCAAGCGCGGCCTGTATTCCAACGAAGCGGGGCAGGGTTCCGCACCGAATGCGGCGGCGGCGGCGGAAGTGAAACACCCTGTTTCGCAGGGTATGATTCAGATGCTGGGTGTGTTTGTCGATACCATGATTGTTTGCTCGTGCACGGCGTTTATCGTGTTGATGTCGGACTTGCCCGCCGATTCGGGCTTGAGCGGCGTGCAGCTTACGCAGGCGGCGATTGTCAGCCATGTGGGCGGCTGGGGCGCGGATTTTCTGGCCGTGGTGCTGTTTATGTTTGCGTTTTCCACCATTATCGGCAACTATGCCTACGCCGAATCGAATGTGAAATTCATTAAAAGCCACTGGTTGATTTTGTCGCTGTTCCGCATGGGCGTGCTGGGCATGGTGTATTTCGGTGCGGTTAACAGCGTGCCGCTGGTGTGGGACATGGCCGATATGGCGATGGGTACGATGGCGTGGATCAACCTGATTGCCATCCTGCTGCTCTCGCCGCTGGTGTTCCTGCTGTTGAAAGACTACACGGCCAAGCTGAAGATGGGCAAAGACCCGCAGTTCAAATTGTCCGAGCATCCGGGGCTGAAACGCAAAATCAAATCGGACGTCTGGTGATTTCAGACGGCCTAATCGGATGATAAGGAAGCCGCTTCTTTCGGGAAGCGGCTTTTTTGTTGCGTTACGGAGGCGGATATGGCGGCCCATCTGTTGAGGATGCCTGCCGCTACAAACGGAGGCCGTCTGAAAAACACCGATACAGGTTTTGCAGGTGTTTTCAGACGGCCTCTTGGGTTTGACCGTTTAACGGATGACCGTCAAACCGTTATTTTTTGCTCAGGGAGTCGCGGATTTCGCGCAGCAGCAAAACTTCTTCGCTCGGTTCGGCAGGTGCTTCTTCCACCGGAACTTCTTTTTTCTTCAGCGAGTTCAACAGTTTGACTACCACGAAAATGGCGGCGGCGATAATCAGGAAGCTGATGATGGTGTTGATGAACAGGCCGACATTCAGCGTAACCGCACCGGCGGCTTTGGCAGCCGCCAGGGAAGCGTAGCCTGCTTCGGGCGCGGGCGTGCCGTCTTTCAGAGTGATAAACAGGTTGGAGAAGTCTACGCCGCCAATCAGGATACCGATAGGGGGCATGATGACGTCGTCGACCAGCGATTTTACGATGCCGCTGAACGCAGTGCCGACAACCATACCAACTGCCAGGTCAACCACGTTGCCGCGCATAATAAACTCTTTAAATTCAGATGCAATAGACATTATTTACACTCCTGTGTGTTTCGTTAGATAGGTTAAGGAAAAAGAAAGGCTGGCATCTTACTGTGTTTGAGGTTAAAAAATTTTTGTAAAAGTTAAATTATGTATTGCCAATCAAACCATGGCCTTTTAACCTGAAAAAAAGCCGTTTGAAATCAAGCGTTGCGTTTTCGCAGCATTTTTCAGACGGCCTTTGCGACAGTAAAAACGGCTTATTCTTCAACGCTTAGGGCGTTAATGCTGTATCCGCCGTCGACATAAGTGATTTCACCGGTGATGCCTGACGATAAGTCAGACAGCAAAAATGCGGCGGCGTTCCCGACTTCTTCGATGGTTACGTTGCGGCCGAGCGGGTTTTGCTGGGCGACGTGTCCCAGCAGTTTGCCGAAGTCGGCGATGCCGGATGCGGCCAGCGTTTTAATCGGACCGGCGGAAATGCCGTTGCAGCGGATGCCTTCGCGGCCCAGGCAGGCGGCAGTGAAGCGGATGCCGGCTTCCAGACTGGCTTTGGCCATGCCCATTACGTTGTAGTTCGGAATCGCGCGCACCGCGCCCAAATAGGTGAGGGCGACGATGGAACCGTTGCGGCCCTGCATCATCGGGCGCGCGGCTTTGGCCAGCGCAGGCAGGCTGTATGCGGAAATTTCGTGGGCGGTGTTGAAGGCTTCGCGGCTGATGCTGTCGAGGAAGTCGCCGCTCAGCGCTTCTTTAGGTGCAAAACCGATGGAGTGGACCAGACCGTCCAAACCGTCCCAGTGTTTGCCCAAACCGGCGAAGGTTTGGTTGATTTCGTCGTCGCTGGCGACGTCGCAGCGGAACACCAGTTCCGAACCGAGTTCGGCCGCCATTTTGCGTACGCGTTCTTCCAGTTTGTCCACAACGTAGGTAAAGGCCAAATCCGCGCCCTGATCGCGGCAGGCTTTGGCGATGCCGTAAGCGATGGAACGTTCGGAAATCATGCCCGTAATCAGAATTTTTTTGCCTTGCAGAAAGCCCATTGTCTTCATCCTTAATATGGTATTGCGGTTTGCAGGAAGCGCCGATTATAGCAAACGCGGCTGTTTCAGTATAGAAAACAATATTTAAACGAAAAACAGCCGTCTGCCGCGCCTGATTTTCAGACGGCCTCCGCGCCGTTTGGCGCAGCGTTTTTGAGTCGGCGGAAAACCATACCGGTACGCATCCCGCCGCCGTCCGTGCCATGCCCGACAGTGAAGCCGAAACGCCCAAATCCGCGCAGATAACGCCGGTTGCTGAAGAAATCCGACTAATTACGGCGGTGGAGAGGACGTGGCATAATCGTTTCTTCGGCCTCGGTGACGAGGCCGTCTGAAAGGAATCACGTTCGTATGTTTTCGCACTTTTTACAGTTAAACGCGTTATACTGAACATTTGATTATTCCGACTTTAAAGCCTGTTTACAACTCCTGCGGCGGAGTGCCGACATGCTTTCAGACGGCCTTTGCCGGTATTCATATATAATAGTCAGTCCGCCGTATTACCGTATCGAAGAGAATGCTATGCCCGAACAAAACCGTATCCTCTGCCGCGAATTGAGCCTGCTCGCCTTCAACCGCCGTGTTTTGGCGCAGGCGCAAGATCCGTCCGTCCCCCTGTTGGAACGGTTGCGCTTTCTGTGCATCGTTTCATCGAATCTCGACGAATTTTTCGAAGTGCGCATGGCTTGGCTCAAACGCGAACAGAAACTGCGTCCGCACGAGCGTCTGGATAACGGCACCACGCCGTCTGAAACCATCGCTGCCGTCGCCGCCGAAGCGCATGCGCTGATACGGGAGCAGTATCAGTTGTTCAACGAAGTTTTGCAGCCCGAACTGGGCAAACAAGGCATCCATTTCTACCGCCGCCGCAATTGGACGCCCGGGCAGCAGAAATGGATTGAGCAGTATTTCGATGCCGAACTGCTGCCTATCCTCACCCCCATCGGGCTGGATCCGTCGCACCCCTTCCCGCGCCCGTTGAACAAATCGCTCAACTTCGCCGTAGAGCTTGAAGGTACGGACGCATTCGGCCGCCCGTCCGGCATGGCGATTGTGCAAGCCCCGCGCATCCTGCCGCGCGTCGTCCCCCTGCCCGCAGAATTGTGCGAAGGCGGCAGCGGCTTCGTCTTCCTCTCCTCCATCCTGCACGCCCACGTCGGCAAACTCTTCCCCGGCATGGCGGTCAAAGGCTGCCATCAGTTCCGCCTCACCCGCGACAGCGACTTGACCGTCGATGAAGAAGACCTAAAAAACCTGCGTGCCGCCATCCAAAACGAATTGCACGACCGCGAATACGGCGACGGCGTGCGGCTTGAAGTTGCCGACACCTGTCCCGCCCATATCCACGACTTCCTGCTTGCCCAATTCAAACTCAACGAGTCAGAGTTGTATCAAGTCAAAGGTCCGGTCAACCTCGTGCGCCTCCATTCCGTTCCCGACTTGGTCGACCGCCCCGACCTGAAGTATCCGCCGCATAGTGCAGGCCGTCTGAAAGCACTGCGCAAGAACGGTTCCATTTTCAAACTGGCCAAACAGTCGCCCATCCTGCTGCACCATCCGTACCAGTCCTTCGACCCCGTCGTCCAAATGATACGCGAAGCCGCCGCCGACCCCGACGTACTCGCCGTCAAAATGACCATTTACCGTACCGGCAGCAACTCCGAACTCGTCCGCGCCCTCATGAAAGCCGCCCTTGCCGGCAAACAAGTAACCGTCGTCGTCGAACTCATGGCGCGTTTTGACGAAGCCAACAACGTCAACTGGGCGCAACAGCTTGAAAACGCAGGCGCACACGTCGTTTACGGCGTCTTCGGCTACAAAATCCACGCCAAAATGGCACTCGTCATCCGCCGCGAAAACGGTGCGCTCAAACGCTACGCTCACCTCGGCACCGGCAACTACCACCAAGGCACCTCGCGCATTTACACCGACTTCGGCATCATCACCGCCGACGACCAAATCACCGCCGATGTGAACACCCTCTTTATGGAAATCACAGGCTTGGGCAAACCGGGTCGTCTGAACAAACTCTACCAAAGCCCGTTTACCCTGCACAAAATGGTCATCGACCGCATCGAGCGCGAAATCCAACACGCCAAAGCAGGCAAACCCGCCCGCATCCGCGCCAAAATGAATTCGCTGATTGAGCCGAGCGTCATCGACGCCCTCTACCGCGCCAGCAGCGCAGGCGTGCAAATCGACCTCATCGTGCGCGGCATGTGTACCCTGCGCCCCGGTGTCAAAGGCTTATCCGAAAACATCCGCGTCCGCTCCATCATCGGCAGACAGCTCGAACACTCGCGCGTGTACTGCTTCCACAACAACGGCGCGGACGACACCTTCATCTCCAGCGCCGACTGGATGGGGCGCAACTTCTTCCGCCGCATCGAAGTCGCCACCCCGATTTTCACACCCGAACTCAAAGCCCGCGTCATCCGCGAAGGCATCGAAATGGCGCTGCAAGACAACACCCGCGCCTGGCTGATGCAGCCCGATGGCAGCTACATCCGCGCCCGCCCCGAAAACGGCGAACCCGCATTCAGCCTGCAAGAAAGTTTGTGGGAAATGTACGGCAGATAAAGCGCAGCAACACAAAAGGTCGTCTGAAACCGGTTTTCAGACGACCTTTTGACTTAAGGCGACACAGGGCTTGCGATTGAATAGGACATGAAACGAAAACGCTCACTCCGGATCGTCCGTAAACGCATTCGCCCGAAATATCGGCACGAACGTCAACAGATAAAGCACGAACACTGCGGCGGTCAGAATCGCGGGGACGGTGATGAAAAATATCGGATTTACGTTCATTAAAACA
>ERZ773011.109-NODE-109-length-19943-cov-16.9451_pt1 | contig 19943 bp, 17 predicted proteins | sample MGYA00580662_ERZ773011 | MGnify/ENA primary metagenome ERZ773011 (study PRJEB29015, sample SAMEA2738118) | human oral metagenome | biome: human oral; feature: human-associated habitat; material: saliva | place: China | collected 2169 ... | reverse complement strand
CACTATACAATTGAAAGTCATTCAACCGCTTCTGACTAGGAGAAACACCGAAGAATCTCTTCATTTTTTCCTCCTCGCCGCGGCGACTCATACAACTATACAGACGCCTAAACACCCATGCAACCCGAAAATGGGTGAAGTAGGACACAAATACCGGGGTTTAGGTTCATTCTGACCCAAACAGAACATCAAAACCCCTAGTCAACGCAGGGTAAGCGCCTCAAAAGTTCTTAGAAAAAAGTTTAAAAATCTTCAAAAGACCCCGAAAAACCTGCAGAATATCCTCCAGCAGCTCCCCGAACAGCCGATATATGGGGCGTGGAAGGTAAGAAGAGACAGAAAAAAGGAGGGCACCCCCTCACGGGGGCGCCCTCCTTATCCAAGCTTCCAAGCTACAGTCCGCAGCTCGCCAGCTTCAAAACTCTAGTTCGCGGTAGCGCGACGACGAGAAACATCGTACAGAGTAATGCCCACAGCCATCGCCGCGTTCAAAGACTCCATCGCAGAATCAATCGGAATCGACACAATCTGATCGCAGTTCTCAGTCACCAGGCGGGACAGGCCCTTACCCTCAGAACCAACCACCACACACAGCGGCTCATTCGCAAGCTCCAGAGCCGGCAGCTCAATATCGCCACCGCCATCCAGACCAATCACGAAAATACCCTGCTCCTTAGCCTGCTGAATCACACGAGTCAGATTAGTCGCCATCGCAACAGGAATACGAGCAGCCGCACCAGCACTAGTCTTCCACGCACCAGCAGTCACAGCAGCCGAACGACGCTCAGGAATAATCACGCCATCACCGCTAAACGCGGACACGCTACGAATAATCGCACCCAGGTTACGCGGATCAGTAATACCGTCCAAAGCAACAAACAGCGGCGGAGTCGACAGCTTACCCGAGTGCCAACGCTCCATAGTATCCAGCACCAGGTCAGTCGCATCCGGGTACTTATACGGCGGAATCTGCATCGCAACACCCTGATGCACAGAACCATCAGTCAAACGATCCAGCTCGCTACGCGGAATCTCCAGCATCGGAATATTGCGCTTATTCGCAATAGTCATGATCTCGCGAACGCGGTCATCAACCTCAACACGGCTCATGATGTACAAGTGCTTCGAGGGAATCTCAGTACGCAGAGCCTCAAGCACCGCATTACGACCAGTCACCAGCTCATCGCTAGCACGCTTACCGCCCAAACGAGTCTGGAACTTACGGTTCGTACCGGTAGCAGCACGACGCTCAGCCGCACGCTTCATCTTATACGCCTTGTGATAAACGCGGTCCTCAGCCTTCGGAGTAGGGCCCTTACCCTCAAGCGCCTTACGACCGTGACCACCAGTGCCCTTAGTAGCACCCTTCTTCTTGCTGGTAGCGCCCGGGCGCGAACCTGCCTTAGCCATTCTTCTCTTCCTTCGTCAAAGTAATGAATACGAGTCTACGCGAGAGAAACCCGCACGACCTAAGCCTTACGGACAAACGCGGGGCACATCACCTGCTAGCCAACACTCCAGCTCGAACCATTCGCGCCATCCTTCACCTGCACACCAGCAGACGCCAACAGATCACGCATCGCATCAGCCTTCGCCCAATCCTTCTGAGCACGAGCCTCCGCACGCTCCGCCAACACAGCCTGAATCAGCGCATCCAGAGCCTCATGCTCAGCACCCGAAGTGCCCTCAGCATTAAAGCTCATCAGCCGCGCCAGGCCCAGAACCTCAGCCATAGCCATCACAGCATTAGCTGCCTCCGAAGCATCCTCACCAGCAGCAAGCGCAGCATTACCCGCACGAGTCTGCTCATGCAAAACCGCCAAAGCACGCGGAATGTTCACGTCATCATCCATAGCCTCAGCGAAAGCCTCCGGAACCTCACGGCCCGGCTTCAGCACATCCTGAGTAGCAGCAAGGAACGCCTCAACACGCTCAATAGCGGTTGCCGCCTCCTGCAGAGACGACGGACGGTAATCAAGAATCGAACGATAATGCGCACTACCGAGGTAGTAGCGAACCACCAGCGGGCGCGCCATTTCAAGCATCTGCGCCGGCGAAATCGTATTACCGATAGACTTCGACATCTTCTCACCCTCATAGGTGACCATGCCGTTATGCATCCAGAAGTTCGCGAAATCATCACCGGCAGCAGTCGACTGCGCCAGCTCATTCTCATGGTGCGGGAAACGCAAATCCAAACCGCCACCGTGAATATCAAAACGCGAACCCAAATACTTACCAGCCATCGCCGAGCACTCCAGATGCCAGCCCGGACGGCCGCGACCCCACGGAGACTCCCACGAAGCAGTCAGCGGCTCGCCCTCCTTATAACCCTTCCACAGGGCAAAATCGCGAGGGTCACGCTTACCGCGCGGATCAGCATCCGCAGAATCCTGCATATCCTCAACGCTCTGATTCGTCAGCGCACCATACTTATCCCACGAACGCACATCAAAATACACGTCACCAGAATCATCCAGCGCAGGATACGCATGGCCACGATCAATCAGACGCTGAATCAGAGCAAACATCTCCGGAATATGACCGGTCGCGCGCGGCTCATACGTCGGCGGATCAATACCCAGCGCCGCATACGCCTGAGCAAAAACCTTCTCAAAACGGTACGCGAGCGCCCACCACTGCTCATTCGGGAACTCACCCTCAAAACCGGGCTCCATAGAATCAGCAGACTTCGCCAAAATCTTGTCATCAATATCAGTGACATTGCGGACCGTCGTCACCTTCAAACCGCGGTAACGCATCCAACGGCTCAACTGGTCAAAAACCAACGCCGAACGGATGTGGCCCAGATGCGGTTCACCCTGCACCGTAGCACCACAATAATAGATACGCGCCTCACCGGGCACGACGGGCTCAAACTCGCGAATAGTCGCGGAAGCTGAATCATAAAAACGCATAGTCACACTCTCATTCTACGGGGTCGGTTCAGACACCGGGGCGGTAATCAGCGATAGGTTACAGAATGGCTCGAAGCAACCAAACACCTACGAACGCGGATACACCAGCGCCGTCGCAATAGCAGCCACACCCTCACCGCGGCCCGTCAAGCCCAAACCATCAGTAGTCGTCGCAATCACCGTCACCGGAGCACCCGCCGCCTCGCTCAGCACGCGGTTCGCCTCATCACGGCGCGGAGAGAACTTCGGGCGGTTACCCACCAGCTGAACGCTCACATTACCAATCTCAAAACCAGCAGCACGCACAATCGCCGCCGCCTCAGAAAGAATACGAACACCCGAAGCACCCTTCATATCCGGGCGATCCACACCGAAATTAGAGCCCAAATCCCCCGTGCCAGAGGCGGCAAAAAGAGCATCCGCGGCAGCATGAGCCACCACATCACCATCAGAATGGCCGCTCAAACCACGCTCACCCGGCCAATGCAGACCAGCAATATACAGAGGAGTGCCCTCCTCACCGAAAGCGTGGACATCAACACCGGTACCAACACGAGGAATAACAGTCATCACAGGACCCTTCAATCAATCAAACATCTTCTCAGCAGCAGCGCCTCGGCAAAAGAGACGCTAGACCGCAGGCTTAGGTAGCAGAATCACCAAACAGCGCGCGAGCAACCCGCAAATCCATCGGAGTCGTCACCTTAAACGCATCCGCGTCCCCTGCAACCGTCAACACCGGCTCACCCGCCGCCTCCATCGCCATCGCATCATCAGTGAGCAGCTCAGCCTCCTCAGCAGGCAGGGAACGGCTACGCTCATGCGCCGCCAACAGGGCAGCCACCTCAAAGCCCTGAGGAGTCTGCACCGCACGCATCTGCGCACGCGAAGGAGTACCCGTCACCACACCAGCAGAATCCACGGTCTTCACCGTATCCACCACCGGCAACACAGGAATCACCGCACGCACAACACCCTGCGGGCTCTCAGAACCCAGGCCCTCAAGCACACGGTGATACACCTGCGGCGGAGTAAACGCACGAGCGCAATCATGAATCAGCACATAATCCACCGGAACCTGCGCATCCTTCAAAGCGTCCAACGCCGCAACCACCGAAGCAGTACGCGTATCACCACCGGCGGTAATCAACGCACCGGCACGGCGGGCATCCTCCAAAAGCTCCGGGCAACTCACCGAACAATCAGCAGGAACAGTCACCACCACATGCTCAGCAACACCCGAAGCGAGCGCACCCTCCAACGCATAATCCAGCAAAGTACGACCGTGCACACGCACAGCAGCCTTCGGAATCGGCTCACCCAGACGAGTACCCGAACCAGCCGCCAAAACAATCACAGCAGTATTCGCCGCAGAAGCAGAAGTCATCAGTCTCAAGCCCGCCTACGCCTCGAACTTATAGCCCAAGCCGCGAACCGTCACCACATACTGCGGGGCAGAAGAATCCGGCTCAATCTTCGAACGCAGACGCTTAATATGCACGTCCAGAGTCTTCGTATCGCCCACATAGTCGGCGCCCCACACGCGCTCAATCAGCTGGCCACGAGTCATCACACGACCCACATTGCGCAGCAGAATCTCCAGGAGCTCAAACTCCTTCAGCGGCATAGAAATCTCTTCACCATTAACCGTCACCACATGGCGGTCAATGTCCATACGCACCGGCCCGCCCTGCAGCACCGACTCAGTAGCAGAATCAGTCTCCGCCGAACGACGACGCAACACCGCACGGATACGAGCAATCAACTCACGCGCAGAATACGGCTTCGTCACATAGTCATCAGCGCCCAGCTCCAGACCCAGAACCTTATCCAGCTCAGAGTCCTTAGCGGTCAGCATGATAATCGGGACCGAAGACACCTCACGCAGCTTGCGGCACACCTCCATGCCGGACATGCCCGGAAGCATCACATCCAGCAGCACCAAATCCGCGCCCTCACGGTCAAACACCGGCAGAGCATCCAGACCGTTGTCCACAACAATCGTCTGGAAACCCTCACGCCCCAGCAAAAATGCAAGGGGATCCGAGAGGGCCTCTTCGTCCTCAACAATCAGAATTTTAGACATCAATAACTTCTTTCGATTCCGTAAAACCTATACCGCTAACACTACACTGCGGCCGGAGGCTCATTCAGCGGCAACGCCAACGTAAACGTCGAACCCTCCTGCGGCATCGACCGAACCGTCACGCTACCACCGTGCTGAGTCATCACATGCTTCACAATACTCAAACCCAAACCAGTGCCGCCCGTCTGACGCGAACGAGCCGGATCAACCCGGTAAAAACGCTCAAAAATACGTTTCTGCTCATCCTCAGGAATACCCACGCCCTGATCAGCAACCTCAACCAGCAGCTGATCAGCCACACGGTGCACCCAAATATCCACCTTCGTATGCTCCGGCGAATAACGCACCGCGTTCTCCACCACATTCTGCACAGCAATACCGAGCAGCTCGGCATCACCGTACACCTCGGGGACCTCCTCGATGCGGGTAGAAATCCGAATATCCTTCTCCTCCGCCACAATATGCGAACGGTCCACCGCATCAGCCACCAAAGAAGGCACCGACACCGGACCACCACGCGCAATCACATCAGTCGACTGCAGACGCGAAAGCTCAATAATGTCACGCACCAGCGCAGACAGGCGACGAGTCTCCTTATGCAGACGACCCACAAAATACTCAATCGCCTCCGGGTCATCACTCGCCTGCTCAATAGCCTCAGCCAGCAGACTCACCGCACCCACCGGAGTCTTCAACTCATGCGACACATTCGCCACAAAATCATTACGCATACGCTGAACACGAGAAATCTCAGTGCGGTCATCAGCGAGCACCAAAATGTACTCATCCCCCAGCGAAGCAACACGCACGTCCAAGACCAGCGCCTCACCCTCACCGCGGTCAATCTCAAAAGTACGCTCCGCAAAAATACCGCGATGACGCACCGTGCGAATCATATCCGCCAACTCATCAGAGGCCACCGTATGACCACGCACCAGACCCATCGCATACGCACCAGGAGAAGCCTGAACCACGCCGCCCACCTCATCAATCACCAGATAGGCACGACCAATCACAGCAAGCACCTGAGCGGCACCATCACGCAGCGCCGGCGCCGACACCAAGCTACGCTCCTGCTCCCGCTCACTACGCGCCACCGCGTTCATGCTCAGGACGCCCACCAGCAGACCTATCATGCCCGCAATAAAGGCGATCAGACCGGCATCCATGTACTTCCCTTCCATTCGGGTACCCCATAAGTATAAATGTGGCCGATACCCAGCACTTGGGCGAACGCCCCTCTTCTCAGACAGGCTCCCCGTGCAGAAACCCTGCAGAGAACGCAATGAGCCGCCCACCTCAACGGTGGACGGCTCATCACAATGACAGGGGTGAAACCCTGCCGGAGGTATTACTTGCCCTGGTTTGCTACGGCAGCAATAGCGTCCTTAGCAGCCTCGGGGTCCAGGTACTCGCCAGCCTTGACGGGCTGGAAGTTCTCATCCAGCTCGTAGTACAGCGGAATACCGGTGGGGATGTTCAGGCCAGCAATGTCCTCATCGGAAATACCCTCGAGGTGCTTAACCAGCGAACGCAGGGAGTTACCGTGTGCAGCAACCAGAACGGTCTTACCTGCTGCGAGGTCGGGCTTGATGTCCGACTCCCAGTAGGGAAGCATACGGCCCAGAACGTCCTTCAGGCACTCGGTGCGGGGAGCGTTCTCAACATCCGCGTAGCGGGGGTCGTTTGCCTGCGAGTAGGGGTCGTTGTCGTCCAGCGGGGGCGGCGGAACGTCGTAGGAACGACGCCAAGTCATGAACTTCTCGTCGCCGTATTCCTCGCGGATCTCGGACTTGTTCTTACCCTGCAGAGCACCGTAGTGACGCTCGTTCAGGCGCCAGGTGCGCTTGACGGGAATCCACAGACGGTCTGCTGCATCCAGTGCAAGGTTTGCGGTGTTGATTGCGCGACGCTGCAGGGAGGTGTGAACAACATCGGGGAGGATGTTGCGCTCTGCCAGCAGCTCGCCGCCGCGCTTAGCCTCAGCGCGGCCCTTATCGGTCAGGTTAACGTCCACCCAACCGGTGAACAGGTTCTTTTCATTCCACTCGGACTGGCCGTGGCGCAGGAGTACTAGTTTGTAAGTCATACCTCTATTTTTTCATTTACCCGCCGGTTTGTCATGCCTCAAGGCCTAGAAAATATGCATTCTCCCAAAAATTTATAAGGGTCTTTTTTACCAGAACGAAAGGCTCAAAAACCCCGCCAGAAAAGGGCAAAGCCCCGCACACCATCCGACCAGGACAAACCCGTCAGACAGCACACGAGGCTTCACCAGCTATCGCGCAAAGCGAGCGCACAAGCTAACGCTAGAAACGGCGGCGACCCACCGAAGGCCACACACCAGCCAGGAACACGCAGCTAATTACAGCAGCCACCAGCTGAAGAATCAGCACAGTATTACCGCCGCCAGTCACCGCAGCAAAAACGCTAAACAGCGACACCGCAGCAGAACCACCGGTCAAAGCCAGCCACGTGTTCTTCGGACGCTTACCGGCAAAATCGTACGCGTTCGCCGGAGACATCCACGCACGCACAAAAGCCAGCACACCAACCGCAGCACCAGCGATAGCCAGCAGCGTATCAACAAAAGTGGTCACATACCAGACCAGCAGAATAGGAGACATAGTATTCCTTAGAATCAGCAACTTCTCTAGACAACCCTAGCAAAGCGCTTAGCGGACGACCTTAAAGGCCTCAACCAAGTCATTGTAAAGGTCATCCACGTTCTCAATACCCACCGACAGGCGTAGCAGAGACTCCGGAATCGAATCCGGCTCATTACCGTGGCGACGACGACGCTCCACCAGCGACTCCACGCCGCCCAGGGAGGTTGCCGGGGTCCACAGCTTCAACGCCTCCACGACGTTACGGGCGCCCTGAGCGTCCGTATCAAGAGTGACGCACAGAATCGCGCCGAAACCGTCCATCTGCTTCTTCGCAATCTCATGACCGCGGTCGCTCTCCAGACCCGGGTAACGCACCTCAGCCACGAAGGGGTGCTCGCTCAGACGCTCCGCAAGCACCTGCGCGTTCTGCACCGCACGCTCCACGCGCAGCGCCAGGGTGCGCAGACCGCGCAGGCCAAGCCACGCCTCCATAGGGCCGGGGATTGCGCCGTTGGTGATACGGTGGTGCAGCATCGCCTTGTACAGCTCCTCATTCGAGGTCAGAGCCATACCCAGCAGAACATCGGAGTGGCCCGCCAGGAACTTCGTAGCGGAGTGAACCACCACGTCTGCACCCAAATCCAGGGGACGCTGCAGAATCGGGGTTGCGAAGGTGTTATCCACCGCGGTCACAATGCCCAAGCGACGAGCAGCAGAAAGCAGGGCAGGCAGGTCAGCGACCTCAAGCATCGGGTTCGTGGGGCTCTCCAGCCACGCCAGGACCTTCGGTGCCGAGTAGTTCACGTTCTCCGGGGTCACGCCGGTGCGCGATGCGGCATCCTCCATAGCGGCGATAACGCTCTCGGTGTCTTCAATATCCACGCGAACGAGCTCAATGATGCCGCGGCGCTCCAAATCCTTGCACAGGGTCACCGACGCCATGTATGCGTGCTTCGGAATCAGCACGATAGAACCAACCGGCACCAGGTCGATGACAGCAGCGACAGCAGCCATACCGGAGGGGAACAGCAGACCGGGCTGGGTGGCGTTCTCCAGCTTCGCGACAACCTCTTCCATGCCCTCCCAGGTGGGGTTCGAGAATCGGGCGTACACGCGGTCCTGCTCAATGTTGACGGCGTCCACACCGCGGTAGGTGGAAGAAAGAACAATCGGAGGGTTCACCGGCGCGTCATGCTCATGTGCCGGGCGGCCACCAGAGACAACGAAGGTCTCTGCGGAGTAATTCATGTCGTGGTTATCTGCACTCATGTATTTAAGCCTGGCACACCCGCGCCCAGAACGCACGCCCGCACAGGTGACGGCACACAGGATTTACATGTTTTTTACCTTGATACGCGCTCAATGCCACGCGGAGGTATCACCAAAACCGCACCCGTGCAGCTAAGAGACCCGGTACCCTTGAAGGTGATGGATACTCTCAGCTACACCCCCGATGCACAGAATCTTCCCGCCGACCCGACCGGTCGCCGCGGGCTTTTTATCGTGGTCGAAGGAGGCGACGGCGCCGGCAAAACCACCCAGCTCGCCCTGCTGAATGAAGCGCTCAGCGCCCGCGGATACCGTGTCATCACCACCCGCGAACCCGGCGGCACCGAGATTGGCGAGAAACTGCGCGCACTCGTCCTGGAAGCAGGTCAGGGCACCATTGACGACCGCACCGAGGCGCTGATTTTTGCGGCATCCCGCGCGGCTCACGCCTCCCAGCTGATTCGCCCCGCGCTCGCTGAGGGCGCCATCGTGCTCAGTGACCGCTATATTGATTCTTCCGCCGCGTACCAGGGTGTCGGCCGTGATCTGGGTGTTGAAACCATCGTCGATTTGAGCCGTTGGGCTACCGCCGACCTGGTTCCCGACGCGACCCTGTTACTGAGTGTGCCGCTGAGCGCCGAGCAGGAGCGCATGGACCAGCGCGGCACCGTCGACCGTATTGAGGCTGAAGGCGCGGCGTTCAAGGCACGTATTCACGGTGCGTTCGAGCAGATCGCCCGCGAGGACGCTAACGGTTCGCACCGCATCATTGATGGTGTGGGCACGATTGATGAGGTACACGCGCGCGTACTCGAGGTGATTGAGCCTCTGCTTGCCGCCCGCGAACTGATCCGCACCGGCAAGGAGGACTCATGAGCCTCTGGGATACCCTGCTGATTCCTGCCGATAAGCTCCAGCAGCTACGCACGGATGCCGCCGCCGACCTCCCCACGCACGCTTGGCTTTTCACGGGTGCGACCGGTGCGCCGCACCGTGAGGCGGCAAAAGTTTTCGCTGCCGCCCTACTGTGTGAACAGCCCGACCCGCAGAACCGCGGATGCGGTCAGTGCAAGGGCTGCGTGACCGTCATGAACGGTTCGCACGCAGATTTTACGCACTTTAGTACCGAGGCGACGCACATCAGCATTGATGAGGCCCGCGAGCTGGTCATGAAGGCTCAGGACCGCCCGACCGTGGGTCGCTGGCGCGTGATTTTGGTCGAGGACACCGAGCGCATGCCGGAGCGTACCTCCAATGTGTTGTTGAAGGCGATTGAGGAGCCGCCGCCGCATACGATTTGGTTGTTAACAGCGCCCTCCCCCACCGATGTGCTGGTGACGATTCGTTCGCGATGCCGTCCGGTGCAGTTGCCGGTTCCTACCGATGCACAGGTGCACGAGTATTTGCTGGCGCACGGTGTGGCGGATCCTTTGGCGCAGCGCGCGGCGCGTCTGGCTCTGGGCGATCCGCAGGAGGGGTACCGTTTGGCGACCGATGAGCAGGCGATGGCTCGTCGGGAGTTGATTACCTCCCTGATCCTGAATGTTCGTTCTATTTCTTCGGCTTTCAACGCGGCCGAGAAGCTCACTAACCTTGCCGATCAGGATGCACAGGCGGTCTCCGCTCTCAAGGATGAGCAGGAACTCCAGGAGCTTCTGGCACTTCTGGGTATTCGCGGGGGTGAGCGTGTTTCACCGTCCCTGCGAGCGCAGGTTCGCCGCTTGGAGGAGCACCAAAAGCGCCGCGCTAAGCGCGTTTCATCCGATACGCTGCTGCGTTCCGTGGCGCAGGTTCAGACGGTTCTGCGTGATGCGTTGACGGTGGCCCTGTCGGCTCAGGCTCCGCTGGTCAATGAGCATTTGCGTGAGCCTCTGGAGGCGTTCTGCACCCGCCGTTCTGCCCAGCAGCTGCTGGAGGATGTGCAGGCGGTGGAGCTGACTCTGCGTCGCCTGCGGACGAACGCGAATGCGCGTCTGGCGCTTGAGGCGCTGATGAGCCGTTTCGTGTATTAGAAGCTTCTTAGTGGCTCATACAGCAAAAGGGGAGGCACCGAAGAGATGATCTTCGGTGCCTCCCCTTCTATTGGTTCTCAGCACCCCTAGAACTCAGTTACGGAATCAAGCTTAGTTGCGGAACCCGTGAACCGGCGACGGAATACGACCGCAGCGGGCAATGAACGCCTCCGCGCTGGGGGTGTGGGTGGGCATGACGGGCGCGCGACCGAGCAGACCACCAAATTCGACCATGTCGCCTACACCCAGGCCGACCGCCGGGATGACGCGAACCGCGGTGGTCTTGTGGTTCATCACGCCGATTGCCGCCTCGTCGGCAATCATTGCGGCGAGGGTGGCTGCGGGGGTGTCGCCGGGAACCGCAACCATATCCAGGCCGACGGAGCAGATGGCGGTCATTGCTTCGAGCTTATCCAGGGTGATGTGTCCGGCTGCTGCGGATTCAATCATGCCGATATCCTCAGAGATCGGAATGAAGGAGCCGGAGAGGCCACCGACGTTCGAGCATGCCATGAGGCCGCCCTTCTTCACCGCATCATTGAGCAGCGCGAGGGCCGCAACGGTGCCGTGGGTACCGACGGTTTCCAGACCCATCTCTTCGAGGATGTGCGCGACCGAGTCGCCAATCTCTGCGGTGGGCGCCAGGGAGAGGTCAATAATGTTGAAGGGCACGCCCAGACGCTCGGAGGCGAGGGTACCGACCAGCTGACCGACGCGGGTAATCTTGAAGGCTGCCTTCTTGATTTCTTCGGCGCAGGTGTCGAAGGATTCGCCGCGGACCTTCTGCAGGGCGCGGTGTACCACGCCGGGGCCGGAGACACCCACGGAGATGGTGGTGTCTGCCTCCTGCACGCCGTGGAATGCGCCAGCCATGAAGGGGTTGTCGCTGACTGCGTTGGCGAAGACGACAAGCTTGGCGCAGCCGAAGCCGTGTGCATCCGCGGTCAGGTCTGCGGTGGCGCGGATGGTCTCGCCCATGAGCTTGACGGCGCTCATGTTAATGCCGGCGCGGGAGGATCCGATGTCTACGGAGGAGCAGACCACGTCGGTTTCTGCGAGCGCTCGCGGGATGGAGCGGATCAGTTTTTCGTCGGCGGGGGTCATACCCTTGTCGACGAGGGCGCTGAAGCCGCCGACAAAGTTCACGCCAACTGCCTTAGCTGCCGCGTCGAGGGTGCGGGCGAATTCTACGTAGTCCTCATCGCCGGAGGCGCCTGCCACCAGTGCGATGGGGGTGACGGCGATGCGCTTGTTGACGATCGGGATGCCAAGTTCAGCTTCGATACCTTCGCAGACGCTGACGAGGTTTGCGGCGCGGCTGGTGATCTTGTCGTAGATTTTGCGACGGGCTACTTCGCCGTCGGAGTCGGCGCAGTCGAGCAGGGAGATACCCATGGTGACGGTGCGAATGTCGAGCTTCTGCTCCTCGATCATTCGGATGGTTTCAAGAATATTGCTGTTCATCATGGGGGCCGCCTAGAGGGTGTGCATTGCCTTGAAGATGGATTCAGCTTGAATACGAATCTGCACCTTCTGGTCACGTTCGACGGCAGCCATGGATTCTTGCAGGTCAATGAGGTTCTGTTCCTCTTCATTAAAGGAGCAGTGCATAATCATGGTGAAGTATTCGCCCATAATGGTCTGGGAGACGTCGAGTACGTTGACGTGGCGTTCTGCGAGGTTTGCGGTGACCGCGGCAATAATACCTTCGTGGTCGAGGCCGGTGACGGTGAGAATAATCTTCACGGTGTTCTCCTAGTGGTTTGGGGCTGCGTGCCTAAGGAAGAGGTGCATAAAAGCGCATACATACGCATATTTATAAGACCAATTATAGGTTACTCAGAACACATTCTGTAGGGTCAACACAAAACCCCTCCCCCGCACCTCGAGGGAATAAAAAATCCACGTCCCCTCACCTTATTTAAAGGCAAGAAAGAACGTGGATTCTTTATGGGCGTCATAAGCGGAGCATTCTCTTTTGAATGCTCCATTTATCTGTCTGGATTTGAGCGTCCAGAGACGCTAGCGCCCAGAGACGCTTCCCAGACGTAACGCCTAGATGTAAGGCCTAAAAAAGGCCTAGACGTAAGAAGCGATGTACAGCTCACCGCTACCGCTCAGGGTTGCTGCCGAGGGCTCACCCACGTGCAGTACCGACTCGGTGGCACCCAGAACGAACTCTTCGGTGCCGTTGCCGTCTGCTGCGTGAATGGTGATTTCGCCGGATACGCTCAGCGCGGCGCTAATGCCCTCGAAGGTGTATTCCTGCGGCTTGCCCTCTTCAACGCGGATGCGGGTCACGCTCATGCGCTCATCCCACATGGCGTAGGTGCCAACGGGTGCATTCTCGGGGGTGGGACGCTGAATAACCGGGGCGTCCTGGCTTTCACCGAGAACCTTAATGAGCTCCTCAGTATCGATGTGCTTTGCGGTCAGACCGGCACGCATCACGTTATCGGAGGGGTTCATCAGCTCGATAGCGGTACCGGAGACGTAGGCGTGCACCTGACCGTCGGGGGTGAAGGCGGATTCGCCCGGTGCCAGGTGTACCAGGTTCATGACGAAAGCGACGAGCAGACCGCGGTCGCCGGGGTACTTGCCGGCAACAATCTGCACGAGCTCAGCGGCGTCAGCAATGACAGGGTTGTCGGAGTCGGTCAGCTGTGCTGCCGCCTCGACAAGCTGCTCAACAGCCGCGGTGGCGGTCTCTTCAGGCATGCGAATAATCTCGGTCAGCAGCTGTTTGGGGGTAAGCTCCACACGCTCTGCCAGCCAGTCGGCCTTGAACGCCTCGGCAAGCTCTGCCAGCTGCGCGGAGGTGCGCACACCGGTGAGCACGCGCATCTGGGTCAGCGCAATGACGGTTTCAGGCTTGGAGTAGCGGTCCTTGTAGTTGCGGTGCGGCGCGTCGATTGCGATGCCGCGTGCCTGCTCATCCTCGAAACCTGCAATCGCCTGCTCGGGGGTGGGGTGCACCTGAATGGACAGGGGCGCATCAATCGCAAGGATCTTAAAGAGGAAGGGGAACCAATCGGAGGTACGGTCCGGGCGCAGGAAGCGGGAGGGGTTCTCCACAATCAGCTCATTGAGCGGGGACTCGGTACCATCAACGGTTGCACGGGAGGGCGCAGCCGGATGCGCACCAACCCACACCTCAGCCTCGGGCTGTTCGGTGGGCACGGGCACGCCGCGCATGCGTCCAAGAATTTCGCGGGAACCCCACGCATAATTCTGAATCTGGTTTTTTAGGGAAAAAATCTCACCCATGGGGGGAAATACCTCTCGACGTGAGTTGTTTGAAGTAAGTGACGTGATAAAAAACCCATACATTCAGCGGAATTTATAAGGTTTTACCTGCCCATTATAGAGGCTAGTTACACTTCTTTACCGCTAAAATAAAAGGCGTGACTACTATTAATCTACATGACTCATTCAAAGCGTACGACGTGCGTGGCATCGTCGGCGAGACCATTACCGCAGAGACTGTTCGCGCAACTGGCGCGGCTTTCGTAGACGTTCTGGGCCTGGAGGGCCAGACCATTCTGGTCGGTGGCGACATGCGCCCCTCCTCCCCCGAATTCATGGATGCATTCGCCCAGGGTGCAACCGCTCGCGGTGCAAATGTTGAGAAGATTGGCCTGATCTCCACTGACGTTCTGTACTTCGCATGTGGCGTTGAGAACGCTGCCGGTGTTACCTTCACCGCTAGCCACAACCCCGCAGAGTACAACGGCATGAAGATGGCTAAGGCTGGCGCTGTTCCGCTGTCCTCCGAGTCCGGTCTGTTCGATATCCGTGACCTGGCTCAGAAGTACCTGGACGCCGGCGAGATTCCTTCGGTCGAGAATGTCGGCACCGTTTCTGAGAAGGACATCCTCAAGCCCTACGCAGAGTACCTGCGCAAGCTGGTGGACCTGTCTTCCATCCGCCCCCTGAAGGTTGTTGTTGACGCTGGTAACGGCATGGGTGGTATGACCACTCCCGCTGTTCTGGGCGACACCATCCTGCCGGGCCTGCCCCTGGAAATCGTTCCCCTGTACTTCGAGCTGGACGGCACCTTCCCGAACCACCCGGCTAACCCGCTGGAGCCGGCTAACCTGGTTGACCTGCAGAAAGCTGTTGTTGAGCACGGTGCTGACATTGGTCTGGCATTTGACGGTGACGCTGACCGTTGCTTCGTCATCGATGAGAAGGGTGAACCCGTCACTCCTTCGGCTGTGACCGCTCTGGTTGCTGAGCGCGAGATTGCTCGTGCGAAGGCAGAGGGTAACGAAGAGCCCGTCATCATCTACAACCTGATCACCTCGAAGGCTGTTCCTGAGCTGGTTGAGAAGCTGGGCGGCCGCGCAGTGAAGACCCGCGTGGGCCACTCCTTCATCAAGGCTGTTATGGCTAAGGAGAACGGTGTGTTCGGTGGCGAGCACTCCGCTCACTACTACTTCAAGGACTTCTTCAACGCCGATACCGGTATGCTGGCCGCTATGCACGTGCTGGCAGCCCTGGGCGGCGGCGACGAGCCTCTCTCCGAGATCAGCGCAAAGTACTCCCCGTACGTTGCCTCCGGCGAGATTAACTCCGAGATTGAAGACAAGGCAGCCGCAGTGGACCGCGTGCGTGCACACTACGCTAACGCTCCTGTGGTTGTTGAGGACTCCGACGGCACCACCTTCACCAACACCGAAGAGGGTTGGTGGGTTAACCTGCGTCCTTCGAACACCGAGCCTTTCCTGCGCCTGAACCTTGAGGCACCGGATGTTGAGACTATGGAGCGCGTCCGCGATGAGGTTCTGGCTCTGGTTCGCCAGGGCTAAGCACTAGCTAGCTACTAAGATCCCGCCCGCAGATTACTTCTGCGGGCGGGATATTTTTCTTAAGTTCTAAACCCGGCTAGGTTCTTCTGCCTCAGAGAAAGAACCTAGCCGGGTTTAAGAAACCTAGCGGACGAGCCGGCTTACGCGGTTTTTACGCCTCGCGTGCCTGGTCGTGGAGCATCCACTGGTCAGGGCCGAAGATCTCGTAGTTGATGTTCTTGCCGGGGACACCTGCCTCCACCAGTGCGGAGCGTACGCCCTGCATGAAGGGCAGCGGGCCGCAGAGGTAAACGTAAGCGTTAGTGGGAACATCCAGCTTGGATACGTCGACGAGGCCGGTGAAGTCGCCGCCTTCGCCCTCGATGAAGGAGACGAGGCGTGCATTGGGCAGCTTGCCGACGAGCTCGGTGAGCTCTTCGCGCAGGGGCCAGGTGTCCAGGCGGCGGTCTGCGTGGACCACGGTCACGGGACGCTCGGAGCCCTTCTCAACCAGCTCGGAGAGGAAGCTGAGCATGGGGGTGGTGCCGATGCCTGCGGAGAAGAGGTACAGGGGCGCCTCGGGGTCGCCAAAGCCTTCCAGAGTCAGGTCACCGTAGGGGTTGGAGATTTCGACGACTGCGCCAACTTCCAGCTCGTGCAGGATGGAGGTCATCTCGCCGTTGGGGTCGAGCTTCACAGCGATGCGGCGCTGGTTCTTTTCGCTGGGCAGCAGGGTGTACTGGCGTGCCTGGCGCAGGCCGTCACGTGCGGGAACGACGATGGAGATGTACTGGCCGCCCTTGGACTCGGTCATGGGGGTCTCGTCGGCGGGCTCGAAGGTCAGAACTACGACGTTCTCACCGGTCTCCTTGCGGTCAACGAGCTTGAAGGGTGCGAACATGACGTCGTTTGCCTGGGAGGCGTACAGGCCCTTCTCCAGCTTGATGAGGGCGTTGCCCATGAGCCAGTAGACCTCGGTCCATGCCTCAACGATTTCGGGGGTAGCCAGGTCGCCCAGGTTAGCGGCGATTGCCTCGAAGAGGTACTTGTAGACGGTGGGGTACTCTTCTTCCTTCAGGCCCAGGGATGCGTGCTTGTGTGCAACGCGGGAGAGGACCTCGTCCGGGTAGGAGTCCGGGTGCTCGACAATGTAGGAAGCGAATACTGCGATGGAGCCAGCCAGTGCGCGAGGCTGAGTGCCTTCAAGCTGGGAGGAGCGAGAGAACATGCCGTCCATCAGGTCGGGGCGGGCGGCGAACATTCGACGGTAGAAGTCGGGGGTGATGTCGTTAATGCGCTCAGCAATGATGGGCAGCGTTGCCTCAATAATGGGGCGGGACTTCTCGGAGAGCATCGGTGTGTGCCTTCTTCCTGTGTGGTCACCTCGGTCATTGTGGCGAGGCCCCTCAAGATCGGTGTTGCGGGGCATTCACTCAGACAGCTTAGTTGGTGACAGAGTGTTTATAAAGCACCCTTACCGTAGCATTTTGCGGGGTGTTTGCGCTGAGTGCAGGTCACTTTCTGAGGGATATTGAGGGGGCTAGGTGAGACTTATGGTTCAGCTTGACTCAAAGAGAGAGCCGAGCGTCACACTATATATTTTCAGCACTGTTTTTGAGTTCGCCGCGTGACTAGCCCCGGAGTGTGCATAAAAATTCTGGCATGGAAATATATTTACTACGGAAAGTATGCAGTACAGTGCAAAAATGAATATGGTCACATTTTCTGCATTTGAAAAGCAAATTTGCAATATCTTGCATTTCCTGCACATTTTCCGGGTTCATGCAGGTGCCGACAACCGCGCAGACGGAGTCAAAAATACCCCTACGCTGCTCTCAAACCCCCGCAAGAAACCCTAGACAATACCCAGCACGAACCGCCTAGCGCCCCCGCATCAAGCGCAGAAACACCCAAAAGTCCGTGTTAAAAACTCTATGGAGCCTCCCACCGGAAAGCTCCACAGGTATCACGTATCGCTTGAATACTTACGACTAGCGCCTTACAACTAGCGCGCAGGCAGTGCGTTCTCCGGAGGCCCAAAGCCCAGCTCAACAAACACCGGGCCAACGGGGCGCGCACCGGCAGTCAACTCGCTAATGACCACCGAATCAACCGATGCATAGAATGCCTCACGCGCCTTCGCCAGCACATTGCGCAGGCGACAGAACTTATCGAGGGGGCAGTGGCCGTTCTCATCCTCGCACTCAATCATGGGGATATCGCCCTCAGTAGCGCGAAGAATAGTGCCGACGGTCGCAGAACGACCCGCATCGGAAAGCATGACGCCACCGGCACGACCACGAGTCGAGTCCAGATAACCCATGTTCACGAGAAAAGCTACAGCCTTCGCCACGTGGTTGTAGGGGGTGTCCACACCTTCAGAGATCTTCTGGGTGGAAAGCTTCTGACCGGGCTCCAGGGCAGACAGGAGCATCAGAACGCGGAGCGAGACATCCGAGAATGCTGTCAAACGCATGGATACTCCTTCTATCCTTCTCGTGCTACCGCCCCCTCCACGGAGGCGGCAACGGATGCGTGAACCGGGCGGGGTTCGACGCGTTCAAAAATCTTACATTGGCATTGTATAGGGGCGGCAAGAGGGCAAGAAATTATGAGCAGCTACTATTGCCCCCAAACCACCCCGGCGGGGGTTTTAAAGTATTTCTCAAGAGCAAGTGGATTGCATAGCCTTACACTCACACCACTGCAAGAAAACTTGCCGTTCCCCAGGTGATAGGGATTCAAATTCCCCCTCAACGGAAGGAAGGAGCGGAATCTCACCGGGAGATTCCGCTCCTTCAACGCGCTATACCGTAGGTATTAGCTGGAGTGTCTTAGTCCTCCAGGGCCTTTGCCAGAGCATCGCGCTGCTCGCGAACCTCGGCGGGAAGCTTGTCGCCGAACTTAGCCAGCCACTCGTCGATGCCGGGCAGCTCAGCAGCCCACTCGTCCTTCGAGACAGCCAGAGCAGCCTTCAGCTCCTCCTCGGAGATCTCCAGACCGGTCAGGTCCAGGTCTTCCTTGGCGGGAACGGTGCCCAGGAAGGTCTCCTCGCCGCCAGCCTTGCCGTCCAGGCGGTCGAAGATCCACTTCACAACGCGAGAGTTCTCGCCGAAGCCGGGCCATGCGAAGCCACCGTCGGGGGTGCGGCGGAACCAGTTGACGTAGTAGACCTTCGGCATGTTCTCAGCGCCGTGCTTCTTGCCCAGGTCAATCCAGTGCTTGAAGTAGTCACCAGCGTTGTAACCGATGAAGGGCAGCATAGCCATCGGGTCGCGGCGAATCACGCCGACGGCACCCTTAGCAGCCGCAGTGGTCTCAGAGGACAGAGTGACAGCGCGGAACACGCCCTGCTCCCAGCTCTCAGACTCAGAAACCAGCGGGATGGTGGTCTTGCGGCGACCACCCAGAACGATAGCGCTCAGCGGCACACCCTCGGGGTCGTAGTACTCGGGAGCGAGCATGTCCACCTGGGATGCGGGGGTGCAGAAGCGGGAGTTCGGGTGAGCTGCCGGGCGGCCGGACTCGGGGGTCCAGTCCTTACCGGTCCAGTCAATCAGGTGAGCGGGAGCCTCGTCGGTCTTGCCCTCCCACCAGACGGAGCCGTCGTCAGTCAGTGCAACGTTGGTGAAGATGGTGTTGCCCTTAGCAATAGCCTTCATAGCATTCGGGTTGGTGGAGTAACCGGTACCCGGTGCCACACCGAACAGGCCAGCCTCGGGGTTGACCACGCGTGCCTGGTGGTTCTCGTCGAACTCAATCCATGCGATGTCGTCGCCGACCATCTCAGCCTTCCAGCCGTCGATGGTGGGCTCCATCATTGCGAAGTTGGTCTTGCCACATGCGGAGGGGAACGCTGCGGAGATGTAGCGAACCTTGCCCTCGGGGTTGGTGACCTTCAGGATGAGCATGTGCTCTGCCATCCAGCCCTCATCGCGACCGATAACGGATGCGATACGCAGTGCGTAGCACTTCTTGCCCAGCAGTGCGTTACCGCCGTAACCGGAGCCGAAGGACCAGATTTCGCGGGTCTCGGGGAACTGGACGATGTACTTCTCGGGGTTGCAAGGCCAGGGAACATCTTCCTGACCGGGCTCCAGGGGCGCACCAACACTGTGCAGAGCCTTGACGAAGAAGCCGTTGGTCTCATTCAGCTTGGCCAGAACGTCCTTACCGATGGTTGCCATGATGCGCATGGAGCAGACAACGTATGCGGAGTCGCTGAGCTCAACAGCAATCTTGGGGTTCTTAGCCTTCAG
>ERZ773011.102-NODE-102-length-21215-cov-7.44783_pt1 | contig 21215 bp, 15 predicted proteins | sample MGYA00580662_ERZ773011 | MGnify/ENA primary metagenome ERZ773011 (study PRJEB29015, sample SAMEA2738118) | human oral metagenome | biome: human oral; feature: human-associated habitat; material: saliva | place: China | collected 2169 ... | reverse complement strand
ACTTGCGCGCGCCGACTACGCCGCCAGCAGACTCCTATGCACCCGCCCCTCAGAAAACTCGCACGTAATTCAATCGAACCAACCCATCAACAACACCCAGAAACGTTGAAATAACAACAAACACAATTCAAATCCTGAAACAGCCCCAGGGGAATTACGTGCGACATTGATGCCGACCGGGCGCCGCCGGCGTGAAGGGCGCCGGAAGAACGGCAGGGCCTGGCTGCGGCACCCGTGGGTGGCGGCGGGGCCTGGCTGCGGCACCCGTGGGCAATATCCGTTACAAACGTCGTCAAACCGGAGCAGTTTGAACCCCCTTACGAGTGCTCATGTTACAAACGTCGTCAATCTGCGTCCAAAAACCTTGATTTTCAGCGAAAAAGCCGTCGGATTGACGACGTTTGTAACAACGGATCAGAAATCCACACAAAAAACACCTCCGATTGACGACGTTTGTAACAACACACAGCGGAGAGCCCCAAAATCCCAGCACGACAAGCCAGACCACATTGGGGGTCCGGAGGGCCAGGCTGCGGCGCCCGTAGGCGGCGGGGCCTGGCTGCGGTGCCCGTGGGTGGCAGCGGGGCCTGGAATAACGTTCCAAACAGCGACCCGGCCCCACTGGTGTGGAGGGCGCCGGAGGGACCGGAGGGCACGGGCGGGCTTCGAGGCGCGGCGCCGAACGAAGTGAGGCCGCCTAGCCTCGCGGGCGGCCGGGGCCTCCGGCGCCCGGAACACCCGTGGGGCCACAAGCAACCAACCAGGCAACCCAAGCAACGCAAACACGCGGCAGCCCGTCAGGGCCGCCGCGCGTTCACGCAACTAGTTCACACACTCGACGCAGTCGAGAGCTGGGGGCACTCGACACAGTCGAGAGGCCGAGCATTCAGTGCAGTCGCGCAGCCACGACCTCGGCGACCTGGACCGCGTTGAGGGCAGCGCCCTTGCGCAGGTTGTCGCCGGAGACGACCAGGATGAGGCCGCGCTTGCCGTCAACCGCCTGATCCTGGCGGATGCGGCCCACGAGGACCTCGTCGCGGCCGGCGGCCTCGAGCGGGGTGGGGACGTCGACGACACGCACGCCGGGAGCGTCGGCCAGCAGGGCGCGTGCCTGGTCGGGCGTGATGTCGCCGGCGAACTCGGCGTGGATGGTCAGGGTGTGGCCCGTGTAGACGGGGACGCGCACGCAGGTGCCGGACACGGCCAGGTCGGGGGTGTGCAGGATGCGGCGCGACTCGTTGCGCAGCTTCTGCTCCTCGTCGGTTTCCTCGCTTCCGTCGTCGACGATGGAGCCGGCGAGCGGCACGACGTCGAAGGCGATGGGCGCGACGTACACGTTGGGTTCGGGCAGGGTGACGGCGCGGCCGTCGAGGGCGAGGCCCGGAAGGTCCTGCTTGACGCCGGCTTCGATCTGGCCGGTCAGCTCGGCGACGCCGGCGCGGCCTGACCCGGAGACGGCCTGGTAGGAGGACACGAAGAGGCGCTTGATGCCGCCGGCGGCCTCGACGAGGGGCTTGAGGACGGGCATGGCGGCCATGGTCGTGCAGTTGGGGTTCGCGATGATGCCCTTGGGGCGGTTGTCGACGTCGTCGGGGTTGACCTCGGAGACGACGAGCGGGACCTCGGGGTCCTTGCGCCATGCGGAGGAGTTGTCGACGACGACCGCGCCGGCGGCCGCGAACTTGGGGGCGTACTCGCGCGAGGCGGTGGCACCCGCAGAGAACACGGCGATATCAATGCCGGAGTAGTCGGCAGTCGCGACGTCTTCGACGACGATGTCCTGTCCCTTCCAGGGCAGGGTGGTGCCCGCCGAGCGAGCGGACGAGAAGAAACGAATCGTCTCGACCGGGAAACCCCGCTCCTCCAGCAGGGTGCGCATGACTCGGCCGACCTGGCCGGTGGCACCGACGACGGCGACATTGAAACCACTCATGGTGTTCTCCTTGTGTTGGTGCGCGCGCCCATACGACGGGGCGAACGCTGGGTGAAATCTATGGGGGACGAGGCCGACCACGCTCACCGGGAGCACCGGAACCGCGCAGAAACAGCGGAGCCGGCCCGGGCCTCGTCGATGAACGATCAGCGGCCGGTGCCGCCGTAGACGACGGCCTCGGTTTCGGAGGCGTCGAGGCCGAAGGCAGTGTGGACTGCCTTCACGGCGCGGTCGAGGTCGTCGAGGCGGGTGACGACGGAGATGCGGATCTCCGAGGTGGAGATCAGGTCGATGTTGATGCCCGCGTCGGACAGGGCGGAAAAGAGGCGCGCGGAGACGCCGGGGTTGGTGCGCATGCCGACGCCGACGAGGCTGAGCTTGCCGATGTTGGGGTTGTAGCGCAGCTCGTTGAAGCCGATTTCGTCGCGGTGGGCCTCGAGGGCGTCGAGGGCCTTCTGTGCGTCGCCTTCGGGCAGGGTGAAGGTGATGTTGGCCTTCGTGGGGTCGGAAATCGGCAGGTTCTGGACGATCATGTCGATGTTGGCACCGACCTCGGCGACGACGGCGAAGACGCGGGCGGCGACGCCGGGGCTGTTCGGCACGTCGGTGACGGTGATCTTGTCCTGCGAGCGGTCGTGAGCGATGCCGGAGATGACGGGCTTTTCCATGGCGTTTTCCTCTGGTGACTTCAGGGCGGCGTCGGGCACGAGGCCCTTGAGTTCGGGGTTTGCGGGGGCGTCGGAGATCCAGGTGCCGTTCTTTTCGGAGAACGAGGAGCGCACGTGGAGGGGGACCCCGTAGCGGCGGGCGAATTCGACGGCCCGCAGGTGGAGGATCTTGGCACCGTGCGCGGCCATTTCCAGGGTTTCTTCCTGGGTGAGGGTGCGCAGGCGGTGGGCCTTGGGGACGATGCGCGGGTCGGCGGAGAAGAGGCCGTCGACGTCCGTGTAGATTTCGCACACGTCGGCGTGGAGGGCTGCGGCGAGGGCGACGGCGGTCGTGTCGGAGCCGCCGCGGCCGAGCGTTGTCACGTCGTCGTCCTTGGAGATGCCTTGGAATCCGGCGACGATGGCGACCTGGCCGTCCTTGACGGCGCGGGCGACGCGCTCGGGGACCATGCCGATGATCTGGGCGGCACCGAAGTGACTGTCGGTTTTAATGCCGGCCTGCGCGCCGGTGTAGGCGCGGGCTTCGACGCCCAGTTCGTTGACGGCCATGGCCAGCAGCGCCATGGAGATGCGCTCGCCTGCGGACAGGAGGATGTCCATTTCACGCTCGGGCGGGTTGTTCGTGAGGGCGGCCGCCGAGTCGAGCAGGTCGTCCGTCGTGTCGCCCATGGCCGATACGACCACGACGACGCGGTGTCCCGCGTTGTGCGTGTCCACGATGCGCTGGGCGACACGCTTCATGGCTTCGGTGTCGGCGACGGAAGAACCGCCGTACTTTTGCACGATCAGTGCCACTGGACCCTCATTTCTATCGGTATATGCAGGTCTGCACGTATTCGGGCGGCACACGCCACCGTGTCAATCCTACGGCGCTCGCGCGATCCCGCTGGGAACTTCCGGTATATGAACGGGTAAACGGGGGTGACATTGAACGCGCGACTGCGAGCGGGCACACACAACGGACGAGGTCGGGGCCAGTCAGGCGGCTCGATTCCGTCTCGCGACTCTTCAGAAAGCGGCACGAGGCCGGGGCACGCCGGACGGTACACACCCATTCGCACTCACTTTACGCCGCGGGCAGTGTCACGTCGATAACAGTTCCCTTTTCACTGTCAACCAGCCGCACCGACCCGCCCATGGCGCGCGCCAAGGACTCGACAATCGACATGCCCAAACCCGACGAGCCGCGCCCGTCGCGCGTGCGCGAGGAGTCGCCGCGCACGAAACGGTCGAACACGCGGTCGCGAATGTCAGCCGGGATGCCGGGTCCATCGTCTGCCACGCGGATCGTGATCATCGACGAGGCCTGGGCACCCGTCGCGCTCCCCCGCCCCTTCGCGGGGCCGCGGGGAGCAGCGGAGGCGGCCACGGCCTCGTCCCTGCTCCGAAGGACAGAGACGACGACGCGCGTGCCCGCGGGCGTGTGGACACGAGCGTTGGCCAGGAGGTTCGTGAGGATCTGACGCAGGGCGGACTCGTCGCCGAGGACCGGGGCACCCACGGCTTCCCCGAGCTCCCACGCATGGTCGGGGGCGACCACGTGCGCGTCGGACAGAGCGTCCAGAATCACGGGGATGACGTCGACGCGATCACACGTGAGAGCTCGGTTGCCGTCCAGTCGAGCGAGCGTCAGCATCTCCTCCACGAGGGAGGCCATGCGCGCCCCCTCCGAAGAGATGCGCTCGAACGCCTGAGTGCGGGAGGCCTCGCCAATATCGCGGCGCGCGAGCTGCGCGTATCCTTGAACCGACGCGAGCGGCGTGCGCAGCTCATGCGAGGCGTCGGCGACGAACTGACGGAGCTTCGCCTCGCTGCGGGCGCGGCGTTCCATGCCGTCCTCGACGGCGTCGATCATCGAGTTGAGGGCACCCGCGACGTCCGCGACCTCGACGGGGCCGGCGGTCGCTTCCTCACTGACCCGCGTCAAGTTTTCCGATTCATCGGCGAGGTCACGGCTCGCGATATCTGCAGCCGCCGCACGCACGACGCCGAGCGGGCGCAGCTCGCGGCGCACCCACGCGCGCCCTGCGAACCCAGCCGCAATCGCGACGACGAGGGACAGACCTATCTCAACCCCGACGAGCATCAAGACCACATCATCAATGCTGTCCATCGGGATGCCGACGAGCACGGTCTTCCCCTCAACCACGCGCACGGTCACGCGGAACGTTCCCATTCCCTTCAGGCGCACGGTGTGCATACCCCCATCCGCGGGGACAGCAGCCAGAATCGCCAGAGCCGGCGCATTCAGGTAGGTCACCGAAAAGTTCGAAACGACCGCGCCGGCCGCCTCGCCGTCCTCGCTCACGTACTGAAGGGTGCCCTCGGCGATGCCGGCGCCGCCGAACCCGTGTCCCTTAGGCCCACCAGGAACTAGCGGCCCGCCGGGACGAGGAGCATGGCCGCTCGACTGCAGGGTCGTGCGGGCACCGTCATCGTCGGAATCGTCGTCGGAATCGTCGTCGGATTCCTCGTTGGAATCATCGTCCGTATCCACCTCGTCGTCCGGCGCATCCTCGACGTCCAGGCGCTCACCGGCGCGCTGCGAGAGACGATGCAGTTCGGAGTCCATATTGGCCAGCATCCAGGAGCGCATGACCAGCGTGGACGCCGCCACCATGACAATGAGCGCGAGCGCGACGCACGCAGCAAGCGCGCGCGACAGCCGCCCGGCCAAGGAAGGACGCCTCGTCACTGGGGTTCCCGCAGGATGTAGCCGGCACCTCGAACCGTGCGAATGAGGGCCGGGCGATCCGCGTCAATCTTCTTACGCAGGTAGGAGATGTAGAGTTCGACGACGTTCACCTGGCCGCCGAAGTCGTAGCTCCACACGGCATCCAGGATCTTCTGCTTCGATAGGACAATTCCAACGTTTTCCATCAGATACCGGAGCAATTCGAACTCAGTGTTCGTTAACGTGATCTCTTCCCCGCCGCGACGCACGTCATGGGAGTCCACATCCAGGGTCAAGTCCGCGACCTGCAGCACCGCTGACACCGTCTGCTGAGTGCGTCCCGCGCGGCGCAGCAGAGCCTCCACGCGGGCAGCCACCTCGTCCAAGTCAAAGGGCTTCGTCACGTAGTCGTCCGCGCCAGCGCGCAACCCCTGCACGCGATCAGCGACCGCGTCACGCGCAGTGAGGAAGAGGACCGGCAGCTCCGGATCACGAGCGCGCAGACGCGCCAGCGTCTCCAGTCCGTCCATGCGCGGCATCTGTACGTCCAGGATCACGATATCCGGGTGGAAGCTCGACGCCTTCGCCAGCGCATCCAGCCCGTCCTTAGCCGTGGCCGTCTCCCAACCCTCGTGCCGCAGGGCCTGCGCGAGCAAGTCCGCCAGCATCGCCTCGTCGTCAACAACGAGCACACGGGGCACCCCGCCATTCGCCTGGGTCACCATCATGGCCTCCTCGTCTTCTCGCAGCGCGGTACCTACGATTGTGTCACACGTGCGTCACCGGGAGCAGAACACACGTCCTGGGAGGCGACAAACAACGCAGGTCGCGGGCATCGCTGCGCTGCGCTCCGTCGCCCGGGAAACTGCTCCCCCCTGCGCGCGGCGTGAGCGTAAGGCAGCCCCGGCCTCGTCAATAACGGATCAGAGGCGGCGACGCCCCTCAAGCGCGCGGCCCAGCGTCACCGAGTCCGCGTACTCCAGGTCGCCGCCCATGGGCAGGCCCATCGCCAGGCGCGAGGTCTCAACGCCCATCGTGGAGAGCATACGCGCGAGGTAGGCGGCCGTCGCCTCGCCCTCGACGTTCGGGTTGGTCGCCAGGATGACCTCGGTGACCGTCCCGTCGGCGAGACGGCTCATGAGCGAGGCGATGTTCAACTGGTCCGGCCCCACCCCGTGGATCGGGTCGATGACGCCTCCGAGGACGTGGTAGCGGCCCCGGAAGACGCGCGCGCCCTCGATCGCCTGGATGTCCTTAGGTTCCTGGACGACGCAGATCGCGCTAGGGTCGCGGCGCACGTCGCGGCAGATGGAGCACTGGTCCTCTTCCGTGAGATTGCCGCAGATGTCGCAGTGGCGCACGCGCCCGCGCACGGCGTTGATCGCGTCAACGAGGCGCGCGACCTCATCGGGCTCCGCGTCCAGGACGTGCATGGCCATGCGCTGCGCGGACTTCGGGCCGATGCCGGGCAGTTGTCCGAACTGGTCGATGAGGTCGGCCAGGGCACCGTCGTACATGTCAGTATCCTCCCTCGGTCATCTTCTCTTCGATGACCCGTCCGCCGAGGATCTCCAGGACCGCAGCCAGGCCGATCGTCTGCGAGTGTTCAATGTTTTCGTCGTCGATGCTGGCGCTGTCGTCGTCGGCCGCGTGAGTGCGGGTCGAGGCGACGGTGGCTTCGTGCTCGGCCTTCTCGCGCAAGGCGGCCTCGGCGGCGGCGCGACCGGTGAGGGGGTTACCGGGACCCGCTTGGGTGGGCACGTCGGCGTCGGCAACCTGAGAATCCGGGGCAGCCGAGCGCATCGGCTCGGGCGCGGCTGCCAGCCACGAGGGGGTCTGCGAGGCAGCGGCCTGCTCAGTGGGTTCCTGCGGGGCCTGCGGTGACCAGTCCTGCGACGCCCACCCCGACGCGTCGGCTCCCTGCGCCGCCCATTCCTGCGGGGTTGCCTCCTGCCGGGCAGTGTCTTGCAGGGTCGGGGTAGCGCTGTTCGTCGGTTCCTCCGGCCTCGGCGGCGTCCACTGATCCGCGCCGTCGTCGAAGGTGACAGGCGCGCCTCCGGGGGTCGCAACCGGGTCGCCCCACCCCGTCGGCGTGGTCGGCGTGTAGGCAGCGGACTCGATGGGCGCATCGTCAAAGACGGGGGACGAGGCCGGGGCCGGACCCGCGCTGTTAGCCTGCGCGGGTACGACCGACGGTTCGTCAGCGGGGTCCGGGTCGCCCGGGTAGGTGAAGACCGTGAAGGAGTGCTTGCGTGGCGCGGCCGGAGCTGTCGTCGTCGCGGCACTCGGGTGTTCGTCGCGGGTGGGGGCCTTCGCACTCGCCTGGGCGAGGGCTCGGGCGGCTCTCTCGGGCAACGCTGGTCGCTCGGGCGCAGCAGGCTTCTCGTGCGTTGACGCGCTCTCGTACGAGGCGGGTTCACCAAACGTGTCGGGCGCGTCCTGCCAGCGTTGTTCTTCTGCGCGCGGTGTCTCTCGGCGCAGGGGGATCACCGCCGCGGTCGCCGGCCAGGCCGACTCCTCCGGCGTGCGTTCCTGCGTGCGAGCAGGTTCGGGTGCTCGCGCGGGTTCGGGCCATCCGCCGTCGTTGTCAGGCGCGGGGTCCTCGTGGTATGCCGCCTCCGCGGCGGCCTCGTCAAAAGGGGGCGGCTCCGAGACCCACCCTCCGCGCTGGACCTGACGCGGTTGACCGCCCGAGCGCGATGCCTGCGCCGACGGACCCGTCGTTGCCGGGCCGCCCGAGGCCTGTCCCACCTGCGCGGACACGGTGACGGTCAGGCCGGTGACCTCGCGGATGGCCTTCTCGACGTCTGCAGCGCGGGAGCCGCGCGAGAATGCGTTAACCATGGCCTCGACGGGAAAGAGCAGCACCACGGCGGAGCCATCCACGGCTCCGAGCTGCGCGTTGCCGCCGACCATCGACCAGGTGACGCGGCTGATAGAGGACAGTCGTTCGACGACCTCGTTCCATCGTCCGCGCAGCATGTCGGCCTCGCGGCCTCCGGGGGTCGGGGAGGCCGAAGTGTCGCGGTGCGCTCGCTCCTGGTCGTGAGCTTCCCGGCGCACCGGTTCGTGGCTGCGCGCGTCGGGTCGCGGCTGGGCGGGGCGCTGCGCGGGGGCCTCGCGGCCTTCGGTGACCTCGGGACGGCCCTGCTGGCGCGTGGCCTGGCCGCCCGAATGCTGCGCCGGAGCACGTTCGCCCTGGCGTGCGCCACCCTGCTGATCGTAGCGCTCGCTGCGGCCCCACTCGTGCTGGTCACTTGAGGACCGCTCGCTGCGGCCCCCTGAGAGTCGCTCCCCCGGCGCGTGCTGCGCGGGTTCCTGGGAGGCCTCGGGCGAACGAGGCGCAGGACTCGCGGAACCCCAATCGGGGCCGCTCCCCCACGCGGGCATGCCCTGGGGCGCGGGTGCGGACGAGGCAGGCGACGCGGGTGTCTGCGCGGCGGGGGCCGAGGCCTCGGCGCGCTCCTGCTTCTTTCGGGCCAGGGCCTCGCGTGCCTCGCGAGCGCCGAAACGACCCGAGGAGGCCTCGGACGACGAAGCGGAAGACACCTGGCGCGGCGCTCCCCCACCGGTCATTCCGACCGTGCCCTGGACGGGACCCGGTGCGGGCGCGGCGGTAGGCGCGGGCACGAGGATACGCCCCACGAGGAGCTCGAGCTGGAGTCGGGGTGAGGTCGCGCCCGTCATGGCGCGCAGGGCCTCGTCGGTCAGGTCCGCGGCGCGGGACAGGCCGTGCGGACCCCAGTTCTGCGCCTGACGCTGCATGCGATCGAACTGGTCCTGCGGCGTGTCTGCGAGGACGTCGCGCGCGCCGTCGCCGGCGACCGCGATGATGAGCAGGTCGCGCAGACGCTGAAGGAGATCCTCAACGAAGCGGCGCGGGTCATGGCCGGACTCAACCATGCGCTCGACGACACGGAAGGCCGCGGCACCGTCACCACCCGCAAGCGCGTCGACGGACTGGTCGAGCAGCGCGGAATCCGTGTACCCGAGCAGCGCCACCGCCGTCTGGTAGCTGACCTGGCCGTCGATTGCGCCGGCCATCAGCTGATCGAGCACCGAGAGGGTGTCTCGCACCGAGCCGCCGCCCGCACGCATGACGAGGGTCAGGACACCCTCTCCCACGCTGATGTGTTCCTCGGCGCACAGGGTCGTCAGATACGGGCCGAGGACGTCCGGCGGGACCAAGCGGAACGGGTAGTGGTGGGTACGCGAGCGGATCGTGCCGATGACGCGCTCGGGTTCCGTCGTCGCGAAAACAAACTTGACGTGCTCGGGCGGCTCCTCGACGAGCTTGAGCAACGCGTTGAAGCCCTGGTTCGTGACCATGTGGGCCTCGTCGATGATGAAGATCTTGTAGCGGTCGCGCACCGGCGCGAAGGTGGCGCGTTCACGCAGGTCACGCGCGTCGTCGACGCCGCCGTGCGAGGCCGCGTCGATCTCGACGACGTCAAGCGAACCGGGGCCACCGGTGGCCAGCTCGCGGCAGGATTCGCACTGACCGCACGGGGTATCTGTAGGACCCTGCGCACAGTTCAGACAGCGCGCCAGGATGCGCGCGGACGTTGTCTTGCCGCATCCGCGCGGCCCCGAGAACAGGTACGCGTGCGTGACGCGATTCGCGCGCAGCGCCGCCTTCAGAGGCTCCGTCACGTGCTCCTGCCCGATCACCTGGTCGAAGGTGTCGGGGCGATACCGGCGATACAGTGCTGTGGTCACCCTCCAAGCCTAGTTGGTCCCACCCCCATCTGCGTCCCGCGCCGCGCGTTCCACAGCGTCGGGCCGCTGGTTCCGCCAGCATGATCGACGGGTCCCATTGACGAGGCCGGGGCCGGGTATGTGGGAGGGGCGCGGGACCGTGGTGGTCTCGCGCCCCTTCCTGGGGTTACCTGGTGTCAGGCATGGTGCCCGTTAGGCGTCCCGGCGTTCGCGGCGGCGCTTGGTGCCGATGGCCAGTGCGCCGGCGAGGGCGGTGAGGGCTGCCATGCCACCGAGAACGGTGGTGTCGGTGCCGGTGCGGGCCAGGACCGGCCCATTGTTGACCGAAGGCACATGCGCATGGTTTCCAGAAGCCGACGGCTGGGCCACAGAACCACCGCCATCAACAGCGGGAGCTTCCGGATCGGCGGGGGCCACAGGTTCGTCAGTGCCCGGCTCATCAGCAACGACAGCAAAAGCCCAATCCTGGTCGCTACGCAACATCGCCGCACTCATCAGCGTCACCTTCGTAGACAGGGCCAAGGCATGCCCATCACCAGCGGGAAGCACACCTTCTGGCGAGTGCGTCTGTCCATTACATTCGGGGCACACTGCCGCCAGCGACGCCTCATCAACCGTCACCATGTAATCGCCCGGCACTAATCCGTTGAAAGAATATGTGCCGTTGTTATCCGTGACGGTCGACTGAGTCTTCTCAACGCCCCCAGCGGTCGTGTACGACAAGGTAACGGACACTCCCGACAGGAGCTTATCCCCCTCATCAGGGACACCACCACTACGATTCACATCCCACACGAGAGTTCCTCCGATGCCCCCTTCGCCAATCAGGCCAAGATCGATCGAAAACTCAGGGTCATAGCTAGCGAAGATCTCAGCGATTACTCCATCGGAGTCCAACCAGGTATCTTCCCCCGCTTCGCTGATTGTGGGCGCATAACCTGCCGGAACATCAAAAGTCACCCTATAACGACCTGCCAGCAGATTCGTGAATGAATAGTTACCGTTAGCATCCGTCTTCGCCGGTTCGACAGGCTGCCCATCCGCATCGACGACGGATGCACCCCGCTCGTCGGTGAGCATGACCGTCACGTTCGGCACACCATTTTCGCCGTCATCTTGCAAACCGTTTTGATTGTCATCATTCCAGACGTAATCTCCGAGCCTCACGGGATAATGAAAGCCAAAATCTACATCTTTGACAACAGGACTGTCATAACTAAGCTCGATCGGGTTGGGAGTAAGGAGCTTTCCTTGACCCGCCTGAGATCGGTCAGTTGACGATCCGTACGCATACGTGAGCTTATAGTCAGTGAGGTCAACGTCATGTTCAGCGCCCATTCCACCCGTTACTCGTACAGGACCTGGAACTACTTCGACCTTGTAGTTACCGAGGGGTAGCCGCGTGAAAGCAAAACGTCCGAAATCCCGAATACGCCCACGCATATCGCTATCAACAGCCGATTGTTCATACTCGCCGGTCCCGGCAACACGGTCTACACCTGAGCCATCCTTGATAGCAACACCATTTTCATCCAACAGGCGGACAGATACGCCAACGAAAGAGCTCGCCCATGTGCGCCCCAGGATGCATCCCAGTCGTTGAAAACGAGTCCTGATAAAACTGCTCCGACCTGATGAGTCACGGACACCGAATTGTTGTCAACATTCACATCTGCCTGATTGCGCTGTTCCAGCGTCGCCGTGTTGTTGATAGTTCGCCCCTGTGCTGCCGAGTTGACCTTGGCAACAACATACGTTGTCGCAACCGCCCCGGGCTTCAATACAGGATCGGGAGCTCCAGATGGAAGCACCGCCCATTCACCCGACCACCGAGCAGCACCGGCCCCATCGTACGACGGTCCCTCTACGCAGGGCACCGCCTGCGCTTGCTGACACAGCCGCGTCTCAGAGGATACATACTCAAGCCCCTCCGGCAGGTGATCAACAAGAGTGAGCCCCTTCGCATCGAGGGAACCGTCGTTGCGCACAGAAATCGTATAGAGAATACGATCCCCCTGAGCAAGCAATTCCTCAGAGTCAACAACCAGAGGAAGACCATTACCTCCCCGCACAACACGATCAGAGGAATCAACTTGCACGCGTTGCCCAGTCATTGCCAGGGTGGCGGACTCGTCGCGTGCTGCGGCGGGGGCTTCGGCGCCGGCTGTGTCGGTATCGGCGGCGGGAGCTTCGACCCCAGCCTCGGCGGCGGGCGCAGTGGCAGCCTCAGACTCGGACGAGGCCGTGGCAGCGTCTTGCGAGGATGCCACGTCAGTTGCTTGCGCGCTTTCGTCAGCAGCGTTGGCTCGCGTAGCGAGGGGTGTCAGCGACGTGACGAGAAGCGAGAGAGCGGCCAAGCTGGCAGCACCCGCAACGCCCACACGGGCATGGAACGGACGCAGTCGAGACATCGATTTCTCCTTCTAACTGAAAATGGACAGGATGTCTCCCAGCGTAGTGAAGCCAACCGGCCATCTCTAGCACTTACAGAAGGAGGCGTAATGACAGTGAAAGACTGCAATATCGTAGAGATTCGGTTCCACAGTTTCTGAGCAAGTTCTTTGAACTATTGGTCAGTGGAACAATCGCTCACAGACCCAAGATTTATCGAATAATCATGAAACTTCCGCGATCATAAGCGACCAAATTATGACCGCATCAACGAGAAGGGCGAGGCAAACGACAAGATATGCGGGTGTCCAAGGTTACACGCTAATTGACCCTGAGTTAATTGCCTTTTGGGTATAGAGGGAGGGGCGCGGGACCGTGGTGGTCTCGCGCCCCTTCCTGGGGTTACCTGGTGTCAGGCATGGTGCCCGTTAGGCGTCCCGGCGTTCGCGGCGGCGCTTGGTGCCGATGGCCAGTGCGCCGGCGAGGGCGGTGAGGGCTGCCATGCCACCGAGAACGGTGGTGCCGGTGCGGGCCAGGCCCCGGCTGACGAGCGCCTGGTGAGTGTGGGCGGGGGTGGGGATGAGGGTGAGCGGGAAGTCCACGCTCAGATTCTCTTCACCTTCTGTCACGCTCACGCTCATCGAGGTGGTGGCGGCGGTGTAACCGGCCGGGACCTCGATGGAGACGGTGTAGGTGCCCGGAACCAGCCCGGTGACGTGGTAGTTACCGTTGGCGTCGGTGGTGGTACGAGCAACCTCCACGCCGTTGGCGTCGGTGAGAATCACCGTGGCATGAGGCACGCCGGGCTCACCCTCGTCCGTGCCGTTGCCGTTGGCGTCATCCCACACGCGATCCCCGATGGTAGCGGGAGCAACCAGACCGAAGTCCGCTCCCTCCACCGAGGCATCCGTGAGGGTCACACTCGCCTGCGTGGCACCCCGACCCGTGTAAGCCTGGGTCGGAATCAAACCAGCCAGATCACCGGCGTTGGGGTCCACGAACACCACGCGGTACGCGCCCGGAGCCAGACCCGCAAACCGGTAAGCGCCGTTCTCGTCCGTGATCGCGGTCATGGGCTTGCCGTCGGCATCGAGCACCGGGGTGCCATCCTCGCCCACGAGCGCAACAGTGACGTCCTTGAAGCGCTGTTCGGTCTCACTCTTAGAGTAGGACCCATCCGAGTCACGGTAGACACTGCCACCCAGGTTGAACCCGCCCTTGAACGAGGCCGAGGCCTCGTTGTTGGTCGGGTCATCGCCCACCTGATCCTGATGCGTAATCTTGGCGACGTTGGTGATCAGCGTGCCAGCACCCTCACCAGTGATCGCAACCGTGACCGTCAGGGTCTTGACATCACCCTTGGCCAGGGTCAGGCCAGACAGGTCCCACACGCCCGTGGCCGAGTCGTAGGAGCCATCGCCCTGGGCCTTCACGAACGCAACGCCAGCGGGAAGCTGATCGAAGGCCTTTACGCCCGTCGCCACTCCCGGACCATTATTGGTCAGGGTCAGCGTGTAGGTCACTTCCTTGCCCGGAGTGAACTCGAAAGTCTCCTGAGCCGCCTCATCCGGATCAGTGATCACCTTGGTGATCGCGGTGTCAGCCGAGGTACCAAAGCCCCAATCATGATCAAGATTCTGGTTCTTCTCACCCGTCAGCGTCACCGACACGCTCAGGTTAAACGCCTGGGCCAGCTTGTCCTTATCAGCCTTCGCTTCTTCGGACACGACCTTCCTAGCCTCCACGTCACCAGCAGGCGAGTGCGTCAGCACGTCAAGCAGGGGCTCGGCAGCCAGCAACGACTCGGGGTCAACCGACACCTTGTACTCGCCAGGCAGCAGGTTTTCGAACCGGTACTGAATACAGAGTGTCTCAATTCATAACCGAGAGCCTTCACCGCCCCACACAAAGGCCCCTAGTCACGTTCCTCCTCTGACCGAGCGTTGGGTCGATAAGCCTCAGCACCCCGCGGGGCACGGAAACGCTGAGGCGACCACGGCCTCGTCCCTACGAGGCCTGCTCCGAGGAGAGGTGACCGCCGTCCATCGCGAAGGTGCGGTCGGCGTACCGGCGTGCCTCGGGCTCATGGGTAACAATCAGGACGGCCGCTCCCCCATCGGCTGTCTCGCGCAGGAGGCGCAGGACGGTGGTCGCGTTCTCGGCGTCCAGGCCGGCCGTCGGCTCGTCGGCCAGGACGATGCTCGGGTTCATGAGGAGCGCGCGGGCCACAGCGACACGGCGCAGCTCGCCGCCGGACAGCTCATTGGGGCGTGCGTCCGCCAGATCGGATAGACCCACGGCACCCAAGAGTTCCTCGGCGCGCGCCCGCGGCGGCTCAGCCTTGGCATAAAGCACGGAAGGCAGCAGCACGTTCTCGAGGACGCTCAAGCTGCGCAGCGCCGTGTGCCCCTGCGGGATCAGACCGATGCGCTCGTTACGCAAGTGCGAGCGTTCCTCGTCGCGCATCGCGTACAGGTCCGCTTCCCCCAGCCGAACCGTGCCGGCCGTGGGCGGGAGCATGCCCGCGAGCATGGACAGCAGTGTGCTCTTGCCGCTGCCCGAATGCCCGGTGATGACGGTCAGCTGCCCCGCCTCCAGCGCAAGGTCGAGCGGTGCCACCGCAGTAAAGACACGGCTCCCCTTGCGGGCACGGGGGAAATCCTTCGTGAGGGAGGTCGCTTCAATGAGCATGTCACTCGCCTTCCTTGAGTAGGGCGCTGGCATCCGCCGTATTCAGGGCGCGCAGCGCTATCCACGATGATACGAGGGCGACCAGACACATCGCGGCCACAGCCCCCGCCGCCAGGCCGGCGATCACGGGGAGGGAGGGGATCAGGAACCCCAGGCCGATTGTTTGTCTCACGAGTCCGGAGAAGGAGGTGATGAGAACCCCCGAAACGAGGACGCCCGGGCCCGCGCCGACCGCGTTCACGGCCACGGACTCGGACACGACGATCCGCGCGACCAGGCCTTTATGCGCGCCCAGGGCAATGAGCGTGCCGAACTCGCGTTGACGCTCGACGATCATCAGGACGAAGATCAGGGTGATCATCGCCACGCCCACGCCCCATACGAGCGCCACCAGCACAGTCACCGTGCGTGAGGTCGCCTCCAGCGAGCGCGCGATGCCGCTGACCATCGTCGTCGAGGTCGTCACGCTCACCCCGGGCACACTCGCCTGGATGTCGGCGGCGACCGCATCGACGTCACGGCCGGGCGCAACCCTCACCATGACCGAGGAGATGATGTGGCCAGTGTCGAGGGTCGTGTACTTGTTGAGGCCCTTGTCCAGGGAGGAATCAATGAGGATGCGCGCGGTATCGAAGTTGGCGTACACCGCGTTATCCAGCGTCGATCCGGTGGTGTCAAATTGAGCGACGACGCGCAGCTTGTTGCCGAACAGCGAGAAGTTCTCCGGGTCCGCCACGCCGACGTTCGCACCGACGATGACCTCCATGTCGCCGATGTCCAAGGCCCCCACCGTGTCAGAGATCCACGGCTGGATGGTGAAGTCCGTCGCCGGGTCGAATGCGATGACCTGGTAGCGTCCCGAGCAGCACGAGGCGCGGGCGGTGGCCAGGAAAAGCTGGGCGGACGCGGCCTCGACGCCGTCGACGGCGGCGACCTGGTCGCGGGTGGCCTCGTCCATGTAGAAGTAGGAGGGTTCGGCCCCCACTAGAAACGCCTGCGGGTCAAAGTCGTCCGCGTCCGCGGGCGTCACCATGATGTCCGCGCCGAGGCGCGACTCGACGGTGCGCAGGCCCCGGTCGATACCCGACACCAGCATGGTCCCGCCGAACATCGCCATCGTCATGAGCATTGAGAAGACCATGAGGGTCCCCGTGCGCACCGGGTAGCCGCGCAGGTTCATCCAGTGCAGTCGCGCGAGCGAAAGCATGTGTGTCCTCCTGTCGTGCGCCTAGATCGGCGCGAGCTTATTTCCCTGCGCGGCGCGGCTCACCCGCGCCAACGCAAGGCGGGTTCCGGCCACGCCGAAGGCTACCAGCAGGGCGACGGTCACGAGCGCGAGGGGGGCCGACCTGGCCGGGGTGGTCAGCGCCGTGAGTGCGGGGGCATCACCGAGCAGGGGTAGGGCGGCGGCTCCGACGACAACGCCCGCGAGCGCGCCCGCCGCGTGGACGATGAGGGATTCGGCAGTCATGACGCGGGCGATGGTCGCGCGTGAGGCTCCGATGGATCGCCAGACGAATATTTCGTGGCGACGTTCGTTCATGAGGGTGGCTTGGGCGACCATGAGGGCTGCGAGCAGGATCAGCCAGGCGGCACCGAGGATGCCGAGGAGGACGCTTCGGTGAGCGCTCACGTCCGAGGCCGTGGCTGCGACGGCGACATCGGAGCGCACGGCGGTCACTTTGCGCACGTAGAGGTTGATCCACTCGGTCACTGCGCCGACGTCGCTTGGATTGGTGACCCGTACGAGGGCGACCGTGTAGTCCTGGTCGGGGTTCAGGGAGGCGTAGGTGTCGACGCCGGATTCGGCGGAAGCGGCGATGACCTGGCGCAGCGTGCCCATGGTGACGAAGACGATGGTATCCGTGTCGGTGCCGGTGGCTTCCAGGTGTGCGCCGACCGGCCATTGCTTCCCGAAGAGCGTGACCTGGCCGTCCGGATCCTGGCGCACGGCGGCACCGACCGCGACGGTCCCCGTCGGGGGCGCTGCCCCCTCGCCCTCGGCAATCCACGGGGAGATAACGAAGTCAGTCGCCGGGTCGTAACCGACGATCCACAGGGGCGTCCCGTCCGGCTGCGTGTCCGCGATGGCGAGCTGGACGGTGACGGCCGAAATGTCCTCGTTGGCGTCCATGCGCGACAGGGCCGCGCGCGGTTGGTCGCATTGGGCGGGGGTGCCGAGCATGCTCAGCTGCCTCTTATCGACCTGGTTCAGGCAGGTCGTCGGGTAGACGACGAGGTCGGCACCAAGCCTGCGCTCGGCCAGGCTCAGCTGCGCGCGCATGCCGTCGAGCGCCACGAGGCCAACAAACACGCACGCCGCCTGGGCGAGCACGAGAACCAGGATGATCGCGGCACGCACCGGGTGCGCCCGGATGTTCTTGACGGGAACGAGGCGCAGCGTGAGGTCACGCGTCATTGCTGACCTCCGCCGACCTCGGCGATATCGATCCACAGGGCGGGGCGCACCCCGTAGAGGACGTCGACGTTCGCGCCGCTGGGCAGCGGAGTGCCCGCAGTGTCGACGTATTGCGCGGCGAAGGCGTAGGTGCCCGGCGAGCGCAGCCACCAGTCGGCGGTCCCGTCCTCGCTGACGGCCAGGGGACCCGAGGCCGCGGCCTGGCTGGCGGGTGCCGCACCGATATCGGATCGGTTCGCGCTGCCGCTCAGGTAGACGACGCTCTCCTGCTCGCTCAACGCGAAGACGCGGTCCTGCGTAGGCGCGCCACCCGGGGTCCCCGCGATCGACTGGTCCGCGTTCTCGTTGAGGACGGAGGGGATGATTCCCTGCTGGGCGGGAGTAAAGGCCGAGGCGAAAAAGTCCCCGTTCATCCACGCGCGCAGATCGGAGTCAGCCCACGTGACATCTTGGAAGGGCACGTGGTTGTACTGGCGGGCCTCCAGCACGTCGGCGCTGAGGACCAGGAGGCGATCATCGAAACGCTCGAGCACGATCCACTGAATCGGCTCGGGTCCGTTCGCCTCGTTCCCGTCCTGCTCGAAGGAACCGAAGTCGATTACGTCCCCCTTGGCCGCCCTCCGGTAGGGCACTGCCGGGTCTTTTTCGACGAGGCCCGCCCCGCGCTGCGCCGCGTCCGCGTAGCCCCCGAGTCCAACGAAGATAGCGTACGCGCCCGAGGCGTCCCCGGCCTCGGCCAGGCGCACCGCCTCCGCATAACGCTCCCCACGCTGATGGTTGTAGACCACGAAGCCGAGGGTCAACGCGAGGAGAACCGCTGCGAGTGCGACGGCCCCCTTCTTGATGGATGCCTGGGACAGGCGGGCGCGTGTCACCGCTCTAGTGTCAGGCCTGAGAGGCCTGATCCTTTTTGAACGTGTGCACCAGGGCCGCGACGCCGCCACCAGCGACGAGCACACTCATGATGCGCACAAAGGGCTGGAACACCGTGTGGCAGCGCATCGTCTTCATCATGCACAACGGGCAAATGACGCCGGGGATAAAGAAGACGACGATCGCGCCGATCAACGAGAGAGCCTGGAGAGCCAGGCGCACACCCTTATTCTTGACGAACGCTGCGGTTCCGAAGAACACGACGAGGCCCGCCGAGCTGGCCACAACACTGTTCTGGCACTGGTGGCACTGCATCCACGAGCCATCCGGCCTGGGGTCGCAGGCCGAGAACACGGTGACTCCTCCGGCGAGGAGCAGGGCGCTCAGAGCTGCGGGCACGAGGGGGATGACGACGTCCTTCTTGGACATGGGTTCATTCCTTAGGGGCGAGCAAGCATTGACGAACTTTATAAAAGTATCATAAGCCTCATTTACGCAGGAACACAACGCTTTTACCCTCACGCGCGACCCGCGACTCAGACATTCAAAAAGCCCCCACGCACCAACCGCACGCGCCCCCACCACGCCCCCCGAGGACCTAAGATTGAGACATCCCCCACCAGTGAGGTGTCATCATGAAGAGGATTCACATCCGCTTTGCCCGATGCATCGTCGCATCGGTGACCGCGCTCGCATGCGTCGGTCTCTTCCCCCTCGCAGCCGCAGGTGCCAACGTCGCCGCACAATCAGGCGCACAATCCGGCCCACAATCAGGCGCACAGTCAGGTGCGAGCGCACCCACCGCACCAGCCACGCCCGAGGCACCCCCCGCCTCGTCCGAGGCCACCCCCGACCGGGCCACCCCCGCGACGCCCGAGGCCACCCCGGCCTCGTCGGACGACGCTCCCCCGACGCCCGACCCGGCGCAGCCCGAACCGGGTGACCCCACCGAACCTGCGCCGGATAATCCCGCCGAACCCGAACCCCCAGCACCCGTCACCTCCCAATGGGTGCACCACGCCGAAGGCTGGCGCTACGAGAGTCCCGACGGCACATGGCTCAAGGACGGAGTCTTCGAGGTCGGCGGCGTGCGCTACGCCTTCAACGCCGACGGCTTCGTTCCGGTCGGCTGGTACCGCGCGCCCGACGGCACCTGGTACGCATCAACTGAGAACGGCGTGCACACCGGCTGGTACCGGGACGGCTCGTGGTACCTCCTATCCGACTCCGGAGCCATGGTCACCGGCTGGCAGGTCTCCGGCGGCACCCGGTACTACCTGAACCCGGACGCGGGCGGCGCGATGGCAACGGGCTGGACCAAGGTCGACGGCACCTGGTACCACCTCGATGCCTCCGGCGCGATGAGCACGTCCACGTGGGTATGGGCGGGGGCCTGGTACTACCTAGGCGAATCCGGGGCCATAGCCACCGGATGGTTCAAGGTCGGCGACACCTGGTACTACGCGGATGCCAGCGGCGCGATGCGCACCGGCTGGGTCAGCGACGGCGGCTCCTGGTACTACCTGGGCAGCTCTGGGGCCATGGCCACCGGCTGGCTGCAGCAAGGCGCGAAGTGGTACTACCTGAGGCCGGACTCCGGCGGCGCGATGGCGACCGCCTGGGCGATGGTCGACGGCAGCTGGAACTACTTCGACCGGTGGGACGGCTTCTGGGTGTCCGGCCGCTCCGGCTTCGAGGCCGACTGGAACTACGCGAAGACCCTCTACAGTCCCACGAACTACCTGGTCGTCGTCGACACGAGCGCCCCGCACTGCATGACGTTCTACTGGGCGGCGAACTCCTGGCAGCCACTCACCGACATGCCCTGCTCCGTCGGCAAGTCCTCCACCCCGACCGTCACCGGCACCTTCACCATCAAGAACCGAGGCTCCTCCTTCGGGCACGGGTACACGGCATACTGGTGGACCCAGTTCTACGGCGACTACCTGTTCCACTCGATTCTCTACTATGAGGGCACCATGACCGTGATGGACGGGACCCTCGGCGGGCACGTCTCCCACGGCTGCGTGCGCCTACGCTACGAGGACGCAAAGTGGCTGCACGACACGATCCCATCGGGGACCTACGTGACGGTCTACTGACGGTCTGCTGATGGCCTACTGACGGTTTACCGATGGCCTACCGTTCAGCGCGACGAGGCCGGGTCTAGCCTTCCGGATATCGGGGCCCAGTCCCGGCCTCGCCATTATGGTTTCACCGTGCCATTACGACCTGCTCCACTGTTACGGCCTCGGCGTCGGCGTTGCTGCTGGCCGCGCCCTTGCGACCCCGAGCACCGTTGTGCCACCTGTTTGCCAGCGCAGCCCGCTTCGCCGTCGCGATTCCGGCGCACGTAAGCCCTCATCCGCACGTGGACCCGCTATTCCGAGCCTGGCCTTTCTCATCCGCACGTGGACCCGCTATTCCGAGCCTGGGCAACACCGCCCACGTACGGAACAGCGGGTTAACGTGCGCAACAGGCGACCCACATGCGAGACAGCTGATTGATACGCAGGACACGTTGGAGCCCACGTCGTTGTCGCACGCGGATGATCGGTCACAGACCATGGGGCAGCCACACACGCCCAAAGTGCAGACCACCTCGCCGAAAAATGGCAAAAATGGGCTGTTTTGGGTGAGGTGGTCTGCGATTTGGGCGAATCCAGGAACACGGCAAGCACGACCACCTACAACCGTGACTTTCCCGCGCCGTACAGCCGCAAAGTCACCACCCCAGCAACACGATGTGTCCATCCTTCAAGTTGCCTCCCACCACCTTCGGGTTATAGGACATTTCGTGTTGCTGGGGTTAGTCCCAGGTGTTGTGGTAGGGGGTGGTGTGGTGGA